>Ga0209101_1001435_pt1 | contig 17588 bp, 10 predicted proteins | sample ConPoolayeCmetaG_FD_185481 | JGI IMG/M metagenome (GOLD analysis project Ga0209101, IMG submission 185481) | Hot spring microbial mat communities from California, USA to study Microbial Dark Matter (Phase II) - Cone Pool mat layer C metaG... ...
AGAGTCGCCGGAAAACGATTCCAATCGCCACCATGACGATCTATGAGTTCTATCGGGAACTGGCCAAGCTGGGCGGCTTCCTCGGCCGCAAGTGCGATGGCGAACCCGGCTGGATGACGATCTGGCGGGGCTGGCAAAAACTATACCTCCTTGTCCGTGGAGCCGAACTCGCTGAAACGATCAAATAAATGTGGGTAAGGACGAGGCATTCATGCCGGGCCTCTAGACCGCCTGCGGCGGCAAACGCCCGCAGGCGGGCGTCGTCCCACAACCTTTTGCCGGCAATCTTCGGAACGTCCTGGTTCCGCGGTAGAGCGGGACATTCTTTATCGATTGCACCAACTCGCTCCCTTGCCTGTTGTCTCGATGAAAGTCAAATGTCCGTTTCTGCCTCCCAGTCTACCGTTGAGACCATGCCCGCCGTGTGAGTTTGACCTACAGTGATTGTTCACTATCCGGCGGCGGGCACAGCCCGCGTTGGGAAGTCCCCGATCACCTCAGAACCGGTCTTCCTGGCGCTGGCCGCCGAAGACGTCGTATTCGATGTGGTCGGTGACCAGCCAGCGGCCGTCGCGGAGTTCCAGTTCCACGACGAAATGGGCCCGATAGTGGCCATAGGGAAATTCGCCTTGCCGGTCGCGGAAATCGACGCCGCCGTCGAACTCGGCGGTGGCCGTGATGGGGCTGGTCAGCCGGTTGACCGTTACCCGAAGATTGTGGTAGTTCGCCCGCTGAATGTGGATGCGGCCGAGGGCCCAACTTGCTCGGCCGCGGGTAACGGAGGCGTCGGGGGCGATGTAATCGTTCAACAGGCGATCGAGGTCGTTGGCGTTCAAGGCGGCGACGATTCCTTCCATCACCGCCTCGACCCGCTCTTGCTCCGTCACGACCAGCCGTTCCACCGCCACGCCGACGACCATGACCATCAGCGCCCCGACCATGCCCCAGAGCAGTCCCGGCTGCCGCGTCGTCACCCACATCGCCGCCAAGACCGCCGCCGCGACGATCCCCAGGAAGATCCACGGCCACGGGCTTTCGACGAAGACGGTCATGGCAAGGCGCTCCACGCAAGGCCGGGTTTCGAGATCGAGCCTCTCCCCGTTCCCTTCCGCGGCCCAACCGTGAACGAGCGAAATCGCGGGGCTGGCTGCCTGGGCGCGACCGCGCGGCGCGGTCAGCTCTTCCGTTTGGGAAACAGCTTGCCGCCGTAGACCGCGGTGCTGCCGAGCGACTCTTCGATCCTCAGCAACTGATTGTACTTGGCCATGCGGTCGGTCCGCGAGGCCGAGCCGGTCTTGATCTGGCCCGTCCCCATCGCGACCGCCAGATCGGCGATGGTGGCGTCTTCGGTCTCGCCGCTGCGGTGGCTGGTGACGCTGGTGTAGCCGTTGCGTCGGGCGAGTTCGATGGCCTCGATGGTTTCGGTGATCGTTCCGATCTGGTTCACCTTAATGAGGATGCTGTTGGCCACGCCGGCGTCGATGCCCCGCTGGAGCCGCTTGGTGTTGGTCACGAACAGGTCGTCGCCGACGAGTTGGATCTTGGCGCCCAGGCGATCGGTCATCGCCTTCCACCCGTCCCAGTCGTCCTCGGCGAAACCGTCTTCGATCGAGCAGATGGGATACTTTTCGACCCAGGATGCGTACAGGTCGACCAGTTCGGCCGCGGTGATTTCCTTTCCGTCGACGCGGTAGCGTTTGGTTTCGGCGTTGTAGAATTCGCTGGCGGCGGGGTCCAGGGCGATGAACACCTGCTTGCCCAGCTCGTAGCCGGCCTTGTCGACCGCCTCGACGATCAGGTCCAGCGCCTCGGCGTTGCTTTTCAGATCGGGGGCGAAGCCGCCTTCGTCGCCCACGTTGGTCGCCAGCTTCTTCGATTGGAGGACCTTTTTCAGGTTGTGGAACACCTCGCAGCCGCAGCGGATCGCGTCGCTGAACGTCTCGACGCCCAACGGCATGATCATGAATTCCTGGACATCGACGGCGTTGTCGGCGTGTTTGCCGCCGTTGAGGATGTTCATCATGGGAGCGGGGAGGATTCGTGCGCCCACCCCGCCCAGGTAGCGATACAGCGGCAAGCCAGTATAGTTGGCGGCGGCGTGCGCCGTGGCCAGCGAAACCCCCAGGATCGCATTGGCGCCGAGATTCTTCTTGTTTTCCGTGCCGTCGAGCTCGATCATTCGCTGGTCGATGGCCGGCTGATCCAGGGCATCCATCCCGGACAATTCGTCGGCCAGCTTTTCGTTGACGTTTTGAACGGCCTGGAGCACGCCGCGGCCGAGGAATTTCGTCTTGTCGCCGTCGCGGAGTTCCCAGGCCTCGTGGATTCCGGTGCTAGCCCCGCTGGGAACGGCCGCCCGACCAAACGAGCCGTCGGCCAAGGTCACGTCGACTTCAACCGTGGGGTTGCCGCGGCTGTCGAGGATTTGCCGGGCATGGATATCTACAATCGTTGAACTCATGGCTTTGCTCGCTTTCTTTGCATCAAGGCACTTAAAGACAATCTGCCTTCCGTCATGGCAGCGGTCATCATTGTGCGCGATGGCCTGCCGATTGACTAGCGGGGGTGCGAAGACGGACGGGAGGCGCGCAATCGAAACGCCGGGAGCGCAGGCAGCTTGGAACAACGCGAGGCGATTACCGCTCGCGATAGATGATGCGCCCCTTCTCCAGATCGTAGGGCGACAATTCAACGGTCACTCGGTCGCCGGGAACGATGCGAATGAAGTTCTTCCGCATTTTGCCCGCCACGTGGGCCAACACCACGTGTCCGTTGTCCAACTGCACGCGAAACCGGGTATTGGCCAACGCCTCGGTCACCACGCCGGCAACTTCCAACGCACCTTCTTTCGGCATACACGACTCCGCAAGGACCTAAAAGCCCGCCGTCCCTCCGACGGATTCCGAATCCGTATCCTAGCACGTTCGTCGGCCGCTTCCAAGAGTCGCCGTTCCAGGAACGCGACTGGCCGATTGTTCCAACAAACTTCAGATTCCAACCGTAGGCTTGGTGCAAGCGAGGGATGTGTACTCTAAATGGGTTAAACTTAGCCCACCGTTTTGGCTTATAAGGGCAGTAGCCCACCGTCCTGGCCAGGCAGATATTCATTTGCTCCGCACGCGTTGAAATGAGACGTTTCTCACGGAAGAAGGACTCATATTTGGCCGCGCGGAGTATAAATAAGACGCCCCACAGAAAGATGTAATTGATATGCTACAATAAGGGTGGTTCTGGCTCGAATCGCTGGGAGGATTACGGGGCGAGATCCTTGGGGGCTTCGCGTTGGACGTTCCACCGCTGCCGCAACCGCACGGAGTCGATGCCGAGTTTGCTGCCCCGGGACTGGCCGCTTGTGCCGGTGCATTCGAGGCGGAGCTTGTGGCTGCCGGGCGCGAGGCGGCGCTGGCCGAGGTTCAATTCGCGGACCTTGACCGCGGCGTTGTAGAAGTCCACCGGACCGCGGACTTCTTCGCCGTCGAGCAGCACGCGGTAGATGCCGAAATCGTAAGAGAAGGTGGCGCGAAGGGTGAGCTGCCGGAGTTCTTCCTTTTCGACGGGGAAGCTGAATTCGACCCAAGCGCCTTTGCCGTGGGTGTTGTCAAAGAAGAGCTGGCCGTCGCCGGTCCACGGGTAGCCCTTTTGCAGGTGGACCGTGTCATGGCTTGTGGCGGCGGTCTTACGCAGGTCCTTGCCTTCGACGATGATGTCGAGGTTCGGGAATCTCCGTTCGGCGGCCGAGGGGAGCTTGGTGAACCGCTTGGGCTGGCCGATCTGGTACCAGAAGGCCACGGTGGCGAAGTCGTCGTTGCGCTCGACGAATCCTTCATGCGCCCCTGGTTTGAGTTCGTCCTTGGAGATCCAACCGGCGTCCTCGATTTCGACGCGGAGCGATTTGTCGAACCGCACGGGGTCGGGCAGGTGCCAGCGGTAGACCGTGGCGCGCCAGCCGACCATGTCCCACTCGCCTTCGAGGATCGGCACGCCGAAATAGGCATACGTGCCCGTGCCCATGCCCCAGGCGTTGCACACGTAATCCTCGGTCCCCGTGCCGAACAGGCTGGGGGTCTTCTCGCCGTCGATATAGAACTTGTCGTCGCCTTCGCCGAACCATTTGGGGCTTCGGGCCCGGCCCGAGAGGACGGTCCCCACGTATTGGCCGCGGCCCTCGGCGTCGAGGATCAGGTAGTCGCGGCCCGATTGCACGGGGAATTCCTGCCGATACTGGGCGCAGAAGTACGGCGTGTCGGGCGGGAGCGAGGCTTCCTTGAAATAGTCGATCTGATAGTAGAAAGCGTTGAGCGGTTTGTCGCCTTGGTTTTCGACCTCGATGCGGGCCGACTTGAAAAACGGCATGGGCCAGTAGCAGTTGTAGGCGTCGCCCCCTTCGACGATCACCACGGCCGAATTCACCTCGGCCCGCTCGCCGAACCCGGCGGCGAAAAAGTCGCCGATCGGCGACTCGACCGCCGGCTCTTTCGCGCCGTCCCAGTACATGCGGAGCACCAGTTCCGAGTGGTTGGGATTGCCTTGGCGTCCCAGCCAGCCTGGCGCAGGGTCGGGGAAAGTCATCCAGATGTGCTTGATCGTGGCTGGACCTTTCAGCTCGCCCAACACGAGGGTCTTGCCCGGCTCGATCCGCCGGTTGTCCCAGTTGCTCGATCGCTGGGGCGCGTTGGAGGCGATCCTAGCCGACCGGCCCGGCCGAAGCACGGTCAAATGCCCCAGCGATCCGGCGGCATCGAACCACGCGTGGCGCGTCGAATCGGCGGGGGGCTGGGCGAGCGAGGGCCGCTGGATTGTGTTTTCTCCGACGATGGCCAACAACACCGCAACGAAGCCGGCAAGTTTCGCGGCACGCATGGAAAGACCTTTCACTCGCTCCAAGTCACCCCCCGCGTGCCCTCGTGGACGCGGCCGATGGGCCAACTTTCCTGGCCGACCTCGGCCAATTGATGGCGGATGTTCTCGGCATAGAAGGAACTGACGACCAGCACCATGCCGATCCCCATGTTGAACACGCGTTCCATCTCGTTGCGCTCGATGTCGCCGAGCTTTTGCAGCCAGGGGAAGACCGGCGGAACGGGCCAGGTCCCCCGATCGAGGACTACGTGCCGTCCTTCCGGGACGATTCGCTCGAGGTTTTCCAGCAGGCCGCCACCGGTGACGTGGGCGATGCCGTGGACCACGCTCTTGACCGTGTAATGGGCCAGCACGCGCCGCACCTGTCGAACGTAGATTCGCGTCGGGGCCAGCAGGGCCTCGCCGACGGTCGTCCCGAGTTCGTCCACGTAGTCGCTTACCTTCAATCCGCCGATCTCAAACACGACCTTCCGCGCCAGACTGTACCCGTTGGAATGGAGTCCCGAGGACGCCAATCCCAGCACGGTGTCGCCGGGCACGATCGCCTTGCCGTCGATCACGTCGCGGCGTTCGACCACGCCGACGCAAAAACCGGCCAGGTCGTAATCGCCTGGGGCGTAAAGATCGGGCAGAATGGCGGTCTCGCCTCCCAACAGGGCGCAATCGCACTCCAAGCACCCGTCCGTGACGCCGCGAACGATCTGTTCCAACAGCGGCGGATCATCTTGGGGCAGGGCCACGTAATCGAGGAAGAAAAGCGGCTCCGCCCCGCAGCACAAGGCGTCGTTGACGCTCATCGCCACCAGATCGATCCCCACCGTGTGATGCACGCCCATCATCGAGGCCACCTTGAGCTTCGTGCCCACCCCGTCCGAGCACGCCACGAGCACCGGCTCGCGATAATGGCGGGCGAACAGAGGACTGGCGAAGTCCAGGGCAAACAGGCCGGCGAACCCCTGTTCCAGCCGGATCACCCGAGGCGTGTGCGTCCGCCCCAACAAACGGGGAAGTCGCTCCATCGCCTCGTTGTAACGGTCTAGGTCCACTCCGGCGGATTTGTAAGTCGCTTTCGCCATGCGGGTCGTTCAATTTATGGGTGTCGACGGTTGTCTTCTTGCGGCGGTCGAGATGGCGCCCTTCCCACCCGGGCTTACGGCCGAGGACCCAAGCCCCGGCGAGAAGCCTCTCCCCTTGGGAAACGGCTGCCGTTTGTTGCCGACGCATTGCGTCGATTGTAACGGGGAACCTGGGACAGCGAAAAGCACTTGGTAACCTGGCGCGTGCTTCCCGGTGGACTACAACGGAGGCTGCGACGATGGGAGGCCCACGGTCCTTCGTGGCCTTGATCCTCGGCCGCCACCGGACGACGGTTATACTCCGCGCGGCCGAATAGGAGTCCTTCTTATTCGAGAAACGTCTCATTTCAACGCGCGCGGAGCATAAAGGCCCGTTGACGGGCCTTGTCCGCCGTAGGCGGTCTAGAGGCCCGGCGTTTCACGCCGGGCCGCGGTGTCGATCCCAGGGCGAACCTTAAGCCCCGTTCACGGGGCTTCTCGCTGCCTTCGTGATTTGCGGGCGAGACGCCCGCGCTCCCAGATTCGCGGACGGCGTTCAGGCCGCTTCCCCTGTGGAGCGCGGGCATCTTGCCCGCATTGGTCGTTGCGGGCGGGACGCCCGCGCTCCGTGTTTTGCCCCAGCGAGAAGGCCCGTCAACGGGCCTCGCGCCGTGGCGTTGGTCCACGGATACCCGGCATGAATGCCGGGCCGAAGACCGCCTACGGCGGAAAACGCCCGTAGGCGGGCGTCGTCCCACAACCCCGTGCCCGCGATCTTCCGAACGTCTTGGTTCCCGTCGACGATCCGCAAAATCTTACCCGGCATGAATGCCGGGCCGAAGACCGCCCGCGGCGGCAAACGCCCGTAGGCGGGCGTCTTCGCACAACCTCTTGCCGGCGATCCTCGCGCTATTTTCCGCGCGGCCGAGAATGAGTCCTTTTCGCCCGAAAAACATGTCATCTCAACGCGTGCGGAGTATATCAAAGTACTCTGCGTTCGGCGACGTCAGGCTCGCGAAGCTCGGTCGGAACCGAACATGCGCGAGAAAGGAAGTCGTGAATTGGCGCCACGGAATCCTCGGCCATTGCTGTTGCCTGGTGCGTGTTGCTCAACGTGTGTCCTGCTGTTGTTGGCAATCGCTTGACATGGCGAAGGGGGCTTGCGAAACTAAGGGAACTTGGCAAACAGGGGGAGCCTGATTGGGAACGCTGTCGCGACGTTTGTGGCAGGGCCGTACCGGAACGGGTTTGTCCCGTGGAGGTCCCAGCTTGGAGTTGGCCTAAGTTTGGTCATGGCTCCCCGGATGCGGGGAAAGGCTCCACTCGAGTCGTTCCCGTCGAGGCGGAGAAAAACCCTAGTCGAAAGGAGAAGTCCATGAACGTTGGGTATCGCAGGAATCTGGGAGCTTTGGTGGCGGTGGTTTCAGTGGTTGCGGTGATGGCCTGGGCGTTGGCGGCGGAACCGCCGGCCGCTCCCAAGGTCTCGACCTTCGCTCCGGCCAAGGACGTGGTTTCCCAGATCGATGCGTACATGGAGCGGTTGCAGGAATCCGTGGCATCGGAGGAGGAGTTCAAGGAAGCCGAGGCCAAGCTGGCGAAGGACGCCAACACGATGATTTTGCTTGCGTTGGCGGCGGGTCTGCACGACGAGGACAACAAGTACAAAGCGGCCGCGCCCGCGATTTTCAAAGCCGCCCAGGAACTGGCCCAAGCCAAGGGTTTCGCGGCCGCCCAGGCCGGTGTGGCCAAGGTCAAGAAGTCGCTCGATTCAAGCGAAGGGAACCCGGCCGATTTGAAATGGGTCAAGGCCGCATCGCTGGAAGAGTTGATGAAGCAGGTGCCGCTGGTCAACAGCCGGCTGAAGCGGAATCTTCGCGGCGCCAATTTCAAGAAGAAGGCGACCAGCAACGCCGGCGACGCGGCCACGCTGGCCGTCATCGCTCAAGGCTCCATGGCCGACACCTCCGAGGCCAAGAACCCGGAAGAAATCCAAAAATGGTACGACTTCTGCGTTCAGATGCGGGACGCGGCGGCCGGGCTGAACAAGGCGATTCGGGCGGGCGATCAGGCGGCGGCCGAAAAGGCCATGGGCGCGCTGAACCAGAGCTGCGACGATTGCCACGCCGTGTTCCATAAAGAGGCGCCCAAGGAGTCGGGAAAAGACGAGTAGTCCGTTCGGGCGGCGCGGCCCTCGGTTTCCCAACGATGAACATCCACGATGGCGGACGGCGAGCCGGGTTTCCCGGCTGGCCTCCGCCTTTTTTTCGCTGGGCAAGCAGTAGCGGTGGCGGAAACTTGGAACAAGGAAATGTGACCGCAAAACGGACGGTCGGTCGGAAGAGCAAGCCTTCCATGATTCCTAGACTTGCCCTCATCCGAACGGCGCGCGTCGATCCAGTTGGATCATGCCGATTGACCGGCCGGTTCCGAGGGGATTCCATTTAGCCTTGGGAGCTACCGAAGAATATGAACCAGAGGAGTGACACTGCTTCCGCGATTGTTCTATTGTTTTTTGGCGTAGCAGCGAAGACCTGGTTCACGGATGCAGCATGGCTACTGACTTGCAGGCTTGGTGTCCACCCCATGTAGGCCTTCTTTTGGGGCACCCTTACGCCCCCGCGACTATGTTCGATCGTCCCCCGTCTTTAAGGTTTGCTCACGCCCTGCCTTATGGGGCGATTCTCCACGATGATGGGGTACAATTCACCGTTTTTAGCCGATCGGCCACGCGGATGCGCGTGTTGCTTTACGATCGGGTGCAGGACATGGATCCCTCGGAGATCATCGAGTTTGACCCCGACTTGAATCGCTGGGGAGACGTGTGGAGCATTTTCGTTCCTGGGATGGGTGCGGGCCAACTCTATCACTTTCAAGCGGATGGGCCTTACGCCCCCGAGGTGGGCCATTTGTTCCATCCTCGGGCCCGTCTGATCGACCCTTACGCCAAGGCCCTGGCGGGGGATTTCCTTCCGGCTCGCGACGGAATCCTCAGGCCGCCCAAGTGCGTCGTCATCGACGACGAATTCGACTGGAAGGACGATCGTCACCTCCGCCGCCCGTTGTCGGAAACGATCATCTACGAAATGCACCTCGGCGGATTCACCAAGTCGCGGACCAGCAAGGTGAAACACCCGGGCACGTATCGCGGCGTGATCGAGAAGATTCCCTACTTGCAATCGTTGGGGGTGACGGCGGTGGAGTTCATGCCGGTCCATGAATTCCCGATCAACGATTGCCTCGGCAACGTGCCCGAGCGGCGCAACTACTGGGGCTACGATCCGCTGGCGTTTTTCGCCCCGCACCGAGGCTACGCCTCCGGCGACCAGCCCGGCTGCCAGGTCCGCGAATTCAAGGAGATGGTCCAGGCGTTGCACCGGGCGGGGATCGAAGTGATCCTCGACGTGGTGTTCAACCACACGGCCGAAGGCAACGAGGACGGGCCGATTTTGAGCTTCAAGGGCCTGGAAAACCGGGTTTACTACATGCTCGACCGCGGCCGCCACTACAAGAACTACAGCGGCTGCGGCAACACGATCAACGGCAACCACCCGATCGTCCGCGAACTGATCTTCCACTGCCTGCGCTATTGGGTCCACAACTACCACGTGGACGGATTCCGCTTCGACCTGGCCTCGATCCTCAGCCGCGACCGCAACGGCAACCTGCTGCCCAACACCCCCGTCGTCGAGGCGATCAGCGAGGATCCGCTCCTGGCCGACACGAAGATCATTGCCGAGGCATGGGACGCGGCGGGCGCCTACCAGGTGGGCACGTTCGCCACGTACCGCTGGGCCGAATGGAATGGCCGCTACCGCGACGACGTTCGCCGGTTCTGGCGCGGCGATCCGCACATGGTCGGTCCCTTGGCCACGCGCTTGGCTGGCTCCAGCGATTTGTATCAGGGCACCGGCCGCCGCCCCTATCACAGCATCAACTTCCTCACCTCGCACGACGGGTTCACCCTCAACGACCTGGTGAGCTACAACGAGAAACACAACGAGGCCAACGGGGAGGGCAACCGCGACGGCGAAAACAACAACAACAGCTTCAACTACGGGGTCGAGGGGCCGACGTGGCGACGCGACATCAATCGGGTACGGCTGCGGCAGATCAAGAACATGCTGGCCACGTTGCTGCTCAGCCAGGGCACGCCCATGCTCCTGTTCGGCGACGAGTGCCGCCGCACCCAACGAGGAAACAACAACGCCTACTGCCAGGACAACGACATTTCCTGGTTCGATTGGCGTCTGGTCCGCAAACACCGCGCGCTGCGGCGGTTCTGCGAGGCGCTGATCGCCTTCCGCAAGGCCGAACCGGCCGTGCGCCGCACCGATTTCCTTACGGGCAAGCCGGTTTTTCCCGGCGGCTTGTGCGACGTGAGCTGGTACAATCCCCAGGGGGGACCAGTCGATTGGGGCAACGGCGATCGCAGTCTGACGTGCCTCTTGGCCGCCGTCCCGCGGTCGGACCTGCTTGGCGGCGACGCGCTGGATTGTTGCGCCCGTTCCGCGGGGCCAGCGGTGCCCGAGGGAAGCTCCGGCCATCATGTGCTGATGATGTTTCACGCGGGCTTTGAACCTTGCCGCTTCTCGCTGCCTGGCGCGGCCCGGGATCTCCCTTGGCGGTTGTTCATCAACACGGCCAACAAGAGTCCCCAGGACATCTACCCCCAGCTCGACGGACCTGAACCGCCCGCCGACGGGACGATCGTCCTCGAGGCCCGCTCGTTCGTGTGCTTCGTCGCCCCGGCCGACTATTGAAGCAGCACGCTCCCGAGAGATCCATGCTCCGTCGTGGCCCAAAACGGGACGCGGAGGCCTGCGTGCGTCCGTCCCGGGGGCAGGGGCGAACGCGACGGAGTGTCGGAAGATGGAGGGCCAAGGTCCTCCGTGGCCCTGATTCGGACGCGGGGGACTGCGGCCCTGCCGACTTGCATAGTCGCACGGTGGGGACGGCGTCCTTCCCAGTGCCGGGTTTCGACATTGGGCGGGGGCTGCGACTGGTTTGAGGACGGGCGTGCGACTGGTTTGAGGACGGGCAATTGGGCCTTTTCGCTCCCCCCTTTTGCCCTTTTCGGCCAGGCATGGCGGTCGGTATGATAGGAAATTCCCTGCCCTCGATACGTGGCGGGGAGATTGTGCCCGTCGTAAGGAGAAACAGCCAGCCCATGGCCAGCACCTTGTCGTTCAAGGATTTGCCCAAGCAGTACGATCATGCCGCGGCTCAGGAGCGGTGGTACCGCTTTTGGGAGGAGCGAGGATACTTCCACAGTGACCCGAATCCAGGGCGCAAACCCTACACGATCGTCATCCCGCCGCCGAACGTGACCGGGGCGCTCCACTTGGGCCACGCCTTGAACAACACGCTTCAGGACATCCTCATCCGGATGAAGCGGATGCAGGGGTACGAGGCCCTTTGGGTGCCGGGCACGGACCATGCGGGGATCGCCACCCAGGCCGTGGTCGAGCGTCGCCTGCTGACCGAAGAGGGCAAGACGCGGCACGACCTCGGCCGCGAAGGGCTTGTCCGCCGCATTTGGGCCTGGAAGGACGAGTACGAGGCGCGGATCCTCAGCCAACTGAAGCGGATGGGCTGTAGCTGCGATTGGCGGCGGACGCGGTTCACGCTCGATCCGATCTGCGCAAGGGCCGTGCGCCACACCTTCTTCAGCCTTTTCCGGCAGAAGCTGATCTACCGCGGGAAGCGGCTGGTCAACTGGGACACGATGCTCCAGACCGCGGTGGCCGATGACGAGGTGTTTCACGAGACCGTGCCGGGCCATTTCTGGTACTTTTTGTATCCGGTGATCGATCCGAAGCCGGGCGAACCCAAGCACGTGATGATCGCCACCACCCGGCCCGAAACCATGCTCGGCGACACGGCGGTGGCCGTCCATCCCGACCCGGCCGCGGCCCTGTCGCGGGCCGAGGCCGAGCTTCAATCCCGGTTGGAAATCGCCCCGGAAAAGCAGAAGGCCGAGCTTCAGGCAGAGCTGGACGACGTGCGCGAGCGTCGTCGGACGTTGCTGCCCGAGCTGGTCAAGCTCCGCGACATGGCCCGTGACGGGCGCCAGGTGATGCTCCCGCTGTTGAACCGGCCGATTCCGCTGGTGGCCGACGTCTGGGCCAAGCCGGAGCTAGGCACGGGCTGCGTGAAGATCACCCCCGCCCACGACCCGAACGACTACGAAGTCGGCCTGCGGCAGAACCTGCCGATGGTCAACATTCTCAACCTCGACGGCACGATGAACGAGAACGCGGGTCCGTACCGCGGGCAGACGATCATGCAGGCCCGCGAGAACGTCGTGGCCGACATGGAAAAGCTTGGGCTGATGAGCAAGGTGGAGGATCGGGCGATCGACCTGGCCCACTCCGACCGTTCGAAAACGCCGATCGAGCCGCTGTTGACCGACCAGTGGTTCGTCAAAATGGATCGCCTGGCCCAAATGGCCATGGACGCGGTGACCGACGGCCGCGTGAAGATCTTTCCCGAACGCTACGCCAAGGGCTATCTGGACTGGCTCGCCGAGAAGCGCGACTGGCCCATCAGCCGCCAGCTTTGGTGGGGGCACCAGATTCCGATCTGGTACTGCAAGACGGCGAGCGAAAAGGATCTTCGGGCGGCGTTCGCCGGGCGCGACGACGTCGCCTGGCGGGCCGACGAGCAATACGGCGGCTGGCTGATCTGTTCTCGGGAAACGGATTTGGCCGAGGATTGCGTGAACGGGCACAAACTCAGCCGCGAGCAGGACGTGCTCGACACGTGGTTCAGCTCCGCCCTTTGGCCCCATTCCACCTTGGGTTGGCCCGACGAAACGCCGGAGCTGAAATACTACTATCCGACCAGCGTGCTCATCACCAGCCGCGACATCATCACGCTCTGGGTGGCGCGGATGGTTCTCACCGGGCTGCAAAACGTGGGCGAGGTGCCCTTCCGCGAGGTCTTCATCCACCCGAAAATCCTCGACGCCTACGGCGAGGGCATGTCGAAGTCGAAGGGCAACGGCGTGGACCCGGTCGACGTGATGGAGAAGTTCGGGGCCGACAGCCTGCGCTTCGGCCTGGCCTATCTGACCACGGAGACGCAGGACATCCGCATGCCGGTCGATTTCGAGTGCCCGCACTGCGGGGCCTTGATCGAACAGACCAAGGAAAACCGCATGTTGCCGCGGATCCGCTGCGGCCAGTGCCGCAAGGAGTTCGCCACCCAATGGGCCGACAAGCCGGCCGACAAGGCCTTGCCGCGCGGGGCGGTGGTAAGCGAACGCTTCGAGATGGCCCGAAACTTCTGCAACAAGCTCTGGAACGCCTCGCGGTTCGCGCTGATGAACCTCGGGGGATATGCCGCCGGCCCGGTCGCCGACACGGAACTGTTCGTCGAGGATCGTTGGGTGCTCAGCCGGCTGGCGACGGTCACGGCGGAGGCGACCGACCTGCTCGACCGTTACCAGTACGCCGACGCGGCGCGGGCCTTGTACGAGTTCGCCTGGGACGAGTTTTGCAGCTTTTACGTGGAGATGGTCAAGTCGCGTCTGCAAGATTCCGGCCGGCGGACCGTGGCCCAACGCGTGCTGGTCCACACCCTCGACGTCTTGCTGCGGCTCTTGCACCCGATGATCCCGTTCCTGACCGAGGAAGTCTGGCAACTTCTGAACCAGATCGCGGCCGAGCGAGGCTTGAGCGTTCCTCGCCGGGCGGCCGAAAGCGTGATGATCGCGCCCTGGCCGGAAAGCGATCCCGCCCGCCGCGATCCCCACATCGAGGCCCAATTCGCCCGCTTCCAAGAGGCGCTCCGCGCCGTGCGCGAGATCCGCACGCGCCAGGGCGTTCCGCCGAGGAAGCGGATCGACTTCGCGGTGCGTTGCGACGCGGCCACCGCCCGGCTGCTTCAGCCCATGGCGGCGTACTTCGAGTCGATGGCCGGGGCGAGGGCCGCGGCCTGGGGACCGACCGTCCAAAGCCCGCCGCTGGCCGCCAACGCGAGTCTGCCGGGCATGGAAATCTATGTCGATTTGGCCGACCTGATCGACGTCGAGGCCGAGATCGCCCGCAAACGCGAAGAGCTGTCCAAGCTCGAAAGCCGCGTCGCCAGCCAGTCCAAGAAGCTTGCCAACGAAAACTTCTTGCAACGGGCCCCCGCCGCCGTGGTCCAGAAAGAGCGCGACGCGCTCCAGGCCCTCGAAGATCAATCGGCCGCCGTGCGGGCATCGCTCGACCAATTGCTTCGGGCCAGGTCGTAGGAGAACGAAAGCGGCCCCAGCGCGGTTTGGGCATCGCGCCCAGCGCGTGGGGGCTTCGATCGACCGGCCCAACGCCAGCTCGGCCCGCCGTCGGAACAATTCTCGCCACTGGCAGGAATCGCCGGCCGCCGGTTTTCGGTGGTTTCGCGGACCAGTCAGCGTTCCGCTGTCATCACTCCCTTTTCATCGCCAACATAGTCGCGCTTTCACCCTTGCAGCCAGGCGGCCACGTCCTTGGCCCAGTAGGTGAGAATGATGCTGGCGCCCGCGCGGCGGATGGCGATCAACGACTCCAGGGCGACGGCCCTTTCGTCGAGCCAGCCGAGGCGGGCGGCGGCCTTCGTCATGCTGAACTCGCCGGAAACGTTGTAGGCGGCCAGCGGCACGCCGGGGAATCGGTCGCGGACCCGGCAGATGATGTCCAGATAAGCCAGGGCGGGCTTGACCATCACCATGTCGGCGCCTTCGGCGAGATCGAGTTCGACCTCGCGCAGGGCCTGGCCGGGATCGGAAGCGGGGTCCATCTGGTAGCTGCGACGATCGCCGAACCGCGGGGCGCTTTCGGCCGCCTCGCGGAAGGGGCCGTAAAACGCGCTGGCGTACTTGGCGGCGTAACTCAAGATGGGGACGTGGCTGTATCCGATCGCGTCGAGGCGGCGGCGGATCGCGCCGATCATGCCGTCGATCATGCCGCTGGGGGCCACCACGTCGGCTCCCGCCCTGGCGTGCGCCGCCGCCTGATGCCCGAGCATGGTCAGCGTCGCGTCGTTGTCCACGTCGATCCGCCCGCCCACGTTCGCCAACGCCCCGCAGTGGCCGTGGCTGGTATACTCGCAGAAGCAGACGTCGGTGATGACAAGCAATTGGGGGGCGACCTGCTTGGCGATCCTCACGGCCTGGGGAATGATGCCCTGGTCGCTCATGGCGTCGCTGCCGCGGCTGTCCTTTTCGGCGGGAATGCCGAACAAGAGAATCCCCCCCAGCCCGAGCTTCGCCACCTGGCGGACCTCCTCGGCGAACACGTCGGGCGACATCTGGAAATGGCCGGGCATCGAGGCGATTTCCTTGCGCACGCCGGCGCCGGGCCGGACAAACAACGGCAACACGAGGTTGGCCGGCGACAGCGTGGTGGCGCGGACGAGATTCCGTACGGCGGGATGATACCGCAAACGCCTCAAGCGAGTGGTGGGAAAAGTCACGGCAGTGCTCCCTTTGGCAAAGGATTCGAACTCAATCAGGTTTCCGCCGAGCGGCCCCGCCAGCCGAGGATTGCTGGCCCTTTTCTCCGCGGGCGTCGCTGTCCGGCTTGGGGACCGAGGCGTCGGCGGCGAGGGCTTGTCGGGCCTTGGCCACCGCGTCGGCGGCCGAGGGCTTGTCCTGGTAATACTCGATCAGGCCCCGCAAAATGGCCTTGGCGGTTTCCGGATCCGTCGCGCGGAGCTCCTCGGCCCGCTGCAACCGGCTTTCGAGTTCGGTTTGCGCCTCGGGGCCGAATCGCTCCATCTGCTCGCGCAACCGCTTCAACTGGCGGCGGCAAAGGTCGAGGCAAAGGCCCTCCGGACCCGTCGGATCGGTGCGGTCGCGGTGCAAGTCCACCAAGGCCTGAAGTTTCGCCAACGCCCGCTCCGGATCGATCGCGGCGAGGTTCATCGTTTCGATGTAGGCCCGCTCGATGGGCAACAGACGTTCGGAACTGGCCGCGCCCCGCGAGCGGCGCTCGAACCGCTTTTCCAGGCGATGCAACTCGATGTCGCGCATGTAGGCGCGGAGTTTTCCGGCGCGAGGATCGTTGGAGTAGCGGGTAAGGAATTCCTGCATGTACGATTCGGCGTTCAGCAGCGAATCGATCGACTTGTCGGCGGTGATCGCAATGACCTTGTCGTAGAGGGCGTCGGCCGAGGGAGGCCGAAGCAGGTACCAGGCTCCCAGTCCCACGGCGAGCAGGCAGGCCGCCAGGATCCACGTTTGGAGGGAGACGATGGCGGGCCGGGGCGGAGGCTCGGGTTCGGGACGGCCAAGCTGCTCCTTGTCGACCACAACGAAGCGACCCGTCGTGGCCCGCTCCGTCTTCCCCTTCTGTTGGTCGTAAATCTGAAAAGCCTCGGTAGCCAGCGTCGGCGGCAGGTCTTCGGCCGGGCGGGTGGGAGAGACGGGCGAAGGCCCGGCGGGCGAGGAAGGTTCGAGCAAACGGGTTTCCGGCAAACTGAAACCTGGCGGAGAACTCTTCGGACCGTCGGCGAACCCCACGTCGAACTCCGCCTCGCCCTCGACTCTGCGCACCGGAACCGCGCGCGGCCGCCCCAGGGCGTGAATCATCGCCTCCAATCGCCGCGCCACCAACGTGGCGTTGGCGACCCGTTTTTCGGGGTCTTTCTCCAGCAACTGGAGGATCAGGGCATCGAACTCGTCGGGAATCTCGGGTACGAACCGGATGACGGGCAGGGGCGGTTCGCTGCGATGTTTTTGGAGCGTCTCCAGGAACGACCGGCCGCGGAACGGCGGCCGCCGCGCCAGCAGGAAATAGAACACGCAGCCCAGACTGTACAAATCGCCTCGCGGACCCGTGGGCCGCCCATCGGCCTGCTCCGGCGGCATGTACTCAGCCGTCCCCACCACGTTGCCCGTCGCCGTCAGCCGCGAATTCCCGAACAATCTCGCGATGCCGAAATCCGAGAGTTTGATCCGCCGCCCTTCGCGAGTCAGAAGCAAATTGGCGGGTTTGATGTCGCGGTGGGTGATGCCGCGGTCGTGGGCGTGCCGCAACGCGCGGCACATCTCGACGCCCAATCGGGCAACCTCCCGCCAGGCGAACACCCGACCCTGCTTGACTTCCTCCTCCAGACTGACGCCGTCGACCAACTCCATGGCGTAGAAGAGCTGGCCATCCTGCTCGCCAAACCCGAACAATTGGACGATGTTGGGATGATACAACCGCTTGAGGGTCTCGATTTCCGCCTCGAAGCGCTGACGGAAATCCGGATCCTGCGACAAGACGGGCGCGAGCACCTTGATGGCGGCCGGTTCGTCGGTCTCGACGTGAACCCCTTCGTAGACCGCCCCCATCCCCCCTCGGCCCAGCATCCGCACGATTCGGTAGGGTCCGAGTTGTTCCGGTTCCATGGATTTAAGCACCAAAAATCGATCGCCTGGTCTTGCCCTGGATTCATCCTAACCGTTGGACGAGCAAAATACCAACGCCGTGTCGGGCAATTTGCGGCATCGAACAGCGCCGTGGGCTGCGAGTTTCGCCGGCAACCGAATGGTGGATGACTCGCTAGACAAGAGCCACTTGCTCGCCGGGAAAATCCCAACCGTGGACCCTTAGGCCACACCCCAGGGGGGGTGGGGCGTAAGGAAGCGTGGCAAAGTATACTCCGCGCGGCCGAATATGAGTCCTTCTTATGCGAGAAACGTCTCATTTCAACGCCTGCGTA
>Ga0209101_1001437_pt1 | contig 17575 bp, 10 predicted proteins | sample ConPoolayeCmetaG_FD_185481 | JGI IMG/M metagenome (GOLD analysis project Ga0209101, IMG submission 185481) | Hot spring microbial mat communities from California, USA to study Microbial Dark Matter (Phase II) - Cone Pool mat layer C metaG... ...
GTCCAAGGGCGTGACTCCCGACAACAACGCCGCCGTCCCGCTCTATCAAGCGTTCGGCCCCAAGGACATTGCCAACCAACGACGCGAACACGTCGCCAAGCTCTTGGGCATTCAGCCGCCGCCGGAGGAAGGAAGGTATTTCATCGACGAGACGACGTTCTTGCGGCAGAACCGCAAGGAGCCTTCCCAACCCGGCACGGACGCCGATCGCGACGCCGCGCAGGCCGCCGCGGATCAATTCGAGCAAGCGCGCCGGCGTCCTTGGTCGCAAGACGAGTTTCCGCTCGTCGCCGCGTGGTTGCGGAAGAACGAACCAGCGGTGGAACTCATCGTCGCGGCGAGCCGCCGCGAGCGTTTCTATTTCCCGCTGTTCGGACCGGGCGAGCGCCCCATGGTGATCGAAGTCTTGCTTCCCCTGAGTCAAAAAGCGAGGCAGGCGGCTCATGCGCTCGTCGCCAGGGCCATGCTTCGCGTGAAGGCGGGCAAAATCGACGAGGCTTGGCAGGACGTGCTGGCCTGCCATCGTCTGGCCCGGCTCATCGCCCAGGGCCCCACGCTCATCGAGAGTCTGGTGGGAATCGCGATCGAGGGGGGAGCGGTGCAGGCCGACGCGGCCATCGCGCATCACGGAGGCCTGTCGGCCGAACGGGCCACGCGTTTCGCCGAGGAGCTCAGGCGCTTGCCGCCCATGCCCAAGATGGTGGACAAGATCCGCATCGGCGAACGGTTCATGTTTCTCGACGCGGTTTCGATGTTGGCCCGGCGAGGCCCCGCCGAGCTGCGCCGCCTGGCGGGCGGCGGCGAGGAGCCGAGCGGGTTCCTGGCTTGGCTGGCCAATTCCGCCGGGAATGTTGCCATCCGTTGGGAAGAGCCGCTCCGCATGGGCAACGCCTGTTACGACCGGTTGGTCGAGGCTTTCGAAAAACCGACGCGGGCGGAACGCGACGCGGCGCTCCGTCAGATCGAGAACGACCACAGGCAAATGGCCCAACAGGTCAAGGATTTCAACAAGTTCTTATGGGAACTGGTGACCAGTTCTCCGCGGCGCAGCATGGGACGGCAAATCGGCCGAGTCCTGGTTTCCTTGCTATCACCGGCGATCTTGCAGATGGCCAAGGCGGAGGACCGAGGCGCGGTCTATGGCGCGCTCGGCCAGATTGCCCTGGCGCTGGCCGCCTATCGCGCCGAACACGGCGAATATCCCGCCGAACTGGCCCAGCTTGTGCCCAAGCATCTCGCCGTCATTCCGGAGGACCCTTTCGCAAACGCGCCTTTGCGCTACAAGCGGACCGATCGCGGCCGCGTCGTTTACAGCGTGAACGTCAATGGCAAGGACGACGGCGGGGCTAACCGGAACGTTCACCCCGACGACCATGCCGGCGTTTTTCCCGACGCCGACGACATCGCCATCTTCATGCCCTGGCCGGAAAAGAAATAAAACACCCCTCATGGTTGTAATGCGGACTACAGCTCCAGATGGGGTCCCGACGGAAGAGCCGTTTTGCCCGCATTGCTTGGAAAACCCGTCTGAATCGTCAAATCCTCTTTATTCGTCCAATTCCGCTGGAGGATGGCGCGGCGGGCAGTCGATGAATAGACTTGCCCCAATCGGAATGCGCGCCTTGGTGGCACACGCCGCGGTGACCCGCGCTTTGGCGGCACGGGCCGTGGTGGCGTAGGCCTCGGTGGCCTAGGCCTTGGTGGCCCGAGCCTTGGTGGCACAGGCTTCCAGCCCGTGGCTTGGCCTACAGACCTCAAGTCTGTGTTGGCTCACGGGCTAGAAGCCCGTGCCACCCGAAAGCCCGTGCCACCCGAAAGCCCGTGCCACCCGAAAGCCCGTGCCAGCTTGAAGCCCGTGCCAAAGGGAGGGTGCCGACGCCGGGGTGGCCGCACCAACACAGGGAGGGGTTTGTGGTGGGGGTCGTGTTACGTAACTTGAGCGTGATGACGATGCTCCTCTGCCTTCCGCTGGGCGGATGCGTCCACGGTTTCAGGAACCAAGCGCTCTCGCTGCCAAATACTCCAGGCGGCGGAATAACGCCCCGGATCGCAAACGGGACCTTGCCCCCGAGCTTGCCAGTAAGCGAAAAACGCCTGCCAGCCAAAGGTTTACGACAAGCCAAACCCGAAATCCCGCCCGCCCCTTCGGAGACTGCGGCGGATGAACCTTCCATGGTCGTGCCTGCGGTGGCCTGGGAGGATTCGGCGGCAAGACGGGCCATCATTCCAACGGCGGGGATTTTCGACAAGCCAGCCGAGACCGTCAAACAGGGGGTGAACAAGGTGGCCGACGCCATCACTCCGACTCCCCACGTGACCCCGGCCGACGATCCCACGTTGCTCTCGACCAAATCAAAGCCGACGCCGGAACTCTATCTCTCCATGGCGAAGTTCCATGAGGAGTCGGGCAAACCGGCCGCGGCCGAACAGGCGTATCAGCAAGCGCTCCGCATGGCGCCAAAACACCTCGGCGCCCTCCTCGCCTATGCCCGCTTCAAAGAGCGCCAGGGCGAGACCCGTGAGGCGATTCATTGGTGCCAAAGGGCGGCCAGGCTCTATCCCAACGAGGCCGCGGCGTTCAACGACTTGGGCCTGATCTGCGCGCGGCACGGAATCCATGGCGAGGCGCTGGCGGCCTATCGCCGGGCGATCGAACTCCAGCCGAAACGTGCGCTGTACCGCAACAACATCGCGGTGCTGTTGGTCGACATGGGCCAGGCGGACCAGGCCCTCACGCATCTGATGGCCGTTTACTCCGAGGCCGAGGCCTATTATAAGCTCGGCTATCTGCTTCAGGCCAAAGGGGAAATCCACCAGGCGATGTGGGCGTTTTCCCAAGCGGCGGGGCTGAATCCGTCGATGAAGGAGGCCCGCGTCTGGTTGCAGCACCTTCAAGCCCAACAGGCGGCCATGGCACGCGCGAACCGTCGGCCTTTTGACGGTTTCGAGGGTTTGCCCACGCCGCAAGGGCCGCCGGCGCGGGATCAATCGCCCGACGATGCAACGTTAGGCGCGCCGCGGCTTCCCCCAAACGATTCTGCGTCAGCGCCGCGGTTGGGCGCGCGGCCGCTGCCGCCGGTGACTCCGCCTTCGCCCGAGGCCCCCGTCCGACGCTTACCCGACGCAGACGCCGAACCCTCCCGGCCCGAAGGTCCCGTACCCTGGCCTCGACGCCTCCCGCCCGTTTCCCCGGAGAGACCCATTGCCTTCGAGGAAGCCCCTTGGGATATCGGCCCGGCCGCTCGCGGTTTGGTTTTAACCGTCGAAGAGCCGGCGGACGCCCCGATGCCCACCGCCTTACCGCCCAGCCAAGCGGCTCGTTGAGGCCGATCAAGTCGCCGTCGAGCGGGCGTCAAACGGAGAAATCGTGACATACGCTTCGTCAAGGTCAAGAATCGCCAGGGCCTTCCTGAGTTCAATCCGGCCGTTACCTGCGACGGCACCCAGCTATCTGACGGCTGGACCAGGCCCCGGCTGGAACAGATCATTCGGGAGCATCCTGATGCCAATACTCGTCGGCTCGCAAACGAAGTGCTGGAGACCAGGAAAGCTCCACCGTAAATCGCTCGCCGCGAACTTCACGGTCTAGCCGTTCAATCGAACAAGTACGTCGTAATGACGGTTGACGACGCCGGCCGTGTAGCCGGGGTGGCTGCCGAGAAGCGGCTTCTTGTCCTCTGCTGGGTGGGGCGAAGCCCACGCCTTCAGGCGAAGGCTTTAGCAGGCATTTGGCGTTTAAATTGGGCGAATGGACGAATGCCCACACGGACCGCACACCGTTTTCACGATGCACCTGCACTTGGGGTGGGTAACGAAGTACTGGAAGCCGGTGTTGGCGGGAGACGTGGGGTTGCGGGTGAGAGAGTTGATCCGAGAGATCTGCGGGCAGCAGGACGTGCAGATCATCAAAGGCCATGTGAGCAAGGATCACGTTCACCTCTTGGTCTCGCTGCCGCCACAGATGACGATCAGCCGCTTGGTGCGGCGGCTGAAGGGAAAAACGGCATACAAGATGTTGCAGGAGTTTCCGCATCTGAAGAGACAGTTTTGGGAACGGCATCTCTGGGCGAGGGGCTATTTCTCTTGCAGCAGCGGCAACGTAACGGACGACGTGGTGGCCAGGTATATCGAGGATCAGGGCAAGGGGGACGAAGATTTCCGGGTGGAAGGCAATTGATTCCGCCGAGGCTTCAGCCTGCTTGAGCAGGGAGCATTCCCCGAGCTTCGCTCGGCCTAGGACTTGAGTCCGCACATGCTCTACGCCCTGCTTCCAGAAGGAACCCTATGCCGAGCTTTGCTGGGAACAGGACTTTCAGTCCGCACTCCGAAGCAAGCAGGGTTCGCAGATCCAGTGGAATTGAAGCTCTTTGTTTCGTCCAGCGCCGTGGACACCGATTTCACCGCCACGCTGACGGACGTTCATCCGGACGGCCAAGCGATCCACATCTGCGAGGGCATCCGCGGCGTCGCGTTCCGCGCCTCATTGGAACATCCCGCGCCGATTGAGCCGGGCAAGATCTACCAGCTTTCGATCAGCCTTTGGGAAACGAGCATGGTGTTCAAGGCCGGCAACCGCGTCCGGCTGGAGGTCTCCAGCAGCAACTTCCCCCGCTTTGCCCGCAACCAGAACACCGGCCTGCCCCTGGGTACGAGCGCGGAGACGCGGAAGGCCCAACAGACCGTCCACCACGACGCGGAGCATCCCTCCCGACTGATCCTCCCGGTGATTCCGTGACACAAAGCTCGATATAAAAATCACCGCAAGTCTTGGATTGAGATTTATGTGCCGTGCTTGTATCCTATGCTGTGGTCGTCCAAGATAGAGTCGAAGGCGCGGCCCGTGTTCGGTGTTTTCCTGGCACACAAGACTCCGAAGGAGAGCATTTCCCGCGCCGTGCCATGGACGTCGGGCTTGGCCATTTCCCCTTGCAACCTCCGTGGAGCCATCTTCTGATTCCTCGATCCGTGTTTTGGTGGCGCATCGCGTTTATCGTCTATGCGGCCTTTGCGTCGTTCCTCCTTCTCACGCCCGATCCGCTCCAGATGCTTGGGCTGAAGAGCTATTCCTCCTCGTTGTCGGCGGGCCGAGGACAACACATGGCGATGTTCTTCGGTCTGACGCTGTGTGCTTTGTTGGCCCAATGGACGCATCGGCGGACGGCCATGGCGGCCATGTTGGTCGGATATGCCGCGATCACGGAAGCCATTCAGGCGTTCATTCCCTATCGCCAGTCGGACTGGCATGATCTGGTCGAGAACCTGGCGGGTCTTGCGTTGGGAATCGCCGTCTATGCGGTGGTCGGCCGTCTGACCCAAGGCGAAAGCGTCAAGCCCTTGGACGGCCCCCCCGACCGGCGCCACTAGCGACCCGGCCTTGCAAAAGCCTGATGTGGTCTGCCTCGTCGGCCAGGAACGCGAGTCCTCCCGTGTCAATCGCCAGGATAATCGTCCAGGTCGACATCGGGCCGGGCAATCAGGCCCTCGATTTCCGCCCGAGCCAAGACCAGCAAGCCCCCGCCCACGACGACCACCAGGCCGCCGAGCCATTGCAGGCCGCTGAGCCGTTCCCCGAGGAACACCGCGGCCGCAAGATAGGTCACGAAGGGAGTCACCAGCGACATGCCGCTGGCCACGACGGGGCCGAGTTCGTGGATGCCGCGATAGTAAAGGACATGGCCAAAAGCGATGCCGATCAGCGCCGAAAGCATCAAGTAGCCCCAGGTCGCGGCATCCACGCCGGCGAGCGACTCCACCCGCCCAAACAAGAACATCAACAGCACCAGGGCAGCCGAGGAGTAGACGCTGATGACCCCGAAACTCCGCCGGGCGGAGTAACGGGCCATGTAATGGCGGACCGTGACTGAGTAAGCGCCCCAGGCCACGGCGGTGACCAGGAGGATCACCATGCCGGTCAGTGAGCCGATGCCGCCGCGGAGTTCATCCACGAACATCGCCGCCACGCCTGCCAGACTGAAAGCGGCGCCGACCCAAAATGCCGGACGCCGGGTCAATAGCCGCTCTTCGGCGATCACCGCGAACCCGAAGACGATCGTGAAGAGGAACGACAGGCGAAGCACGAAGCCCATCGTCGAGGCGGGAACGAAGTAGGGACCGATCCCAAACGCTGCCTGGCCCACGACGTTGACGATCGACGGAACCACTGCGTCTTTCCAGATGTTCCCGGCCAGATCGCCTCGCCCGGCCCCGCTCGGGCGACGGTCCAGCGCCAACAGAAAGGGCAGCCAGAACAGAGCGCCCACCGAGTACCGTACACCGTTGACGGTCCAAGGGTCGAGGAATTGGGCGAAGTGCTTGAGGAAGATCGGAATGATTCCGAAACCGAAGGTCGCGGCGGTCATGCACGCGACCGCCTCCCATTTGTTGCCCCTCGCGTGTTGCATACGGAAAAGGGATCAGAGCTGGGTGGCCAGGAGAGAAAAACCTGGGCAAATCACGTAGCGCGGGCATCTCGCCCGCTGAAAATCATGGAGCGCGGACGTCTCGCCCGCCACGGAAAATGGGGCATCATGCCCATGCCGCCTCGCCACCCTTGGCCAGGTTACTCTGTCACCCTCCCTAAGTTTCCTTCTGAGGAGGTTCGCGCAATTTCCAGGCTTGGCTTCACGAGGAACTCCGAACCTCCTCGTCGCCTCACGGTGGGGGGAACCAGATTGGAAGCTGTCTCGAACTTTGCCTGGTCCAAACCCGCAACCCCGCATCGGCCCAAACCCATGATTTTGACCGGTTGAGGTCTTTTCCGCAAGCCCCCGGGCGGCTTTCGGCCGTGACCAAATCAGCGGGGGACAACAAGAAACCGGGAAGGAGTTGTCCTGGGCGATCTCGGCTTGCGGGATAGATGCTGGCCGCTACGGCGGCGAAGGTTGGCGAACAAGTGTTTGGGCAAATCTCAACCGTTCACGGGAACTCTCCCAATTTTCGCTGCGCGGATGTACGAAAATGAGACTCTCCCCTTCGCAACGCACTGTGAAGAACTACGGCGCAAGGCCCCGCTGGGAAGAACGGCGGTGCTTGGGATTTGATAGTTTGTAGGTTGGAAACTTGTCTACGGAACCGCCCAATGTTCTGGCCCGTTGACAAGCCTTGTCCGCCGCGGGCGGTCTAGAGGCCCGGCGTTTGACGCCGGGTCGCGGTGTCGATCCCAGGGCGAACCTCAAGCCCCGTTCACGGGGCTTCTCGATGCGTTCGTCAATTGCGGGCGGGACGCCCGCGCTCCCGGATTCGCGGACGGCGTTCAGGAGGAGTCCTCGGTGGAGCGCGGGCATCTTGCCCGCATTCGTGATGGCGGGCGGGGCGCCCGCGCTCCCTGTTTTGCGGCCGAGACGTGCGATCAGCGTTTCAGCCACTTATCGATGGCCGCGGCGGCACGACGGCCCTCGTGGATGGCGTGGACGACCAGCGACGCGCCGCGTCTGGCATCGCCCGCGGCGAAGACGCCTTCTTCGTGGGCCATCCAGTCCCGGACAACGATATTGCCTCGTGCGTCCAACTTCAGGCCCAACTGCTCGATGATACCCTCGTGGACCACGTGGAGGAAGCCCATGGCCAAAAGCACCAGATCGGCTTTGACGGTGAAATCGGTGCCTGGGCGTTCCTTCATTTCCCAGCCTTTCGGCCCGCGGACCCAATCAATCTCGCAGGCGTGCAATTCGGCCACGGAGAGATTCGGCCCGGCGGAGAGGGCCTTGGTCAGCACGCTCCAGCGTCGCTGGCAGCCTTCTTCGTGCGAGGTGGAGGTCCGCATGATTTTGGGCCAGAAGGGCCAGGGCGTTTCAGGATTCCGCTTGCCCTCGGGCGGTTTCGGCAGGATCTCGAACTGATGCACCGAAAGGGCCCCTTGGCGGATCGCCGTGCCGACGCAGTCGCTTCCCGTGTCGCCGCCGCCGATCACGACCACGTGTTTGTCCTTGGCGTAGATCGCGTCCGGTCCGGTGGTGGGAACGGGGTCGCCCGCCACGCGGCGATTCTGCTGCGTGAGGAAGTCCATGGCGAAATGAACGCCGGGGAGGTCGCCGCCAGGCACGGTCAACGGGCGTGGCTGGCCCGCGCCCATCGTCAGGCACACCGCGTCGAACATCCGGCGAAGGTAGCGACCAGAAACGTCAACGCCCACGTGAACGCCAGGCTCGAACTTGGTCCCCTCGGCCTTCATCTGCTCCAAGCGGCGGTCGATGATATGTTTTTCCAGCTTGAAATCGGGAATCCCGTAGCGCAACAACCCGCCGATGCGGTCGTCTTTCTCGAACACGACCACCTCGTGCCCCGCCCGCGTCAGTTGCTGCGCCGCCGCCAGCCCCGCTGGCCCGCTGCCCACCACGGCCACCTTCTTGCCCGTGCGGCAGGGCGGAAGGATCGGCTTGACCCAGCCTTCTCGAAACGCCCGCTCGGCGATCTGGTATTCGATGTGCTTGATCGTGACCGGATCCGCGTTGATCGACAAGGTGCACGCGGCTTCGCACGGGGCGGGACAAACGCGCCCGGTGATCTCGGGGAAATTGTTCGTCGAATGCAAATTCTCCGCCGCTGCTTGCCACAGTCCGCGGTAGACCAGATCGTTGAACTCCGGGACGCGGTTGAGCACCGGGCAACCGGCGGCGTGACAAAACGGGATGCCGCAATCCATGCAGCGGGCGGCTTGCTGATTGAGCGTCGCTTCGACCAAGGGCAAGTCGATCTCGCGCCAATCGCGAATCCGCTCCTCGATCGGACGGTGGCCGACCTCGACGCGAGGATAGTCGATGAATCCGGTAGGATGCGCCATGTTGGGAATCAGAGACCTTGGGGCTGGGATTTTCGGGGACCGCGCCGAGGTGACAGTAGGACGGCGCCCAGGACCGGGCGGGCCTGGTTTCGACGTCCCGGCTCCGGAATCCTAGCCACGGAACACCTCCTCGGTGGCCACGGTTTGTTCCGCGCCGACGGCGTCGCGCTCGCGGAGGCGTTGGAGGGCCTTGCGGTAATCGATGGGCATGACTTTCACGAATTTGCCGAACATCTCCTGCCAGTTGTCAAGGATCCGCGCCGCCTGCTGGCTTCCGGTCCACTGGTGGTGTCGCCGGATCAGTTCGCGCAACAAGCGTTCGTCGTCGGCCAGCCACAACGGTTCCAGATCGACCATGTCGAGATTGCAGAGCGTGTCGAACAGTTGATGCTCGTCGAGCACATAGGCCACGCCGCCGCTCATGCCGGCGGCGAAATTGCGGCCGGTGCGGCCGATGACGACCACCACCCCGCCGGTCATGTACTCGCAGCCGTGGTCGCCGACCCCCTCCACCACCGCGACCGCCCCGCTGTTGCGGACGGCGAATCGCTCGCCGGCCAGCCCGTTGATAAACACCTCGCCAGCGGTGGCCCCGTACAACAGCGTGTTGCCGACGATGATGTTGTCGGCGGGATCGAACGGGGAACCAGGCGGCGTATGGACCACGATCCGCCCGCCGGAAAGACCCTTGCCGAGGTAATCGTTCGCCTCGCCGATCAGGCGGAATGTCACGCCGGGACAGAGGAACGCCCCAAAACTTTGACCGGCCGCGCCGCGGAAGGTCAGTTCGAGGGTTCCCTCGGGCAACCCCTTGGCCCCGTGCCGCTTGTAAATCTTGTGGCTCAGCGTCGCGCCCACCGCCCGATGCACGTTGCGGATCGGAAACTCCAGCCGCATCGGCTCGCAACGCTCGATCGCGCCGGCGACCTGGGGCAAGATCGTCCAGTCGAGGTGATCGCGATGGGTGTCGGGCTGGGAACGGACGCAGCGGAGCGGGCAATTCCGGGGCGAGTTCGGCCTGACAAACACGGCCGAAAAGTCCAGCCCCTTGGCCTTCCAATGGTCGATCGCCGGGCGCACGGAAAGCCGGTCCACGCGCCCGATCATCTCGTCCATGGTGCGGAAGCCGAGCTGGGCCATGATCTGGCGGACCTCCTCGGCCACGAAAGTGAGAAAGCGGATCACGTACTCGGGCTTGCCGCCGAAGCGGTCGCGAAGGTCCTTTCGCTGAGTGGCGATTCCCACCGGACACGTGCCGAGATGACACTTCCGCATGAGGATGCAGCCGAGACTGACCAGGGCCGAGGTGCCGAATCCGAACCGTTCGGCCCCCAACAGCGCCCCGATCACCACGTCGCGGCCGGTCTTCATCTGCCCGTCCACCTGCACGACGATCCGGTCGCGCAGCCCGTTGAGCACCAGCGTCTGCTGCGTTTCGGCCAGGCCGATTTCCCAGGGGATTCCGGCGTGCTTGATCGAGGACAGGGGACTGGCCCCGGTGCCTCCGTCGTGGCCGCTGATGAGCACCTCGTCGGCATTGCCCTTGGCAACGCCCGCCGCCACCGTGCCCACGCCCACCTCGGCCACCAGCTTGACCGAAACCATGGCCTCGGGATTGGCGGCCTTCAAGTCGTAGATGAGTTGGGCGAGGTCCTCGATCGAATAAATGTCGTGGTGCGGCGGCGGCGAGATCAACGACACGCCCGGCGTCGAGTGCCGCAACTGGGCGATTTCGTCGGTGACCTTGTGTGCGGGCAACTGGCCGCCCTCGCCCGGTTTGGCCCCCTGAGCCATCTTGATCTGGAGGATTCTCGCGTTGGACAGGTACTCGATCGTGACGCCGAACCGGGCGCTGGCCACCTGCTTGATGGCGCAGTTCAAGGAATCGCCGTTGGGCGTGGGGCGGTATCGGGCGGGGTCCTCGCCCCCTTCGCCCGTGTTCGACATCGCCCCCAACCGATTCATGGCGATCGCCAAGGTCTCGTGGGCCTCCTTGCTGATCGACCCGTGCGACATGGCCCCGCTGTAGAACCGCTTGACGATCGCCGAGACCGGCTCCACCTCCTCGATCGGGACCGGCTCGCCGGGCACGAATTCGAACAGCCCCCGAAGCGTGCACAGCTCGCGGCTCTGGTCATTCACCGCTTTGGCATATTCCGCGTATGCCTCGGCGTCGTTATTGATCACGGCGTGTTGAAGCCGGGTGACGGTCGTGGGATTCCAGAGGTGCGCCTCGCCGTCGAAGCGATAGTGGTACTCGCCGCCGAAATCGAGTTCCAGCGACGCGGGCGGACGGGGCGCGAAGGCGTCGCGATGGCGAGCCAGCGCCTCCCGCGCGATCGTGTCGAGCGTCGCTCCCCCGATCCGCGACGCCGTGCCCACGAAATAACGGTCGATCACCTCGCGGTCCAGGCCGATCGCCTCGAATTGCTGCGCCGCGTGGTAGCTGCGGAGCGTGGAAATGCCCATCTTCGACATCGTCTTGAGGATGCCCTTTTTGACCGCGCTGATGTAATGGTCGCACAATTCGTCGAGGTCCGCGTCCTCGGGCAGTATTTTCTCGCTTCGCAGCTTGGCGATCGCCTGGAAGGCGAGGTAGGGATAAATCGCGTTGGCCCCATAGCCGCACAACAGGCAGAAATGCATGACCTCGCGCGGCTCGCCGCTTTCGATCACCAGGCCCGCCTCGCTCCGCAACCGCCGCTCGAGCAGCCCGTGGTGCAACGCGGCGGTCGCCAAGAGGCTTGGGATGGGGGCCTTGTCGGGCGAGACGTCGCGGTCGCTGACGATCAACAGCGACGCGCCCGAATGGATCGCCTCGGCCGCCGCCTCCACCAGATCGTCCAGGGCCTTGCGCAGGCTTTCGCCCGGCGATGGCCCATCGACCTTAAACGTCGCCGAAAGCGTCGCCACCCGAAAATCGTCCCGCTTCGATTCGCGCAGCCGTTCGACGTCGCCGTGGGTCAAGATCGGGTGCGAGAGCTTCAACTGTCGGCAGTGCTGCGGCGTTTCCTCCAGCAAGTTGCGCTGCTTGCCGGTGAACGACATCAACGACATGACCAACCCTTCTCGCAAGGGGTCGATCGGCGGATTGGTCACCTGGGCAAACAACTGCTTGAAATAGTTGAACAACAGCTTCGGACGGTTCGACAAAACGGCGATCGGCGTGTCCGTGCCCATGGAACCGACGGGTTCCTGGCCGTCGCGGGCCATGGGCGCAAGGAGCATTTCGAGGTCTTCGCGCGTGTAGCCAAAGGCCCGAAGACGCTCGCTCAGGCCTTCCAGGCACGCTTGCCCGTTCCGCGAAGGCTGAAACAGGCCGCGGAGCTCGATGCGGTTCTCCTCCAGCCACCGCCGGTAGGGCTTCCGCCGGGCGATCTTGCCTTTGATCTCGTTGTCGACGACGATCCGGCCCTCCTGGGTGTCGACCAGGAACATTTTGCCGGGCTGAAGACGGCCTTTCTGGCGGATCTTGTCCGGCGGAAACTCCATCACGCCGACTTCGCTGGCCAACACCACCAGGCCGTCGGTCGTGACCACATACCGGCAAGGACGCAGGCCGTTCCGGTCGAGGGTCCCGCCCACCAGACGGCCGTCGGTGAAAACGATCGCGGCCGGTCCATCCCACGGTTCCATGATTGCCGCGTGGTACTCGTAAAACGCCCTTTTGTCCGTGCTGATGTGATACTGCGGGCCGAAGGCCTCGGGAATCATCATCATCAGGGCGTGGGGGGCGGAGCGCCCGGCGCGGACCAGCAATTCCATCGTGTTGTCGAAGCAGGCTGAGTCGCTCCCGCCCGGCTCCACGATCGGAAACAACTCCGACAAGTCCTCGGCCAACGCCGGACAACGCATCGTCTTTTCATAAGCGCGCAGCCGGCTCAGATTCCCCCGCAGCGTGTTGATCTCGCCATTGTGGGCGATCATTCGAAAGGGATGGGCCAGACGCCAACTGGGAAATGTGTTCGTGCTGTAACGCTGGTGGACGATTGCCAACGCGGTCGCCATCCGCGGGTCGGCCAGATCGGGATAGTAGGCGAACACCTGAGGGGCGAGGAACATCCCCTTGTACACGATCGTGCGGCAAGACATGGAGCAGGCGTAGAAATCACTGGCCGCTTCGCCCAGCCGCCCGCGGACCCGGTGCTCGGTCCGTTTGCGAACCACGAACAGCCGCCGCTCGAAATCCTCGCCCGCCAGACCCTGCCCGTCGATGACCAATTGACGGATCACCGGCTCGGAACTTCGGGCGATTTCTCCCAGGCAATCATTTCGCGTGGGCACGTCGCGCCAAAGGAGCGGCTTGAGACCGCCCTCCACCAACGCCTCGGTAAGCACTGCCTCGCATTGGCGCCGCACCTCGCCAGCCCGCGGCAAAAAGAGCATGGCGACGCCGTAGTGTTCGGGCGGGGGAAGGGCCACTCCCTGCGCGGAGGCCTCGGCGGCGAAGAACTCGTGCGGGATCTGGAACAGCACGCCCGCCCCGTCGCCGGTCGATTCATCCGCCCCGGACGCCCCACGATGCTGAAGATTCAGCAAAACCTGCTTGCCATACTCCAAAATCGCGTGCTCGCGCCGTCCGGAAATGTTCACGATCGCGCCGATGCCGCACGCATCGTGCTCCCAGCGGGGGTCGTAGAGTCCTTGAGCGGGCGGAAACCTCAACGGCGTGATCTCCAGGCAACGCAGGAATATCGTTATTGTTTACAGAGGCGGGCAGGTTTGCCCCTGCTGGTGGGATCGTCTCATGTCTGCCAACAACGGCTTCAAACCATCCTATCATCAGGTCCCCTAATGTCAATGACTAGTCGAAATTAGCATTTCTAAATCCCATGGCTGCTCCCAAAACCGTTGCTCGATAGACTGCGCCGATCCATCGCCTTTCCATCTAATTGCCTAGTTCCAGTTATCGCGCAAACAAACCAGCTCCTCTTCGCGCGCGTGGGTTGCTTTCCAATCGAAATCCTGAGCCGGCAACTAAAGATTATACCCCAACCATGCCGACTGACTCACACACGCCTGCCGAAAGGCTCACGCATCCTTGCTGGCCCTCTTGTCGGCCGGTTGCCAGAAAGCAGCACTCGGGCGAGCACACGTTTGGGGTACGACGTCTGATGGCGTTTTCGGACAGGCCTCTCGCTTCGCGGGTTGGCCAAAGCTGGCCGCCGCTGGTGCTTGGCTCCAGGCGATTCCGCGGTCGGCAAACGTGCGTGTGTGCGTTTTTATTGCGGGGCGTTGATCGCCGGCGGGGTATCGGCCGGTGGGGCGTTGCGTTGCGGGGGAGCGACGGTGATGGGCAATGGATTGGCCGCCGCCCCATCGCCGCGCACGATGACCACGTCGCCGATGGTGGCCTCGGCCAGAGGCAGATCGGGCACCTTAAGCCGGACGCCGAGATCGTACCAGCCGAGCACTTCGGTTTCCAGCTCGATGTTGCCGAGGTGGAGGATCGCCTTGCCAGGCTCGGGGCCAAACCCTTCGCCCGCCACCACCAGTTCGCCGCCCGCCGGCACCGATTTCGGGTCGGTCTCGAAAGCCGCGGGATCGACCGGCAGGACCTCGACAATGGGTAGCTTCGCGCCGTTGTTGGCAAGGTTCGTATCGCGAATCTCGCGGTTGGCATCCACGAGCACATGCAGGTAGGCAAACGGCGGCTTGTCCTCGGCCCCTGCCGCGACCGCGGTCTCCACGAAAGGCAAGCGGATATCGATCGACTGCGTGGCCCCCGCCTCGATCGACGGCACGCGAACCGCAGCCTGCGGCGCATTGGGTTCAAGGTTTTCGCCGGGAGTGACAAACAGCCGCACGTCGAACGGCCTCGTGATGGCCCGCTGGCTGTTGTTCCGCACCCACACGCGATAGCGCGGCCCGAGTTTCTCGTCCGGATGGCCCGGGTCCACGAACCGAACCGCCAGCAACTGCAAATCGAACTGTTCCTCGGGCACCACGGGGCGTTGGACCTCGACCCAGGTGCCCGCCGTCACCTCGGGCAGCGGGGTCCAGACCGGCACGTTCCAGACCACCCACGGTTCGACCACCACCGCGCACCGCACTGGCCGGCACCAGATCGGCCGAGGGTCCCACCACGGATCGCAACGATAGTACCAGCTCCAATGTACCCACGGCCCCCAGCGAGGATACCACCAGACGCCGAAATACCAGCCCGGGCTGAACCAGCACCGGTAGGGGAAGCAGTGCCTCTGGTAGATCGGGCTGACCCAACCGCGATAACGGAAATCGGGATGGCGATGGAAAGATTGGGCGTTGTAAACGTTCGTAACCTTGGTCACGTTGGTGATGTTGTTCACGTTGACGACTGCCGGGCCAGGCCGGTTCAGGGCCATGCGCCGCGCCACGTCGCCGTGCTGAGCCAAACGGTACTGCTCGGCCAGATTCAACTTCTGGCCGACTGCGCCCCGCGTTAAGGCCTCGAAGTCGCCCCGGTTCACGCGATCGGGGAACCTGGTTTTCAATGCCTCCGGGCCCGGCTTGCCACGGACCTCGCCGACCCCCGAGGGCGAGACAATCTTCATCCCCGGCTTCGTCCCGTCGCCCAACTTCGGTTTATGAGGCTGAGGTAGGCGGTCGGGCAATTTCTCGCGAGGCAGAGTCGCTTTGCCTGGCATACTGGGAACACCGCCGCTCGGCTTGCCCGGCCCGTCGACCGGTTTCGCTTTTGCCTTGCTTATTCCATCCGACGGAATGGATTTGCCGCCTGGAACGTCGGGAATCCGCTTGCGAAGCTCCTTGATGTCGGGCCGGTCGAGCGGAGGCTTGACCGCGCCGGGCTTGGCGATCGGTTCGCCCGAGGCGCCGTCGCCGGAACCGCCCTTGCGCGTCGCCATGGGGCCGGCCGTCTTCGCGCCAGGCGTCTCGGCAAGGCGACGGCCGAGATCCGCCGCCTTCGCGCGGTCGCCAATGCCCTTGGGGACTTCGCCAGCCAGGATCGGACTCGACTTGGAGGGATCCGCCTTGGTGGGGCCCATGTCTGAGAGGCGTTCCCGCACCTCGGAAAGCGAGGGACCGTTGGCGCCGCGCTTCATGGGGGGCGTGTTGCCCGTTTCGCCGCCTCGCCGAGCCTCGTTGATCGGAGGAGAACCGCTGGGCTGTGCCTGCGCCGCTGGGAGCGAGGGGATGCGGCGTTGGATGTCGCCTGCACTCGGTGGATCGGCGGAAGCGATGGCAGGGCTGACCAGTGGTGAATCTCTCCTGCTGACAATCCCCGGGTTGTTGGGGGCGGCCCCGCCGACGGCCCGCGACGGCCTCACTCCCGGCGATGGCAGGGAGGGGCCGCTTGATGGTTCGCGGGTCAAGCTCCTTAATGCCGAGAGCGGCGAACTCGTGTCGCCACTTCCCGTGGAAGGCAGCGACCACCGCGCCTGTGAACGATTACCCAACGGTGCCGGGACTGCCTCGATTCCAGCGCGTGCTCGGGGAACGGTCGCCAAGGCACTGCCCCGCGACGAGTCCACGCCCGCCGAAAACCGAGGGCTGGCGGTAGGTCCCTTCAGCCCCCCAGGCCCGCCTTGATATCTCAACGACGGGTTGCGGGATACGCCGGAACTCATTGCTCCGCCGGCCGCTCGTCCACCGCCATCGGATCGTTCGGTTCGTTGGGCCTGGGTGGGCGTCGCGCCAACTGCCAACAGCAGGCACGCTCCCATTCCAATCCAGAATCTCGCCGAAGCGTTAATGCGAAGAGGCTTTCTTTGGGTGTTCATGGCTTACCCCTGGGTCTTTGCCTGCTTGGGAATTGGGGCCTGGTTGGGCATCTGGATCGGCTGAGATCAAAGTCGCTTCGGCAAGCAAGTCTTCGCCCCGGCTTCCCTCGTCCAACACCACGCCCGGAACGTATCGGTCTGGAAACTCGGTGAGCTTGCTCTGCAACCATTATACCGATAGCGTTCCATATTCTCGACCGCGAAGGGGAGGCAAGGCGTTAAGTTGCTACACAACCAATGCTTAGGACATCAAATCAAGCGCCAAAAGCAACCAGGGAAAGCAGCCGTGCTGGCTGGTTGCGCCATCATTTTGATACAATGTATATCACAATGATTCGAACACTGGCGATCCGTCACGCGATTGCACCGACTTGGCGGCTTGACCACCGCATGTGGCTTGACCCGTCGGCCGTACAGGGTGCCCTGTACTACAAAGCCTAAGCATTGTGAAAATGTTCACAAGGATATCACGCGGCAAGGGCGTTAGGTTGTTGCCGTGTTGCGTGTTGTGAGCGGCACAGGGCCGTAATGATTTCTCGGCCTTTGGTGGTCGCATGGTATCGCCCGATGCGAAGGCCCGTTGACGGGCCTTCTCGCTGGGGCAAAACACGGAGCGCGGGCGTCTCGCCCGCAAATCACGGAGCGCGGGCGTCTCGCCCGCAACGACAAATGCGGGCAAGATGCCCTCGCTCCACAGGGGAAGCGGCCTGAACGCCGTCCGCGAATCCGGGAGCGCGGGCGTCTCGCCCGCAAATCTCGGAGCGCGGGCGTCTTGCCCGCAACGACAAATGCGGGCAAGATGCCCGCGCTCCACAGGGGAAGCGGCCTCAACGCCGTCCGCGAATCCGGGAGCGCGGGCGTCCCGCCCGCAACGACAAATGCGGGCAAGATGCCCGCGCTCCACAGGGGAAGCGGCCTGAACGCCGTCCGCGAATCTGGGAACGCGGGCGTCTCGCCCGCAAATCACGAAGGCAGCGAGAAGCCCCGTAAACGGGGCTTAAGGTTCGCCACTGAATGGAAACCGCGCCCCGGCGTCAAACGCCGGGCCTCTAGACCGCCTGCGGCGGGGAAGGCC
>Ga0209101_1001440_pt1 | contig 17566 bp, 17 predicted proteins | sample ConPoolayeCmetaG_FD_185481 | JGI IMG/M metagenome (GOLD analysis project Ga0209101, IMG submission 185481) | Hot spring microbial mat communities from California, USA to study Microbial Dark Matter (Phase II) - Cone Pool mat layer C metaG... ...
ATGGGGTGGTTACGTATCTTGGGCAACAATACGGGGACTATTGCGTAGACCAAACGCATGTAGCCGAGCAGTATTGCTCAGCGAACGTCCAGCAGCAACAAGTTCACACTTGTACAGGCGGGAGACAATGCCAGGGCGGGGTATGTAAGTTCAAAGCTCTTAACGTCGCCCCCTACGCCCTTTCCGCCGTTAAGGTGCCTCCGCCTGTGCCGGAACCTTAAGGGGTATAGAGGGGGAAAAAGCGTAACGGAGGCGGACGGCAAGTTATTATTCCCGCTCCCCAAAGCATCCGTCGCCTTTGGGGAGGGTGGCTTCCCGGCCGCCTCCTTCCCCTGCGTGTTCGATAAAGTATATGGCTTTTCCGAGAACGGAGGTTGTTTTGATTCTATCGCCGGCCGGGCAGGGCTCGCCGATTGCCTTTCCGACGGAGGTAATGCCCACCAAGCAGAGAATGGCTATGAGGCAGACGGCGGCGATGTACTCAAGCAGGGCGGCGCCACGGGAGCTCGATGATTTACGCTTGGCATTTGACATACAAAGCTTCTCCGTTACATAGGGGCGGGGCGGTTCTTGAATCTATCAATCGGCTTAAAGAGGCATTTTATTTAGGCTCTAGGCCAAATAATACTCTGTATATTGAATAAGTTATGCGGGCTGCTCTGAATTGCCGGAAGATTTAGGGAGATAAAAGGCTTTCAGCTTAAGTGGGTTTGCAAATGGCTCGTTTGAAATTCAGGAGATTATATTTTTTACCGCTTTTTCCAGCGCGGGCGCCTTTAGTTTAAGCTCCATGAAAATTTCTTTAGCCTTTGCGGTCTTTCCCTCCTCCAAAAGTGAGAGCGCCTTTTTCCATTCCAAACCTATTTGCTCCATTAAGTCTTTTTCCAGCAAAGTGTAAAGAGAGATTTTCTTTTCTCGGCCCCGGATTACTTTAGAGCCAAGAGGAAGAAGCGGAAGAGATGAGTTTACGCACTCAGCCACCTCGCCGGACAGTAAAATTTCAGTGCCGTAGGCTTTATTCTCTTCTTGCAGGCGGGAGGCCACATTCACCGGATCGCCCACCGCGGTATACACCCAATGCCCGCCTTTCCCTACAAGCCCCACGCGAGCCACTCCTTTGTGAAGCCCAAAGCACACCTTCAACCTGGGAAAGCGGCCTTTTTCCTTAAGCGCCGTGAGACGGGTCTCAATATCTTTGGCCGCTGAAAGCGAGCGCTCTTCCGCTCTTTCAACTTGAAGCGGGGCGCCGAAAACAGCTAATACTCCATCCCCCGTCGGATTTAAAACAAACCCGCCTTGAGCGGTGACGGCCTCGCCTAAAACTTCGATGTACCCCGGCAAGGCGAGATCCACTTCCTCACGCGAGGCTTTTTCCATCCAGGCGGTAAAGCCGTGCAAATCAGGAAGCATGACAACCACTTCCTTCCAGGAGAAATCAAGGGCCGCTTGGTTCTTGGCAAGCGCCTTGGCCGTAGATGGCGAAATACGGTACTCAAAAGCTTGGGTGAGCCGACGAAGCTTTTTACGGAGCAATAGATAGCCGGCAATAAGCCTTGCCAGCCATATGCCGGGTAAAAATACGGCAAAGCATAGAAATCCAGGCAGAAAATAGCTATGTAAAAACACTTGATACGAGAGAGCCATCCAGGAGAGCGCCAAGAGAGAGACGATTAGGGCCCCTATTTCTGAAGAGCAAAGCAATATGGCGGCGGCGCCGGAGGTGACAAAAAAGGAAAAGAGATTATCCTGCAGCCAGCGGCCGGGAAGCGGCTGGATGAAGTCGCGATTCAGCAAATTGGCCGCCATGGTGGCATGTATCTCGGCTCCCGGCATTTTAGGAGGCGAAAGAGGAGTGAGAAACTTGTCCGCAGCGCCCGCCACCGAGCTCATGTCCCTAAAGTAGCCGATAATCGCCATCTTTCCCTGGATCTTTGCTCTAAGCGCCTCCTCGCTGTCATTAAGCAAGGCATAGAGGGAAATTGATGGAATGGCGCCTGGGGGTCCGTAATAGTTAATGAAAGCGCCTGGAGGAGGCGGCTTCAGGGCCGGGTCCAGGAGCTTGGAGGCGGCAAAAGCCAAAGGCTCAATCGGTCGGCCTTCAAAAGAGTAAGAGGGCGGAAAAATTCTAACCGTACCCAGCGAAGTCAACTGTTCCATGTGGCCTAAGCCAGCCGCAGCGGCGCGAAAGCTCTTTTTTATCCCCCGTCTTTGGCCGCTTCCGTTTTGTTCTTCGGTTTCATCCGCTGTCACCGCCAGAACAGTGGGGACGGTCTTCAGCGCGGCATAAATCTCTTCGTCGGCCTTGGGGTCGGGCCAGTCGTCGCTAAACGAGATGTCAAACACAACCGCTTTGGCGCCTAGTCTTCCAAGCCGCGTGATCGCTTGGGCATAAAGACTTCGCGGGAAAAAGAAGGTGCCAAGATTAAGGTTGCTCTGAGCAAAGGTCTCATCATCGACTTTCACTAAGAGCACATCGGAAGGCGGCTTAACAGGGCCTCTGAAATTAAGCATCCGGTCAAACCACCAGGGCTCAATCAGGTGTTTCCCAAGCGTCACGGCCGCGTATTGATAAAAAAAGGCCAAAAGAAGGCCGGCGCCGACAGCGGCCGCAAAATCACGAAGCTTCATACCGCCCCCAGCAATTTGAAAAGAAAAGAGGGGAACGCAATTTTTATAAAGAAAACCTCGACTTAAATGAGATGCAAGGGGGAACTCTTTGGCTTCGCTTGGTTAGCACAAACAGCCGGCGGAAAGATACCGTTTTAGATAGGGGCCTATGAACGAGCCGATAAAAAAGATGCCGGGCCTACTACACGCGCCAGCCCCCTTTGTAGCCGGGAGGAGAATATATATGAAGACAAAAAATAAAACCCCACAACTCGGCGCCTCCTTGGTCGAATACGCAGAGACGGCCCCCCGGCCTCCCCCCAACAAGTGCCATCTTCTTTTGTAACGCTTCTTTGCGTCCGGCTAAGCCAGATGAATCAATTGCCTAATCTTTGATCGGCAAGAAAGTGATGTCTGAAAAGGAAGCCCCGCTAAACAACGGCTAGGCAAAAGCGGCTTGAAGGTGCACGGTCTTCATGGCTTACAATTTTGCGCTGCGTATTGCACCGCGTAAAAGATAAAAAAGATAAAGCGGAAGAGGTTTTGAAATGTTATCCCAGGAACTACGCTTTTTAATAAAACCCTTTGAAGCGGCAACGCGCGTCATTTGGTTTGCTACGCTCATGGCCCTCCTTATCCTGCTCTTTGTCGCTTACTCCCTCCCCGTCAGGGAAATGCCTAACGCCTCCGCCATGCCGGTCAATCTATTTTACATAGTTGCCGTTATTTGGACCTGCGCGTCGCTGTACTTAAGGCGCTTTGCGCTTTCAGAGGAACGTACACGGTTGCTTCTTTCCGGTAAAGTCGACTTGAATTCGCTGGCGGGCAACCCGCGGAGGGGAAGGACCGTGGAGGAGCGTTTGACCAAGCTTAAGGCGCTCCCTCCCGCGGAACAAAGGCTTATGGTTGTTGCGAACGCCTACTTGCATGTCACCCTTATCTGTTCAGCTATGAATGAGGCTGTTGCAATTCTGGGGTTCGTAATCGCGATCACTAAGGCCGGCCCCGAGATGATGCTCCCCTTCTGGCTGACAGCTCTCTTACTGAATGTTTTCATGTTTCCGCGGCTCTCGCGTTTCGTAGAAGAAGCTGCTGTTAATCCCCGCTTTGCAGGGGCTCCGCCCTCCACGAGGCCGATGGCATAAATTCGCCAAGCCCTTTCCGGCGGAAGTAAGTATCATCTACCGCGAAGTTAAAGACGGATGACACGTTCCTTGCTTAGTGGCCGCATTTTTGCCTTAAATTTCATGCAGTGACGCACAGTTCGGGCCAACCCTTTATTAATCGGCCGCCGAATAATTCGTCTAAGAAGACTCGCCAGGGCAAAATCCGGATACCATCCGCTGTCTGGCGGGCCGAGGCATCTAGGGAAACGAGAATACGCTGCACGCCGGGATATTCCTCCCCAAAAGCGCGCAGCCCTTTAAGATGCCCATCATGAGCTTGAGCGGCGGCCTTAACCTCCACTGCGGCTTGACAATCGCCTAACACAAAGTCGACTTCAAACCCGGACGAAGTGCGCCAATAAGTCAGCTGGTAGCTTAAGCCGCTGTAACTTGCATGAGCAACCAACTGCTGACAAATGAAGTGCTCGAAAGCTTTGCCGAACAATTCTGTCCCTTCTTCAACCACACGCCGCCGGGTCAAAGCAGCGGCGACACCTACATCGAAAAGGTAAAACTTGGGCGCTCTCACCAGACGTCGTTTGGCTCGTTTCACATAAGCCGGCAGATAGAACCCCAGCAAAGTGTCCACCAGGATTTGAAAGTACTCTCTCGCTGTGGGGGCGCTTACGGCGCACTCCCGGGCAATATTTTCGTAATTTACAATCTCGCCGCAAGTAAGCGCGCTCACTTCGAGAAAGCGGTTGAACGCGGCAAGGTTGCGCAAGCGCGCTTCGTATTGAATCTCTTCCTTCAAGTATTCTCCAATATAAGACTGACGCAATGCCCAAGAGTCGGGGCTTATATAATGCCGCGGGACAAGGCCATGGTTAATTGCACGTGACAGAGAAAAATCAGGTATCTCTGGATAGACCAAGGGGAAAAGCTCGTACCTAATCGCCCGGCCGCCCAGGAGATTAGCGCAGCTACGCTTTAGTTTTCTCGCGCTCGAGCCGCATAAGACAAAACGCAGACCCCGGTTTTCAATCAGCCAATGCACCTCGTCCAAGAGCTCAGGGATTTTTTGAATCTCATCAATGATGATCGGAGACTCTTGGTTGCTGCCACTCAAACCAAGCGCTTCACATTCTTGTCTAATCAAGGCAGGGTTGGCGGATAAGCGCCTAAATTCAGTGGAGAGAAGCAGATCATAACGGCGCGCCCGCGGGAATAGCTGCTTAAGCAGGCTTGTTTTGCCAACCTGGCGCGGCCCCCAAAGGAAACATGTTTCCTTTGAAGATAAAGGGAGGGTTGATATTCGCTTATACATGTAATTCAAAGGTACTACTTTGCTTTATCTTAACCGCTGACCACAGAGTTGAATAGCCGGAAAACAAATAACGTGTTAATTTAAGGTGTTACACTGACAGGCTTTTGGACTGCAAACCGGCCCCCTGTGGGTCCAGAGGTGCAAGGTCTAGCAAAAAAACCTGACAAATCAGCTCACAAAGTATCGCCGCTGGAAATAGAGTGACACATTTACCAGGCTGATTAGCACCGGCACCTCCACAAGCGGCCCAATAACGGCTGCAAACGCCGCCCCTGAATTGATCCCGAATACCGCCACCGCTACCGCAATAGCCAGCTCAAAGTTATTGCTTGCCGCGGTAAAAGATAAGGTTGCTGTCTTGCCATACTCCGCCCCCAGTTTCTTCCCCATGTAAAAAGAAACCAGGAACATTAGAACAAAATAGACTAGCAGCGGTATTGCGACTCGCACTACATCCCACGGCAGGCTCACGATGTATTCCCCCTTCAGGGAGAACATCACTATAATGGTGAAAAGTAAAGCAATCAGCGTTAGCGGGCTGATTTTCGGGATAAACGTCCGCTCGTACCACTCAGGGCCTTTAATTTTCAGGCCTGCGTAACGAGTGAGCATCCCGCCGATAAACGGAACCCCAAGATAGATAAAAACGCTCTCGGCAATGGCGCCAATGGTAATCTTTGAAAGGTCCACATCGCCGAAGCTTATCCCAATCAGCGGCGGCAGCACCTTAATGAAGAGCCAGGCATAAAATGAGTAAAAGCAAACCTGGAATATCGAGTTAAATGCCACCAATCCGGCAGCATATTCAGTATCGCCGCGCGCCAAGTCGTTCCAGACAATTACCATGGCAATGCAGCGGGCAAGGCCGATCATAATAAGGCCGATGGCATATTCCGGCTTGTCTGGCAGCAGCCAAACAGCCAGCCCGAACATAAGCAGCGGCCCGATTACCCAGTTCTGCAGCAATGAGAGGAGCAGTACCTTCGTATTACGGAATACTTGCGGCAACTGCTCATACTTTACCTTGGCTAGCGGCGGATACATCATCAGGATAAGACCGATTGCAATTGGAATTGAAGTTGTTCCTACCGACATCGCCGTGATGCCCTGAACGAGGGCGGGCAGCTTAACGCCGGCCAGCACGCCAAGGGCCATGGCCATGAAAATCCAAAGCGTCAGGTAACGGTCAACAAATGATAGTTTATGCGGACAGAAGCTCCCCCCACTCATAGGTCCTTAAATCCTTGCGGCAAGCTCTCAATAAAGGCCTTAATCTCATCGCGCACCCGGCGGTAAACTTGAAGCGCTTCGGCTTCCGAGCCGGCATTTGCGGCTAATTGCGGCGGATCATCAAAACTGCGATGGACTTTCTTCCCTCGCCCGAGCCACAGCGGACAGTCTTCGTTTGCCTGGTCGCAAACTGTTACCACAACATCAAATTCAATATGCCGCAGCTCTTCCACGCTCTTTGATGAATGGGAGCTGATATCCACCCCGCTTTCAGCCATCACTTTTACTGCCAGAGGATTAAGCCCCTGCGGTTTTGTTCCAGCCGAGTAGGCTTCAATCTCACCCCGCTTCAATGCGCGCGCGAAACCTTCCGCCATCTGACTGCGACAACTATTGCCGGTGCAAAGAAAAAGAACTTTAAGACGCGGCTTCATTACGGGTTTTGAATAGTAACCTTGATGTGCTTCGCCTTAGCATTAAGACGGCAGCCGGCCGGTTTTGTCAAGCGGCCGGAACGGCCGTGCATTTGAGGCGCTACGCCCCCTTGTCACTTTCCGCCGCGCCGGCTATTGTTGGCATGTTGGCCAACAATGAAACATCGAAAGCTTACGGCTTATGGATAGGCATAGCAAGGCGCTTTTTGAAGCACGCGCGGTTATTGTCAAGGCCATGGCCCACCCATCACGGCTCTATATGCTTGAGCGTCTTAAGGCGCGGCCGCACTGTGTCTGCGAATTGGCAGAGCTTATAGGGGCTGACAAATCCACAGTCTCTAAGCATTTAACCGTCCTCAAGAACGCCGGGTTGGTTAGCTCTGAAAGACAGGGCAGCGAAGTCCGCTATTCCCTTCGGATGCTTTGCATCCATAAGTTCTTCTCGTGCATTGAGAGTGTCTTGAAGATGGATCTAGAGGAAAGACAATGTTTAGTCGCTTAACTGTTAATTACTTTTTTGCCTTTGCTGCTGAGTATGAAGGTTAGTTGGAAGGAAGAATGGAAAGCCTTGGCGGCGCTTACGGCCGCATTTTTAATCTGCTTTCACCTTCCTGTAGGGCAGCCGCGTTTTAATAATGCCGTACTGGAGGCCTTGCGCCTGGTGAAGTGGTACGCTCAAGAGCACGTTTTGCTTTGCCTTGTTCCGGCATTCTTTATTGCTGGAGCAATCGGCGTATTCATCAGCCAACAATCGGTGATGAAATACCTCGGCGCTGGAGCCGACAAAGTATTGGCTTACGGCGTCGCCTCGATGTCGGGTTCAGTGCTGGCGGTCTGCTCTTGCACGGTGCTGCCTCTTTTCGGCGGTATTTATCGCATGGGCGCCGGCCTCGGGCCGGCATGCGCCTTTCTCTATTCGGGGCCGGCAATCAACGTTTTGGCCATTGTGCTGACTGCACGGGTCTTAGGACTGGAACTCGGAATAGCGCGGGCGATGGGCGCCGTTTTGTTCAGCATAGTAGTTGGACTGCTGATGCATGTTATTTACCGCAAGGAGGAATTTGAAAAGCTAAAGAGCCAAGCAGGCGCGCCTGAGACAGAGGTTAAGCGCCCCCTTTGGCAAAACACCGCCTTCTTTGCGGTAATGATATTAATTCTTGTTTTCGCAAACTGGGGAAAGCCTGCTCAGGATAGCGGGCTTTGGTTTTACATATATTCAGCTAAATGGCTGCTCAGCGCCCTTTGCGGCTTGGCCTTGGCCGGCATTTTGATCTGTTGGTTGAAACTCCCTTTTTTAAAAGTGACGCTGGCAGCAGCAGCGGTATCCGCCCTAGCGCTTCTTTTCCCCAAGCAACCCTTGGTCCCTTTCACCGCCGCCTCAATCGGATTGGCGTTTGTCACCAGCACCGATGAGGGAGAAAGCGGCGAGTGGTTCAGCCAAAGCTGGGCCTTTGCCAAGCAAATAATGCCCCTTCTTCTCTGGGGGGTGCTTGTTGCCGGGCTGCTTCTCGGCCGGCCGGGCGGCGAAGGAATTATTCCCTCGGAGTGGGTGTCTAAAGCCGTGGGCGGCAATTCGCTGAGCGCAAATCTCTTCGCTTCCGTGGCGGGCGCTTTTATGTACTTCGCCACGCTTACTGAAGTGCCGATTCTTGAAGGCTTGATTAGAAACGGAATGGGCAAGGGCCCCGCATTGGCGCTTCTTCTGGCAGGGCCGGCGCTAAGCCTGCCGAGTATGCTGGTAATCCGGAGCATAATGGGCACGCAGAAGACAATAGTTTTTGTATTGCTGGTTGTTGCGATGGCTACAATTTCGGGCCTTTTATTCGGAGCTTTGTAGAGAAAACTGGAACTTATTAATTTAATTAAAAGGAGAATTGAAATGAAAAAAATACAAGTTCTTGGCACCGGCTGCCCAAAATGCAAACTGCTTGCGTCCAATACTGAAAGCGCCGCCAAAGAGTTGGGGATTGAGTACGAGCTTAGTAAAGTTACCGACATAAATGAAATCATTAAATTTGGAGTAATGGGCACACCGGCTTTGGTGGTTGATGGACAGGTCAAAACATCCGGCAGGGTGCCTTCGCCCGAGGAAATCAAGAAGCTGCTTCGGTAGTGCTATTTCATCATTATGGCCGGTTTATGAATTATAAACGCATTATTGCCGCTCCTTTGCTGGTTTTTGTTGTTGTCAGCACCGTGTATCTTGCCGTCGCCAAGCATAATCCCCCTAAAGATACTTCAAACCAAGCAGCGCCTGTGTGCCGCGCAGGCCAGGCTTGTAACCCAGATCAGCCCGCCGCCGAAGCTCCGGTCGGAACCACTATTGCCTATTATTTTCATAGAACGGCACGCTGCTGGACCTGCCGAGCGCTGGAGAGCAATGCCAGAGAAGCCATCCAACGCGATTTGGCTCATGAACTCGCAAAAGGACGGGTTACTATTCAGGCCGTAAATGTTGAAGAGCCTGGTAATCGCCATTATATAGAGCGCTATCAACTTGTAGGCCCGTCGTTGGTGTTGAGTTATAGGCAAGACGGCAAGGAAGTCCGCTGGAAAAATCTGGATAAAATCTGGGCTCTGATCCGCAATCCTGCCGAGTATCAAGCGTATGTAGCGGCTGAGGTTAGATCATTCATGGATGGCAAATCGTAATGGAGAGCATCTATCTTTCCATTACAGCGGCCTTCTGGTTGGGGCTTTTGACATCTATAAGCCCCTGCCCTTTGGCAACCAATATAGCGGCGCTCTCGTTTATCAGTAAGGAAATCGGCAGCACCGCGCGGGCTTTGTCGGCCGGCATTCTCTATTCCGCAGGAAGGTGCCTAACTTATGCTGCGCTGGGAACGGCTTTTGCGCTTACGTCTGTTTCCGCCCCGTTGTTGTCAGACTTTTTACAGCGGCGCATTAACACCTTCCTCGGCCCAATCCTGATTTTAGTAGGGATGGTGCTGCTGGGGGTGTTGGAATTTCAAAGCGCTGGCCCAAAGTGGCTGGAAAAGCTGCAAGACAAAGCGGCAAAGTGCGGCCTTCTGGGTTCGCTGCTTTTAGGGGTTCTTTTCGCCGCCTCCTTCTGTCCCCTGTCGGCGGCTCTCTTCTTTGGAAGCCTTGTCCCGCTTGCAATAAAGGCAGGATCTGCTTTACTGCTTCCGGTCATCTATGGCTTGGCAACCGGCTTGCCGGTTTTGGCTTTTTCGCTGCTGATAGTGTTCGGTCTCAGTAAGCTAGGTAAAACCTACGGCGCCGTTTCATCATTTGAAAAATATGCCCGCCTCGCTACGGGTGTCGTATTCCTGTTGGTAGGGGTTTATTATTCGCTTGTGTACATTTTCGGGCTCGCTCTCTAGCTGCGGCTGGCGCCTTCCCGCTGGTGATCCCTTTGGCGCGCGGAAGCGCTCTCGACAGATACGGGGGGTGCGGCTAAGATAGCGAAAGCAGATTGCTATGGAAGAAGAGCGGGCCACGCTGGAATTGTCAGGGCTAAGGAGCAAATCCGAAGCCTGGAATAAGGCCTTGGAACGGGTGGGAGTTATAGACTACGTTCCAAGTTCGTTTACTGTTTGTTTGCGCCGGCTGATAGGCGAACCGCCAGGGCAAGAGGGGGCCAAGAATGTGCTTGATGAAGAAACGGAGTTTCTCCTCAACAGGTTTCTCCGCAGCCCAAGCATCATGGCCCACGTTTATTTTTTCACTTTGACTTTTCACCCCGATTTTGTAGCTAATCATTCATCCATCAGCGCGCGGGATTTTATTAAGCTTTACGGTGCGGCCGAATGGGCCGCTGTCTTGGCCCTTGTTTTTCTAACCCGTACTCTTAAACGAAAGTGCGCTGAACAGGAATGGCAGGAGCTCTCCAAAACCTTGCAGGAGGGTGTTGATATCGGCGGTATTCTAGGCCGCCGGGTGGCGGCTTTAGGCTTGGGGAGCGGCTTATTGGTCCCCGGCGTGCGCTATTTGGCCTTATCTTTGTATGAGGCTTCCGATCGAGAAAAGCTTAAGGACTATAGGTTTAGGCTGACCAAAGAAAAGCACGGCTTTGATTTGGCGTTGGAGCAAGAGTTATGGGGCTGTACCCATGTGCAAATTGCGGCGCTGTTATTGCTGCTCATGGGTTTCCCCTCCTGGTATGTCCGGCGGTTTGAGACTGCTTTATCGGCGCCTCCTGCAGCCAAGCTTTCGCCGGATATCAACCGGCTCCGTATTTTGGCTTATTGGAGTTATGCTTTGCAAATGGGGCTTAATCCCCCAACTATCGCAGGTGAAGATGATTTTATCACCAGCGACGTGGAACTAGATCAAATTGTGCTGGAGACCAAGGAGGTTGTTCAGAAGGGGAGCAAGCATTCATGGTTGCTTAAAACCAGTAATGATCTAAACCCCGCGCAGGCCGCCCAAGTTGAGGGCTTTGAAGAAGCCAAAGCTATGGTAAAACAGCGCGGCAAGCGCAGCCAGGCTTTAGCCGCGGCCAAAGCCGCGGAAGAAGATTGTTTTACCCTTGAATATGCCGAGATCCCTGAAAAAATGCGGCGCCTTTTTTCCAAAGAAGAATTCAGAGATCTAAAATCCGAAATTCAAAGTCTATTAAGCGGCAAGAGTTGAGCCGCGGCGGACTATTATTTTATTTATAGCCGGTCATTCACTGGATGATAATGCCGCCTCGTTCAAAAAGCTTGAGCTCGGTTTGATATAAGTCCAGCAATATTGGAGCCACCAATTTTTGGTTGTAGGCCTCGCCAAACTGGCGAAACATGTCAATATTATCGGAGTAACTCCCCTGAGACCACCCCGCTATGCCGCCGTTTTTCCGTAAATAGGTGTTGCCCACCCGCAAGGTGGAAATCTTGGCGGCGCAGGAAACAGCCGCGCACTCCGAGCCGTGTTGCAATACCTTCTCTAAAGCCGCTGTTTTTCGCTGTCTCCAGCTTACATCCGGATCCCAGCGTCCGGGCTCAGAAGCCGCTTCAATCATCGGGATAATCTCGGGGCCGAACTGTTGGGCTACAATTTTGCACACGTCTTCCGCGCTTTTTCGGTACTTGAAGGTCACATACCCTTCTAATAGGTCGTGAAATATGCCGGCAACCACCGTCTGCCAGCGATATCGTGCCAAACTCAGGAGCAACCCGCATTCTGAGGCGTGATGGGCTAAAGGCAGTGCCTCGTTAGGTCCCGAGTTTCTAGTGTGCTTATCATACAACTGGAACATCAATTTGTGAGCCTTAGAGATCATTAAGACGTCGTCCGGCCCATATTCAGCCGGTTTGAAGGGGATGACCGCCGTTAACGGATTTTCAGGCCTATTAGGATAGTGAAGTTTACCCTCCTCATGGCCGCTGCTTTTGAATACCAGCTTGCCGGTAAAACTGGAATCGGCTGCTGCTCGGCTCGTTTCCCGGGGATTTGCCCCGCTCAACTGGGGAGAGGTCATAACTACTTAAATTACTTCTTCAGTCGTTTAACCAAAAAACAATCAGTTAACTTTGTGTCGACATCAAACCGGTCAACCATGCCGCCCGCTCTTCAAAACTTACCCGTCCCAGCCGTTCGGCCAAAACTTTTCCTTGCAACAATGCCGCCAAAGAAGCGACTCTTCGATGGGGCCTTTTCTTTTCTTGAACGGCTTTAAGCACGGTGGAAAGCAATGCCGAAAGACGGTCGAGGTCTTCAATACTAAACTCTTCAAGCCGCGCGCGCTGCGCTAACGCAGTGGCCTCACGGGTGAGGCGAGCGTAACGGCAAAAATCCCCCTTTTCTCTAGCCAAACCCATGAGGAGATTCAAAGCTGGAATGCGGGCGGAAGTTAATTCCGGCGGCGGATGTTTTTCTTTGCGCAGTATTTGCTCTGCGCGTTCGAATGTCCGGCGCGCTGCCTCCAAGTCCCCCCGCGACAAGAAAAGCCGGCCTTGAGCTAGGGCCGCGTGAGCTTCATAAAAAGGATAACGGCACGTTTTTGCGGCACTTTCAATTGCCACCAGAAGATGTAAACGATCCTCGCCTTCTTTAAGCGAACTGGCGTTTAAAAGCGCCTTAAACAGAGCGCCGAAGAATTGGTAATGCGCGTCGGATTCAGCTCGCCCGGCGATCAAAGTCTGTAAAGCCTCAACCACCTGCGAAGCTGGAGATTCTGAGATCAGCTTATGAACTTGGCTGAAATCAGTCTTTCCGCCGATGATGGCGGCAAACTCGGTGAGCATCTGCGGAACGGGTGTTAAACTGAGCGCACCAAGATCCCCCACGTTTAAAGCAGGTTCTTTGCCGTAATGGGGCGAATAAGCGGCTGCGTCAGGCATAAAATCCAAAATTAAAAGCAACCCCCCGGCCCGCGAGGTTAAACACCAAAGGGCGCGCTTACCTTTAAATATTGTAATGAATACTGCAGGTTTAGGCAAACAAGGCCAATCGGCGCCGGCGATCTCTTTTTGAACCTTTGCCCGGAAAACCCAAGAGGCGTATTTAATTGGGGTATCAACTGCTTGGCAACCCAGCTTTTAAGCAGGCCCAGCCGGAGCCAGGCTGTATTTTAGGGTCGAGAAAAATGCTAAGCTAAACGGCTAAGGCTAGGGCGCGAGTTGTTTAGCTGTTTTGAGGAGCCGTCCTCCGATGCAACCAGCAGAAGAAGATGTTACCCCCCAAGCCGGCTTATCTGTGAGGGTGCCGGCTGGGTTAGAGGAGAGTTTTTCCGAGCTAAAAGCTGCTGTGCCGATACCCGGTGAGCTTTGTCAGTTGTACAGCGGCTATCTAGCGGCCGAAACTGAGACCGCCAAGAAAGAAGCTGATGTCTTGGGAAGGCTGCAGATTGATATACCATGGCTGCTGCATGCTTTCGGTGAACTAGATAGGGCTACGCATCCATCGGCGGAGCAGCGCGAGACATTTCGGCAAGGCGCGATAGCTTTGATGGAACACCTTAAGGAAGGCGGCTTCTTCAGCACGGGGCAAAAAGCTTGGGAAGAATATGCAAGCCGGCGTAGTGCTTTTTTGCGAAACCTCGCTGCAGATCAAAGGCGGAAATTGGAGGGATTCTGTGTCGAGTTTTTTCGTTTTTTAGCCCCGGCCCGTCCGGGCATGGCCACAATGGTCAGCCCAACCGACGTGCTTGACTTTCTTGTAGAGAAGCAGTGCAAAAACGAGGGCGCTCGTCTTGAGGAGTTCGTTCAAAGACAAAGGCCTGGTCCGGACTCTGCTTGGACAAGGCCGGCCTAAATACAAGCAGCCATAATCGATGCGCCTATTTTGGCAGTCTCAAGGCTGAACCTTACTGCACCTTGAGTTCCGTACGGTCCTATATGAACTAGGTTTTTTATTGGTAACTTGTTGGCAAGATTAAGATGGCATGGCTGGCACAAAACTTGCTTAACTAGTTTGCATTTGGGGTTTTTTGGAGGTTCTTCAATGTCTTTGCGATCCTTGGGGCTTGTTTTTTCTCTGGTTCTTTTTTTGCCCCAGCTGCTCTATGGGCAAACGGTGCGCGTTGGACCTGATAATTTGTCGCAGTTTGTATCTATGCAAACCGGGGTGTGTTATCTGCGTGCAGCCGATGGGAAACACAATCTTTTTGGCCGGGTTTATCCCCAGCTAGTGAGCGGGGCGCGTTTTAAAGCATATTCCAAGGAGCTACTCAGCAGACTACTTGCTAAGTGGCGCCTGAAGACAGCTGCTTTAGCCGGTAAGTTAAAAAGAGAGCCCAGCATCCATAAATGCAAGGCTCTGCAGGCGGAGCTGAATAAGATTAAGCTTCATAGAAAACTTTTTAGGAGCGAACGTCGCCGCTGCTTGGATTATCGAGATGTTCCTTCAGGCCGCCAGTGCGGCAATAATGTCAAAGAGCAGGGCGAGGTATGTGACGGCATAGACTTAGCCGGTCAGACTTGCGAGACGCTTGGCTATCAGTCAGGCTCGCTTGGGTGTAACGCTGATTGCTCGGCGTTCAGCACCCGCCGTTGTGTTCCTCTTCCCGGGCCGTGCGAAAACGGCATTCAGGATCCTGGTGAGGAAAATGTAGACTGTGGGGGCCGGTGTCCGCTCTGTCAAAGCTCGGTTGCTCAATACGGCGTCACTTGGGTTTTTGATAGAGGCTACAGGGTTTGGGAATATGCTAATGGCGATTTTGGCGTGCTTGGCCCGGTAACCATTACGCGCATTGAGCCGGATTACGACGGCACTCATCATGGCTGGGAAGCCAATCCCAAAGATTTCGTGAAGCAAGGTTTTGATGTGCGGGTGTATCATTTTGACGCTGGCTTAGTTCCTAGTTTGCCTTACTACGCAGGCGCGGGGACTTCGATCGTCAAGGCGATTTCCAATGACCCGGCTGTTCCGAAACCGCAATGCTCCTATAATGTCAACCGCGTGTGCTATCTCAAGACCGCCGCGGTGTTGACAGTGGCGGATCGAGTGCCGCCGGGAGGCGGCGCTTTGGCGTTTAGGCCGCCTTACTTTGGAAGCGAAAAACCCGTCTATTGGGTGAATCAGCTGAATACGGAGTTGTTGCCGGCAGTGGCGCCGGTTGATAATGCGCCGACTTTGGAATCAGTGGAGCAGCGTTTTCAGCGCGTGCAGCTTGATCATAAACGCGACTGGGTTGGACGGAGCATGCACCCGGAATTCAACCTTCCGGATTATGGAGGAGATATTGCTTTGGATAATGGCGATGGGGCATTGCGGCTGATGTTGAATGATCCTCTCGAAGCGAAGCTTCCAGCGCTGATTAATTACGTGCAGATGGGAATTGACCTCGGAGCCGTAGTGCTAAACGGCGGGAGCTTTCCGCCTAACGGCGGACATGGCAGCGGCCGGAAGCTTCCGATTGCCATGGCGGCGGTGCTCTTGGATATTCAAGCCTTGAAGGACACCTTGCGGAACGCCTCACGGCAGACTTTTCAGGAGGACGGCAGCATTTATTTCAGCCAGGCCGCCAATGGAGGCGCTGGTGCCGTGCTTTTCGGCCAGAACGGGGACTACTGGTATAATCAGGTTACAGACGGCGGCTCGCGTACCGCGCCCGATCCCTATGGCTATATTGACGGCGGGCATGTCCCCGGCGAATCATACCAACGCGGGATTAACTCCATGATTTGGAAGGGGCCGGTGATTGCTATGCAGCTTATGCCCGAAATAGCAGAACTTTGGCCGACTAAAGATGACTTTATCGCTTATGTCGATCGCTGGGTGACTTTCGGTCCCTGGGCCCAGCCGGACCCCTGTGCGCCGGTGATGGGAATCTGCGTTGGCGGGGAAAATGACGGACGGCAATGTACGTACGCCAATTTAAATGCCTGCCCGAACGGCTATTGCGCCGGTGGAATATGCGACGGCGGGCCCTATAATGGTGCGCCGTGTTCAGACGACGGAGGGCCCTCGCCGGAGCATGATTGTGGAAAGGACAGCCAGGGCCGGTCTTTCCGCTGCAAAATCAATCCCGCTTACTTCGGCGTGACCTATGGTCCGGACCCGCATGATCCAAAGCAGTGTATTCTAGATACCGACCCGTCAGACGGCATAGGCCGGCATCCGTATAACCATGGACGCAACCCCAACCAAGGGGGCTACCATAGCCCGTTTGTGGACCGTATGTGGGATGCCTACCGGCTTTATCATTGTTTTAATGGTGTGCAGGACCAAGACGAGGAAGGTGTTGATTGCGGAGGATCGTGCGTATTTGATAAGGACCTGGACGGATATTTAGGGCGCATCTGCAATCACCAAGACCCCCGTTATGACTGTGATGATTTCAAGGCTTATATTAACCCCGGCAGGCCGGAGATTTGCACCCAGCAGGGCGAATTTGACGATGACTGCGACGGCCGGATGCATGCCTCGTATTATTTGGATACCGACCGCGACGGCATAAATGACTGCCAGGATAATTGCCCTTTGGATTGCAATGCCGATCAAGCCGATCGGGACTATGACGGCCGCGGCGACGCCTGCGACGATGTACTTCAGCTTTATGAGGACTTTGAGTCGCTGACTGAGCTTGGACAAAAGACCAACCCGGGTGGACTTTCTTTTGACATTATATCCGGCCAAGCTTCCTTGGGAAGCCAGACCCACTGGGGCTATATCAGCAAGTTTTTGCGGTTGGCGGTGGTGGCGGCTACCACCAATTTGGCGGTCACCAAAGAAGGCCGGGGTCAGTGGAGCGACTATACGATGCATGTTTTAACGGGCCAGAAATACACAACCGGCGGATTTGTGCTGCATTATAAGGATAGCTTGAAATACTATCTTATCAACTTGCGAAGCGGCAAGATGGAGAAAGTACAGAACGGGCAGACATTCGAGATTGCGGGAAGCGGCGACGCCATTACTATGCCTTGGGGCGGGGCCGACGCCGACTATACTATTGAATCGATCGTGGATGGTTCCGTCACTTTCATAGTTACCAAAGACGGTTCGGCCCAACGCAGCTTTGTTGATTCGAGTCCCCATACCACTAAAGGCAGCATCGGATTTTTTGAGGGCGGGTACAGCTCAGGAAATTATTTTATCTTCGATAATGTCGAGATGGTGTTTGAAAACGGTTATTCAGGGCCGCATGGGACATGCCGATAGATGGGGGCTGAAAAGATCCGCCGCCTGTCGGTGAATGTTGCTTGATCGAACAAAGTTCATACGGCTAAGGAGCTCAGGCGGCCTTTAATGCCCTCCCGCCTTTGACTTGCCCCACTTGCGAAAGCCCGAAAGTGTCGATGATGTTTCGCCGGCACATCGTCTATCAAACCCACCCGCTGGGAAAGAAAGCTCCGAAACCGCCTCAGCGGATAACCCTTGTAGGCATGCTTGCATTGCATTAGGCTGCTTCCAACGGAGGCAGGCCATGGCAATTCAGAAGATTTTCAATCCAGACGATTATAAGAAATCTT
>Ga0209101_1001441_pt1 | contig 17551 bp, 9 predicted proteins | sample ConPoolayeCmetaG_FD_185481 | JGI IMG/M metagenome (GOLD analysis project Ga0209101, IMG submission 185481) | Hot spring microbial mat communities from California, USA to study Microbial Dark Matter (Phase II) - Cone Pool mat layer C metaG... ...
CGCCATGGTCGTGGAACTCAGCGGCCTGAAGGCGGCCTTGGTGGCCCCTCGGCTCACGTTCCACATGCAGTGGTCCATCGCCCAAGGCCGCTTGAAGAAACGCTCCCTGGGCGGCGAACCGGCGGTTCAGGTCAACATGATCCTGAAGACCCTAGGCGACACGGTGGAAGAAGAAATCCTCGAAGTCACCGAGGATCGACTGCTCCTGCTCGACCCCGATGGAAAAACCCAGTACGACTGGCGGCGAAAGCGCTGACGACTCCATCGCGGGCCGTGCCCGGCTATCGCACCGTCGCCAAGACGCCGCGAGCCAGTTGAGCGAATCCGCAAGAACGAGGGAATCGGCGATGGCCGCTGAGGTTGCCGTATCCGCAGCTCAGCGTCTTCGCAAGGTCCGCTGAATCTCGCGTCGAGCTTCCGCCTCCTTCATCGCCTCGCGCTTGTCGTGACGCTGCTTTCCGCGACAGAGTCCCACGAGGACCTTGGCACGACCGGCCTTGAAGTACATCTTCAGAGGAATCAGCGTCAGCCCCTTCTCGGTAGCCCTGGCGGCAAAACGCTTGATTTCGCGACGGTGGAGGAGCAGTTTTCGGGGACGGCGGGGGGGATGATTGAAACGATTGGCTTGCGAGTACTCCGCAATGTCGCATCCCAGGAGCCAGACCTCGCCCTCCTTGAGTCGGGCATAGGACTCATCCAAAGAGACCTTGCCCAGCCGGAGGCTCTTGACCTCGCTTCCCAGCAGGGCAATACCACACTCCAGGGCGTCAAGCACGAGGTAATTGTGCCTGGCCTTTCGGTTTTCGCAGATCACGCGCTCGTTGTCGTGCTGCTTGTCGGGCGCTTTCTTGCCGGATTTCGCCGCCGTGGCGTTCCTCCTTTCCTGTATCAGCATACACCGAAAGATGGAAACTGCCAGCCAGGCGGGCCGTACGCGGGCGACGGCGTCCCTCCCGAACAGCCGGTTGCCGGGGGCGGAGTCCCACCCGGGATGCGAAGGCAATCGCGATTCAGCAAGACGCGAACATCTTGGCAAAGGTGTTCGCTAAGACCGGCGATTTTCCCGCCCGCTGCCTGTCCGGCTGTCTCGTTCTCTCTCGCCTATCTTCCCTTTTATCACCGCGAGGCGGTTGGCTTGACAGGCAGCGTTGCCTGGGAGGCGGCCTTCTTCGGGGAGCGCGTCGTTCCGGCCAGGAAATTGTCAATGGTCGCGTTTTCCTGGAGGGATTCGAAGTACTCGGCCATGGCCAGCCGAGTCTTCTTCTCCAAGATGTCCTGATGCAGCATGTCGCGGACGGTGGCGAAATCGACCTTGGCGGGCACCGTGTGTCCCTCGCAATAGAGGATCACGAACTTGTCGGCTTCCAACTGCACGATGCCGGAGATTTCGCCCTTCTTCAAGGCGAAGGCCTCCTTTTCCAGCAGCGGCTGACCGCTGTTTTTCTGAATCGGCGGCACCTCGCCTTTGAGCGCCCGGCTGGTGGCCTCGATGGAATACTGTGCGGCCAATTCGCCGAAATACTCGGCGGTCGGGCGCCTCTTGGCCATCTCCCAGACTTGCTGGGCCCGCCGAAGGTTGTCCATGAGGATCGCCCGGCAACGCACCCGCGGACCGTAGTTCGCCTCGAAGCCCTTCCGGAGGTCTTCGTCCGTGACTTGAACTTGCCCGGCCACCAATTTGCGCAAGGCCACCGAGGGCCAGACGGAGTCGCGGCGGTACACCTCGACGGAAATGCCTTGTTGCTCAGTGACCATCTTGATCCATTGCTCGACGTCGGGCGAGCCGTCGGGCTTGGGGCGGAGCATCGCGGCGGCGGCCCGGGCAATTTCCCGATCGAGGTCTTCCTCGGTGATCGTGATGTTGTTCTTTTTCACGGCCTGCTCGATCAGCCGTCGGTTGATCGTGCCTTCGAGCACCTCTTCCCCGTGGCGTTCGATGCACTGGTCGGCCAGCTCGCGCAGGGTGACGGTGTTGCCGTTGATCCGCGCGGCGACGCCCGGCATCTGCCGGCTCAATTGCGGATCGTTCATCACGTTTTCGATCTTCGCCGTCTTTTGAAGCTCGCGGAAGATGTCGTTGGCCACGTTGCGGAGCTTCCGCTCGCGAATCAACTCCTCCAAATGCCCCTGGACTTCCTTGAATGGCACGTTTCGCGGCGGGATCAAGGCCTCGCGCTGGAAAATCACATACTGGTTCCCCACCGGAATGACGTCGGAGATCTCCCCGTCCTTCAGGCTGAAGGCAACTGACTCGAACTGCGGGTTGCCGGAATGTCGCCGGATCGGCTGGATGACCCCCTTCAAGCTCGCGCTGGAGGGATCGTCGGACCGGTCCTTGGCCAGATTGCCGAATTCGGCCGGATTCGCCCGGGCCTCGGCAAGCACCTGCTGGGCCTTTTGCGGCGTGTTGCAAACGATGATCCTGCCTTTGACCGACGGCCCATAAATGCTCTCGTATTCCTTCTGAAGCTCCTCGGCCGTGACCTGGAGCCGCTCGCCGCCCAGCTTGCGCAAGGCCAGGGTCGGCCAGATGATGTCGTTGGCATATTGCTTTGCGCTGACGCCCCGCTCCTGTTTGAGCATCTTCAGCCATTGATCGACCGGCAGTTTGAACCGGCTGGCCATCCGCTCGATTTCGGCGTTCACCTCTTCGTTGGTTACCGTGATATTGCGCCGTTGGCACTCCAGAATGATCAAATACTTGTTCGCCAGGCTTTCAAGCACCTCCTTGCCATAATGGCGAAGGCACTCGGCGGCGAGTTCCTCGCGGGTAATCTCCTCGTTGTTCACGGTGGCCACGACCCTAGCCTGGGCTGGGGCGCTTTGCGCGGGAACCGCGGGGGTGGCGGGTCGCGGGGATTGCGGAGCTGTCTGGGAAGCTGGGGCCACGTGAGGCCCGGCGCTGGCTCGCTCAGCCCCCCAGAAGTAGCGAATCGCAATGCAGCTCCCCACCAACAGAAACGCGCTCAGGGCCGCCGTCAAACGTCTTTTCCAACGCCAATCCGCGGGACGAGCATCCGTGATCGTCATGTCGGTTCCTCCTAAACCGCTTAAAGTTAAGCACTTACGCGCTGTTCCAGGGTCGCGCACCACTCGGGGTGGGTAGTATAGGGCGGCAAACCCGCTTCGGTCAAGACCGAAAGCGCACTTACGCAAGACGGCAAGACGGCAAGAAGGCAAGAGGGCAAGCAGCTAAGTAGCCCCAAGCAGGCAAGCAGGAGGCCTAATCGCGGTCTGCAAACTGGGGGGGCGGTGGGAAGTGGGCGATTCACGGACCGGCAAAGCAGGGGGCCGGGCAAGAAAAAGTACAGTCCGGGCAACCCGACGGATCGAGCCAGCCCGGACTGTGATCCCCCCCTGGGAACGTGCTAACCAGCATGTCTTTCGATTTGCTTGTGGGTCGGATGCCTCGCGACCACACAAAGAGGTATCGGCGAAGTCTCATGCCGACTTTGGCAGAATTTGCCGATTCGGTTGCTTCTTCCGATTTCTCTGAATTTGCTGCGCCGATCCGGTCGATTCAACGGGCGCCTCAGGGTCGAATTGCGCTCGGGCCCCGCCCTAGTGCTTAACCGCCCACCCCAAATGAGCGAGGAATCCGAAGATGAGCCATTTACGGCGATGGATCGAGGCGGCCGCTTGGTCGCCCATCTTCTGGGGACTTGTAGCCAGCGGGATTTTCTACGCCTTGCTTCACGCCGGGATGCTGGGCCGAACGTTTCTGCCCCGGTATTGCGCCGGCCACCCCGTCGCCTACATCGAAACGACGCTGTTCTTCGTCGCCTTGGCCTCGCTCGTTCTTAAGAGCATCGATCTATTCCTGCAAAGCAACTCACTCGACGAGTCGCCGCTGGGGGCCGTGAGGGACGCCGAGCCAGCCGAGGCCGCCGAGGCCATGCTTCGCCGATTGGATCGTTTGCCGTCGCGGCGGGCAAGGGAATACTACATCGGGCGTTTGCGCGCCGCCCTGGAGTACGTGGCCGCGCGAGGCTCGGCCGACGGGTTGGACGACGAATTGAAGTATCTGGCCGATTTGGAGGCATCGCGGGCGCAGACGAGTTACGGGCTTTTTCGGGTGGTTTTGTGGGCAATCCCGATCCTTGGGTTTCTCGGCACGGTCATCGGGATCACGATGGCCTTGAACGGGGTGGACCTTCAGGCGCCTGACCAGTCGATGGTCCACGTGCTGACGGGCCTGGGCCTGAAGTTCGACACCACCGCCCTGGCCCTGACGCTCTCGATGATCCTGATGTTCGCCCATTTCCTCGTGGATCGGAACGAGATGGGGTTGTTGGAGCGGGTGGACGGCCAGGTGAGTCGGGAACTGGCTTCCTTGTTCCCTGCGAGCTCGCCAGGAGCTGCGGGCCAAGCGGCCGCCGTGCGGCGCATGGCCGACGCCATGATCCACGCCGCCGAAAAGCTGGTCAAACGCCAGGCCGACCTCTGGCAACAGGCCATGGAGGCCGCGAACGATCGTTGGACTCGCATGGCCGACGAGGCAAGCGCGCAGATGCGGACCGCCCTGGAGGAGAGCCTCAAGCAGCACGCTCGGGAACTGGCGGATGCCGAACGCGATCTGGCCGAAAAAAGCCGTCAACAGTGGGCCGCCATGCAGCAGACCTTGAGCGAGAGCCTCGAGGCGCTGGCCGCGGCCCAGCAAGTCCTCGTTCGCCGACTCGAAGTGCTCGACCGGGCGACGGACGCCACGGCGCAGGTGGCGCGGATGGAAGAGACCTTGAACCGCAACCTGGCTTCTTTGGCTGGCGCCCAGCACTTCGAGGAGACCGTGATGAGCCTGGCCGCCGCGATCCACCTGCTCACCGCCCGGCTGGCCGAGACCCCGGCCAGTCCCATCGTTCGTCTGGAATCTCCGCGACGGGCTAGTCAGGCCGCATGAGCAAGCTTGTTCTCACCCAGCGTCGCAGTCGATGCCGAAAAAGCCCGGCGATTTCGCTCTTTCCCTTCCTGGCGGTGCTCATCTGCACGATGGGGGCGCTGGTGCCTTTGTTGTTGGCCATGGCGCGGCAGGCCCGGCTTCAAGCCCTTCAAGAGGCGACCGCCAAAGCCGCTCAATGTCAAGTCGACGCCCAATCCGAGCGCGAGCTGGCCGAGTGGCGAATCAACGAGTTGAAGACGGCCCGTAGCCAGGCGGAAGAACGCTTGACCCAGGCCCGGCTCGCCCTAGGGCACGTCGAAAACCATGCCCGAAGACTCCGCCAGCAGGCCGACCAACTTCAGGCAGCGATGGAAAACCTGGACCGTGACGGCGTGCCGGACTCCCGGGGTCGAGCAGACTTGGAAAGGGAATTGCAGCAGATCGAAGGCCAGATTGCCGAGGCCGAAAAGCAGCTTGCCGAGGCTCGAAAGGCCGCCGATGCCCGGCCCCGCTCCTACGCGGTGATCCCGTATCAGGGACCGAACGGCACCTGGCGTCCACCGATCTACATCGAATGCCGCGCCGATGCGATCGTCCTCCAACCCGAGGGAATCGCGCTGGTGGAAGCCGACTTCGAGGAACCCATCGAGGCCAACAATCCGCTCGACCAGGCCTTGCGGGCCGCGAGGGAATCGCTTTTGGCGCAAGGGCAGATACGAGGCGACGGGTCCGACGAGCCCTATCCGCTGCTGTTGGTCCGGCCCGATGGCATTCCCGCCTACTATGTGGCCCGGGCAGCGTTGGCTTCGTGGAAATCCGCCATCGGCTACGAGCTGGTGTGCAAGGATTGGGAGCTGGAGTTCCCCACCTGGAATGCCGAGGTGGGCCGCGCCATGCGGGCCGTGGTCGCCGAGGCCCGCGAACAGCGCCGCCGCCGCGCCGTGCTCACGGCCATGCTCGCCAACACGAAGTCGCCGGGCGCATGGAGCGCGGCATGGGGCGCCGTTCCGGCGGGAGGAGGAGGCGCGGGCGTGGCATCCGCGACCGAAGGCGGTTCCGGCGCGGTGGGAGCGACGGCGCAAGCCACCGGTCCCACAGCCAGGCAATTCCGCGGCGAGGAATTCCAACCGTCCGCAGACGCACGGAGCCGCGGCGTCGGTGGCGAGCCACCAAACGCCGCCGCAGTCCACAATGTCCCCGCAGCGTCATTGGACCAATCTGGCAAGGCCTGGGCATCTCGGCGGGGCGGTGACAATCCTCTTCTTGGGCCGGCCGACGAGCCGTCGGAGGGCGGGGCGAAGCCTGCCTCTTCCGCTCATTCAGGAAGATTGACCCCCGACGGGGCGATGGCGGGCGCGGTCTTCGGCGGAGGAAAATCGCCTTCGAGGGACTCGCGGGTGACATACCGGGCAGCGCCAGGCGGCGGATTGATCCGCGAAATCGAACCCGACTCCTCCACTTCGGCGGCCTTGCTCCGCCGCGGCCTTGCCAAGGCGCCGGCCGGGGCGGATGCATGGGCCGGCGCGGCGGGCCAGGGCCAACCGATCGCCCAAGCCCCGTGGAGGCCGCTGCCCGAATCTGCCGCGGAGGCCAGGGCTGACGCCCAGGCCGCGGCGATGCGGCCGGGCGAGTGGATTCCTCAGGCAACCGCACCGGCCAACGCAAACCGACCAGAAGAGCGATCCAACGCCCGCGACGCCAAGAACAAACGCCTGGCCGACAGCCGGGGCGAGAACTGGGGTTTGCCCAACGCGGCGAGAGGATCGGTGGGCATTACCCGGCCCATTCGCGTCCGTTGCGCTTCCAATCGCTTGGAAATCCTCCCGGACGACCCGAAGGCAGACCGGAAACTTGTTCCCCTCGGCGAGCGCATCGAGGATTCCATCGACGATTTCGTCTCCGCGGTTTGGGAACACATGAAGACGTGGGGAATCGCCGGCCGGGGGATGTATTGGCGTCCGATCCTCCGCGTCGAGGTCACGCCCGACGCGGAATTCCGCTTCGAGGAGTTCAAAACCCTGCTGGACAACAGCGGGCTGATCGTGGAGCGAAAGAGCTGACGGATGTTGCACCATTTCGGGAAGGATGGAAGACGCCAAGCCGCGCCGACGCGGCCCGGATGGGCATTCCCTGAATCCTGCAACTCCATTTAGGAAAACCTTCCTGGACGGTCCTTACCGGAGACGTTGCCCAGCGAGGCGGCGTCTTGCCCGGGATGGGCCGCCCGACGCAACCTCGACCTTCCCATGCCTCGCGTATTTCATCAGGAGAGCGAGCCGGTCAACGCCGATTCCTTCTTGGACATCGTGGCGAGCGTGGTATGCATCATGCTCATCATGGTGGTCATGGTTGGAATGCGGATCCGCAACACGCCGATCGATCCGTTGGAAGCCGCGCCCGGGGCAGCCGAGGCCCACGGCGCCTTGCAAGCCGCGTTGGCCGAGGAGCGTTCGCTTCGGGCCGAGATCGCCAAAGTCCTGGAAGATACCCAACGCCTGGAGGAAGCGACGGCCGCTCGCGCCCTCCATCGCGACGTGCTCGCGACCGGCGTGGCCGCGCTGGAGCGGGAGCTGAGCCGGCGGCGATCCGCGCTGGACGCAAAGACCCAGGCCCGCTTCGACGCGACGAACCAGTTGGCCGAGGCCCGCCGCCGGCTGGACGAACTCCGCGAACAACGGCGGCGCGTCGAAACGGCCCGGCCCGAGGCCATCGTCGTCGAGAGCTATCCCACGCCGCTTGGCCGGACGGTGGATGACGAGGAGCTTCACTTTCACCTGCGCCAAGGTCGCGTGGCGTTCGTGCCGATCGAAAAACTCGTCCGCCTGGCGCGGGACGACGCCCGCCGCAAGGCCGACCAACTCATCGAGCGCGACGGCCTGCCGGAATTCACCGAGGCGGTGGGACCCGAGGGGGGATTCCGTTTTCGCTACACAGTCCAGCGGCACGACACGGTCGAAGAACAGCCTGGCGGCACGGTGATCCGGCACGTCGGCTTAAGGATTACCGAATGGACGGTGATCCCGGTCGGCGGTCAGGTGGGCGAGACGGTGGAGGAGGCCCTGGCCCCGGATTCGGCCTTCCGCCGCGCCTTGGCCCAGCGCAAGTCCGACAAGACGACGATCACGATTTGGGTCTACGCCGACAGCTTCGAGGCCTTCCGCAGGCTGCGCAAGGAACTCCACCAACTGGGACTCGGCGTGGCCGCCCGGCCCCTGCCTGACGGCGTCCTGATCGCTGGTTCGCCAAGAGGTTCCAGGTCGGAGGCCCAATGATCAACGCAAGAGCCAGGCCCCGATCGCCTCGGCCAGGGTCTTCGAGAACGCCGCGTTGTAATGCACTTGATCGACGTAGAGCGGCCCCGGCTGGTCGTTTTGCAGATCGGCCAGCCAGAGAAAATTGCCGCCCAAGCGAGGGTCGCCGCGGCGGGCCGCCATCCAGGCGTAGCCATGGGGAGCATGGCGGAGCGGGGCGCACGGGTTTTTCGGCAGAAACGGGTGGCGGCTCGGCTCGTACTGATAGGTGGGAATCGGTTGCCACGCAAAAACGCAGGAAACGCCATAAGCGGCGGCCACGGCCTCGATCAGACGTTTATTCCTGAGGTATCTCTCGCAAACCGCCTCGATGAGGGCGGGATCGACCGGCTGGGCAGCCGATCCGTCCCCGCTCCCGTCGCCTGCTTCCGCGGCGATGCCCAATCGGTTGCGAACGCCGAAAACGAATCGGGCCAGGGCGGTTCGCGAAACCCATCGTTGCGACCAATCGTTGGTCCGCTGGGCGACGAAATCGCGGAGCGTCCGCGTCCATGCTGGCTCGCCGTCGAGTTGGGCGAATTCATTCAGCCCATCGATGAAAATGGCCCGGTCGTGGCCGCGCCCGGCCAACAGGAGTTGTTCCCACAACGCCCTTTCCTGGGCTGAAAAATACGCCCCCTGCCCGAAGTTGTAGACGCTGACCTTGGGCCCCAGCCGCTCGCGAAGGTAGCGTTGCAGATGCGAGGCGATCGTGTCTTCGTCGCGCACGCCATAGCCGAAGAGCGTCGAACCGCCGAACATGAAGATCCGCAAGTCGCCCTCGGCGGGCGGCCACGGTCCCTGGTCCAAGCCGATGCGGAAGCCGGCCTCATGGACGTTCACGTATTTCCCCGTGAACGGCGCCTCGCGAAACTGCGTGAAGGGGTCGTATACGATGCGTCGCCGCCAGGTTTCCGCCATGAGTTCGCGGATCTCGTCCAAGCTCATTCCCGGATACACGCCGCGAAGCCGCTCGTGGTAGGCCGCCGCGCCTGGATTGATCTCGGGAAAGAAGGCGTCCTTCACGCGAAACGCGAGGCTGAGCGTCGCATTCAGCGCGACGAGCAAAACCAGCGTCGTGCAACCCAAGACGGCGGCCGATTGGTAGGCCGACGACGCCGTCCTGAAGAGGCGAACGACCCGGCCCGCGCGATTCGGGTTTTCGTGGATCTTGGCGTTCTCGGACATGGCACGTTGGGACGTGGTCTTGCCCCGCCTGGAACACGCGCTGCCGCGGTCAAGCGTACAGCACGTGCTGGCGGAGAAACGATTCCACGGATCGGTAGAAATGCTCGATGGTCTCCGTCTTGCGCCAGCCGTGGCCTTCGCCCTCGTAGACGTGGTACACGTGTGGCGTTCGGTTGCGTTGGAGGGCCTCGACGATCAGATCGGATTGCCGCCGAGGCACCACGCGGTCGATGTCGCCCTGGAAGATGGCCATCGGACGCTTGATCCGGTGAGCATGGTAGAGGGGGGATCGCTGACGGTAGACTGGCGAGGCCTCGGGCAGGGGGCCGAGCAGGGAGTCGAGGTAATGGGCCTCGAACTTGTGGGTCTCGGCGGCGAGGTGGAACTGGTTGGCCACGCCGTAGAGGCAAACGCCGGCGGTGAACGCCTCGGGCATTTGCGTCATGGCCTGAAGCACCGTGAACCCGCCGGCGCTGCCGCCCATGATCACCGTTCGTTCCGCGTCGATGCGTCCCGCCTCGGCCAGGTGGCGCGATCCGGCGACGGCGTCCTCCACGTCGCACACGCCCCAGTTCTTCCGGAGCTTCAACATGTACTCGCGACCGTATCCGGTGCTGCCGCGGTAGTTGACCAGCAGCACGGCATAGCCGCGCGTGGCGAAGAACTGGGCCTGGGCGTTCCAGCCCGCTCGGTATTGCGAGGTCGGCCCGCCGTGGATCATCACCACCAGCGGCGGCTTGCCCTCGCTGACGAACCGGTCGCTCGCCGGGGCGTAAAAGAGTCCATGCGCCGTTTCGCCATTCGACGTGGGCCAGGAGAGGGCCTCGCATCGGGCCAGGGCGGCGGGTGGGACCGACTCGGCCGAGGCGCGGGCGACGATCCGCGTCGTTTGCCGGGTGAAGTCGCGTTCGACGATCCGCGGAGGAATCGTCTCCCCGCTGGCCACCATGACCACGCGGTCGCCCTTGGGGCAGGCGACCACCTGGGCCACGTCGCCGTAGGCCGAAAGCTGTTCCACCTCCGCCACGCGACCGCTCGACAGCTCCACGCGGACGAGGCGGACCTTGCCATTTTGGTTGCGGGCCGCGGCGACAAAGCGGCCGTCGGCGCTCACGGCGTAAGACCTCATGCCTTGAAGCCAGGCCGGCGCGGCGTATTCCTCGCCGTCCTTGGTGAGCCACCGGCGGTGGCCGGAATCCAGATCGTGCAAGGCGATCCGGCCCCAGCCGGTTTCATCGGAAATGTAGAGCATCCGTCGGCCGTCGGGGGTGAACTCGGGCTGGAAGACGGCCACGTTGGGGCCGCCGGCGATTTGATGAGGCTCTTCGAGCCGAACCAGCCCGTTGTCCGCCTCGTGGACCGCCGCCAGCAACAACGAGGTCCCGTCCCAGGGCATGTTCGGGTGGTCCCAGGCAACCCACGCCAGGCTCTTCCCGTCCGGACTCCACCGCGGCTGCATGTAGAAGTCGCGACCCTCGGCGATCGGCTGGGGCCAACGCTTTCCGGCGGCGTCGACCACGGCGATCCGATCAATGCCATCGTCATCGTGGTGGACGTAGGCGACCCAGCGCCCGTCGGGTGAAACGACCGGCGAGGCGGCCTTGCCGAACGGGGGCGTGATGGGCTGGGCGGTCCCGCCGTCGAGCGACTGCCGATAGATCCGACCGCTCTTGTGGACCACGAAATAAACGAAACCGCCGTGGACGGTGAAATCGCCGCCCCCGTAGCCAACCTCCGCCCGAACGTCCCATTCCGCCGTCAACTCGCGTGGCGCGTGCTCCGCCGACTCTTCGCACACGAGCACCCCGCGACCGGACCGTCCTTCCAGCCAGACGAGCGTCTCGCCGTCGCAGTCCCAGCACGCGGCCTCCAGCCGCCGATCCTCGGCGAGGCTCCGCGGCGTGATCGGACTCGACCACCATCCATAGGGACGCTGCTCTTGTTCGCCCATGGTTTCCCCAATCGCTACGCTGCTTCCATCCCGAGACCTTGATTCCTTCAGCTTAACGGCCGGGAAGCGGGGAATCAAACGCCCCGCGAGCGATGCCTGCCGGGCGGGGCACGGGACCGCCCGACCAGCCTGCCCGGACGGCAACGCCGCCAAGTATTCCGTTGCGTTGGCAAAGACGCCTTGCCATAATTGGGCTTTTCCGCGACTTCGCATCGTTCGGTCAATTCCGCGATCCCCCTCGCGGTCGTGGGGGGCCGCGGCGACGCCAGGACGATGAAAGACAGATTTTCTTCCCAGACCAGCGCCAAGGGCACAGCGAGAAGCCTATGTCGAACTCCACCAGCTCCGAAGCCGCCGCGAAAACCGAAAACCAAGGGATGTTCGTCCTCGAGGACGGCCGCAACGTGACCTTCACGTTCATCTTGGTCAGTTCGCTTTTCCTGCTCTGGGGATTCTGCAATGGCATGATCGACGTGATGGACAAGCATTTTCAGGAGGAACTGAAGTTGAGCTTGTCGCAGTCGGCCTGGGTGCAGTTCGCCCACTGGATGGGCTATTTCCTGATGTCGATTCCCGCCGGTTGGCTGGCGACGCGGCTAGGGTACAAGGGAGGGATCATCGCGGGATTGTTGCTGGTGGCGGTGGGCGGGTTCTGGTTCATCCCGGCCTCGAACATCGCCCAGTTCTGGGCCTTTCTGCTGGGCGTCTGCGTGGTGGCGTCGGGCTTGACCTTTCTGGAGACGGTGGCCAATCCCTACACCACCGTGCTTGGTCCGCCGCGCTACGCCGCCGCGAGGATCAATACGGCCCAATCGTGCAACGGCGTGGGGTGGATTTTCGGGCCGATCGCGGGCAGTTTGTTCTTCTACGGCACGGACGAAGCTGGACGCAGCACCGGCTCGCAGACGTTGTGGATTCCCTACGCCGGCGTGGCGGTCGGAGTGCTCATTCTCGCCGTGATCTTCTTTTTCGCGCCGGTCCCCGATATTCGGGCCAAGGACGATTACGCCCTGGACGAAAAGAATGGGAAGGACCGGGCGGTTGCCCCGGCCGTGCGGCACGTCAATCGGGGATTGTCGTACGTGCTCTTGCTGGGCAACGTGGCCGCGCTTTTGGGCGTTTTTATTTTCATCCTCTGGCTGACCTTCGACTCGCTCCATCTTGGTCCCCGGTTTGTCGGTCTGGCTTCGGCCATTCCTCATCCGTCGGGACTGGTCATCACGCCGGAGAACTCCATTCTCGTGGTGTTGGCGGCCGGCGCGTGCCTCGCCTTCGTGGTGGCCGCGGTCGCGCTGGTGGGAATCACCAGACGCCTCACGCACCACAGCATCTGGTCGCACGAGCACTTCACCGGGGCCACGTTGGCCCAGTTCTTCTATGTCGCGGCGCAATGCGGCATTTTTGCTTTTCTGATCAACTACATGACCACCGAGCCGCCCTCGCTGCCCGCTTCGTGGTTGAGGGAGGGGAGCAAATGGATCGAGATCCGCACGACGTTCACCGCCGCGGACTTCAAGGACGTGTCAACCTTGGCCCGAAAACTGAGCGCGCCGGCCGACCCCGTGTCGGAGTTCCTCGCCGGGAATCTATCCCCTTCGACCAAGCAAACCTTGGCCCGCCTGAACGAGGGTCGCGCCAGCGTGACCGCCGCCCGCATCGCCTTGGCCCAAGACCTGAACAGCCTGATCGCCAAGCAAAGCATCTATGACCCGCAACGGTTCAGCGCGGTCGCCCTGAGCGAAAAGACCAAAGCGATGTTGACGCTGGACAAGGGACGCAGCGAACCGCGGCTCAACCGGCTGCTCTTGGCCGATGCGTACCCCGGGGAATTGGCCTTTCAGGACGGCGTCGTCGGCGTGACCGACCAGTTCGCCGCCACGCTGGCGTCGGTGGGATTTTTCTTTTTCCTTTTGGGGCGGGTCAGCGGGGCGGCCTTGCTGCGAAAGGTTTCCGCGCACAAAATGCTCGGCCTCTACAGCCTGATCAACGCCGCGCTGTGCTTGCTGGTCTTCCTCAAGCTGGGGTGGCTCTCGGTCGCCGCCGTGTTCTTGTGCTACTTCTTCATGTCCATCACTTTCCCGACCATCTTCGCCCTGGGGATTTATGGCCTTGGCGCGCGGGCCAAACAGGCCTCGGCTTACATTGTCATGGGCATCGTCGGCGGCGCCCTGTTGCCGAAGATCATGGGGGCCGTCGCCGATCACTACAATATGTCGCGGGGATTCATCGTGCCGCTGATCTGCTTCGTGTTCATTGCCTGTTACGGATACGGCTGGCCCAAGCTCAGCAGAGTCGAGTCGTTGCACGGGGTGGGGGCCGCGGGCGGGCATTAGTCCGTGGTTTCGACCCAATCCCCAAAGTTCTCTCTCCCGGAGGGAGAGGGTTAGGGTGACGGCAAGCGAACGTCGGAATCAACGAACAAATGCATGCCGATGTCGGCCGCCGTCACCCCCGGCCCCTCTCCCGCAAGCGGGAGAAGGGGAGCTACTGGGATAGACTTTCATCCGCGTCGCGACGGCCTCAGTTGGGTTGGCTTTCGCGACCGGGCGGTGGATTGTTGCCAGCGAAAAATCGACAAAATGACCAACTCCGGCCTTGAAGGAGATGCGACGATGACAAGGTATTCTTGGACCGCGCTATTGATATTGTTTGCTTGCGTCGCGGGAAACGCCGCCGACTTGTACGTCGCTCCGGACGGCAACGACGCCTGGTCGGGCGCCCTGGCCGCCCCGAACGCGGCCAAAACGGACGGACCGTTCGCCACGCTCCAGCGGGCACGAGACGCCATCCGCCAGCGCAAGGCCGGCGGCGCCGCTGAGGCCTTCACCGTTTTCATCCGCGGCGGACTCTACGCCCTGCCGCAGACCTTGAAACTGGAAGCCCAGGACTCGGGCACGGCCGATGCTCCGATCGTGTATCGCGCGTACCAGGACGAGAAACCGATCCTCATTGGCGGTCGGGAGATCACCGGGTTCGCGACGCATCGCGGGTCGATCCTGAAGGCCGACCTGGCCGCGGTCGGTCTCAAGGGAGTCTATTTCCGCCAACTGATCTTCGACGGACGCCGCCAGCACCTGGCACGCTGGCCGAATTACGATCCTCAGAACCCCTACGGCGGCGGCTGGGCTTACGTCGATGGGAAGCTGGTTTCGATGTACCAGGACATACCGGGCGAAAACCGCCACACCTTGATCTACAAGGCGGCGGACGCCCGCGAGTGGCGCCGGCCCACCGAGGGCGAAATCTTCGTCTTCCCCCGATACAATTGGTGGAACAACATCCTCCCGATCAAAGCCATCGACCGCCAGCAGCGGCAAATCACGCTGGGGGCCGATGCCTCGTATCCGATCCGGCCGGGCGATCGGTATTACGTCCGCAATCTCATGGAAGAACTCGACGCCCCGGGCGAATGGTGCCTGGACCGCGAGACCTGGACGCTCTACTTCTGGCCGCCGGCGGCGCTGGACAAAAAAGCCGTGTACGCCCCGACCATGCGCACCATCCTCGAAATCGGCCCGAAAACCGCGCACGTGACCTTTCGCGGCCTGACCTTCGAGTGCTGCGAAGGGACGGCCATCGTGCTGCGAGACACCGAGGACTGCACGATCGCCGGATGCACGATCCGCAATGTGGGCGATTATCACGGCTCGGGCGTGTTGATCGACGGCGGCCGGCGCAACGGCGTGGTGGGCTGCGACATTTTCGAGATCGGCAGCCACGGCATTTCCATCTCCGGCGGCGACCGCAAGACGCTCACTCCGGCCGAGAACTACGCCGACAACAACTACATCCACCACGTCGGCGTGTTCTACAAGCAGGGCGTGGGCATCGCCTTAAACGGCGTGGGAAACCGCGCCTCGCGCAACCTCATCCACGACGGCCCGCGCATGGGCATCATGTTCAGCGGCAACAACCTCATCATCGAGTTCAACCACATCCGCCACGTGAACCTGGAAACCGAGGACACCGGCGCGGTCTACACGGGCGGGCGCGACTGGATCTCCTCGCGGGGCACGGTGATCCGCGGCAACTACTTCCACGACATCCTCGGCTTCGGCCGCGACGGCGAGAAGTGGGTTTCGCCCCACTTCGCCTGGGGCGTGTATCTGGACGACAACGCCGGCGGCGTGGACGTGATCGGCAACATCGTGGTCCGCTGTCCGCGGGCCGGGCTTCACTTGCACAACGGCCGCGACAACAAGATCGAGAACAACATCTTCGCCGAAAGCCGCCTCCAGCAAATCGAATACAACGGCTGGACCCGGGAGCACCCCTACTGGACCAGCCACTTCAAGCGCATGGTCGAGGGCTACGAAATGGTGGCCGGCCAGCCCGCCTGGCAGAAGATGCGCAACATGCACATCCATCCCAAGGACGCCGTCCTGCCCGACGGCAAGATCATGTCGGGCAATCAGTTCCGCAAGAACATCATCTATTATCGCGACCCCAACGCCAAGCTCTTTCGCTTTAACAACGTACCGTGGGACCATTACGAGTCGGACTACAATCTGATCTGGCACTTCGGCCAGCCGCTCTTGACCGGCCAGACGAAGGCGGGCAAGCCGATCTCCGACAATCTGGTCTCCAACCCGAGCTTTGAAACCGGCAAGGCCGGCGAGCTGCCCAAGGATTGGAACTGGCAAATGCGCCCGCAGGAGGCCAAGGCCGGCCTCGTGGAGCAAGGGGCGGCCAAGGGCAAACGGGCATTGATGATGACCGGCGGAATCGGCAAGGAGGCGAATGGCCGCGACTTCCATCCCCAGGTCGTCAGCGCGGAAATTGCCGCCAAGCCGGGGCATTTCTATCGTCTCAAAGCCAAAATGAAGGCCGACAAGCCCGATGCCAAGGCGAGCCTGATGCTTCAGTCCTACCTGGCCAAGGTGTACTTCTGGGCCAGTTCGCCGCACCAGGCCAAAGTGGGCACGGACTGGACCGACTGCGAGTTCGTCTTCAAGATTCCCGCGCCCGGGGAGCGCGGCTACCACGAGCAGATGAGGAAGTTCCGCGTGCGGATCGACTTTGCCGAGACGTCGGGCACGCTGTGGGTGGACGACGTATCGCTTCACGAAGTGGAGATGCTCGACGAGTGGGCCGCCTGGCAAGCGATGGGATTCGACCAGAACTCGCTGGTGGCCGACCCGCTGTTCGTCGATCCCGACAAGGACGATTGGCGGCTGAAGCCCGACTCGCCCGCCTTCAAGCTCGGTTTCCGCCCCATCCCCGTGGAGCGGATCGGCCCCTACCAGCACGAGTTGCGGGCGAGCTGGCCGATCGTCGAGGCCGAAGGGGCCCGCGAAAAACCGCTCAGGTCTCCAGCGCCATAACCCGAGCGCGGCCTGCGGCCGTAACCGACTAGTGAACAATCACTGAACGTCAAACTCATACGGCGGGCCTCGTCTCAACAAAAGATGCCAGGCTTTTAGCGCGAAGATCACCGGCAACAGGTTGTACGACGACGCCCGTTGACGGGCCTTCTCGCTGGGAAAAGACACGGAGCGCGGGCGTCCCGCCCGCCACAAAACTTGGAGCGCGGGCGGCTCGCCCGCAAAGACAAATGCGGGCAAGATGCCCGCGCTCCGTCATCGCAATTGCCACAAAACATGGAGCGCGGGCGTCCCGCCCGCAAATCAAATCACGACCGCGGCGAGAAGCCCCGTGAACGGGGCTTGAGGTTCGTCACGGGACCGAAACCGCGACCCGGCGTCAAACGCCGGGCCGAAGACCGCCTACGGCGGAGAAGGCCCGTCAACGGGCCTTTGGATTGGCCGACTCCCCAACGCGGCCTCCGGCGAGAAGCCTGGTCAACGGGCCTTCGCGAAGGAATCGGACCCAACGCCGCCACAGCGACGACGGCCGCTTACTTCCTGGGACAGGATACATAGTTGTCGGACAAGTAAGAGCCTATCCCGAAAGTTCCTTCACCCTCCGGGGACGGAGCAGGGCAAGGGCAAACGCGCATCAGGATCGGCCTGAAAGACTCGTTGCGATTTCAGCCGCCCTCACCCCCGGCCCCTCTCCCGCAAGCGGGAGAGGGGAAGTTGTAGGATAGCCTCTAAGTATCCTGTCCGCGGAAGTGGCGCGGAAAGGGCGCCCCAAAAACCGCGCCGCCGGCCCAGGCTCAGCCCGCTGGTTCGCGGTTCCCCGATCGTCTCCCTCACGAGGCCGCGGCGGCCATTTCAGCGTGCCAATCGCAGAGCGACTTCGCCGGCAACGCAATCTTCATGATGGGCGCGAATCCGGCGAATT
>Ga0209101_1001443_pt1 | contig 17515 bp, 14 predicted proteins | sample ConPoolayeCmetaG_FD_185481 | JGI IMG/M metagenome (GOLD analysis project Ga0209101, IMG submission 185481) | Hot spring microbial mat communities from California, USA to study Microbial Dark Matter (Phase II) - Cone Pool mat layer C metaG... ...
TGCGCCTATCAGAGCAAGCCCCAGGAGGTGCAAACGATTGTCTCGGTGCTGGAAAAGGTGGGGTTGGACCCGCTGATTTCAGACGAGGTGTGCTGTAGCTATATCGTCGGGGCTGTCGGGTTTGAGGGGGAGTTTGAGCAGGCCCAGGCCCGCTTCCGCCAGGTGTATGGCCCCTATCTGGACGGCGAGATCCTGACAGTCTGCCCCACCTGCACCGCTACCCTGCGCGATCAGTATGGCTTGCAGGTCCGGCACGCCCTGGTCGCTGTCGCCGAAAAGCTGGAAGGCAAACAGGTACAGCCGCTGAATATGCGCGTGACCTACCACGACCCCTGCCACCTGGGCCGGATGTTGGGGGTCATCGAGGAGCCGCGCCGCATTCTGAACGCTTTGGGCATTGAGCTGGTGGAGATGCAGCACCACGGCATCTTTTCCACCTGTTGTGGCGGGGGAGGCGGCGTGCTGGATGTGGACCGCAATCTGGCTATCGAGGTGGCCAAAAATCGGGTGCGCGATGCGGTGGCGGTGGGGGCGACTATCATCGTGACCGCCTGTCCCACCTGCCATCCCACACTGCTGCGGGCGGCAGGCCGGCTGGCCAACGAGCTGGGCTACTTTGTGGACGTGCTCGATCTGTGGGAGCTGCTGGACAGGGCGCTGGAGTGAGCGGCTTTTTTGCGCCGCCGGTATAAAAAGGGCAACAACAGAGCCACAGCCATCCCTCCTCCGGCCAGCGCCGACCGTTTGAGAATCTGGCGACGGCGGGTAGGCCGGGCAGCGGCCTGTCTGGCCTGGGCCTGGGCCAGCATGGCCCGCCAGTCGGGGAGGGCGGCCCGGTCGGGCAGGCTGTAGCAGGTGTGCCATAGCTGCAGATAGGCCGCCTCCTCCGCCTGCCAGCGGGCGTCGTCCCAGCCCAACTCTGGCTGACAGATGGCGCGGATGCGAGGCAGATACTCCTCCCCCCCCTCCGGCAACAGATGCCCCAGGCGCACCCGGCGCAGCAGCAGATCGTCGAGATGGAGGACCCCTTCGGCGCGGGCTGCCCAGCGCAACTCGGCCCACAGGGTTTGTGTGCCGGGGATCGGCTCCAATTCGCCCGGCAGGGCGGCGGCGACCAGAGCGGGGGCATCGGCGGCGTAGCGGCCCAGGAGGCGGCGGCGTGCGGCTTCGTCCAGATGCTCCGCGCCGGGCATCTCCAGGATCACCGGTTTGAGCACCGGCATCCTGTCGTCCGGCGGTGGCATGTCGGGCAGGCGGTCGCGCATCGCCTTGAGCGCATCCAGGGCGATGAGGCGGAAGGTGGTCAGTTTGCCGCCGGTGACGGTCAGCAGGCCGTCCTCTGTCCAGACCACGTGGTCGCGCGATTCTTTGGAGGGGTCCTCCTTTCCCGTGCCGATGACCGGCCGCACCCCGGCAAAGGTCGAGATCACGTCGTCCAGGGTCAGCTCCAGGGCCGGGAACTGGGCCTCGACGGCGGCCATCAGGTAAGCGACCTCGTCGGGGCTGATGTGCGGCTCGTCGTCGAGCGGCTGGTCGTGATCCACGTCGGTGGTGCCGACCAGGGTGATCCCCTCCCAGGGAAAGATAAACACCGGTCGGCGGTCCACCGGGTGCAGGAAACTGACCGCCTGGGCCACCGGCAGCCGCCAGGCGGGGAAGAGAAGATGGCTGCCGCGCAGCGGCCGGATCGCCGCCTGTCCCCCCACTTGCGCTCGCAGCCGGTCGGCCCAGGCGCCGGTGGCGTTGACAACCACCTGGCCATACACCTCGGCGGTGCGCCCCGTCACCTGGTCTCGCAGCCGCACGCCACGGACATCGCCGTCGCGCAACAGCTTCTCGGCGGCGACATAGTTGATCGCCACGCCGCCGTCGGCCACCCCTTCCTGGATAAGGCGGAGCACCAGGCGGGCATCGTCGGTCTGGGCGTCGCCATAGCGGAAGCCGCCCTTCAGCCCGGCGCGGCTGATGTGCGGGGCCAACATCTGGAAATCGTCGGCGCTGTAGTGGCGGTGGCTCCATTGCAGCGCCAGCAGGTCATAGACCGACAGGCCGGCGCTGTAGGTCCAGCGGCCGGGCCGATCCCCCTGGTAGGTGGCCAGCAGAAAGCCTAACGGGTCAATCAACCCCGGCCCTTCCTGCAACAGCCGCTTCCGCTCCCGGACCGAGGCCCGCGTCAGCCGTACCTTGCGCTCCTTCAGGTACCGCAAACCCCCGTGGACCAGCTTGGAGGAACGGCTGGAGGTGCCCCAGGCAAAGTCTCGCTGCTCCACCAGCAGCGTCCGCAACCCCAGGCGGGTTGCCTCACGCAGGATGCCCGCGCCGGTAATGCCGCCACCGATAACAATCACATCCCAGGGTTGGTCCAGCCGGGACCAGATTTCATCGCGCCAGTTTTGGGGCCACATGGCATACTCCCTATTGCGTAGTCAGGGCAGGGGTGGGTTGTCGAGCAGGGCTGCATGGATCATGTCGTAGGGCGTTTTTTCCTCTTTCAACTTGCTATAGCCGCGCTCAGCGGGGGTGTTGGAGAAGCAATTCGTGTAGAGCGACTGCACAACCTGGGCCCGAGTTCGCTGTGGGTCGAGGGGTAGGAGCTGAGCCGGGGGATGGGACTGCAAGTAAGCCGGGTCATACAGGTGTGACAACAGGTGCCTGACTTCTTTCACAGTAGGGGAGTAAACAGCAGGGTTAAGCATGGGGACACCTCCGCAAGGATGCCGTTTTTGTGCCGTTTGGCTATTGACACCGATGGCCTGCATTGCTATACTGTAGGCGAAGCGTGGTAAGAGTCTACCACAAGGAGGCTGAAAAAGCAAGGTTGTGGAGGCGGTTCGCGGATGATGGGCAAAGGGGGGGCGAAATGCCAGGCGGGAAAATCGGCAAGAAAGTGAATGCGGTTCAGGCTCTTCTGCTTGCTATCGTGTTGGTGGTGGCAGCTTTGCTGGCATTCTCAGCAAGCGTTGCACGGGCCCAGGGAGGTGCACGAGCGGACGTTAACCGTGATGTCCAACCCTATCAACAGGGCGGCAATCGTCACGCTCAGGCCTACAAGAATGGAACATTTTATGGTGTGGAAGGGATCATCGAGACCGCAGATCCGAAGATCAGGGAGCCCGGTGCAGGTGGATGTGCTCCCTTCTCTTACGCCTCGATCAACATCATTAATACCAATAGTGGGATCAAATGGATAGAGACGGGTTGGACCAAATCACCAGCCAGCGGTTGTGTTCCCAAGTTCACCTGGGCCATCCAACCAGGAGTAGCAAATTTCATTAATGATGTCCAACCCACCGTTGGTGTCGCCTACAAGTATCGCATTGTGAAGGTAAGCGATGGTCAATGGCGGCTGAGGATTTTTACAACTGGTGGGTTGCTCCTAAAAACGGTCGACATCTCCAATCCAGGACTGAATTCGGGGACAATGCTTCAAGCTGTAGGCGAAGTCCATTCTCCAAACAGTCAACAGGATATGGGTGTATCGGGCATTACCTCCCTAAAATGGCGAAAGAGTGATGGCACATGGCGGCCTTGGAACGGATGGACAAAGGGGGTCGAAGATAATCCGCCCTATCACGTAGTAGCTGTTCCTTCTGATCCCAATAATGCGGTTCAGGTGTATGGGAATAATGGCAATCCCGTGCCACCAGGTGCCCCCTGCCCTTGATGCCTGCACGGGGAGCAAAGCGCGTTATCTACCAGGAGATTTTTAGTTCGTTACAAGTGAAATTCTTGCACATTGGGCGAGGATCAAGATGAAAAGACGGGCAATCCTGGCTGTTTTACTCATCGGGCTCATTGCGATCGTGTGGCTGGTGGTGCACCAGACCCAGGATCTGTCAGTGGCAAGAAAGGCGACAAAGGAAGCTGTGATCGCTACTCCCCTTGAAAGATTGGGTGTTGTGGTGATCCCGTGGGAGATGGGTGCGAATCCGGTCGCTATACAAGGCCCTTTTTCGTTTGCAGCGCACATTGTCGCGCTGACAGCCGATCAAACTATCGTCATCGCCTCTACCTCGGACAGGTCTGTTCTTGCCTCCACCACGCTGAGCGACGGCCAGGGGCGGACCTTCGAAAGCCTCGGGACGACCCCTTTGGCGCAGTTGGGGCCTCTTGTTATCGAGGCGATCGCATTTCCCCCTCGTGCAGCCGAGGCTGGGCAACTTTGCCTGCACCTGGTCCCCTCTGCAGAAGCAGGCAGCAACCTCAAACCGATGGAGGTGACGATTGCTCAGAGCAGCAACGCGCCGGATGATGTGACACACAGTTGTTACCTCTACCGGGATGGGTACTTTGAACAAGCTGGGTATCGTATCTCCTTTAATGCCTGGGCCCTTTATCAGGGTGACCGCGTAGCAGAGGCTGCCTCAGACGTCAGTGGGGCCTTCGAAGAGGCTGACGTCGCCGGTGTGGTAGCGACCTCAACCCCAATCTCACTTCCCCCTATAGCCCAGGATCTATCGGGAGGACAGCCGGTTCGTACGGAAGCCACTTTGCGGATCGAGGATATAACCACCGGTCAGGTTCATTACTTGTACCTGCTGTTTCTGCAGAACGGCGAAGTCAAGGCAGCCCTTTTGCCATAGATCGATCGGTTGTAGGCAGAGTTTCCACTAAAAACGCGACAGCCGGTGTAGGGCCAGCGATGGTTGCTATGGGGTCTGGTCTGCAGGAAGGGGATGGGGGATCCTCGCTGTTCAGTACAGCCGGGGGTGCTTAATGAAGTTGAAAGCCATGCGTTACCTGTTCGTCATCGCAGTCGCGCTGTTGGTGGTTTCCATATTCACAATGGTCGTGGTGGACGCCGATCGTTGGAGTCCGCCGTCGAAAGTTCCACCCCCTCCTCCAACTCCGACGACATTTCCTCCGCCACCCACCGAAACACCGCCCACCCTGGACCTGGATCATCTCATCGTGGCGAGCCGGGAGCAAGCCATTGATTGGGCCTTGTACTACGATTCGGCATGGGCTATCCGTGACCAGCCGCTGACGAAGGAGATGCTCGCCGCCCAGCCCGAGATGATCATCGTCGAGGAATATGCAACGCGACGGGAAGCGAATGAGGTATATGGAATGGGGATCCTCAATGAGTCGGTGAGCCCCCCGGTGTGGGTCGTGATCATCAAGGGCAAGGTGTCTGTCAACATGCCAGGCCTGGCGAGTGTGGGAGGACCCATGGAAAGCGATGGGGTCACCTATTTTATCTGCAAGGTGGATGGTAGTCTGATAGGACTGTCGACCAGCATCGCCCGAAAGCGGAGCGAGAATTCACCGTAGGGCCGCGGTCCTGTCAATCGAGCAAAGACAGCAAGTCGCCCTCTGGCAAACGGCCAGGGGGCTTTTTCATTGGCTCAGACTTCCAAAGTCTCTCAGACTTTGGAAGTCTGGTCGGCTTGATTCCACCAGCTTGCCCGGATTCATGATCCCGTCCGGATCGAATCGCCGGCATAAATCGCCAATGGCTGCCATGCCAAGCGGGCCTTTTTCGTGGGCCAGGTAAGGCAAATGGTCGGTACCCACGCCGTGCTGGTGGCTGATGGTCCCGCCGTGGGCGACGATAGCCTGGCTGGCCGCCACCTTGAGCACCTGCCAGCGGCGCAACGTCTCCTCCGGGTCGGGGGCGATGCGGTACAGATAGGTGGTGTACAGGCTGGAACCGTAGGGGTACAGGTGTGATAGATGGGTAAAGATGTGCACCCGCTCGCCGATTTCGGCCAGGCCACCGCGCAGTGCCGTTTCGACCGCCTGGACCATCGCCGGGATATTGGCCCAATCGGTGGCGGTCTCCAGCGTGTCAATGGCGTAGCCCAGCTCCCACAGGGTGTTGCGCAGGTAGGGGGTGCGGAAGCGGCTCTTGTGCCACTCCTTGCCAAAGGTCTGGCCCACATGGACACCACCGTATTGCCCGGCCAGGCCCAAGGCCTCCCGGCGGGCCGCCTTGACCATCGCCTCGCGGCCGGTCAGGCCCAGGAGCAGCATACATTTCTCGCCCCCCACCCCTCGCAGTCTCAGCCACCGCTCCAGTGCTCCGATGAGCCGCTGGTGGCCGGCCAGGGTCAGTGTCGTCTGTGTCTCGGCGGCGGTGCTCAGGCGCAACATCGAAAGGGGCAACCGGGCCTGCATGATCTGGCGGACCGCCTCCTGCCCCCGCTCGAAATCGGGGAAAAAGAGGGCGTGAAACGCCTCCACCTGCGGCAGGGGCGAGGCGCGGACGGTGGCCTCGGTCAGGATGCCTAACCGCCCCTCCGAACCAAGGACCATCTCCCGCAGGTCTGGCCCGGCTGCGGACGCGGGAAAGGGGGGCAGCTCCAGCGTGCCGACCGGCGCTTCCAACCGCCCGCCGGCAAAGAGCCTTTCGATCCGCCCATAGCCCAATGACTGCTGCCCGCTGGAACGGGTGGCGATCCAGCCGCCCAGGGTCGAAAGCTCGAACGATTGGGGGAAATGTCCCAGGGTGCAACCCCGCGCCCGGAGCTGCGCCTCCAGATCGGGGCCGGTGATCCCTGCCCCAAAGGTGGCCAGCAGGCTCTTCTCGTCAAAACGGAGCAGGCGGCTCATCCGACTCAGGTCCACGGTGAGCACCGGGGCCTCGCCAGGCAGGACGTTGATCTGCCCGACGACGCTGGTCCCGCCGCCGTAGGGGATAAGGCGGGCGCCGACCTCGCTGGCATATCGCAGCAGGGTGCGGACCTCCCCGTCGTCGGTGGGATAGGCCACGCCGTCAGGAAAGGCCGGGATGCGCCCGCTGCGCGCCGCGATCCAGTCGGGCAGGCTCTGCCCCCGGGCGTGGCGCACCCGGTCGGCGGGGTTGGCCGACACGAGTGGATGGGCTGGCAGCCGGGAGGGGGGAACCAGGGCGATCACCTCCTCGAAGGTGGCGTCGCGTGGCGGCGTGCCGGGACCGACCGACATCTCTAAAAAGTGCCTGGCCCCCTCGTGAAAGGGATGGGTGATGGTCTCGTCACCCCACCCATTCCATCGGCGCATCTCTCACCTCCGGGCATAAAACGTAAGGCGTAAAACGTAAAGATGAGGTCTTATGTCTTCCACAAGCGAATGCTCTCCTGCATCACAGAACGGGTGATCTGCTCGGCAGCCTCTGCATCTCCACGCCGGGCGGCCTCGAGCACAGCGGCGTAAAAGGCCCGCGACGATGCCCGTGCCTGGGGATGGGCAAAGTAGAGGCAGGCCATCTCCTCATAAAAGCCGGCCTGGGCTGAATATAGCCGATATGGCTTTGTTTGTCAACCGGGCCAGCGGCCGATGCAGGCTCTGGCGGACCCCAGCCCACCGCCGGGTATTTGTTTCCCGCGCCTCGGATGCACCGCAGAGACGCGGAGAAGGCCGGGGAGACAGTGGAGGTCAGGCTGGAGTCGAGGCTTCAGCCGATCTTTTCCGCCTGAAGGCTCCACTCCCATTTCCTTCCCTGACAGAAGTTACGCCGTTGACCCGGCAGGCTGACCACAAAGGTACCAAGACACGAAGAACCACCAGCAAATCTTGGTGCCTTTGTGTCTTGGTGGTGAACATGCCATCCATTGCATAAGTCCTGCCCCCTGAGGCTCATGGGGGCTTCGAGGAAAGAGATCTCTGCGCCCTCTGTGTCTCTGCGGTAAACAAATACGCCACTGGACTATGGTCCGGCGGGAGCGTTTTCGGATATTAGTACCCACGGTCCCGCAACTTATGACTATGGTCCTATAGACAGATGCGCTGTTTTCTGGTATAATAGGTAATGCAGGTTGACACTGTGGGCGTTGTAACCTGGAAAGGGAAAAAAGTGATAGAATGAGCGAAAAAGGCGAACCACTGACAATTCTGTATATCGAGGACAACCGTGACAACCGCATACTGGTCAAGCGGATCCTGGAAGCGGAGGGGTATCGGGTATTGGAGGCAGCGAACGGACCTGAGGGCATTGAACTGGCCCGGGCTCAGCGACCGGCATTGGTCCTGGTAGACATCAACCTCCCCGATGTGGATGGATACGAGGTGACGGCCCGTTTAAGGGCCTCTGAAGAACTCAAGGACATCCCGATCGTGGCCCTGACGGCGAATGTCATGCGCGGGGACCGGGAAAAGTCGCTGGCCTGCGGGTGCTCGGGCTATATCGAGAAGCCGGTAGATGTGGATCGGCTGCCGGCCCAGGTGGCCGCTTTTTGCGCTGCCAGATAGCCAGGCCTCTTGCAGGTTGGCAACGGACCTGGGGGAGATTGACTGTTCCCCAATGAAAGGGAGAGAGCAACGCGATGGCTGTTGATCTGCAAGATGCACATGTGCTGATCGTCGAAGACAATGTTCGCAACTATGCCTTGCTGGCCCGCCTGCTTTCCTTCATGGGCGTCAAGCAAACGGAATGGAAGCGATCCGGCTGGCACGTCCTGGAATTTGCCCAGGATAGCATGCCCCGGGTTGACCTGATCCTGTTGGACATCCATCTGCCTGAGGAAGATGGATACGAGGTATTGGCCCGTCTCCGCCAGGATGAGCGTTTCCGCGACACCCGGATCGTAGCTGTGACGGCGGACATCAGCAACGTGAATCTGGCTCGCGCCCAGAGCGCCGGGTTCGATGGTTTTCTGGCCAAGCCTATCAATGTGGATTCCTTCCCTGACCAGATCCGGCGCATCCTTCGTGGAGAATCGGTTTGGGATCTGGGTTAGGCATGGCATGGCACAGCAGGCTATAGACCGGGTCCCCATGAGACTCTGGCCGATTCCGACGCGGCCTGTACCCACGGTTGGGATGCGGGGAGGGCTGGGGAAGACCCTCCTGACCGCCTTTCTGCTGCTGGCCATCCTGCCACTTAGCCTGCTGGCTCTTGTGACCTACAACCAGATCCTGCATGAGACGCAGCGCCAGATGGTGTCCTCCCTTGAGACTTTGGTTGCCCTGAAAGAGGCCCATCTGGTGGACTGGCTCGAAAGTTATGAGCGTGAATTGAGCCTGCTGGCCGGTCCATGGGACCGGGAAACCGACCTTGAAGCCCGGCTGGCGGCCATACAGGCGACCGACCCGACCCTGATGGCCCTGATCGTGGTGGATCGGAGTGGGGGAGAGGTGATAGCCGCCTATCCTTCTGGAGAGATCGATCTCTTGCGTTTGCAGCCGTTGCTGGGCGATGGGCGCCGGTTCCTTGTCGCGCCGCAATCGGCAGCCGATGCACGCCCCTTACTGGCCGTTGGGCACACAGTGGGGAACCGCCGGCTGATCGGCCTGTTGCGCTGGGAGGCTCTGCCGCAGCTCATCACCGATGTCAACAGCGAGGTGGGCATTTCCACCTGCCTGATCACGGGCGAGGGGTGGATGGTTTCTGCCGATAGGGTGAGCCGCTGGCCTGGAGAGGGACAGGAGATCCTTCCAACTCTGCGTTCTGGAGCCTATACCAACTTCCAGGGGGTTCCTGTCTTTGGTGCCTATCGCTGGAACCCGGATCTGCAGGTGGCCCTGCTGGCCGAAAAGCCCCAGACCCAGGCCCTGGCCTCGGCCAATACCCTGACGGCCATGGTTGTGGGCATTACCCTGACGATGGCCCTTGTCACGGCGGCCATCGCCGCTGCCGTCACCAGGCGGATCACCAGCCCGATTGTTCAGCTCACCGAGACGGCAGCCCGCATGGCCCAGGGCGATCTGGATCAGCAGGTGACCATCAGCCGCCGGGATGAGATCGGAGTATTGGCCCGGGCCTTCAATCGCATGGCCGCCGATCTCCGCGCCCTCTATGCCGGTCTGGAGGCCAAGGTGGCCGAGCGTACACGGCAGTTGCAAGAGGCCACCGAGCTGAGCTGCTATCACGCCATGCAGTTGACCATCAGTGCCGAGGTGGCCCGCATTGCCACCTCGATCCGTGACCTGGATAGCCTGTTGGTCACCACCGCCAGGTTGCTCAGCGATGCCTTTGAGCTGGATTGCGTGTCCATCTGCCTGTTGGATGAGAAAGGCCGGTGGATTGTGTGGCAGGCCGGTCAGGGGGGGTATCACTCCTTGCACGGCCAGGAGGGGACGGGGGACCTGGACCTGGTGAGCCAGGTGGCAGCCCGGGGCCAACGGCAGGTCCGGGTAATAGCCCAGACCGGGGAGGCAGCCGGGGAAGTGGAAATGGGCATCCCCCTGTGTGCGCGGGGCCAGACGTTGGGGGTGATCCTGTTGCGCAGCCGCCGCCCCGACCCTTTCAGCGAGCAGGATCAGATGGTCTATCAATCCCTGGCCGACCAGATCAGCATCGCCATCGAGAATGCACGGGCCTACACGCTGGAGCGAGAGACTGTCAAAAAACTTCAAGAATTGGATCGGATCCAGTCCCAATTCCTGACCAACATGTCCCATGCGCTGCGCACCCCTCTCAACTCGATCATCGGCTTTTCGCGGCTGATGCTCAAGGAGGTGGATGGCCCGCTCAACGAATTGCAGCGCAGCGACCTGACCGCCATCCACGACAGCGGGCGGCAGCTGCTGGGGCTGATCAACGATATGCTGGAGCTGTCGCAACTGGACCTGGGCACTGCTCCCTTTTCCCTGTCGGAGGTAGACCTGGCGGAGATTGTGGAAGGGGTGATGGCCACGGCGCGGGCGCTGGCCCGGGGCAAGGCGGTTCGGTTGTATGAGGAGTTGCCGGCCGATCTGCCTCCGCTGTATACCGATGGGCAACGGCTGCGCCAGGTCATCCTGGCCCTGTTGTCCAATGCGGTCAAGTTTACTGCCGAGGGCAGCATCTGGCTGCGGGTTCATGCCGACGACGGGCAGGTCGTGATCAGTGTGACCGATACCGGAGTGGGCATCCCGGCCGCAGAGCGGGCTGGACTCTTTGCCGAAACCCGGCATCCTGGTAGTGACGGAACCACACCCGGCTTTGGCCTGGCCATCAGTAAACGGGTGGTTGAAAAGCTGGGCGGGCAGATCTGGGTGGAGAGCGAGGAAGGACAGGGTTCGACCTTTACTCTGTCGTTACCGCTGCGGTTCCGGGAAATGCGGAGCGACAGGCAGGGAGAGTGAGGTATGACAATGGCGACAGCGGAAATGATACGGCAAGAAGTACGACAGATTTTGGGTGAAGAGATACTCTCTGTGATCCGCCTGGACCCCAACGTGCGGTACGGGTTGATCGGCATCATGGCCGAGACCTTTGCGCAACGGACGGACATACAAAGCATCCTGGAACACCTGGATACGTTACGCGAGGATTTCAACCGCCAGATGGCCGGGTTTGCCCAACGGCAGGAGGAGCATTCCCGGCAGATGGAGGAGCTTGCCCGGCGACTGGAGGAGCTTGCCCGGCGGCAGGAGGAGCTGCGTCGGGACTTTAACCAGCAGATTCTGCGCTTGACGGAGCGGCACGAGTCCCTGGAGCAGCGAATGGGTCGGGGGTTCGCCCGGCTGGAGGCCACCCTGGGAGCGATCGGCGCCCGCTGGGGGCTGATGGCCGAGGAGTCGTTCCGTTCCGGGATGGCGGGTATCCTCCGGGACCAGTTCGGCTGGCAGGTGGAGCGCTTCCTCGTGATGGATACCGAAGGATACGTTTTTGGGCGGCCCGATCAGGTGGAAATTGACATCGCCATTCACGACGGCGCCCACTGGCTGATAGAGATTCGCTCTTCTATGAGCAGACCCGATATGTACACCTTTGTCCGCAAGGTGGAACTCTATGAACGATTGCGGGGAGTCCAGGTCGCCCGGCGCATCGTCATCTCGCCGATGATCCACCCTCGGGCCAGGGCGGTCGCGGAGCGCCTGAACATAGAACTGTATACCTCTGTCTACGATGTCTCGCCGGACCTTTCGGAGGAGGGGAAGGAGTTCGTGGTAGACTTTTCAGACAATCTCTGATCAGGTACCTGTAGAATGGCCTGAAACGGCGATTGAGGAGCAAAGGTGCCTGGCATCTGTCAGGTAAGGTCCAAATCTACGAGGAGGTATGAAACGGTGCGGAATCTGATGTTCTTGGCTCTGGCCCTGCTGGTCCTGGTCTCCTGCGGCAAACCGCCTGTGGAACAGACGATCAAGATCGGCGTCATCGCCCCTCTCACCGGCAGTATCCCTGCCGTTGGCCAATCCACGGTGAATGCTGCACAACTGGCCGTGCGTGAGGTCAACGATGCCGGCGGATTGGAGGTCGGTGGACAGAAGCTCAAGATCGAGCTGTTCATCGAGGACAATCAGGATAAGAAAGAGACGGCCGTCGGCGTGGCTCAGAAGCTGATCAATCAGACAGGAGTGGTGGCCCTCATCGGCCCTCAGGCCAGTCGCAACGCCATCCCGGTGGCAGCCGTGGCGGAGGAGGCCCATGTGCCCATGATCAGCCCCTGGTCTACCAACCCCCAGACCACCGCCGGCAAGCGGTATGTCTTCCGTGCCGCCTTTATTGACCCCTTTCAGGGCCGGGTGATGGCCCGCTTTGCCATTGAGGAGTTAAAGGTGGAGAAGGCGGCAGTGTTGTACGATGTGGCCAGCGAATACAACAAGGGGATCGCCGAGATCTTTAAGCAGGTCTTTGAAGAGGCAGGGGGCCAGGTGGTCGCCTTTGAGAGCTACACCACCGGCGAGACCGATTTCCGCCCCCAGTTGACCGCCATCCGCCAGGCCGGCGCCCAGGTGCTCTTCCTGCCCAATTATTACAACGAAGTGCCATCCCAGGTGCGACAGGCGCGTGAACTGGGCGTCCAGGCGGCCATCATCGGCAGTGATAGCTGGGGCCAGATCGAGGCTGCTGACCTGGCCGGGATGGAGGGCATGTACTTCAGCACCCACTACGCTCCCGACATCGCCAGCCCGGCCGCCCAAAAGTTCATCTCTGCCTACCAGGCTGCCTATGGCCAGCTTCCCGACGATGTGGCGGCTCTGACCTATGACTCCTTTGGCCTGCTCTTCCAGGCCATCCGCAGCCAGGGCAAGGCCGATTCAGAGTCTATCCGCAACGGCCTGGCCAGCATCAGCCATTACGAAGGGGTCACCGGGGTGATGGAATATAAAGGCAGTGGCGACCCGGTCAAGAGTGCGGTGATCCTCCAGATCAAAGGCGGCCGCTTTCAGTTCTACCGCCTGGCCGAGCCGTGAACAAAAATTCTTGGTGTCCGTAGCGGTTTTTAAGAGCTTGTCTGAAAACCACCAAGACACAAGGACACCAAGGGTATTCGTTTCCTTCGTGTTCTTTGTGGCCTCTGTGTCTTTGTGGTGAGCTTTTCAGACTGGCTCTAAGGGAGGAAGCCGGGAAGGGACAGACCATGAGCTTCTTGCGACAAAGTCTGCTGGCCCGCCTGTTGGGCTACTTTTTGCTGCTGTCCGTCATCCCCCTGGCCGTAGTGGGGACCCTGGCCTATTATCAGGGCCAGAGGATGCTCCAGGCCGACATCCTTGAGCGCCTGACCGTTACAGCCACCCTGAAGGAAGGGGAGATCAACCGCTGGGTTGAGAGCGTGAAACAGGATGTCCGGTTGCTGGCGTGGAACCCGGTGGTGCACCAGGAGGCGGAACGGCTGTTGACCCAGGAGGAGGGCAGCAGCGAGTTCGTTGCCGCCTATCAGGTGTTGCGGACCTACCTGGACCAGGTCCTGGCCTACCAGCCGGATTTCCTGGAGATCCTGGTGCTCAAAGGGGTGGGGGGCAAGGTTCTGTTTTCGACCAACCGCGAGCATGAAGGCAGCTACGAGGTGACCAGCTCCTTCTTCACCGAGGGGCGCAAGGGCACCTATGTGCAGAATGTCTACCTGTCGGCCACCCTGGGCAGGCTGGTCATGACGGTCGCTACCCCCGTACAGGACAGGGCCGGACAGGCCATTGGGGTGCTGGCTGTGCACCTGAACCTGAACCGGCTGGACAACATCATGCTTCAACGCGGCGGGTTGGGGGCCACCGGCGAGACCTATCTGGTAGACCGGTATAACGTCTTTGTGTCGGAGGCCCGGTTTGGAGGAGAGAGTTTCCCCCGTGGGGTGCACACCCAGGGGATTGACGCCGCCCTGCTGGAAAAGGAGGATGGAGCCGGAGCTTATCTCAACTACCGGGGGGTGCCGGTCCTGGGCGCCTACCGCTGGCTCGATGAGCGAGAGATGGCCTTGCTGGCCGAGATGGAACGGGAGGAGGCCCTGGCCCCGGTGCGCCGCCTGGCGTTGACCATCGGCCTGATCACCGTTGCCCTCGCCGGGCTGGTCGTGGCCGTGGCCTATGCCGCAACCCGCCAGATCTCAGCCCCAATCCTGACCCTGGCCGAAACCTCGACCCAGATGGCCGCCGGGGATCTGAGCCGGACGGTGGAGGTGCGGCGTGAAGATGAGATCGGGACCCTGGCCCGCGCCTTTAACAGCATGGCTACCCAGTTGCGCACCCTCATCGCCGGCCTGGAACAGCGCGTGGCCGAGCGCACCGCCGCCCTGGAGCGCCGCGCCATCCAACTGGCCACCGCCGCCGATGTGGGCCGGGCTGCGGTCTCTATCCTGGAACCGGAGGCCCTGGCCCGCCAGGTGGTGGACCTGGTACGCGAGCGGTTCGACCTGTATTATGTCGGCCTGTTCCTGCTGGACCAGGCAGGGGAGTATGCCGTATTGGAGGCTGGCACCGGCGAGCCGGGCCGCATCATGAAGGAGCAGGGTCACAGGCTGGAAGTAGGCGGCAGGTCCATGGTCGGCGCGGCCTGTGCCCAACGCCGGGCGCGCATCGCCCTGGATGTGGGAGCGGAAGCGGTCCGTTTTGACAACCCGCTGCTGCCCGAAACCCGGTCGGAGATGGCCCTGCCGCTGATGGTTGGGGAGCGGGTGCTGGGGGCGTTGGATGTGCAGTCCAGCCGGCCGGCCGCCTTTTCAGAGGAGGATATCGCTGTCCTGCAACTGGTGGCCAACCAGGTGGCCGTGGCGGTGGACAATGCACGCAAGTTCTCGACCGAGGCCGCGCTGCTGGAAGCCACCAGCCCCCTCTACCGGGTCAGCCGCCGCCTAGCCACGGCTACCGGCACCGACGAGATTGTCCGGGCCGTCGTCGCTTCGGTGGCCGAGACGGAGGCCGATGGCTGTGCGCTGGCCCGCTTTCACTTTGGCGCCGATGGCAAGGTGCAAACCATGACATTTCTGGAAAGTTGGGGCCGCGAGAGGGTTCCCAGCTTCCCCGTTGGGCACCCGCTGCCGGTCGAAGCCTCCATGGTTCCGCTGCCCATGCTCCAGAGGTTTTGGGTGGTGGAAGACCTGCTCCAGGAGACACGCATCCCGGAAGAGAGCCGTCGGCGAATGCTCCGTGCTGGAGCCCGGGCCGTTGTGAATGTTCCTCTACAGGCCGGCGGTCAAACTTTGGGCGTTCTCCTGATCGAGCGGATGACCCCTGGCCCCTTCTCGGCAGTGGACATCCGCCTCTATGAGACCCTGGCCGACCAGGCTGCCGTGGCGCTGGAGCGGACCCGCCTGCTGGAAGATTCCCGACGACGGGCGGAACAGGAAGCCACCCTCCGCACTTTCGGCGATCAGATCGCCCGGGCGCTGGGCATGGCGGGCGTGCTGCACAACGCCGCCGAGGGAGTGCGCCAGGCTATCAGGGCCAGCAGCGTGTATATCGAACTGGGACCCCACCAGACCGGCGGAGATTGACAGGAGTCCAGATGGGTGTGGGAACGGTTGTGGTAACAGGCATTTCAGGATTTGTTGGCCAGGTGCTCCTGCCCTATCTGGAGCAGGAAGCCCAGGTGGAGCGGGTGATCGGCATTGACCTCCGGCCGCCGCCGGTTGTGGCCAGCAAGCTGACCTTTCATCGCCTGGACATTCGTGATCCAGAGGTTGAAAAGCTGCTCATCGGGGCCGATGTCCTGGTCCATCTGGCCTTCATCATGCTCCCATCCCATCGTCATCCCATGGCGGAGGTGAAAAGGATCAACGTCGAAGGCACCCGACGGCTTTGTCACCTGGCTGCCCGGCAGGGGGTGCGCAAACTGGTGATCATCAGCAGCGCCATGGCCTACGGCCTGCACCCGGACAACCCGATCCCGCTGACCGAGGACTCGCCTTTGCGTCCCAACCCGGACAATCACTACAGTTGGGCCAAGGGGGCCAATGAGCGGTTCCTCGACACCTTCCAGGCAGAACACCCCCACCTGCTTGTCACCCGGCTGCGGCCTTCGACCATCGTAGGGCCGCACGGGCCGGTCGGTCAGATGAAGCCGCTGGTCGGCGATCCGGCGGTGGTGATCCGGGGCGCCGATCCCCCTTACCAGATGCTCGATGAGGAGGATATGGCCCGCGCTGTGCATCTGGTCATCAGCCGCGATCTGCCCGGCGTTTATAATGTGGCCCCTGACGATGCGCCTACCCTGCGCCGCCTGGCCGGGGAGCGGGGGGTGCGGGTTCGCCCCCTGCCCTATGGCCTGTACCGGCTGATGCTGGCCCTGACCTGGCGGTTGGGCCTGTCGGCTGCGTCGGAGGAGTGGGCCAGCCTGGCCCGTTATCCGCTGGTGCTCAGCAATGAAAAGTTCAAGGCGCAGGGCTGGCAGCCCCGTTCTACCACGGTGCAGGCGTATGCCAGGCTGTGGGATGCTTTTCACGGAACCAGGGCGGTGGAGAAGGGAGGGGACGCATGACCGGGTGGATCGCACGTCTGCTGGCCGTGCCCGTAGAGGATGAAGACCTGGCCCGTCGAGGGCGGTTGTTGGGAGCCCTGCTCCTTCTGGGCATTGTGGCGATTGTAGCCATCCTGTTGGCCTTTCTGACCATCAGCCTGCTGAAAGGGGGGTTGGATTTCTTTGCCCAGACGGCTCCCCTGCCTGTGGTGACCCTGACCGGCATGTTGTTGGCCTGGGTGCTGGCCCGGCAGCGAGGCCGGGTCATGGCCGCCATCTGGCTCTTTCTGGGTGTCCAATTCGTCACTTCGGCTGTGGCTGTGGCCTTCTTTAACGGCTATTACAGCTCCGCCCAACTGCTCATGGTGGCTCAGGCCATCGCCGCCGGCATGTTGTTGGGCCCCACCGGTGGTGTGGGCTATGCGCTTCTGTCGGCCGGGTGGATCATCCTGTTATTTATCTTGCAACGAACGGGTCTGTACAGGCCGCCGGTCCTCCAGTCGTATGACGATTTTGTCTTGACCGCTTTCTGGCTGCATGTCGTGCTTCTGGGGCTTGTAGCCGGCCTGTCCTATCTGGCTTTCCGCTCTCTGGAAGAGGCTTATGGGCGGGCCCGGATGCTGGTGCAGAGCCTGACGGCCGAGCGTGCGATGCTGGAGCAACGGGTGATCGAGCGCACTGCCGCCCTGGAGCGCCGCGCCATCCAACTGGCCACCGCCGCCGATGTGGGCCGGGCTGCGGTCTCTATCCTGGAACCGGAGGCCCTGGCCCGCCAGGTGGTAGACCTGGTGCGCGAGCGGTTCGACCTGTATTATGTCGGCCTGTTCCTGCTGGACCAGGCAGGGGAGTATGCCGTGTTGGAGGCCGGCACCGGCGAGCCGGGCCGCATCATGAAGGAACAGGGCCACAGGCTGGCGGTGGGAGGCGACTCGATGGTCGGCGCGGCCTGTGCCCAACGCCGGGCGCGCATCGCCCTGGATGTGGGAGCGGAAG
>Ga0209101_1001444_pt1 | contig 17506 bp, 16 predicted proteins | sample ConPoolayeCmetaG_FD_185481 | JGI IMG/M metagenome (GOLD analysis project Ga0209101, IMG submission 185481) | Hot spring microbial mat communities from California, USA to study Microbial Dark Matter (Phase II) - Cone Pool mat layer C metaG... ...
GTGTACAACACCCTCGAAGCGTTCACCCGCCGGGGGCTGTGCCGGCGCGTGCCTCCTTTGCAGGGCCGGCAGCGCTTCGACGGCACCGCCGACCCGCATCACCACGCCCTATGCACCGGCTGCGGCCACATCTTCGACATTCCGCCCGGCCTCTACGAACCACCCCCGCCGCCGCCTCTCCTCGGCGACAAACTGCCCGTGCACGGCCTCCGCGTGACGTTCGAGGTCCTCTGCCCCGCCTGCCAGCGAGGGGGGAACAGCAGCGGCATTGAGGGTGAGCAGCGCAAAGCGCAACCCACACACAAAAAGGAGGTGTGATATGCCCGAACTGAAAGGCAGTAAGACCCAGGAGAACCTGAAGTACGCGTTTGCCGGCGAGTCCCAGGCCAACCGGCGCTACCTGTACTTCGCTAAGGCTGCGGACATCGAGGGCTTCCCCGAAGTCGCCGGGCTGTTCCGCGACACCGCGGAAGGGGAGACCGGGCACGCCCACGGGCACCTGGACTACCTCAGGAAGGTGGGCGACCCCGCCACCGACCTCCCCATCACCGACGTGCACGAGATGCTGGCCGCGGCGGTGGCCGGTGAAACGCACGAGTATACGGACATGTACCCCAGCATGGCCAAGACCGCCCGGGAGGAAGGCTTCCCCGAAATCGCCGACTGGTTCGAAACGCTCGCCAAGGCGGAACGCTCCCACGCCGGCAAGTTCCAGAAGGCCCTCGAAAACCTGTGAGTTGAAAACCGTGGCCAGGGGGCGGCGCCGCCGCCCCCTGGCCAGCGTCACTTTGTTCGGGAGGGGGCGACCATGAATGATGCCCGTGGGGACCGGTCCAACGTGGCCGTGGGACCCACTGACGGCCTGACCTACAACCCCAACGATCCGCTGTACTGGGATGAGGGGGCGCTGCAGAAAGAGCTGGACCGCAGCTTCGAGCTGTGCCACTCGTGCCGCATGTGTTTCAAGTACTGCCAGTCGTTCCCCACCCTGTTCGCCGCCTTCGACCGCCACGGCCACGTCCAGGCCATCCCCCCCGCCATCGCTCGGCAGGTGGTGGACCAGTGCTGCCAGTGCAAGCTGTGCTACACCCAGTGCCCGTACACCGACAAGGAGGGCCACGAGTTCCGCCTGGACTTCCCGCGCCTGCTGCAACGGGCCAAAGCGGTGTGGCGGCGCCGGGACGGCGTCCCCTGGCGCGACCGCCTGCTCGCCGATCCCGATCGCCTGGGGCGTCTCGGCTGCCGCACCGCGGCCGTCGCCAACTGGGCCCACCGTTTACGACCTGCCCGCGTGGTGATGGAGGCGCTCGCCGGTATTCACCGCGACAAGTTGCTCCCCAGCTTTACGCCCACCCCATTTTCCACCTGGTGCCGCAACGTGATGGGCGAAGCACTGGAGACGAGTACGGGCATTCACCCGGTGGTCCTCTTCGCCACCTGCTTCGTCACCTACAACAACCCAGAGGTGGGCAAAGCGGCGCTGGAGGTGCTGCAGCACAACGACTGCCGGGTCGCCTGTCCGGCGGTGGAGTGTTGCGGCATGCCCGCCCTTGACGCCGGTGACGTGACTCTCGCCCAGGCCAAGGCAAAGAGGAACGTGGCGGCGCTGCTGCCTTGGGTGGAGCAGGGGTACCGCGTGGCGGTAATCAACCCGACCTGCTCCTTGATGATGCGCGAGGAGTACCCGCTGCTGTTGGACGACCCCGCCGATCCCTCCCTGGCCGAGGCCGCCCGCCGCGTCGCCGCCGCCGTCCGCGACCTCAGCGAGTACCTGTGGGAGCTGCGCAGCCAGGGGCACTTCCGCACCGACTTCCAGAGCACCCCTGGCACGGCGGTGGCATACCACGCCCCCTGCCACCTGCGCATGCAGAACATCGGCTTCCGCGGCCGCGACTTGCTGCGCCAGATCCCAGGCGTCAAGCCCCGCGCGGTCACCGAGTGCTGCGGCCACGACGGCACCTGGGCCATGAAGCGAGAGAACTTCCCCGCTGCCCTTAAGATCGGCGAGAAGGCATTCGCCGGGATGCGCGAGGCGAACGCCGAGGTGTGGGCCACCGATTGCCCGCTGGCGGCCGTCCAGTTCCAGCAGGCGTGCGGTGTGCGGGCGCTGCACCCGGTGGAAGTGCTGGCGCGCGCCTACCGCGAGGATGGTTTTCCTCATCGCCTCACAGCCGGCGCCGATCCGGCGTGAAGCACCTGGAGAACAGCCATGGAACCCATTCGCCTCGAAGAGATCCTCTCGCCCGAAGAGTACGAACGTATCCGGCCCGAGGTGCGGCGGCGCATCATGGCCTTGAAGGCGCGCCGGCGCGTGCCCCTGGGCGAGCATGCCACCCTGCACTTCGAGACGCGCGAGACGATGTGGTACCAGGTGCACGAGATGCTGCGCGCCGAGGGGAGCTGGGCCAAACCCGGGGCGGCAGCCGCCGAACTGGAGGCGTACAACCCCCTCATCCCGGCAGCGGGCGAGTTGTCGGCCACTCTCATGTTTGAGTACGAGTCGGCCGCCGAGCGCGCCGTCAAGCTGTCCCAGCTGGTGGGGATCGAAGGGCGCTTGAAGTTGCTCATCGGCGATGCACCGCCGGTGGCGGCCGTCTTCGACGCCGCCCAGGCTTCGCCGACGAGGATCTCGTCGGTGCAATACGTCAAGTTTCCCCTCACCGCGCTGCACGGGGAGCTGCTCCGCCAGGAAGGCTCGGTGGTGAAGGTGATCCTGGACCACCCGGCCTATAAGGCGCAGGCGGTGCTGGGCGAGGAGACCAGGCGGGAACTGGCTGCCGACCTGCTCTGAGCCCCCCACCCTTTGCCAGGCTCACTCCGGGGCATCCAACCACTCGGGCGGGACCACTTTGTCCAGCTCGGCGAGCAACTCTTCCACATCGCGGGAGCGGTCGACGATGACCTTCTCCGCCCCGCCGAACTCCTCGGGGGGCTCGAAGGCGGCCAACTGTCGCTCGTAGATTTCGATCCGGCCATCGGAGACGGAGGCAGCCTTTTCGGCGCGGCGCCGCAGGCGCTGGCGGATCACCTGGTCGCTGGTGCGGCACTCCAAGAGCAAAAACGGCACGCCGGCGCGCCGCGCCGCCTCCACCGCCCACCGCCGGTGCTGCCTGGCGATGAAGCTGGCATCGAGAATGACCGAGTGCCCCGTGGCCAGCAGCTTCTCCGCCCGCTCCATCATCGCCCAGTAGGTTCGCTCGGTGACCGAGGGGGCGTACTCGCCCTCCCCGAACGGGACGTGCCGGCGCTCCAGGGGATTAAGGCCCAGTAGCTCCTTGCGCACCAGATCGGAGCGCACCACCTCCACGGCGTGGCGCTCGCCCAGCCGACGCGCCAAGGTGCTCTTGCCTGACCCGGAGAGACCACAGGTGGCGATCAGCCGGCGCGGGTTGAACGCCTGCGCGTAGGCCAACGCCAGTTCGTAGTAGCGAGCCGCAATGCCGCGCACGCGCGCCCGCGCCGCACCGTCGAGTCCGCCATCGTCCCACTGAAAGGAGTGCACCTTGGCGCGCACCATGGCCCGATACGCCTTGTAGAAGTCCAGCAGCGGGAGAAGCTCGTGGTCCCCCGAGGCGGCGACGTAGCCGTCGACAAAGGCGCGGGCGAACGGTGCGTACCCCTCGAACTCCAGATCCATGGCGAGAAATGCCACCTCCTCGGCCACGTCGAGGATGCGGAAGCGCTCGTTGAACTCGATGCAGTCGAACAGGCACACCGGCTCGGTGGCGCAGATGGAATCCAGATGCAGATCGCCGTGCCCGTCAACGATGCGCCCCTCGTGCACGCGCCGGTCAAAGAGCCGCGGGTGCCGGCGAAAGAACAACTCGGTGGCGGTGCGCAGGAAGGTGTGCGTTGAGGGGGATACCAGCGCGCCAATGTACTTCTCGGTTTGGGCGAAGTTTTCGTCGCAGTTGTGCTTCACGCCGGCCAAGTTCTTCAACAACGCGGTTTCCCCAGACACGCGGGAGTGGGCGTGAAAACCCGCCAGGGTGCGCGCCAGGGTGGCGAACAGCTCGATGCTCCCCTCCCCCCGCCCCAGCACCCGGCGAAGCATCCTATCCGCCGGCAAGCGGATCATCTTGACGAGAAACTCCACCGTTTCGCCGGGCCCCCCGAGGGAAAGAGCTCCGCGGTCCTCGCGGATCTCCTCGACGCCCAGATAGACGCCGGGGCACAGGCGCGCGTTGAGCTGTACCTCGCGCTCGCACATCGCCCGGCGCTTCGCCAGGGTGGTGTAGTCGAGAAAGCCGAAGTTCACTGGCTTCTTGAGCTTGTACACGAACTGGTCGGTCAGAAAGAGCCACGAGATGTGGGTCTGCAGCACCTCAACGCTGCTCGTGGGGTGGGGATAGAAGGTCGGCTGGGAAAGGTGCTCCACGAGCCTTGCTGTCAAGGTCATGCGCGTGCTCCCGCGGAATTATAAGAACGACTCACCGCGGGCGGCCGGCGGTGGCCAGCGCCACGTCCAGCAGCTCCGGCAGGCGAGGGAAAAACGCCGCGCGCGGCAGTACCACCGCGCCGGCGGCACGTACCGCCGCCAGTGTCTGTCCCTCGACGTGGGGACCGAAGGCCAGCACCACGACGCCGCTCCTGCACAGGGGCGCCAGTCGCGGCGCTGCGTGCTCCCCAAGGGCGTCCAGGTCCACCACCAGCACCCCGCACCCTTCCCGCGTCGCCGCCTCTGGTTCCCCCACCGTCACCGGCTGGGCACCGGCGCCCCGCACCGCCACTTCCACCGGGACGAAGAGAAACAGGTTTGGAACCAGAATCGCGACGCGCGTGCCTCGCCGGCGATCTGGGGGCGGGGGCGCAGGGTCAGCCTGCGGCCGCACCTGCCGCCTTTTCCTAGCCACCGAGGACCTCCACGGCCCGATCGGGGCGATTGGTGGTGATCGAAGCCACCCCGAGCGCGGCCAGCTGGGCGATGCGTGCCGCGGCGTTCACGGTCCAGGGGTGCAGCGCCAGGCCAGTGGGCAGCAGTTGTTCAACCAGACGATGGTGGGGAGAGAGGTACAGGCCCGGGGGAACGGCCGCTGGCAGGCGATTCACCACCCACGAGCGGGCCAACGGCGGTAGAAGAGCGCCCACCGTGGCGAGCACGGACAGCGAGGAGGACAGGATCATCGTCCTCTCCAGCCGCGGCTCGAGCAGGCGCAGCAGGGTGTCCACCGTATTATGGGAAACTTCCCTCGCCAACGGCTTGACTTCCACGAACAGGGTGGCCGAGGCGGGGAGTGCGTCCACCACTGCAGCCAGGCTCGGAACTCCCGCTGCGCGCAGCTCCGCCAAGGATAGGGAGGAAACCTTGCGGCCGGCGTGGGTGCGGTCGTGGTGGCACACCCACACCCCCTCGGCTGACGGTCGCACGTCTACCTCCACCCCATCGGCTCCGGCGTTGATGGCCGCCCGCACGCCCTCCAAGGAGTTGTCGGGAAAGCGCGCGGGAAAGCCGCGGTGGCCGATCACCAGCGGCCGGTTCACCACCGTTGGGTTTGGGGTCCCCTGGCAGGGTGGCATGGCTCAGGCGCGGATGGCGTAGCCGCCATCCACCAGGATCGTCTGCCCGTGGATCATGGAGGCAAAGTCGGTACACAGGTACACAACCACGTTGGCCACGTCCTGGGGCGTGATCAGCCGCCCGGCCGGGGTGCGGCGGCGCGACTCTTCCAGCAACTCCTCGCGGTTGGGAAAGTGCTTCAAGGCATCGGTGTCCACCGTCCCGGCCGAGACAGCGTTGACCCGCACGCCGCGCGGCGCCAGTTCGGCGGCCAGGTGGCGCACCATGGACTCCAGCGCCGCCTTGGAGGCGCCCACCAGGGTGTAGTTGGGAATCGCCCGCACGGCACCCAAGGAGGAAACGGCGACGATGATCTTCTCGCCGCTGGACGGTAGACGTACGAAGTGCTGGGCGAGGGGTAAAAGCGCCGCCGCGTTGATCTCCATGGTCCACTGGAAGTGATGTAAGGTCAGTTCTTCAATGGGCTTCAGCACACCCGAGGCGGCGTTGGAGATGAGGATGTCGAGTCCGCCCCACGCCCGCTCGATCTCCTGGAAGATCTCCGCCACGTGGTTCGGGTTGGCCACGTTCCCTTTGAGCACCAAGGAACGGGCACCGCGCTTTTCGATTTCCTCCCGTACCTGTTCGGCGGCGGCGCGGTGGCGGAAGAAATTGATCGCCACGTCCACCTTGAAGTCCGCTAAAGACAACGCAATGGCGCGCCCGATGCCGCGCGAGGCACCGGTCACCAGGGCGCGCTTGCCGCGCAATCGCAGGTCCATAACAGAGGGTAGCTCCTTTCCGGCGCACCATACCTTAGATCCCGTCGCACCGGCAATCCCTGCTCGGCCGGTGATATACTTTCGCTCCCCCGGAAACGAGAGCCGGGGAGGAGGTTTCACCCATGCAGCTCGTCGCCACTGAGCTCAGGGCTGGTCATGTCATCGTGCACAACGGCCAACTGCACCGGGTTTTGCAGGTGGTGCACGTGACCCCGGGAAACTGGCGCGGCATGGTTCAGACCAAGCTGCGCAATCTCAAGACCGGAAGTCAGCTGGAGCACCGCTTCCGCTCCGAGGACCGGGTCGAGAAGGCCACCTTCGACACCCACGAGATGCAATACCTGTACTCCGACTCGGCGGGTCACCACTTCATGAATACGGAAACGTACGATCAGGTCACCCTCTCCGACGAGGTGCTGGGTAGCGCCCTCGACTGGATGCTCCCCGACACGGTGATCACCGTCGATTTCTACGAGGGGCAGCCGGTGGCGGTGGAACTGCCCAACAGCGTCGTGCTGCAGGTGGTAGAGACCGATCCGCCCCTCAAAGGCGCCACGGCCGCGGGCGGCTCCAAGCCCGCCAAGCTGGAGACTGGCGTTACCGTGCAGGTGCCCCAGTTCATCGAAGCCGGCGTGAAAATCGTGGTCGACACGCGCACCGGCGAGTACCTCTCCCGCGCCTGATCACGCCTGTCCGCGCTGCTCACACCGCGGCGCGGGCAGCTGCCGCCAGCTCGCGGGCGCTGTCGAAGACCAGCGCACCATCCACCCCCAGAACCGCGACGCGCACCGGCACGGCCACCCCGGCCCGCGCCACCGCCCGCTGCACCAGTCGCACCAGGCCCGCGCAGCACGGCACCTCCATGATCACCACCGTGACCGAGGCCAGCGAGGCGTGACGCAGCATGGCGACCAGCTTCTCCTCGTACGCCTCCTGGCCGGCGTCCAATTTGGGGCAGGCGATGGCCAAGGTGCGGCCGGCCAGCCACTGGGCGTGAAATCCCCCGCAGGCAAACGCCGCGCAGTCGGCCGCCAGGAGCAGATCACTCCCTGCCAAAAACGGCGCGGCCGGTGACAGCAGGTGGAGCTGAATGGGCCACTGCCGCAACGCGGAGACAGCCGCCAGCGGCTCGCCGGCAGCGGGCGCCGCCCCGGTGCGGTGGGCCGCGCCCGGACAGGAAGAAGCCGAGCCTAGTACCGGATCGTGGAGCACCGGAGCCGGTGGCGCCTTTGGCATCGCCGCGTCCTCGAAAACAATGGCGCCGCGGGGGCACTCGCCGATACAGGCGCCGGCCCCGTCACAGGCTGCCGCGTCCACCAAGCGAGCCTTGCCCTCGACGATCTTCAACGCTCCCTCGTGGCACGACGGAATGCACTCCCCACACCCGTCGCACAGCTCCTCGATGATCCGTACCAGCGGCATCGCCCCTCCTCGAGGTCTGGAGGATCTCCCCCCCCTCCGACCGGTGTTGCCGTCCTGGCTGAACCGGCAACGCACCTGGGTATCGTCAGTCCTCGCCGACCCCCACGCCTTGATCCAGATCAAGGGCCCCTGTTCCCGCGCAGCGGCAGGACGAGGGGCGCTACCATGGATCGACACGGCCGGACCCAGCTGGGTGGCCGTGCAGGCACCCCGGCCCGGCGGTGGAAAGGGGAAGAGCGGGTGAAGGCGATTATCGTGGAGCGGCCAGGTGACGAGGGAGTGCTCCGCCTGGCGGAGCTGCCCTCGCCCACCCCAGGGCCTGGAGAGGTGCGCATTCGCGTGGTGGCCACCGCCCTCAACCACGCCGATCTACTGCAGCGCCAGGGCCGCTACCCGCCTCCCCCGGGCGCCAGCGAGGTGTTGGGCCTGGAGTGCGCCGGTGAGATCGTGGAGGTGGGGGAGGGGGTCTCGCCCGCGCGCCTGGGCGAGCGGGTGATGGCGCTTTTGGCCGGGGGCGGCTACGCCGAGGAGGCGGTGGCGCCGGCGGGCTGCGCCCTCCCCGCCCCGCCCTCGCTCTCCTGGGAGGAGGCGGCGGCGCTGCCCGAAGCGGCACTAACCGTGTTCCTTACGGTTTTTCGCCTTGCCGGTTGGCGACCGGGGGAACGCGTGCTCGTGCACGGGGGTGGAAGTGGCATCGGCACCACCGCCATCGCCATGGTGCGCGAGGCGGGCGGGGAGATCCTGGTCACCGCCGGTTCATGGGAAAAGTGCCGGCGCTGCGTAGAGCTGGGAGCCACGGCGGCGGTTTGCTACCGCCACGAGGACTTCCCCTCAAGGGTGCGAGAACTGACCGGTGGAGCCGGGGTGGACATCGTTCTGGACCACGTGGGCGCTCCCTACCTGGCCGGGAACCTGGCGGTGCTCGGCGTGGGAGGTCGTTTAGTGCTTATCGGCACGATGGGTGGCGGCGAGGCGCCCATCGACCTGCGCGTGCTCATGCGCAAACGCCTGTCAATGTTCGGCTCTACCTTGCGGGCCCGGCCGGTGGTCGAGAAGGAGGCTTTGGCCGCCGCCTTCTGGGAGGCTTTTGGCGAAGCCATCACGGCGGGGCGCCTGCGGCCGGTGATTGACAGCGTGTACCCGCTGGCGCAGGCGGCCGAGGCGCACCGGCGAATGGCCGCCGGCACGCACGTGGGCAAGATCGTCCTGCAAGTCGCCTAGCCGTGCCGGCGGCTGTGGTACTCCTGCAGAAACTCGCCGGCCCGCAGCTTGGCCAGCGCCGTGGTTCGATCCCCGAAATACTCGCGGGAAAACTTCGCTACGTACCCGGTCAGCAGGAGCAACGCGATAAGGTTAGGCAACGCCATGAAGGCGTTGAAGGTATCGCCCACGTACCAGACGATGTTGAGGTAGCGGCCTTGCAGCAAAGCGCCGACGAACAGCAGGACCAAGAACGCCCACCGGTACGCCACGGTGAGCCGCACCCCAAACAGGTACTTAAAGCACTGCTCGCCGTAGTAGCACCAGGCCAACAGGGTCGAATACCCAAACAGGAACGACGCCAGGGCGACGATGAAGCCGCCGTACGGAATCACCGAGGAGAACGCCGCCGCCGTCAACGCGGTGGAGGTGAGATTGCCCTCCGCCGCGCCCCGCCAGGCGTCGGTGAGCTGGTACATCCCGGTCACCACGATGGTCAGCGTCGTGAGGGTGTTGACCACCAGGGTATCGATGAACGTCCCGGTCATGGCCAGAAGGCCGTTCTTGGCGGGGTCGTCGCTCTTGGCCGCGGCCTGGGCAATGGCCGCCGAGCCCAGCCCCGACTCGTTGGAGAGCACCCCGCGGCGCACCCCCAAACTGACGGCGCGCTGCACGGTGGTGCCCACCAGCGCCCCCGCCACCGCCTGGACGCCGAACGCCGACATGAAAATGACCCGCAGCGCCTCAGGGATGTGGGTGAGGCGCGCAGCAAGGATGACGACGGCGCCGACGAAGTAGAGCAGAATCATAAACGGTACCAAGCGCTCGGAGACCTCGGCGATGCGCTTGATCCCGCCGATGATGACGATCCCCACGAGGATCGTGAGTACCCCCGCAGACACCAGGAAGGGCACGCCAAACTGGTCGTGGAAGGCCAGCGCCATGGAGTTGGATTGCGCCATGTTACCGGTGCCGAACAGCGCCGTCACCATGCCCGCGAGGGCAAAGAAGCCGCCCAGGAAGGCGCCGAGTCTGGCGTTGCGTACGGCGTCGCGGGCGTAGTACATAGGACCGCCCAACATGGTGCCGTCCGGCGCCACGCGCCGGAAGTGCACGCCCAGAAACCCCTCCGCGTACTTGGTGGCCATCCCGAAAAAACCGGACACCCACATCCACAGCGGGGCGCCCGGCCCGCCCACCGCGATCGCCGTGGCAACTCCGGCGATATTGCCGTTGCCCACCGTGGCGGCCAGTGCGGTCATCAGGGCAGCAAAGGGGCTGACGTCCCCCTCCCCCTCGCCGGCGCGGCTGCCGCGACCCAAAAGCAGGCGCAGCGATTCGCCCAGGCGTCGCACCTGCAGGCCGCGCGTGGCCACCGTCAGGATCACCCCGGTACCCACCAGTGCGGCAATCATCCAGTTGCCCCACATGAAGTTGGCTACAGAGGTGGTGACCGACAAGAGGCTATCGAGAAAGCCCGTCATACACCCTCCAGCGTGCGCGACCCGCGCTGACGCAACCCAACCCCACGCCATCCACCGTTTCCTAGGCGCCCGGCGGAGGGCGCAGCGGCCGCCAAACGTCTAGCGGCGTGCGGCGGCCTTGGCCGCGGCGCGGGCCAGCTCATCGTCGATGACCTCCTTGAACGCCTCGAACGGCTGCGCACCCATGATCATGCGTCCGTTGACCACGAACGCCGGCGTCCCGGTGATGCCCATTTCCACCGCCGCCTTCATGTCGGCGCTCACCTTTTCAGCTTTCTCGCCGCCGGTCAGGCACTGGACGAAACGGTCCCGGTCCAGCCCCAGTTTGACCGCCTGGGCGATCAGCTGTTCCTCGCTCAACTGGTTCGGGTTGGCGAACATCCAATCGTGCAGCTCCCAGAACCTGCCGCCGTCGCTGGCACACAGTGATGCCTCGGCAGCGCGTCGCGCATCCTTGTGCATGTCCAACGGCAAGTGCTTGAAAACGAAGCGAACTTTGTCGCCGTAGGTGGCTTGAATCTGCTGCAAGACCGACTGGCTGCGGGCGCAGTACGGGCACTGGAAATCCGAGAATTCCACCACCGTCACCGGCGCCTTGGCGGGACCGCGAGTGGGTTCGTGCCCCTCCAGACGCACCGCGGCGCGGGGCGGCTCCAGCAGGATGCGCAGCTCCACTCCGGCCAACAGCTCCTCGCGAAACGCCGCCTCCCGCTGCTGCCGGCGCTGCTGCGTGAGCCCCTGCCGGACCACGGCCTTGGCCTGCTCCTCGTCGGCTGGCAACCGCGAGCGGTACTGCTGCACGACCTGGGCAATCTCCTCCTCGGAGGGGGCGGTCACCTTGTCCGTGACCTCCCGGCGCATCAACTCCTCCACCGAGATGCCGGCGCGGGCGGCCGCCTGCTCCCGCTGCCGGCGGAAAGCCAACTCCCGAATCGCTTCCGTCTTGATCTGGTACTCCTGCTGCCGCAGGGTCAGCAGGCGCGAAGCCGCCTCCTGCTCCAGCTCGCGGGCCGTGATGGGCTGCCCTGCCAGCGTCGCCACCACGGCCTCGCCGGAGGCAGGAGCCGCCGCTCGTTGCTGCGCGCAGGCGGGTGAGGCCAGGAGCGACAGGGCCAGAACGACAAAAATGTTGCGAATCATAGGTTCTCCTTTGCTGGGCTCGCGGGGCAAGCCGCCGGTGAGTATAGCCCAAGAAGAGCGTGCGACACGGCGCCCGACCGTCGGGTATAGTGGTAGTAGGCATGGACCTCCATCGATCACGTGCCAGGGGATGGCCCAGGCGGGTGCACCATGGCGGATGCGTTCTCGTTATCTCGGCGCTGCTGGCGGGGTGCGCCCGGGCGCCGGAGCCGCTGCGCATCGTCTTCGAGAACGACCTCCGCACCCTGGATCCCCACCATCACAACGACGTGGTCGCCTGGTCGCTGCTGGCCAACTTCTACGATGGGGTGGCGCGCTTCGATCCGGAGATGCGCCTCCAGCCGGCGCTAGCGACGGGTTGGGAGGCTCTGTCGCCCGAGCACTTGCGCATCCATCTCAGGTCCCAGGTTCGCTTCCACGATGGCTCCAGGCTCACCGCCGAGGACGTGGTGGCGTCGCTGCTGCGGGCCCGGGACGACCCGGCCTCGCGCATCCGCCATCTTCTCGAGGGCGTGCACGCGGTGACGGCGGTTGACCCGCTCACCGTCGACGTACACACCTTAAGGGGATCGCCCACGTTGCTCAACCGCCTGGCGCTGGTGTTCGTCCTGCCGGCACGAGACGCGGCGCGCGCTGAGATCACCATCCCCGTGGGCACCGGCCCCTACCGCTTTGAGGCCCGGCGCAGCGATGGAGTCGTGGCAGCGGAGGCGTTCGACGGCTGGCGAGGTCGCCCGCCCATCGCCAAGGTGGAGTTTTCCTTCATCCCTGACGAAGGCGAGCGCGCCCGCCGCCTGCTCACCGGCCAGGCCGACGTGGCGGTGCGGCTGTCCCCCGGCACTGCCGAGACCGTCGCTCGCCGGCCCGGCCGACGTCTCATCGTCCAGCCGCGCACCGCTGTCCAGATGCTCGAGCTCAACCCTGGTAACGCCGCCGGCACCACGGCACGCGCCCTGGCCGACCCCCGCGTGCGCCGTGCGCTGCTGCTGGCCACCGACCGGCAGCGGTTTGTCAACATTGCCTACCGGGGCAACGGCGCGGTGGCGACCCAGTACGTACACCCGGTGGTGTTCGGGTTCGACCCGGCCATCGCCCAGGTTCCCCACGACCCCCCCCGCGCCGCCGAACTCCTGCGCCAGGCAGGGGTGGCGCCGGGCGAGCTCGAGCTGGGTCTCGGTTTCGGCGCGGCCTCCGCCGACCTGGCGGCCCTGCTGGCGGAGGACCTCACCCGCTTGGGGGTGCGCGTTCAGTTGCATCAGCTCTCCTTCAAGGAGCTGATGGACCGCGCCGGCACACCCCGGATCAGCGCGCGCATATACGGCCGCCTGTGCACCACCGGCGACGCCGCCGAGCTGTTCAACGCGACCTTCCACTCGCCGCTGGCCGACGGCACCTACGGGAGCGAGAACTTCACCGGGTACGCCGATGCCGAGACCGACTCCCTGCTCGAGGCGGCAAGCTGGGAGCTCGACCCCCAGCGCCGTCTGGCGCTGTTGCACCGGGCACAGAGACGCGTGCTGGAGGCGTTGCCCATCCTCCCCTTGACTCTGTCGTGGAGTCAGACCGGGGTACGGGAGGGGTTGGAGTTCACCCCCCGGCACGACCAGTGGTTGGACGTGGCCTCCATTAGCCGGCGTTAGATCTGCAGGTCAGCACCGTTCCGCGCCGTCCCCAAGCCGTGCTAGCGTGCCTCCCATGAGCCCGGCTATTCGCTTTCAGCGCGTCAAGATCTTGGCCACCCTGGGTCCGGCCAGCCGCGCCGGGGAGGTCGTCACTGCCCTGGCCCAGGCCGGCGCCGATGGTTTCCGCATCAACACCGCCCACACACCCCTTGAGCATTTTGCCCAGCTCGTAGAGCTGGTGCGGGAAGCGGAGCGCGCCAGCCAGCGGCCCCTGGCCGTGCTGTGCGACCTCGCCGGGCCGAAACTGCGAGTCCACGCTAGCGCCACCGAGCGCCAGGTCACGCCGGGCGACGAGCTCCTCCTCGGTCCCCCCGGCAGCCAGGCTGCGATCCCTGTGGACGGGTTCGAGCCAGCCGCCGAACTGACCGAAAACAGTCGCGTGTTGCTCCACGACGGTACGCTGCGCCTCACCGTGGCCGCTCTCCGCCCGCCGTTCGCCGTCGCGGTGGCCGAAACCGCGGGGCGCGTCGCGCCGCGCATGGGGATTAACCTCCCCGACCGGGAGACCTCCCTCCCCTCCCTGACAGCCCGCGACGTTGCCGCCCTCCAAGCCGGCGTGGCGGCAGGGGTGGATGTCTTTGCCCTCTCCTTCGTGCGCCGCGCTGCCGACGTGGACGAGCTGCGCCGCCACCTCGCCGCCCTGGGAAGCCACGCCCCGATCATCGCCAAGCTCGAGAAGGCGCAAGCGGTCGAGCCTCCGGCCCTGGAGGAGATTCTTGGCGCTGCCGACATGGTCATGGTGGCGCGGGGCGACCTGGGGGCCGAGACCTCCCCGGAACGGGTGCCGGTGCTGCAAAAGCACATCGTCCGGCGGGCGCGGCAGCGCGGCGTGCCGGTGATGATCGCCACCGAGATGCTGGAGAGCCTGGTGCGCGCCTCCCGCCCCACCCGCGCCGAGGCCTCCGACGTGGCCAACGCGGTCTTCGATGGCGCCGACGCCCTCCTGCTCACCGCCGAGACCGCCATCGGCGCTCATCCCATCCTGGCCGTGCAAACCTGCGCCCGTATCGTCGCCGGGGCTGAAGGCCATCCCGGCCTGGGCGTGGTGTGGGGAGCCGAGGCGGGCGTCTTGTTGGAGGTGTGCGACGAGCCGGTGGCGGAGGCGGTGGCGCGCGCCGCCGTGGTAGCCGCGCGCGAAGTGGGCGCCGCCGCCATCGTCTGCTTCACCACCTCGGGTCGCACCGCCCGCCTGGTGGCGCGCCACCGGCCAGCGATGCCGATCCTCGCCCTCACCCCCTCCGCCGCGGTGGCCCGCGCCCTGGCGTTGTTGTGGGGGGTGGAGCCGCGGCTCGCCCCCGCGGCCCCCCACGAGCACGAGAGCGTCGTCGCTCTGGCCGAAAGGGAGGCGCAGGCACACGGCCTGCTGCCCCCAGGGGGGCTCCTCGTCGTCACCCACGGCGCGCCCGTCGGCAGTCGCCCCCCCACCAACCTGCTGCGCATCCACCGCAGCGGTGGTGTTCTTTAAATCCTCGTCGTCGCTCGGTAGCGCCGCTGCGTCCCCTTGAAGGCCAACATAGGGAACCTTCGGCGGCTACAATACGGACGATGGGTAACTCCCCTCCCTGGCGACGACCCGAGAGAGCTCTTCGCCCGTCGCCACCCCCAGCACCGCCGGGGCGTATCGCCTTCCACCTCGGTCCAAAACTAGAGCCATGACCGCACCTTTTTCCTTCGAGCCGTACCGCAGCCGGGTGGTGGAGCCGATCCGCCTCTCGACCCGGGAAAAGCGGCGACAATGGATCGCCCAGGCTGGCTACAACCCATTCCTGCTCAAGGCCGAACAGGTGATGATCGACCTGGTGACCGACTCGGGCACCTCGGCGCTGTCTCTGGCGCAGTGGGCGGCGATGCACGGGTCGGACGAGTCGTTCACCGGGTCGGCGAGCTTCGAGCGGTTTGCGGCTGCGGCGCGGGCGCTGTTTGGGCACCCCCACGTCATCCCCTGCCACCAGGGGCGCGCCGGCGAGCACCTGCTCGCCCGCGCCGTGCTGCGCCCCAGGGATGTGGTCCTCGCCAACACCCTCTTTGCCACCACCCGGGTGAACTTCGAAGAGGCGGGCGCGCGCTGCGAGGACCTGCCCATCCCCGAGGCGCTGAACCCCGAAAGCCGCCACCCCTTCAAGGGCAACATCGACCTGGAGCGCCTGGCGGCGCGCCTGGAGGCCGCCGGGACGTCGGTGCGCCTGGTGGTGCTGACGGTCACCGACAACGCCCGCGGCGGCCAACCCGTTGCCCTAGCCAACCTGCGCGCCGCCTCCGAGCTCTGCCGCCGCCACGGCGTGCCGCTGTGGCTGGACGCCGCGCGGGTGGCGGAGAACTGTTTCCTCATCAAGGAGCGGGAGGAGGGGTGCGCTGGGCGCTCCCCCGCCGAGCTCGCCCGGGAGGTGTTTTCCCTGGTGGACGGGTTGTTCATGAGCATGAAGAAGGACGGCCTGGGCAACGTGGGCGGCCTTATCACCTGCGCCGACCCCACCTGGGCCGAGGCCATCCGCGCGCGCCTGCTGATCAGCGAGGGGATCCCCTCGGCGGGAGGGCTCGCAGGCCGCGACCTGGAGTGCATGCGCGTCGCCCTCGAAGAGATGCTCGATGAAGCCCACCTGGCCTGGCGGGTCGCCGCCACCGCCCGCGTGGCCCAGCGCCTGCTGGCCGGCGGGGTACCGGTGCTGGAACCGGTGGGGGCCCACGCCGTGTACGTGGACGGCCGCGCCTTCTGCCCCCACCTGCCCGACGAGCAGTTCCCGGCGTGGTCGGTGTCGGCCGCCTACTACCTGGCCAGCGGCGTGCGCACCTGGGAGTCGGGCAACGTCACCTACGGGCGCCTGGACCCGGCCAGCGGTCGCTGGCGCTGGCCAGCTTTCGACCTGCTGCGCCTGGCCGTACCCCGCCGGGTGTACTCGGACGCGCACCTGGCCTACGCCGCCGAGGCCCTCGTGGAGCTCTTCGCCCATCGCCAGGAGATCCGCGGCCTGCGCTGCACCTACCGCCCCCCGGCGCTGCCCCAGTTCGTCGCCCGCTTCACCCCCGTGGGCGCCGACGATGTACTACCATGATCGTTGGGGGAGACCATGCTTCTCAAAGAAACCGCGAGATCACCCAAAAGCCTACCCGCCTACCGCTCGCTGACGTGTCCTTACAACGGCCGGCAGGTAAGTTTCTGCCGCGGGCTGTGCGCCCCTACCGCGGGGGTGGGAGCGTGCGGACGACTGGCGCCCCACGCCATGTTGGGTCGCACGCAGCTCGCCATTGCCAGGTACAACGCGCTCTCCACCGACACCTGAGCCGGACGCCGAGGGTGGCGACCAGGAGGGCGGCGTGCGGGGGTTGACCATCCTGGAGATCAAGGTCATCCACACGATCATTTTCTGGGTACTCTCCGGTTGCGTCCTGTATACGCTCTACAGTGGCCTGGCCGACCGCATCACCGCCTGGACCTGGCTCGCGGTGGTCCTGCTGGCAGTGGAAAGTGTGGTGCTGGCGGCCTCGGGGTGGGTTTGCCCGCTCACCCGGCTGGCCGAGCGCCAGGGCGCCGAACGCGGTTCGGTGGCCGATATCTTTCTTCCCAAGATCCTGGCTGACCGCATTTTCCCGGTGTGCGGCACGCTCTTCGGTCTCGCCCTGGCGCTGCTCGTCTGGCGTCTGGTGCGCTGACCAGCGCCGTTCAGCCGGCCAGCGGCACCACGTACAACAGCACGGCGAAGAAGTGCAGGGTGCTGCCGGCGAGGACGAAACCGTGCCAGATGGCGTGGTGATAGGGCAGTCGTGTCCAGGCGTAAAAGGCAACGCCCAAGGTGTACACCACTCCGCCGGCGATGAGCAGGACCAGCCCGCCCAGCGCCACCGACTGGCCCAGGGGCCGGGCGGCGATCAGCACCAGCCACCCCATGACCACGTAGAACGCCACCGACAGCACCCGCAGGCGGCCGATCAACGTTGCCTTGAAGACAATCCCCAGCACTGCCATCCCCCACACCACCCCAAACAACGTCCACCCCCAGGGGCCGCGCAGGTTGACCAGCGTGAAGGGGGTATAGGTCCCGGCAATGAGCAGGTAGATGGCGGCGTGGTCCAGCACCCGCAGCACCTTCTTGGCGCGCGGGAAGCTGCCGGGGATGGCGTGGTAAACGGTGCTGGCGGTGTAGGCGAGCACCAGGGTGGCACCGAAGATGCTGCACCCCACGATGTGCCAGGCGTCGCCGCGCAGCGCCGCAAACGCCACCAGCACCGCCAGGCCGCCGATGGACAGCAGGATCCCCACGCCGTGGGTGACGCTGTGGGCGATCTCTTCCCCGAGGGTGTAGA
>Ga0209101_1001446_pt1 | contig 17504 bp, 15 predicted proteins | sample ConPoolayeCmetaG_FD_185481 | JGI IMG/M metagenome (GOLD analysis project Ga0209101, IMG submission 185481) | Hot spring microbial mat communities from California, USA to study Microbial Dark Matter (Phase II) - Cone Pool mat layer C metaG... ...
GGCAGTTGCTGCTGTTCGCCCGCCGCGAGACGGCGCGCCGGGAGGTCCTGGATCTCGACAACGTGGTGCGGGGTGTGGGGGGGATGCTGCGCCGGCTGGTGCGGGAGAACGTGGAGCTGCGCTTCGCCCTGGGTGGCGACGGCCTCACCGTGGAGGCGGATCGCGGGCAGCTGGAACAGGTGATCCTCAATTTGGTGGTCAACGCCGCCGACGCCATGCCCGAGGGGGGCGTGGTGGAGCTGCGCACCGGGGTGGCGGACGGTTCGGTGTGGCTGGCGGTGCGGGACAGCGGGTGCGGGATCGCCCCCGAAATTCGCCCGCGCATCTTCGAACCCTACTTCACCACCAAGGAGGTGGGCCGGGGCACGGGGATTGGCCTCGCCGTGGTGCACGGGATCGTCACCGGCTTGGGCGGGCGCGTCGAGGTGGAGAGTGCGGTGGGTGTGGGTTCCACCTTCACCGTGACCTTGCCGAAGGCCGCCGGGCGGGCGCGCACCCCCTCGGGGGCACTGGCCTCGGTGGGCAAGTTGCTCCAGGCCGCGGCGGGGCGCGGGGAGCACATCCTCCTGGTGGAGGACGAGGAGGATATCCGCGCCGCCCTGACCGAGGTGTTGCGCGCCCTGGGGTACCAGGTGACGGCGGCGGGCACCGCTGGCGAGGCGGCGTTGTTGGATGCGGCCGCCGCCCCCGATGTGCTGCTCACCGACCTGGTGCTGCCCGACGCCAGCGGCGCGGATCTGGCGGTGAGCCTGGTGGAGCGCTGGCCTCGCCTGGCGGTGATCATGATGTCGGGCTACACCGCCGACGAGGCGGTGCGGCTGGGCGCGGCCGCGGGGCTGGTGCGCTTTTTGCAGAAGCCGTTCGAAATCCCGCGCCTGGCCGAGGAAATTCGCGCTGCGCTGGAGGAGCGCGGGTAGAGGCCTTTCGCACACCCCCCAGGGCGAAAAGTGCTAGCCTAGGGCGCAGCGAGGGAGGTGCCCCGTGTCCCTGGAGAGGCTGAACGCGGCGTTGATGGAGGAGGTGCGAGGGCTGGAGGCGGAGGGGCGGGCCAAGGCGCCGGAACGGGTGATCGTGGGCTACCTGCCACCCCAGGGCAAGCGGGGGCCACGCTACCGGCTGGCGGGTGCGCCGGGCGAGTTCATCCGCATGAACTCCAACAGTTACCTGTCGCTCTCCCATCACCCTGCACTCATCGCCGCCGCCGACGCCGCCACCCACGAGTTTGGCGTCGGTCCCGGGGCGGTGCGCTTCATCGACGGCACCTTTCGCCACCACGTGGAGCTGGAGCAGCGCGTCGCCGCTTTCGTGGGCCGGCCCGCCGCCAAGATCTTCAACTCCGCCTATACCGCCAATTTGGGGCAAGCGCTGGCGATCGGCAGCCCGCGCACCTTCTGGATCGGCGACGAGCTGAACCACAACTCCATCATTCGCGCCATGCGCATCGCCGGGGTCCCCAAGGAAAACCGGACGATTTACCCCCACAACGACATGGACGGCCTGTCTCGCTGTTTGGAGGAGGTGCCGCCAGGGATTGAGCGGGTGGTGGTGATCTTCGACGGTATCTTCTCCATGCGGGGAGACTTCGCGCCTCTCGATGAGATCAACCGGCGCCTGGAGCCCCACCGCCAGCGTTTTCCCCAGGGGCTGGTGACGGTCATCGACGACAGCCACGGCATTGGCGCCTTCGGTGCCACTGGCCGGGGCACCGAAGAGTACACCGGCGCCCGCGCCGACGTGCTCATCGGCACCTTCGGCAAGGCGTTCGGGGTCAACGGCGGCTTTGTGGCCTCCAGCCCGGAGGTGATCGAGGCGGTGCGGCAGAAGGCGGACACGTACATCTACACCAACCCCTTGGGGGTGGCCGACTGCGCCGCCGCCTTGGCCGCCCTGGACCTGGTGGACGGGCCAGAGGGACGGCAGCGGCTGCAGCAGTTGCACGCCCGGATCGCCCAGTTCCGCGAGGGGATCGCCCGGCTGGGCTGGGAGTCGATCCCCGGCCCCCACCCAGTGGTGCCGCTGTTGGTCCGCGACACCGCCCGGGCCCGCGCCCTGGTGCAGCACTTCTTCGCCCACGGCGTATTGGTTGTGGGGCTGACCTACCCGGTGGTGCCGCGGGGCAGTGAAACCATCCGCTTTCAGGTCAACGCCGCGCACACCGAGGCGGACATCGACGAGGTCTTGCGGGTGCTCGCCGCGTTTGCCGCCTAGGCGAGACAGCAAAGGGGAATCCTTCCAGGCCGCCGGTCGTTCTGTAACCGAAACCGGTGTCCAAGCACATTGGACTGCGACGACCCGGCGACGCGGGCTGGCGATCAACGTCGTCACCGCAGAGCAGAGGAGGATAGACATGATGAGAAAGGCAGTTCAGGTTCTGGCCGTGTTTGTGGCAATTGCCGCGGCGGCCCCCGCCGCAGCGCAGCAGGTGCAGGTGTGGGAGATCGATGCCGCGCACTCCGAGGTGAGCTTCCGCATCCGTCATCTGGTCAGCCAGGTGCGCGGCTCGTTCCGCGACTTCTCGGTGCGCGTGGAGACCAACGAGGCCAACCCCGCCGCCTCCAAGGTGAACTTCACTATCCAGGCCGCCAGTATCGATACCGGCAACGCCGACCGCGACAAGCACCTGCGCTCGGCCGACTTCTTCGACGTGGAGAAGTACCCCACCATCAACTTCGTGAGCTCCAAGATTACCCCCAAGGGGAACAACCGCTTCGAGGTCACGGGCACCCTCACCATGCACGGGGTTGCCAAGGAGATCACCCTACCCGTGGAGTTCACCGGCATTGTCAAGGATCCCTGGGGGAACACCAAAGCCGGCTTCGAGACCGCCGCCACCATCAACCGGAAGGACTTCGGCATCGTCTGGAACCGCGCCCTGGATACCGGGGGATTCGTGCTTGGGGACGACGTCAGCGTCAGCATCAGCTTGCAAGTCAAGGCCGTGGCCGGCAGCTAGGAGGCCAAGGGCGCGCGCCGTCGCAAGCTGGTCGATTCCCCGGGGCACGCGGTGGCGTGCCCCGCTCTGTTGTTCGCCCCTCACCCTGCCACGCCCCCTGGCACCTGGTCTGCGCCGGACCTAGATTAATAGTGTAATGAGCGAAAGGGCGAGGCGGTCATGACCTTCGTAGAACACGCCGAATCGCTTTCCCGCAGGCGCATCCTGGTGGTGGACGACGACCAGGACGTGCGGGAGTACCTCACCGCCGTGCTGGAGGATGCGGGCGCCGAGGTGTTCGCGGTGGGGGACGGTGCCGCCGCGGTGGACGCGGCGCGGGTCGTGAAGCCGGATCTCATCACCCTCGACATCTCCATGCCCGGCCGGGACGGCGGGGAGGTGCTCGCCGAGCTGCGCGGCGACGAGGCGGTGAGCCACATCCCGGTGTGCATCATCACCGGTCGTCCCGAGCTGCGGCGGCTGATTTACGAGCGCCCGGTGCGGCCCCCCGAAGGGTTCGAAACCAAGCCCATCGACCCCGTCCGCCTGGTCGCCGACTTGCGCCGCATCCTCTACCTTGCCGACTGCAAGCGCGAGCGGCAGGCGGCGCAGGGCGGCTGAACGCTGGAAAAGGAAGCCCCCGCGCCGCCAGGGAAGGGACGTCGCGGTGCGGTGACCGTGAGCGATCAGCGGCCGGCACGCTCGCCGACCCCGTCGCGGCCCGGGCCCCCAGGCGCGCATTTCGATGGCGTGGGACGCGGCAGCCCCTCACCAACTCTCGGGGGGTGCGCTCCCGCGGTTTCAGCAGCGGGCCCCTTCCTTTCGCGGACACGGTCGGCGGTTACGGGCAGCGGTTGGGGCCGTGGATACAGTGGCCAGCGACGGGAGGTCAGGGGGCGCGATTTTGTGAGCTTTTGGGCGACGGGCCACCCGCCGAGAAGGTGGAAGAGACCGGTGGGCGGGGGCGCGACCTGGTGGAGAGAGAGCTCCTCCCCGCGCCTTCTGCCCCGCGGCGAGTTCCTCGCCCTGCCGAGAGAAAAGTCCACCCCCGGGATCTCTTCGGTCCCAAGGCGCCGCGCCGGCAGCGGGGTTCAGGCCGGGCGCAGCACCATGGTGAGATCCCGGCCGTCCAGGGTGTCCGGCGGCTCCTGCTCCACCACGGCGATCCCCTTGAGGTGCTCGACGACACGCGCCAGCACCTCGTAGCCGTTCTCGGGCCGGCGCATCTCGCGGCGGCGGAACATGACGGTCACCCGGACTTTGATCCCCTTCTTCAGAAAGCGCTCGGCCATGCGCACCTTGGTGAGGAAGTCGGCATCGTCGATGGCCGGCCGGAGCTTGACGTCCTTGACCTGGATGACGGTCTGGTTACGCCGCGCCTCCCGGGCCTTCTTCTCCTGCTCGTAGAGGAAGCGCCCGTAGTCCATGATGCGACAGACGATCGGGCGGGCCTCCGAAGCCACTTCCACCAGGTCGAGCCCCGCGGCGCGCGCCTGGGCCAGCGCTTCCTCCACGGGGACGATGCCGATTTGGGTGCCGTCGGCGCCGATGAGACGCACCGGCGACAGCCGAATTCGATTGTTGATGCGGTGCTGTGCCCGGTCGGGCGGTTCACTGAAACCTCGTTTCCCTCGGATTATGGCGGCCTCCTCGTTGGTCTCTGTTCTCGTCACACGCGCCGGGCGACGACCGCCCGCGCCCCATCGCACACTCCCGCGGCGAGGTGCGATCCATATGCTAGCACACGGTTTGGATACCTTGTGGCGCGGCGGTGCGGGGCTGGTGAGGGCAACTGAAGGTCCACCGGAGACACGTGCATCTAGGCGAGCACGATCTTGACGCCGTCAAGGGCGATGACGGCACGGTTGCCCACCACGTCCACGGCGTGTTCCCATCCCCGCGGGATCTCGATGAGATCGCCGGGTCCCAGTTCCATCCGCTCGCCGGCCACGGTGACGCGCAGCCGCCCGGCGATCACCGCCTCGGCCTTGTCCTGCTGGTGGGTGTGCGGCGGAAAGCTGGTGCCAACGGGGTAGGTCTGGCGGATGACGCTGTAGCCCAGCTCCTCCAGCCGCCTGCGCAGCTTGGCTTCGTTGAGAGGACCGTATCGCTCCCTACTCCAGCGCTGCACCTTCACAGCGCGACGATAGCGCATGCGTGCGCACCGGGCAAGCGGTGGGCGGCGCTGCCCGCGCGTCACGACGTCCGCGACCGTCTTGGCTACACTGTCACCATGCACGGGCTATCCATCGCCGAGTTCCGGCCACCCCGACGGCGGCCCGTGGGGCGCGCCGTGCTGGGCGCCCTGGTCTTCCTCGTGGCCGGTGGCGTGGTGTTCTTCGCCGCCTCGCTGTTCTGGCTGCCCCGCACCATCAGCTACAGGATCGACGACGCCGTGCTGACCGTCGAGGCGCGCTACTCGGTGATCACCGAACAGCGGCGGGTGGCCCTGGCCGAGGTGGAGCGGGTGGAAGCGGTGAAGCTGCGCGGCGGGAAGCGACTGCACGGCTTAGCCATGCCCGGGTTCTGCGTCGGTACCTTTTCCTACGACGGGGTGGGCAGGGTGTGGCAGGCGACCAACTGCGGGCCGGCGGCGCTGGTGGTGCACGGGCGGGGGCTGGACCGGCCGGTGGTGCTCACGCCCCCCGACCGCCGCGCTTTTCTCGACGCGATGGCGGCCGGCGCCGAGCTTCACGCCACCCCGGCCCCGGTGGAGGCCGGCGAAGGCATGGCCATCTTTCGTTGGGCGCTGGCGCTGGCGCTGGCCGGGCTGCCGTTCCTGTCGGCCCTGTTCTTCGTGGCGCCCGGCCGCCTGCGCTACCTCGTGCGCCCGGGAGAGCTGGAGGTGGCGGGGCTGGTGCGGCGGCGGCGCTGGCCCCTGGCCGGTGTGACGGTGCGCCGTTTTCGCCCCACCGCGGCGTTTCGCCTCATGGGCACGGCGGTGCCGGGTTATTACATCGGCTTGTTTCGCATGGCGGGCGCGACGGTGCGGGTGGCGGCGACGCATCTGGAGGAGGGTGTGCTGGTGGAGGCCCACCCACGCCTTTTCGTGACACCGGCCGAAGTGGACGCCTTTCTGGCCGCCCTGGAAGAGGCGGGAGCGGTGCGGGGTCCGTCGGGGTGACGGCCAGACTGGCGTACTTCGTCACGCCCCACGGATTCGGGCACGCGGCGCGGGCCTGTGCGGTGATCCAGGCGCTGTGGGCGCGGCGCAGCGACCTTCAGGTGGAGCTGTTCACCACCACGCCCCGCTGGTTCTTCGCCGAGTCGCTGCGCCGGCGGTTCGGCTATCACCCTTGCCAGTGCGATGTGGGACTGGTGCAGGCGACCTCACTCCACGAGGACCTGGCCGCCACGGCGCGACGCCTGCGCGAAGCGCTGCCCTACCCGCGCCGGCGGGTGGAAGAGCTGGCGGCCACCGTGACCGCCTTGGGGTGCCGGGCGGTGGTGTGCGACGTTGCGGCGTTGGGGGTGGCGGTGGCACGGTGCGCCGGACTGCCCGCGGTGGTGGTGGAGAATTTCACTTGGGACTGGATTTACGCCGCCTACGCCGGCGAGCACCCGGCTTTCGCCGAGGCCGCGGCGTACCTGGCCGAGGTGCTGGCCGGGGCCACCCGGCGCATCCAGTGTGAGCCGGCGTGTGCGCCCTTGCCGGGAGCCTTGGGCGCACCGCCCATCTGGCGGGCGCCTCGCCACCCCGCCGGCGAGGTGCGGCGCCGCCTGGGGGTGGAGAACGGCCGCCCTTTGGTGCTGCTCACCATGGGCGGGGTGCCCTGGCGGTGGGATCGATTGGACCGCCTCGCCACCAGCGGCGACGCCGTCTGGGTGATCCCGGGCGCGGCCGACGTCCACGAGAGACGCGGGCAGTGCGTGCTCTTGCCCCATCGCACCGGCTTTTATCACCCCGACCTGGTGCGCGCCGCTGACCTCGTGGTGGGTAAGTTGGGGTACAGCACGGTGGCCGAGGTGGTGGGACTTTGGCGGCGGTTCGCCTTCGTGCCCCGCCCCAGCTTTCCGGAATCGCCGGTGTTGGAGGCGTACGTACGGGCTCGGGGGGCGTGCGCGGAGATCCCGCCGGAGCGCTTTGCCAGCCTGGAGTGGGCCTCCCAGGTACGCGAGCTTTTGGTCGGGCCGGTGCCGCCACTGGAGGAAAGGCCCAGCGGTGCGTTGGTGGTGGCGCAGGAAGTGCTTATAATCGCTGACCTTGTCGCATAATGGCTGATTTACTTAAAGGATATTTAGTATCTTGACGGTGGCCTGTATACTTTTCGGGCGGCCCCAGGGGAGGGGGCGAGGATGACGCAGGACACGGCGGTGCGCTTCTCCGCGGCCAAGAAGGCCTTGACATACGCCAACAACCTTCTAAGCCAGCTGGGCATCGGGCTTACCACGGTGGCCGGCGTGCTCATCGTGATCTTCGTGGCGGTGGATCTGCTGGGCGAGGTGCGCAACCCCTACCTGCCGGTGTTCGGTTTCATCGTGCTGCCGGCTGTGTTCCTGGTGGGACTGCTGCTCATCCCGGTGGGGATGTGGCGGCGGTGGCGGGCCCTGCGGCGGTCCGGGGCGACCCCGGCGGATATTCCGACGTACCCGCGGCTGGACTTCAACGAACCGCATGTGCGCGCCACCGCCATGGTAGTTCTGGGTCTCACCGTGGTGAACGCCATCATCTTTGGCACCGCCTCGTTCCTGGCGGTGGAGCACATGGACTCGCCGCGCTTTTGCGGCCTCACCTGCCACAGGGTGATGCAGCCGGAGTACGCCGCCTACCAGGACTCGCCCCACAGCCGGGTGGCGTGCGTGGAGTGTCACATCGGCCCCGGCGCCTCCTGGGCCGTGCGCAGCAAGGTGGATGGGCTGCGGCAGGTGTGGAACACGGCGTGGGACACGTACCCGCGACCGATCACGACCCCTATCCACACCCTGCGCCCGGCGCGGGAGACGTGTGAGGCGTGCCACTGGCCCGCCAAGCACCACGGCGACAAGCTGCGCATCTTCGCCCGTTACGGGACCGACGAGGCCAACACGCCTTCGTACACGGTCATGCTGCTGAAGACCGGCGGTGGCAGTCACGATCTGGGCAGTTACGGCGGCATCCACTGGTGGCACATCAACCAGGACAACCGCATTCGCTACGTGGCCGATGAAAAGCGGCAGGAAATGCTGTGGGTGGAACTGGTGACCCCGGCCGGGGAGACCTTCACCTACACCCCTGGGGGCAGCGGCGAGGTGCCGCCCAACGTGGAGAAGCGGGCGCGGGTGATGGACTGCGTCGACTGCCACAGCCGCCCGTCCCACTACTTCCCACCCCCCGACCGCGCCCTTGACGCACTGCTGGACAGCAGCCCCGAATTCCTCGGGCTGCCGTTTTTCAAGCGCGAGGCGATCGCCGCCGTGAGCGCCAGCTACCCCACCCACGCCGCCGGCGTCGCGGGCGTAGAGGAGGCGGTAAAGTCCTTTTACGTTAAGAACTACCCGCAGCTCGTCGCCGAGCGCGGCGAGCTGGTGAACCGCGCCGCCGCGGCTGTGGCGCAGGTGTACGCCCGCTCGGTGTTCCCGGAGATGAAGACCAACTGGGAAACCCACGCCAACCACATCGGCCACGAGGAATCCCCCGGCTGTTTCCGCTGCCACGGCGGCGACCACAGCACCGCCGACGGTGCCCGCACCATCCCGGTGGAGTGCGATAGCTGCCACGTCTTTCTCGTGGAGGGCAGCCGTACCCGACCCAACCTGGCAGCGTTGCGTTGAGGGCGGCGGTACGGCTTTCCCGCGGGGGGCAGCGTGCGTATTGAGGTGAACGGCGTGACCTTGGCGGTGGAGGAGGCGGGCACGGGGTTGCCCCTGCTGCTGCTGCACGGCTTTCCCTTGTCCTCCCAGATGTGGGAGCCGGTGCTGCCGGCGCTGGCCCAGGTGGCGCGGGTGATGACCGTGGACCTGCGCGGCTTCGGGGGCTCCGACGCTCCGGCGGCGGGTTACTCCATGGACGTGCTGGCCGAGGACATCGTGGCGCTGGCCGAGGCTTGTCGCCTCGGGCTGTTTGCCCTGGCTGGTCACTCCATGGGCGGGTACGTGGCGTTGCGGGTGGCGGCGCGCCTACCCGAGCGCCTTGCAGCGTTGATCCTGGTGGACAGCCGTGCCGAACCCGACGACGAAGCCGCCCGGCTCCGCCGCCAGGAGGCCATGGCGCGCATTGCGGGCGGTGGCCGCGGCGAGTTTCTCTCTGGGTTCCTCCCCAAGTTGGTGTCGGCCGACTCGCTGCGCCGCTCGCCGCGGCTGCTGGAGGAGCTGCATGGCATGGCCCAGGGGGTGGGCGACCATGTGCTGGCCGGCTGCCTCGCCGGCATGCGGGAGCGCCCCGACAGCCGGCCGTTGCTGTCCCGCCTCGCCGTGCCGCTGCTGGCCGTGGTGGGAGAAGAGGACGACCTCACGCCGGTCGCCTGCGCCCGCGCCATGGCCGAGGCGGCGCCGCGGGGGTCGCTGGCGGTCATCCCAGGGGCGGGTCATACCCCGCCGGTGGAGCGCCCAGTGGCCACCGCCGAAGCGATGGTGGGTTTCCTGCGCACGAATCTCCCGCCCCCTCGCGGTTAATTTATGGGCCCGCCAGAGGAGGCGGCGGCGAGGGTTGCGCGGCTTGCCAGGGTGGCGCCGCGCGGGGGTATGATCGGCACATGTGTGGCCGCTTTTCCTTCGCCTCACCCCCTGCGGTGGCGGCGGGGGTGTTCGGCGTGGAGGCGAGCGCGCTGGGAGCGCCCCGGTACAACATCGCCCCCACCCAGCAGGTGGCCACCGTGCGCTGGCACGACGGCGGCCGGTGCCTGGGGTGGATGCACTGGGGGTTGATCCCAGGATGGGCCAAGGAGCGCAGCCTAGGCGCGCGGCTGATCAACGCCCGCGCCGAGACGGCGGCGGAAAAACCGGCCTTCCGCGCCGCCTTCAAGGCGCGCCGTTGCTTGATCCCCGCCGACGGCTTTTACGAGTGGGTACACCAGGGCAGCGCCAAGCAGCCGTATTTCATTACCTTCCGTGACGGGCGTCCGTTTGCCTTCGCCGGGCTGTGGGAACGCTGGAGCGGCGAGGGGGAGGCGGTGGAGTCGTGCACCATTCTCACCACCACCCCCAACGAGGTGGTGGCGCCGCTGCACCATCGCATGCCGGTCATCCTGCCCCCGGAGCAGTACCAGCTCTGGCTCGATTTGGACCTGCGGGACCTCCGGCTGCTGCAACCGCTCCTGCGACCGCACCCCGCCCACGAGATGATGGCCTGGCCGGTGAGCAGGCGCGTCAACGACCCCCGTTTCGACGACCCCGCTTGCCGCGCGCCGGTCACGGCGCCTGGGTAAGGAAGCGGCGTGCGGCTCCCAGCTGGCCGGCGAAGGCATCGCGGTCGCCGCGCTCCACCGCTCCGACCAGCTCCGCCAGGGCCTCCTGCACGGCGCGGTACACCTCGCTGCGGTGCGGGTTGAGGCGCTGGATGTCCAGGTAGAGGTCGGGGTCCTCGGAGACCACCGACACGGCGGTGGCGGCCTGGCGCTCATAGGTGGTGGAGGCGCAGCGCTGCAGCTCCGCCGCGTCGAGCCCGGAACGGGTGAGGGCAGCGCCGAACAGCATGCCGGTGAGGTGGGCGAGGCCTAACAACCACCCCATGAGCCGGTCGTGGTGGGCAAAGGGGATAGGGATGACCGTGGAGTAAGGGTGGAGGAGGAGGGCAGCCAGGGCCTCTCTCTCTTCCTCCACCGGCGCGCGGCACGCCAGGACGAAGGTGAGGGGCTCATAGGGAGACTTGCCCGGGCCGAACATCGGATGCAGGCATGCCACCCGCACCCCGAGCCGCTGGGCGGCGTCCAGGGCAGGGGTGAGGTGGCTCTTGATGGAGGCGATCTCCACCACCACACCGCGGGGGCGGTGCTCCACCAGTTCGGCCACCACCAGGGGTGTGGCGGCCAGGGGCACCGACACCAGGAGGAAGTCGTAGGCGTCCAGGTCGGGCACGGCAGAGAGTTCCGCGTACCGGCCCGGGGAGGGGGCGAGACCTCCCCAGGCGGGGTCCACCGCGTCCACCCGGTGCCCCACCAGGGCCAGGAAGTGGGAAAACCACATCCCCATCCCGCCGGCGCCGCCCAAAAGCAGCACCCGCCCGCCGCGGGCGGCGCGCCGCGCCGTACCCACCCGGTGCTGCCTCTCCACCGAGCCGGCCATGACCGCCTGGAACACCGCTTCCATCACGCGGGGGGTGACGCCGCACGCTTCGGCGTGCTGGCGGGCGCGGGCCAGCACCTTTTCCTCCACGTCGCGCACCACCACCGGAGTGCCCTGCTCCGCCTTGATCCGGCCCACCTCGGCGGCCAGCTCCATGCGCCGTCGCAGCAGCTCCAGCAGGGCGCGGTCCACCTCTGCAATGCTCTCCCGTAGGTTCGCCAGCTCAGCTGAGTTCTCCATGCCGTCCCTCGACCACGCTACGATAGCAGCCGCGGGGGCGCCGGGGGCGCCAGCCTGCTACCGGAGGTAACTCATGTGGCACAGGGTGTGTGCTTTGAAGGACTTGCGAGACGGAGAGGGGCGCAGCGTGGAGATCGCCGGCGTCGAGGTGGGGGTGTACCGGTGTGGGGGTGAGCTCTTCGCCGTGGAGAACATCTGCACCCACGCCCACGCCTACCTGCACGAGGGGAGCGTCGATCGCGTGCGCTGCACCGTGGAGTGCCCGCTGCACGGCGCTGAGTTCGATCTGCGCACCGGCGCGGCGCTGACGCCCCCCGCCGAGGAGGCGCTGCGTACCTTTCCCGTGCGGGTGGTGGGGGACGAGGTTCAGGTGGATATCCCGGAGACCGCTGGTGAGGCTCAAGAGGGGCGCGCAAAGAGTTGAAGCTCGTACAGGGAGCGATAAATCCCACCGGCTGCCAGCAGTTCGTCGTGCCGGCCCTGCTCCACCAGCCGGCCGCCGTGCAGCACCAGCACGCGGTCGCAGCTTGCCACCGTGGCCAGCCGATGGGCAATGATCAGGGCGGTGCGGCCGCGCAGCAGGCGGTCCAGGGCGACCTGGATAAGCGCCTCGGTCTGCGGGTCCACCGAGGCGGTGGCCTCGTCCAAGATGAGAAACTCGGGGTCGCCCACCAGGGCGCGGGCGAACGACACCAGCTGGCGCTCCCCCACCGAGAGGCCGGCGCCACGCTCGCCGAGCACGGTGTCCAGGCCGTCCGGGAGGCGGCGCAGGAGGTCGTGCGCCTGAACCTGTTCCAGCGCCCACAGGATGCGCTCGTCGCCCACCCCGTCGCGGCCCAGGCTGACGTTGTCGCGCACGCTGCCGGCGAAACAGTCCACGTCTTGAAGCACCACGGCGAAGCGCCCCCGCAGGTCGGCCAGGCGCAGGGAGCGCACGTTTACCCCGTCCACGGTGACGCGGCCCCGCTGCACGTCATAAAAGCGCAGCAGCAGGTTGACGAGAGTGCTCTTGCCGGCACCGGTGTGTCCCACTACCGCCAGCTTCTCCCCGGGGGCGGCGACGAAACTCATGTTGGACAGCACCCAACATTCATCTTCGTAGGCGAACCACACGTCCTCGTACGCGAAGGTGCCCCGGCGGGGCGGCGGCAGCGCCGGCACCGCCGGCTCCAGCACGCCGGGTGGGGTGGCGAGCAGTCCCTGCAGCCGCTCGGCGGCGGCCAGGGAAGTCTGCAGGACGTTGTAGTTCTCCGCCAGGTCGGAGATGGGCCGGTAGAAGCGCTGCACGTACTGGAGGAAGGCGACTAGCACCCCCAACGACAGCGTGCCGCCCACTGCCCACCCCCAGCCGAAGACCAGCAGCGCCGCCAGGCCCGCTGCGGTGAGCAACTCCACGGCCGGAAAGAACACCGCGTAGTAGAAGATGCCGCTGATGTTGGCGTCGCGGTGGGCGGCGTCGAGGCGGGCCAGTTCGGCGTGGGCACGGGCCTCGGCGCGGGCCAATTGCACCACCGAAATCCCCGACAGGTGCTCTTGCAGGTGGGTGTTGACGGCGGCCATGCGCGCGCGCACCTCGCGGTAGACGCGGCGGGCGTTGCGGCGAAACCAGGTGGAGAGGAGGATCAGCAGTGGGAGGATGGAGAAGGCCACCAGCGCCAGCCGCCAGTCCAGGGAGAAGAGCACCGCGACGATGCCCCCCAGCAGCACCAAATCCGCCACGATCTGCACGAAGCCCGAAGTGAACAGCTCGTTGACCGCCTCCACGTCGCCGGTCAGGCGAGTCATCACCCGCCCGGTGGGGGTGCGGTGGAACCACGCCAGCTCCAGCCGCTGGAGGTGGGCGAACAGGGCATCCCGCAGGTCGCGCATCACCAGCTGGCCGGTCATCAGCATGGTGCGCGCCTGCCACACCAGCAGTCCGGCACCGGCGAGCAGCGACAGCAGGTACGCCACCACCAGGGTGGCGAGGCCGGCGCCCCCCTCACGGGGCAACCCCAGCGCCCCCATCAGCCGGTACACCCGCGCGGCGGTCTCGCCGGGCTCGGGTTTGAGGTAGAGATCGATGGCCGCGGCGGTGAGCAGCGGCCCCACGATTTGCAGCGCCGACCCGGCGATGACCAGGAGGGTGGCGAGGACCACCCGCCGCCAGTAGGGCCTAACCCACGCTGCCAGCCAGCCGGTCAGACGCCGGTCGGTGGTCGCGGCGACCACGTCCGGGGTCATGCCGCTCACGGCCGGCCTCCGCCGGCCGGTGCGGCGGCCGCAGGCTGACCACTGCTCGCGCCCCGCACCGCCTTGGGTAACCGCGACAACACGCGCAGGGCGCGAAAGCGTGCGCTGCGCCGCCACACCCCCTCGCGCACCACGTCCCCGGCCAGCAGGGAGATCAGGCCGGCCCCCAGCTGCAAGGTGCGCGGCGGGTGGAAGAGAAGAGGGTGAAAACGGGGGTCGTGGAGGGCGCGGGCCAGGGAGAAGGCCAGGCGGTGCAGGCGCCGGATGAGGGCGATGGTGGGGCCGAAGTCGGCGGCGTCGACCCGGCCGTGGCGGGCGAACGCCTCGGCCACGTCCTGGGCTGCCGAGGAGGCGGAGGCGACGGCGGCGAGCACCCCGTACGGGACCACCGGGTCGAAGAAGCCGCTGGCATCACCCAGCAGGCAGAACCCGTCGCCGGCCACGCGCATCACCCGGTAGGAAAAGTCGCGCTGCACCCGGCTGGCCGACGGACTGGAGGTGGCGCCCAGCAGGCGGGCCGCCGACGGCGCGCGGCCCGCCGCCGCGAGGAGCGCTTCGGCGTCGGGTAGCGGCCCTGGGCCGGGCGCCTCTCGAAGTACCGCGCTCACCACCACGGCGTTGCCGGCCAGGGGTGTACTCCACAGCCAGCCGCCCGGCAGGTGGGCGTAGGTGGTCCAGGTGGCACCCTCTGGCACTGGGTGGAGCGCCTCACGCCACTGCTGAATCGCCACTTTGCGGTGGCGGGGGTAGCCAAACCGCCACCCCATGCGGGAAGCCAGGAATGCCCCCTGTCCGGTGGCGTCCAGTACGGCCCGAGCGTGAATCTGCCGAGTCGTGCCGCCGGGGGTGATAGCCACGACCCCGGTCAAGCGGTTGCCGTCCCACACGGGGCTGGCGGCGCTCCACCCGTGAAGCACCTCGGCGGCACTCGCCTGGGCCAGGGTGAGCAGCGCCTGGTCGAACTCGCCGCGGTGCACCGCCAGCCCCTGCGGGGTAGCTGGGGCGAGCGCCTGGTCAAAGCGCAGCTCGCTGCCCTCGCTACCGTCCTGGGAGAGGAATCTCACGCCGTCCACGGCGCGGGTGTGGGGCAGCGAGCGCACCGCGTCCGCGATACCCAGCTCGTCCAGAAGCGGCAGGAGGCCGGGGAAGAGAGAGGCGCCGGTGGGGGCGCCCCGGGCAGGCCCACCGGCGAGCACGGTGACGCCGATGCCGCGGCGGGCCAACAGGGCCGCCGCGGTACTGCCGGCCGGGCCGCCCCCCAGCACCAACACGTCGGTGGGCAGGAGGGCAGGGGCGCTCATGGTAGCTCGCAGCGGCGCGGTGGTCCTACAGCCGCGCCAGCAGCACTCGGAGCGCGTCCAGCTCGCCGGCGGTGGCGTAGAAGTGGGGGGAAAAGCGCACCAGCCCTTCGCGGGCGCCGACGATCACCGAACGGGATTCCAGGCGACGGCGTACCTCTTCCGCTGGCAAGAACGGGTGGCGGGCGGCGACGATTCCGGAGGCCTCGTGCCCGGCGCCGGGGGAGGCCACCTGCCAGCCAGCCTGCACCAGCATCTGGGTGAGGGTGCGGTTGTGGCGCACGATGCGCTCGTGTACCTCCTGGGGATCGGCGTCGAGCAGCAGATCCAGCGCGGCGGCCAGGCCGGCCACCAGCACGGTGGGCATGGCGCCGGCTTCGAAGCGGCGGCCATCGGGGAGGAACTCCAGCTCCTGGAGGAACAGCGACCCGGGTTTGCGGCGAACGTTGAGCCAGCCCGCCAGGACGGGGTGGAGGCGCGACCGCAGCTCGGAACGGGTGATGAGCAGGCCCAACCCCTCGGGCCCCAGCAGCCACTTGTGGCCATCGGCGGCCACGGCGTCGGCGCCCAGGGCGGCGAAATTGACGGGAAGGGCCCCCAACCCTTGAATGGCATCCACCACCACCAGGATCCCCTCGCGATGGGCGGCCTCGGCCAGTTCGGCCACCGGCGCTACCCACCCGGTGTGAAACGAAACCCAGGAGAGGGCGAGCAGGCGCACCGGCGGCTTGAGCAGCGGCGTGACGATCTCCGGCCGGATGCGCCCGGAGGGCGTGGGGAAGCGCACCACCTTAACGCCCCGGCGGGCCAGCGCCAGCCACGGCGCCACGTTGGCGGCAAACTCCTCCTCGCCCACCAGCACCACGTCGCCTTTGCGCCACTCCAACCCCTGGGCGACGAGGGACAGTCCCTCCGAGGTGGAGCGCACCAGCGAGATGTCCTCGGCCCGGGTGCCGGTGAGCTGGGCGGCCAGGGAGCGCGCTTTGAGTTCGGTTTGGCGCCACTGCTCCCAGGCCACCGCCCCTGAGGTCTCCAGCTCGGCGATGCGCTGCCGCATGGCCTCGGTCACGCGGCGGGGCAGGGGGCACACGGCGGCGTGGTTGAGGTAGAGGCAGTGCTCCCGCACGGGGAACTCTGCCAGCCAGCGGCCGATCTCCAGCGGCACGGCCGGAGTATAGTCGCTCCGTGCTCTCCCGACGCGAGAACCGCAACACTGGTCACGGTCACCGGCCCGATCCCGGACACGGTCCCGGACACGGGCACGGTCCCGGACACGGGTACGGACACGGACACGGGCACGGGCACGGACACGAACACCGATGCCGGCAGCATGGGACTCCCGCTCCGCTCGGTGGCGCTGGTGCGATGACCGTTTCCGGCGCCCACTCCTTGCCGGGGGGGTGGTGACGTGTGCGGGATAGCCGGTTGGGCCGGGGCGGTGCCCGATCGGCCTCGCGAGGCGTTGGCGGCGATGCTGGCGCGCCTGGTACATCGCGGCCCCGACGACGAGGGGGTTGCCGAAGGTGAGGGGTGGGCGCTGGGGGCGCGGCGGTTGGCCATTGTGGACCTCGAGACCGGGGGGCAGCCGGTATTCAACGAGGATCGCTCGGTGGTCGCGGTGTTCAACGGGGAGATCTACAACTATTTAGAGCTGCGCACCGAACTGTCGACCCGCGGCCATCGACTGCGGACCCGCGGCGACACCGAGGTCCTCGTCCACCTGTGGGAGGACGAGGGCGAGGGGTTGGTCCATCGTTTGCGCGGGATGTTTGCCCTGGCCATCCTCGACACCCGGCGGCGGGTGCTGTTTTTGGCGCGGGATCGCTTGGGCAAGAAACCGCTGTATTTGGCTCGCCGAGGGGCGACGGTGTGGTTCGCCTCGGAGCTGAAGAGCCTGCGCGCCGGCCTGCCTGCCCTGGGCGGGGTCGACGAGGGCGCGCTGCGCTCGTTCTTGGCGTTCGGCTTCGTGCCCGAGGGGGAGTGCATCGTGCCAGGGGTGGAGAAGCTTCCCCCCGCCCACTGCGCCCGCTACGAGTTAGACAGCGGGCGCTGGGTTACCCACCGGTACTGGGAGCTGCCCTGGGGAGCCGGTGAGCGGCCGACCCGGCGGCAAGCGGTGGAAGAGATCCGGGCGCGTCTCGCCCAGGCGGTGCGCCTGCGGCTGCGCGCCGATGTGCCGGTGGCCGTGTTCCTGTCCGGCGGCATCGACTCGGGGTTGGTCGCAGCGTTGGCCGCCCCCTGCGCCCCCGCCCTGCGAGCCCTCACCGTGACCTTCGGTACCCCCAGCGACGAACTGGCCCTGGCCCGCCGCACCGCCGCTGCGGCTGGCTTGGAGGTGGTCCCGGTGCCGGTGGATCCCCTGGCGGGGGTGGCGTTGCTGCCCAACTTGGCCGAGGTATTCGACGAGCCTCTTGCCGACCCCTCGGCGATCCCCACCCTCTTGGTGAGCCGGGCGGCGCGCGCCGTCGCCACCGTGGTGCTCAACGGCGACGGGGGCGACGAGGTGTTCGCCGGCTACCGCCGCCACCAGGCGGCAGCCCTCGCGGCTTTGCCCGGCGCGCGGTTGGTGCGACCGGTGCTGCGGCGCCTGGGCGGTTGGGGGT
>Ga0209101_1001447_pt1 | contig 17485 bp, 15 predicted proteins | sample ConPoolayeCmetaG_FD_185481 | JGI IMG/M metagenome (GOLD analysis project Ga0209101, IMG submission 185481) | Hot spring microbial mat communities from California, USA to study Microbial Dark Matter (Phase II) - Cone Pool mat layer C metaG... ...
GGGTGAAGGTCGGCGTCCAGGTGGGGGTCAGGGTCAGGGTTGCCGTCGGCAGGAGGGTAGCCGGGACCATCAGGGGAGAGGGCAGGCCGGGCGCCAGGGGAAGGGGCCCAGGCATTGCCGGGCCGCCGGGTGCCCGGTCGCCGCCGATCCCGGCGGCCTCATCCCGCACCGCCGCCGCCACCGGACTGAGCAGCAGAGAGAACAGAACCACCAGGTTCAACACCACAAAACCGTGCAGCCTGATACTCATCAGAACACCCCCTCAGCTTCGTGTCGTTAGAGTCGGCCTGTCCGGTTCTGGTCAGACCGGGTCAGGAATTACACCCGATAGTATACCACATTTTCGCCGTTTTGAACCTATCAGTTTCGTATCAATTTCGGCCGGCAGTCCAGACACTCCCTGGTTTGTAGGGCAACTGCCCGCAGTTGCCCATTGGCATCAAGTTAAGGCGCGGGCGATTGGAAATCGCACCGGGTAACCGAAGGCATTGCCTTCGGCTACCCGGCCGTCCGCCTGCGCGGACGGAGGCGTCCACGCAGGTGGACGCCTGGCCGCAGGCCCCTGAGGTGCGACTTGAGTCGCTTGATGCGTATGGGCACCTGCTCGCAGTTGCCTTACTTTCCCGGCTCAGCCCATCGCCTGGTAGCCCACACCCCGCACGGTGCGAAAGTAGCGGGGACAGGCGGGATCGTCTCCCAACCGGTCGCGCAGGCGGCTCATGGCATTGCGGATGACCTCTTCATACCAGGCATCCGGTTGGCATTGCCATACGGCGGCATACAGTTCGTCATACGGCACCACCCGCCCTTTGTGGCGGGCCAGGTACAAAACCAGGTCGAACTCCTGGCGGGTGAGCGGCAGCACCTTGCCCGCCCGCTCCACCTGCCGGCCGGCCGGATCGATCACCAGGTCACCCAGTTTTATCCGCCGGCACTGTCCCCGTTTCGCCAGAGCTCTCGCCACCCCCTGCCTGACCTCCTCAGGCAAAAATGGTTTCGGGATATAGTCCAACACCTCCATATCTCGCAGGGCGTGGACCGCATCAGATAACCGGGCATAGGCTGTCATCAGAACAATTCCCATCTGGGGGTCGAGTGCCTGCAGACGGGGAATCAGATCCCAGGCCGACATCCCCGGCAGGCGGATGTCCACCAGCGCCAGATGGAATCGCTGCTCCTGGCAAATCCGAAGCGCCTCCTCAGGGCAGAGGACCGCCACCACCTCGTACTGAGGGGTCAAATACTCGCCTAACAGCTCCAGGATATCCCGCTCATCATCCACAATGAGCAGGCGACATTCCGCTCCCGTCACCCCTTCTTCCACCCTCCGATCCCCAATATCTGCTCCTGCCGCGCCCACATCACCGCCCTCTCCTCCTCATCGGTGTGGTCGTAGCCCAGCAGATGGAGCAGGCCGTGCACCACCAGCAGGTGCAGCTCTTCCTCCACCGGATGGCCCAACTCCCCGGCCTGGGCCACGGCCCGGGGATAGGAGACGATCACATCGCCGAGATACCCCCCCGCCTCGGGCGCAGCAATGAACGGGCCACTATCCTCCAGGAAGCTGAAAGCCAGCACATCGGTCGGGGCATCTATGCCCAGGAAATCGCGGTTCAGCCCCTGGATGCCCTCGTCATCGGTGACCACCACCGTGGCCTGGCCGGCGACCCCCTCCTGGCGCAACACCGCCTCGGCTATCGCTCGCAACCGTTCCACCGCCACCTCCCCGGCGAATGCCGGTGCCACCTGCACCTCTACCTCAATCTGCCCCTTGCCTCTTGCCTCTTGCTTCACACCTCCACCTCCTGTCCATCCGGCCCCTTGACCTTCACCGGTTCGGGATACTGAATCCGGGGATGGAACACCCCCTGCAGCACATCCAAAAAGGCTTCCCGGATCCTGTCCAGGTCGCGCAAGGTCAGGTCCGAGTGATCCAACTCCCCCTCGTCCAGTTTGGCCTTGATCGTCTCGCGCACAATCTGCTCGATCTCCGCGGCCGACCTGGCCTGGGCGCTGCGCACCCGCGCCTCGCAACTGTCGGCCAGCATGACAATGGCCGTCTCTTTGCTCTGCGGCCGGGGGCCGGGATAGCGGAAATCCTCCGGGCGGACGTTCGACCCATCGTTGCCGGCCGCCTTGACCGCCGCCCGGTAGAACGATAGGGCCAACCCGGTCCCCTGATGTTCAGGGATAAAGGCCTGGATGGCCGACGGCAACCGGTATTTGCGCGCCAGGTCCAGCCCATCCGGCACGTGACTGATGACGATCTGGGCGCTGGTGCGCGGGTCCAGCCGGTCGTGAGGGTTGATGTTCCCCACCCGGTTCTCGGTGAAAAAGAAGGGCCGCAGCGTCTTGCCGATGTCGTGATAGTAGGCCCCCACGCGGGCCAGCAGTCCGTCGGCGCCGATGCGGTTGGCCGCCTCTTCGGCCATGTTGCTGACCAGGAGGGTGTGGTGGTAGGTGCCCGGCGCCTTGAGCAACAGTTGGCGGAACAGGGGATGGGTGGGCCGGGAAAGCTCCATCAACTGGAACGGGGTAATCACGTCCAGCACCGTGCTCAGGGCAAAAAAGGCGGCCAGCGCCAGGCTGGCCGACAGCCCCCCCGCCACAAACCCGGCCAGGGCGTGGATGGTCACCTTCAGCAGGTCCGGATCCGAGGCCAGCAGGCCGAACAGCAGGATGACGGTGGCATGGGTCAGGGCCACGGCCAGGCCGGCCCGCAGAAAGGAATTCAGCCGCTCTGCCCGCCCCAGGGTCAACGCCCCCATCAAGGCTCCGGCCAGGAGGTAGACCGTCATCTCCAGCGAGCCGCCGACCATAAAGGCTCCGATCAGGCCCAGCGCCACGCCGACCCCCGTGCCCAACACTGGACCAAACAGCACGGTCAGGATCATCGTCAGCGCCGGCAGGGGATAGAAATAGGGGGCGACGGTGCCGGTGGCCGGCAACATCAGTTTGCCGACCGCCACAAAGGCGGCCACCAGCACAAAGGTGATGACTGACGCCCGACCGCGTGCCCAAAACTGGGGCTGAAGGCGCCAGAAAAACAGCCCCAACAGCGCCGTCGCCACCAGGGCAAAAGCCACCGTGCCGGCCACCGCCTGCCAGCGCAGGGCCTGCTGGCGCAGGCCAAAGGCATCCAGCGCCTCGATGTCCACCGGGCGCACCAGGTCGCCGGCCCGCACGATCACTTCCCCCTGCCGAATGGTGACGGTGACCGGTGGCGTGCTCTCACGAGCCTGCTGACGGGCTTCCTCGGTGCGGGCAGCGTTAAAAAAGGTGTTGGCCCTCACCAATCCGCCGGCAATGGCCTCCACCACCGCCGCCTGCTCGTCGGTCAGGCTGTAGCTGATCAGGGTCGGCACGCGGCGCCGGGCGGCGTCCACCTGACCGTCACGGATCTCACCCTGCATGGCCCGCACCAGGACGCGTACCGTCTCCTCCCGGACCTCCTGCCACTCCGGCTCACTCAGGGCCAGAGCCTGGCCGATCACCTCCGCCGTCAGCGTCAGATCGGGGATAGCGGCGATCCAATCGGCCTTTTGCCGGGGGGAGGCATAAGAGTCCTGGCGCACACTGCTGAGATAATCCAGGATCTGCCGGGCGCGGACCTCCTGTTGGCGGGCGATCGAGCTGTCGGGCAGGTCGTAGATCTCCTGGACCAGAGCAGCCTGCGCATCCTGCGCCTGGCGGGTCCGGATCTGGCTTTCGTAGGTCAGGTCGGCCGGAGCGCGGATGTCCTGCGGGCTGACCTCGCCGGCATTGAGGGTCACCCGGTTGGAGGGCAACAGATCGGCCAGCAGCACGATGCTGGTGACGACCGCCAGGAAGGCGCTCAGCGCCATGGCCCGCACCAGGCTCAGCCGGTCGCCTGCCCGGTCGGGCGGGCCAGGCAAGCCGGACGGCCAGCGCGCAGGGGTTGTTTCCTCCGCCATGAGCATCCTACCCGGCCAGGAGTTCGCGCACCACCTGGTTGATCAGCCTGCCATCTGCCCGGCCACGGAGACGGGCCATCAGCGGCTTCATCACCTGGCCGATGTCGCGCGGGCCTGTGGCGCCGACCTCGGCGATCACCTGGCGGGCTTCGGCCTCGATCGCAGCCCGGTCGAGCTGTTGGGGCAGGTAGGCTTGCAGAAAGGCCAGCTCGGCCTCCTCCTCGGCCACCAGGTCTTCGCGCCGGCCCTTCCGGTATTCGACAATCGATTCCTGGCGCTGTTTGACCTGCTTGCCAATGATGGCCAGAATTCCCCCCTCATCCAGGCTGACCCGCGAGCCGCTGGCATCCAGCTCCGTCTCCGCCTGCTTGATGGCCGCGATCACCGAGCGGATGGCCCGCTTGCGCAGCTCATCCTGCTGGCGCATCGCCTCTTTCAGATCATCCATCAACTGTTCGCGTAATCCCATGCTCCCTCCTTTGAGTAGCCAGCAGTCAACCGCCAGACTCTGACTGCCACCCGACGGCAGGACTTCACCCCATCCCCCAACCCCCGGCCAGGGGGTAGGGGAGAGGTCAAATCGAACATTGTCGAGCTCCTGACCACCGACAAATTATAGCCGCCAAAAGAAGGGAAGTCAAATCCGCCACCGGCTGCCAGGCACCTTGCCGGGGAGCGGCTTTGACAGTTTGCCCGTTATGCCGTACAATAGTATACTATTCACAGGCACAATCCCGGTCGCCCTGCCCTTGATCGCGGCGCGGGGCGGCCGATGCCAGGCCGGGGGTGGCCGACGGCTACCCTCAAAACAGCAATACCTTGAGAGTGGAGGAATTGGATGACAGTGTACACAAGCGACAGGCTCCGCAACGTGGTCCTGCTCGGCCACGGCAGTTCGGGCAAAACCTCATTGGCCGAGGCCATGTTGTTCAACACCGGCGCGGTCAACCGGCTGGGGCGCGTGGACGATGGGACCTCGGTGGCCGATTGGGATGACGAAGAGCGGCGGCGCAAAATGTCAATCAACGCCTCGGTGATCCCGTGTGAATGGCAGGGGTACAAACTGAACGTGCTGGATACACCGGGGTACATGGACTTTGTGGGCGAGGTGATCAGCAGTTGTCGGGTGGCCGATGGGGCCGTCATCGTGCTCGATCCGGTCGGCGGCGTACAGGTGGGCACTGAGCAGGTGTGGCGCCGCGCCGACGAACAAAAACTGCCCCGCCTGGCTTTCGTCAACAAAATGGACCGGGAAAATGCCGATTTTACCGCCGTTGTGGCCCAGATCGGGGCCAGATTCAATGTGGCCGCGGTGCCCCTCCAACTGCCCATCGGCAGCCAGGCCGATTTCCGGGGGGTGGTGGACCTGCTGACCCAGAAGGCCTACCTGGGCGATACGGCCACCGCTGGCCCCATCCCGGATCAGATGGCCGGCGCCGTCGCCCAGGCCCGCACGGCCCTCATCGAAGCGGCTGCCGAGGGTGAAGATGCGCTGATGGAAAAATATTTTGCCGAAGAGGCCCTGAGCCAGGAGGAGGTGCAGCGCGGCCTCAAGGCCCGCCTGGCCCGGGGCGACCTGGTGCTGGTCCTGTGCGGCTCGGCGACGATGAATGTCGGCATCCTGCCTCTGATGCAGGCCATCGCCGACCTCCTGCCCTCCCCGGTCGAGGCCGGCCCCTATCCGGCGCTGAACATGGCCACCAACGCCCGGGCCCAGCTCCGCTGCGATCCGGCCGGCGAGCTGGCTGCGCTGGTGTTCAAGACCATGGCCGACCCCTATGTGGGCAAGCTCTCCTACTTCCGCGTCTACTCCGGCACATTGGAGTCCGACTCACGGCTGCGCAACAGCCGCACCGGCGGCGAAGAGCGGATCGGCCAGGTCTATCTGGTGCGTGGCAAGGAACAGATGCCGGTCGCCCGCATCCCGGCGGGTGACATCGGGGCCGTGACCAGGCTGAGTGAAACCCAGACCGGCGATACCCTGTGCGACCTGGCAACCCCTCTACGGCTTGAGCCGCCGGTCTATCCCCATCCGCTCTACTCCGTGGCTGTCAGCCCCAAGACCAAAGCCGATGCGGCCAAGATCAGCCCCACCCTGACGCGCATGAGCGAACAGGACCCCACCCTGACCTGGCACCAGGACGCCAGCACCCGCGAGACGATCCTTTCCGGCATGGGCGATACCCACATCAACGTCGCCGTGCGGCGCATGGAAGAGATGTTCGGCCTGAGCCTGGACACGGCCATCCCGCGCGTGCCCTACCTGGAAACCATCACCCGCAGCGCCTCGGCCCAGTACCGCCACAAGAAGCAGACGGGGGGGGCCGGCCAGTTCGCCGAGGTCCACATGCGCGTCGAACCGTTGGAGCGCAACAGCGGCTTCCAGTTCGTCTGGGAGGTGGTGGGCATGAATGTGTCCAAAACCTTCGGCCCCTCTATCGAAAAGGGGATCAAGTCGGTGCTGGAGCAGGGGGTGATCGCCGGCTATCCGGTGGTGGATGTGCTGGCGGCGGTGTACGACGGCAAGGAACACCCGGTGGACTCCAAAGACATCGCCTTCCAGATCGCCGGGCGCGAAGTGTTCAAACTGGCGGTGAAGCAGGCCGGGCCGGTGTTGCTGGAACCGATCTACAAATACACCATCACCGTGCCCGAAGAGTACATGGGCGAGGTGTTGAGCAACCTCAACACCCGGCGGGCCCAGGTGCTGGGCATGGAGCAGGTGGGGAGCAACAGCGTCGTCACGGCCCTGGTGCCGTTGGCCGAGATGCAGCGGTACGTGAGCGATCTGCGCTCCATCAGCCAGGGCCGGGGGGTGTTCACCCTGGAATTCTCCCACTATCAGACCGTGCCGGCCCACCTGGCCGAGCAGATCATCGCCGCCGCCCAGCAAAAAGCTGAGGAAAAATAACGAGCCGCCGGGTAGCCGACGGCATTGCCGTCGGGTAGCTGGCGGCATTGCCGTCGGGTAGCCGATGGCATTGCCGCCGGCTACCCCTCAGAACCGCCGGTGAGCCGGCCTAACAGGCGGAACAATTGGCGGGCGAGCTTTTGAGCGCCGCCCGGCTTTTCTTCGCCTGTCAGCTCCTCCTGATAGTCGCCCAAGGCCTCCAGGAGCCGGCCCTGTTTGATCTTGAGCCTGCTCAACTGGCGGGCCACCGCCTTCTCATTCTCCCGGTCGCCCAGCTCGCGGAAGAGGTCAACCGCCTGGGTGTAGGCTTCGGCGGCCTTTTCCTCCTCCCCCTGTCGGGCATACATCATGCCCAGATTGCCCAACACTTTGGCCTGGTTGGCGCGGTCCTCCGTTGCCACACACAGCTCCAGGGCTTCTTCCAGAAACTTCCGGGCATCCTCCCACTCCTCAAGCTGGACATAGACGACCCCCATACTGCCCAGGGTCTCGACCTCCCCTGTGCGGTCGCCGGCTTCGGAGAAAAGGCGCCGGGCTGTGGCAAACGCCTCCAACGCCTCCTCGAAATCACCGCGCCTGTACCGCTCCTTCCCTTCCTCGTGCCATCGTCTGGCCTCCTCGATGGTCGCCATGATTCCTCCTGACCTTTTCTAAGAGCTTGTCTGAAAACCACCAAGACACAAAGGACTCGCGTTTTTTTTATTCGTTTCCTTCGTGTTTCTTTGTGGCCTTTGTGTCTTTGTGGTAAGCTTTTCAGACTGGCTCTAAATGGCAGAAAACCTGTCCTGCAGCCCGCTACCCCCCGGCCAGGCGCTCAGCCGCCACGGCCCAGCAGCACGGCAACGGCAAGAAAGACCAGGCCCAGCAGCAGGATGAATGTCAGCAGAATGGCGGTGATGAAGAACCTGGTGGTCCGGCTGGCCTGGCGCTCCTTTTCGATCGGCCTCAGTGCAGGGTAGACGCGCGGCTGCGCTTCTGGGGGAGAAAGGGGGGCGTTCAATTCTTCCAGCCAGTCGGGCAGGTCGGCTTCTGCCAGGCGCACCGATTCGTCGGGCGGGAACAGAGATGGCTCAGCGGCGGCGGCCAGGGTGCCGGGTTCGGCAGTCACCCAGAAGGCATCGCCAGCCTTGGCCAACTGCTGGAGTTGCAGCGCCAGGCCGCTCAGACTCTGACCGCACTGGTTGCAATACTCTGCATCGGGCACGACCTGATGGCAACGCGGGCACAAGACCATCTCTTCGCCGCGCAGCAGCAGGCCGCAGTTGCGGCAAAAATAGCCGCTTTCCTCAGTGCCGCACTCCGGGCAGGTTTGCGTCTGGGGGTTTGGATCCGTCGCCACGCCTTTTACACCAGAGTAGGGCAACTGCTCGCAGTTGCCCTACAAATAAGCAGCTACGGAATGCACAACACCTGGCCGGGATAGATCGTATTGGCCGCCTTGATCGTCAGGCCGTTCGCCGCCAGGATGTCGTAGGGCGAAACCCCATAGTTCCTGGCGATCTGCCACACCCACTCGCCCGAACGCACGGTGTGTCGGACGCGGCAGCCCGGTGTTGTTCCGGCCGGAGCACCTGTGCCCCTGGTCACCTTGAGCTTCTGGCCCACATAGATCTGATTGGGATTGACCAGGTTGTTTGCCCTGGCAATAGCCTGCCAGGTGGTGCCGTAGGCCTGGGCAATGGACGACAGGGTTTCGCCACGCTGAACGGTGTGCCAGATGACACCCCCCTCTGCACCGGTGGGGGGTTCGGCCGTTGGTGAGGCCACAGGGGGCAAGGCAGGGGTGGCCGTTGGCTCGGCGGCGGCGGCTCCTCCGGCCTGAGGTGTGGCTGTCGGCTGCTCCCCGGCGCCACGGGTCGGCGAGGGGGTCACCACTGAGACCACGGTCTGCTCCGGAAGAGGGGTGACCTCTCCTCCCCTCATCGCGGCGGTGGGCAACGGCTCTTCCGTCTCTGTCTCGGCGATTGTGGTGGGGCGCGGCTGGGGTTTTCTCACACAGCCGGCCAGACTGATCAGCATCAGCAATGCGGCCAGCCACAAGATAGCTGGGGTTGACCATCTATGTCTCATCAGATGTCACCTCCTGCAGCGATTGGCCACGGATTGTCCGCAGCCGGCCTGATATGACCATAATTCATCATACCACAACTATCGCCAGACGTCAAACGGGCAGGCAGAGGGATTTGGGGCCAGGGGGCTGCTGAAAAGTCCCGGCCTGCGCCGCAGAGGTCTTTCCCACCGCCTTCTCTGCGCCTCTGCGGTGAGAGGGGGGTAACTGCCTGCCCTCCCGCCGGTTTGGGGCAAAGTGCGCTGCAATGAGCGGCTCGCCCCGTTGCCGGCCACTTTCTAACCTGCGGGGGGGTAGCGGGTAGCTGGCGAGGGCGGGGGCAACAGGAGTGGGCCGGTCTCCCGCAGGGCGAGCAGGCAAAAGTCCACAGCCTGGTGATAGCTCTCCTCCGCTTCGGCCCAGAAGCGGAGAAATGAGGCATCACGGCGTCCGCCGGAGACAAAGAAGGACAGCGCTCCCAGATAGGTCCGCCAGTGCATCGAACTGCCCCGCAGCCGGCCGTCGGGGCCCACCAGCCGGAAGGGGTGCTCCGGGCTGGCGATGATGAACTCACCCGGCAGATCGAACGCTGCCGCCTGCAACATCGCCCGCAGGAAATCGGTGTCCTCTCCGCCGCTCAGCAGCGGTGTCACGTCAAAGCCGGCCGCCTCCAGCGCCGAGGGCCGCAGGGCAAAGCCCCAACGCCGTACCGCGTAGAGGCAGCCTGGCTCCCCGATCCGGATCGCAGGGCAGGCGTCGGCCAGCCCGGCCGGCACGCGCACCCTGACCCGTCGGGCGGTGAGCGCCCCCCGGTGGCTGACGTCAAAGTAGGTGGCCTCCCATTCCTCGGTGGGATAGGCCCCGCCGGAGTTATCCACCACCGTGGCCATCGGTGGGGCCATGCTCTGGCGGAGAGAGTCCCCCGGTCGGCGTGGATATCGGGTGTTGGATGTCAGGCCTCGATCATCGGTCATGGGTCATCGGTCCCCCGTCACTGAGAGCCAGTTTGAAAAGCTCACCACAAAGACACACAGGCCACAAAGAACACGAAGGAAACGAATGCCCTTGGTGTCCTTTGTGTCCTGGTGGTTTTAGAAAATTATAGCACAGATCGCCCGGCCAGGCCACCTGCCGGCGTTGGCAGGCCACACGAGCTGTAGTATAATGAGCCTGAGGACACGGAGGGAATTCATGGAGACTCAGAAATACCCGATGGCCGAAGCGGTACGCGCTGCCTACCGCGCCGGCCAGGAAGATGAGACCCTGGAACCGCTGGTGCGGGTGGACCACGACGGCCGACCGGTGGGCAACATCCAGGATGGCGATTATGTGATTTTCTACGACATCCGCGGCGAGCGGGAGGTGGAGCTGACCTCGGCTTTTGTGGACCCGGCATTTCCCCATTTCCCCCGCCGGCCGATGACCACCCACTTTGTCACCATGATCCAGTACCACCCCGATCTCGACGTGCAGGTGGCCTTTCCGCCTCTGGGCCGTGTCCCCGATACGCTGTGCGAAGTGGTCAGCCGGGCCGGGTTGCGTCAGGCCAAAATCGTCGAGTCGGAGAAGGCGGTCCATGTCAGCTTTTTCCTCAACGGCAAGGAGCAAGAGGCGTTCCCCGGCGAGGAGCGGGTGGTCATTCCCTCGCCGCATGGTGTGGCCTTTCATCAGATGCCGCCGCCGATGTGCGCTGCGGCTGTGGCCGATGCGGCCATCGCGGCGTTGCGCGATCCGCACTATGCTCTGGTGACGGTCAACCTGTGCAATGTGGATGTCATCGGCCATGTCGAAAACCGGGCTGCCATCCTTCAGGCGGTGGAGACGGTGGATGCCCAGGCAGGGCGCATCGTCGAGGCCGCCCAGGCCGTGGGCGTCACGGCCGTTGTCACCGCCGACCACGGCACTGTGGAGCGATGGTACTACCCCGACGGCACGGTGGATACCGGCCATACCGACAGCCCCGTGCCCCTGTTCCTGATTGACCCCATTCTGGGTCAGAGCCTCTGTCTGCGGCCTGAGGGGGCGCTGACCGATGTGGCGCCGACGGTGCTGCACCTGCTGGGCCTGCCCCAACCGGCGGCCATGACCGGGCAGAGCCTCATCACCTCCCCCCTGCCGGCGATGGGGCGGCGGGTGCTGCTCCTCATCCTGGACGGGTGGGGCATCGGCGACGGCGGCCCCGGCGACCTGATCGCTCAGGCTCACACCCCATGGATGGATGGCCTGTGGGCGGCCTGGCCCCATAGTCGGCTCCAGGCGGCAGGGCTGGCGGTGGGATTGCCGCCCGGCACCGTCGGCAATTCGGAGGCCGGGCATCTGCACCTCGGTGCCGGCCGGGTGATCCCTGCTGACCGGGTGCGCATCAACCAGGCGCTGGAGGATGGCTCCTTCTTTGAGAACCGCGCCTTCCGCGCGGCGATGCAGGGGGCCAGGCGGGACGGGACACGGCTGCACCTGTTGGGCATCGTCTCGTTCTATAGCTCTCACGGTTCGGTCGAGCACCTGCTGGCGTTGCTGGAGATGGCGCGGCGGGAGGGAGTGCCCCGGGTTTACATCCACGCCATGCTGGGCCGGCGTGGCGAGCGCCCGGAGAGTGGGGCCCTCTACATCGAGCAGGTGGAACGCGCCACCAGCCGGCTGGGCGTGGGCCAGGTGGCCACCGTCATCGGCCGCTTCTGGTCATTGGACCGAGAAGGGCACTGGGAGCGGATCGAAAAGAGCTATCGTCTGCTCGTGGAAGGACGGGGCCAGCCGGTCAGGTGAGAGCGGTGATCCTGACCTGATCCACAGCCACCTCAAAATTTGACCTTTTTTCCGAATTGCGGTACACTACCGCCCGCGTTAGCACTCGCCCATCGAGAGTGCTAGCGCGTTACCCATGCCCAATCAAAATTCTATGAGTAAGGAGGTAGGAGACAAATGGCACTCAAACTCAAACCACTGGCGGACCGCGTGGTCGTCGAGCCGATCGAGCGCGAGGAGATGACGGCCAGCGGCATTTACGTGCCGGAAACGGCCAAGGAAAAGCCCCAGGAGGGCACGGTGGTGGCGGCCGGTCCAGGCCGCAGGGACGAAGAGGGGAAGTATGTCCCGATGGATGTCAAGGTGGGAGACCGGGTGCTGTACGCCAAGTATGCCGGCACCGAGGTCAAGCTGGGGGACAAGAAGTACCTGATCCTCAAGGAGAGTGACATCCTGGCCATTCTGGACTGATCAACGAACGGCAGCAAATGACTAAAAGGAGTGAGGAAAAATGGCAAAGCAACTGCTTTTTGATGAAAGTGCGCGACGGAATCTCAAGATCGGGGTGGATACTCTGGCCAATGCGGTCAAGGTCACGCTGGGACCCAAGGGCCGCAATGTGGCTCTGGACAAAAAGTGGGGGGCGCCGACCATTACCCACGACGGCGTGACGGTGGCCAAGGAGATCGAGCTGGAGGACCCGTTCCAGAACATGGGCGCCCAGCTCCTGGAGGAGGCGGCGACCAAGACCAATGATGTGGCCGGCGATGGCACCACCACGGCGACCGTGCTGGCCCAGATGATTGTCAATGAGGGCCTGAAGAATGTGGCCGCCGGAGCCAACCCGATGCTGATCAAAAACGGCATCCTCAAGGCCGCCGAGGCGGTGGTCAAGGCCCTGCGCGAAATGGCCCAGCCGATTGACACCAAGGAAGAGATCGCCAATGTGGCGGCCATTTCGGCCAACGACCAGGAGATCGGCGATCTGATCGCCGAGGTCATGGACAAGGTGGGCAAGGACGGCGTCATCACCGTCGAGGAGAGCAAGGGCCTGGCCTTCGAGACCGAGTATGTGGAGGGGATGCAGTTCGACCGGGGTTACATCTCCCCCTATTTTGTCACCGACCCGGAGCGGATGGAGGCGGTGGTCAGCGAACCGCTGATCCTGATCCACGACAAAAAGATCTCCTCGGCCCAGGACATCATCCCCATCCTGGAAAAGTTGGTGCAGACCGGCCGCAAGAACCTGGTGATCATCGCTGAGGATGTGGATGGCGAGGCGCTGGCCACGCTGGTGCTGAACAAGCTGCGCGGCGTGTTCAACTGCCTGGCGGTCAAGGCCCCCGGTTTTGGCGACCGGCGCAAGGCGATGCTGGAGGACATTGCGGTGCTGACCGGCGGCCAGGTGATCACCGAGGAGATGGGCCGCAAGCTGGAAACGGCCCAGATCGCCGACCTGGGGCGGGCCGACAAGGTGGTCTCGACCAAAGAGGACACGACGATTGTCGGGGGCCATGGCGACGAAGCCCGCATCAAAGGCCGCATCAACCAGATCAAGGCCGAGATCGAAGTCTCGACCTCCGATTATGACAAGGAAAAGCTGCAGGAGCGGCTGGCCAAGCTGGCCGGTGGGGTGGCCATCATCCGCGTCGGGGCCGGCACCGAGGTGGAGTTGAAGGAGAAGAAACACCGGGTCGAGGACGCCCTGAGCGCGGCCCGCGCCGGCGTCGAGGAAGGGATGGTGCCCGGCGGAGGTGTGGCCCTCATTAACGCCATCCCGGCCCTGGCCGAGATCAAGATGGAGTTTGACGACGAAAATACCGGGGTGGCCATTGTCCGCCGGGCGTTGGAGGAGCCGATGCGCCAGTTGGCGGCGAACGCCGGCAAGGATGGCGCGGTCGTCGTCGAAAATGTCCGCCGCCAGCAGAAGGAGCAGAACGACCCGAATATCGGCTACGACGTGCTGCGCGATGCCTACGTGAACATGGTCAAGCAGGGCATCATTGACCCGGTGAAGGTCACCCGCAGCGCCGTGGAGAACGCGGCCAGCATCGGGGCCATGATCCTGACCACCGAGGCGCTCATCACCGACATTCCGGAGAAGGAAAAGCCGCAGACGCCGCCGGTGCCGGAATACTAAGAGCCTATCCGAAAAAGGTGTAGGACAGCCTATCCAGGCTGTCCAGGCAGGCTGGTCGGATCGGCTCTAAACAACAGGGGTTGGGGCAGGTGGCTTCGCCGCCCGCCCCAACCCCCTTTTTCTCCTGGTCGGGGAGGAGAAGAAGTTACACGCTTTTCCGAAATTTGTAGCCGTAGACGATCAGCCCCTCTTCCCCCTCCTCCCGGAGCTTGCGCGTGACCATCTCCACCGGCATCCCGATCTCAACCTCGCCCCGGTCTATGTCGGTGAGCTGCGCGGTCACCAGCGGTCCTTCGTCCAGTTTGATCAGGGCGACGGTGTAGGGCACAAACTCCTCATAGCCGGTCGGGGCCTGATAGACCGTCGAATAGGAATAGACCGTGCCTTTGCCGCTGAAGGTGTAGGGCTCGTAAGCCGGCCGGCTGCACTCCGGGCAGACATCCCGCGGCGGGAACAGCCTGGCCCCACACCTGTGACAAACCTCGCCGACCAACGTATATCGCTGATTTTGCAACCGCCAATAGCGTGGAATGTTCATCTTGTTTCCTCCTGGATAAGCTTATTATACCTCTCGCCGATTGCTGTGGCAATCCCCCAAAAGTCCTATTTTCCCTCTGGCTTCTGTTTCAAAGGAGCAGGATCAATCCTGCGCTTCCAGGATGTGGGTGATGGCCGTGGCCCCGCTGCCGCCGATGTTCTGGGCCATGCCCAGCCGGGCGTGGGCGATCTGGTTGGGGCCGGCCTCCCCCCGCAACTGCTGAACCACCTCCACCACCTGGTAGAGGCCGGTCGCGCCGACCGGATGCCCTCGTGCTTTCAGACCCCCCATGGTGCAGATGGGGATGCGCCCTTCGCGGCTGATCTCGCCGCTCCTGGCCAGCCAGACCCCCTTGCCCCGTTCGGCAAAGCCGGAGGCCTCCAGGCTCAAGGCAGCCATAATCGTAAAGGCATCATGCAACTCGAACAGATCGATCTCACGCGGCCCGACACCCGCCTGCTGATAAGCCTTGAACGCCGAGGCTTCCACGGCCGACAGCCACAGCGGATCGCGCCGGTCGTGGACCGCCACCGCATCGGTCGCCATACTGGAGGCCCGGATGCGCACCCGCCGACCGTGACCATACTCGCGAGCCATGCTGGTGGGGCAGAGCACCACCGCCGCCGCCCCATCCCCGATGCCGGAAGAATCGAGCAGGTTGATGGGATCGGCGATCATCCGTGCCCGCATAAACTGCTCGACCGTGACCGGATTGCGGTACATGGCCTGGGGATTGCCTGCCGCGTTGCGATGGGCATTCACCGTGAAATAGGCAAAGTCCTCGTGCCGGACGCCATACTCATACATGTACCGGCGCATCAGCAGGGCGTTGATGGCCACAAACGTCAGGCCGTGGACCGACTCGTAATCGGCATCGGCGGCCATGACCAGGCCGGTGGTCGTCTCGGAATTGACCGTGTCGGTCATCTTTTCCACACCGCAGACGATGACCAGGTCGTGCATCCCCCCGGCCACGGCCATATAGCCCAACCGCAGCGCCGCTGCCCCGGAGCCACACGCTGCCTCCACCTTGACCGCTTCGATGCCCCGCAGCCCAACAAAATCGGCGATAAGCGCCCCCAGATGTTCCTGGCCGGTGAGCAGGCCGGAGAGCATATTGCCCACGTACAGAGCATCGGCCGTCTCGATCCCGGCATCTTTCATCGCCGCCAGCACCGCGTCCCCCGCCAGGTGGCGCAGCGACCGGTCCCAATGCTCTGCAACCGGCGTCTGGCCGATGCCGATGATGCTCACATCCCTCATGCCCCATCCTCAATGCATGTGCAGCTTTTTCCGATAACGCACATAGGTGCCATAGTCAATCTCTTTGCGGCGCTGGATATAGGCCTGGGTGCGCGGGGCACGGTGGCGACGTTCCTCAATCCGGTCGGTCACACGGAACGAGATGGCATCGCTGCCCGCTCCAGAACCGTAGGAAACCAGCAGCACCCGGTCACCAGGCCGGGCTTCGTCCAGGATGGCCGTCAGGCCCAGCAGCGAGGAGGCAGCATAGACATTGCCCACCAGCGGGCAGAGCAGGCCGGTGCGGGTCTGCTCCGGCTTGAAGCCCAGCGTCCGGGCTGCCTGTTCCGGGAATTTGGGGTTGGGCTGGTGAAAGACCGCGGCCGCATAATCGGCCGGGGTGGTGCCCAACGATGCCATCAATTGCCGTGCTGCCGACAGGATATGGTGAAAGTAGGCCGGATCGCCGGTGAAACGGTGGCCGTGTTGTGGGTAATGCTGATAGGGCCGCCGGAAAAAGTCAGGGGTATCGGTCACGTAAGAAAAAGAACCCTCGACGATGGCCAGGCTGTCTTCTGCCGGGCCAAGAAGATAGGCGGCGGCCCCGGCCCCGGTGGTAAACTCCAGCGCGTCACCGGGACGCCCCTGAGCGGTATCGGCGCCGATGGCCAGGGCATAATCGGCCATGCACGAACCGACCAGGGCGATGGCCGCCTGGAACGCCTCGGTGCCGGCCTTGCAGGCAAATTCCCAGTCGGCGGCCTGGGTGGCCGGCACAGCACCAATCGCCTGGGCGACGATGGTCGAAGTGGGTTTGACGGCATAGGGGGGCGATTCGCTGCCCACCCACACCGCCCGAATGGCAGCCGGGTCTACCCCAGCACGGGCCAGGGCATTGCGTGCTGCCTCGATGGACATGGTGGCCGTATCCTCATCCACCCCAGGCACCGATTTTTCCTTGATCGGCGAACCTGCCTGCCCCTCGTTCCAGATGCGGTCCACCTCGCTGCCGGGCAGGCGATAGCGGGGCACATAGGCCCCGTAGCCAGCAATTCCTACCTCTCGGACCGGTTTCAAAAGCATGGTACTCAACACAAAGGGGCTCCGCAGAGCCCCTTGATCTCCCCAAAGGTTGGGCCTATTATAGCACAAACAGCCTGTCAAAAACTATCAGGATTGATTCAAGAACTATCAACCGGCCGGGCGAAGGCGCTGCCTTCGCCTACATCTCCCGTCGCCCCTCCAACGCCCGGCTGAGGGTCACCGCGTCGGCATATTCCAGGTCGCCGCCCACCGGCAGCCCCCGCGCCAGCCGGGTAACCCGCACGCCCAACGGCTGGATGAGACGGGCCAGGTACATGGCTGTGGCCTCCCCTTCCAGGTTGGGATTGGTGGCCAGCAACACCTCGCGCACCGAACGGTCCTTCAAACGGGCCAGCAGTTCCTGGATGCGCAGTTCGTCGGGGCCGATCCCTTCGACCGGCGAGAGGGCGCCGTGCAGGACATGGTACAGCCCCCGGTACTCCCCCGTCCGCTCAATGGCCAGCACATCCAGCGGTTCCTCGACGACGCAGATGATGGAGCAGTCGCGTCCCTCGTCGCGGCAGATGGCGCAGGGGCTGACCTCGGTGATGTTGAAGCAGACGGCACAGAACCGGATCTTTTGCTTCAGGTCGTGCAGGGCAGCGGCCAGCGCTTCGGCCTGCTCGGCCGGACGGCGGAGCAGGTAAAAGGTCAGCCGCGAGGCGGTCTTGGGGCCAATGCCGGGCAGTTGGGCAAAGGCCTCGATCAGCCGCGTGACCGGCTCAGGAGTGACAGCAGGCATCGGCAACTCTTTTCCATCCACCGCCGGGCAGGCAGAGAAGGACCTCTGCGCCTCCGCGGGTTCAGCCCAGCAACCCGCCCAGGCCCTCCAGGCCGCCCAGCCCGC
>Ga0209101_1001448_pt1 | contig 17477 bp, 20 predicted proteins | sample ConPoolayeCmetaG_FD_185481 | JGI IMG/M metagenome (GOLD analysis project Ga0209101, IMG submission 185481) | Hot spring microbial mat communities from California, USA to study Microbial Dark Matter (Phase II) - Cone Pool mat layer C metaG... ...
GGTGCGCGCGGCGCGCCGCGGCTGAACTGCGTCCTGAGCCGGTTTTCCAACCGTTGGGGTCGCCTGGATCGGGTTCGTGGCCACGCCTTTTGGGAGCGTAGCAACCGTCTATCACCAATTTTTGCTTACCTTGTGAACATGCATTGGCGCACCCCTCATGCCAAAACGAAGAATGACGCAGCCGTGCCACTGTCCCTGAGGAGCTATTGTTTGTGCTGGATTGCCGATGCGGATGAAGTAAAATATTCGTAGTTCGGTTCGAGACCAACACGGCAGGAGGTTGCCCAATGTGGGACTATACTGACAAAGTGCTCGACCATTTTCGCAATCCCCGTAATGTGGGCGTCATCCCGGACGCTGACGGAGTCGGCAAAGTTGGCTCGATGGCCTGTGGTGACGCTCTCAAACTGACCTTTAAACTCGGACCCGACGGGCGGATCGCCGACGCCAAATTCCAGACTTTCGGTTGCGCCAGCGCGATCGCATCCTCGTCGGCGCTGACCGAAATGATTAAGGGCCTTACTCTTGAAGAGGCGGAAAAAATCACCAACCAGGATATTGCCAATTACCTCGGCGGGCTTCCTGAACAAAAAATGCACTGCTCGGTCATGGGGCGCGAAGCGCTGGAGATGGCCATTCACAACTATCGCACTGGACAAAAGAACAAGAAAATCCTTGAAGGCAAGGTGATCTGCACTTGTTTCGGTGTGACCGAAGAAGAGATCCGCCGGGTCATTCGCGCCAACGCGCTGACAACCGTCGAACAGATTACGAACTACACCAAAGCAGGCGGAGGATGTGGCGGATGCAAACCCGATTTGGAACGTATTTTATCAGAAGAGCTTGCGGCCATAAAATCAACCGCCCCGGCTCAGGCCATACCGCGGCGGATGACAATCGTTGAGAAAGTGAAGCTGATCGAAGAAACTATTGCCCGTGAAATTCGTCCGCTGCTTCAGAAAGACGGCGGTGACATCGAACTAATTGACGTCCAAGGTAACCGCGTAACTGTTTCCTTCCGCGGCAGATGCGCAGGCTGTCAGGTCGCCACCTTCACCATGAAGGACGTCGTCGAGGCGAAGCTGCGCGAGTTTGTCTCCCCTGATCTGGAAGTGGAGGAGGAGAAGTAAATGACCCGCACAATCTACTTAGATAACAATGCCACAACGATGGTCGCGCCTGAAGTGGTCGAAGCCATGATGCCGTTCTTCACCGAGCTGTGGGGTAATCCCTCCAGCATGCATTTTTTTGGAGGGCAGGTGCGCCGTTACGTGGAAAAAGCACGAGCTCAACTGGCGGCTCTTATTCATGCCGATCCTTCGGAAATAATCTTCACGAGTTGCGGCACTGAAAGCAATAACACCGCCATCTTCGGGGCGGTGGAAGCCGCGGGACGGCCTCTACGTATCATTACGACCCGCGTAGAGCATCCTGCTGTACTCGGTCCGTGCCGCCGGCTCAAGGAACGGGGCCATGAAGTGATCGAACTTGGCGTCGACTCGCTCGGGCAACTGAACCTGGACGAGCTGCGCAAGGCAGTGGCGGCCGGGCCGTGTTTTGTGTCCATCATGTGGGCCAATAACGAAACGGGCGTGATCTTTCCTATCCCGGAAATCGCCACAATTGTCAAAGAGGCCGGGGGAGTAATGCATACCGATGCCGTGCAGGTCGTTGGCAAGTTGCCGATTGACGTGCGAACTGTGCCCGTGGATTTGTTGTCTCTGTCGGGACACAAGCTGCACGCCCCGAAGGGGATTGGCGCCCTGTACATTCGCCGCGGCACCAAGCTCAAGACCTATATGATCGGCGGCCATCAGGAGGGCGGCCGAAGGGGTGGCACTGAAAACGTGCCTTATATCGTCGGGTTGGGACGCGCATGCGAGCTGGCGGAAGCCCACATGGAGGAAGAGACCACGCGCGTGGCAGCCCTGCGCGACCGGCTCGAAAGCGGGATCCTTGCGTCATGCCCCGACACCCGGGTCAATGGTGATCGCCTGCACCGCCTACCCAATACTACAAATATCAGTTTCCAGTACATAGAGGGGGAGGCGATCTTGTATTTGCTCAGCGATCTGGGAATTGCCGCGTCGTCCGGCTCGGCCTGTACTTCAGGCTCGCTGGAGCCGTCTCATGTAATTCGGGCCATGGGAGTACCCTTCACCGCGGCACATGGCTCTATCCGTTTCAGTTTGAGCCGTTACAATACGGAAGAGGAAATCAGTTACGTCATCGAACAAATGCCTAAGATTGTCCAACGCTTACGGGCTTTGTCTCCGTTTGTCCCGGCGTGACAACGGCAGATCAATGCCCTCCAGTCCATTGTGCCCTGGTTCGTCCGCCATTCTCCCGTTTCCATCGCGTTTTGCCGTTTTTAGCGTGCGCGACGACATCATCCGCTACGCCCATCCCACCGTGGTATTTTTTACCCCAGATTTTGCGATTGGCCAAAACAGACAAGATGCAAGGCGCGGGAGGTGAAGGTGTATGCGCAGACTGCGAACCTCCCGCAACGCAGCAGATTGCCCGTTTTCGACAATCCAGAAGGGTTTGAGAATCGGCTGCTTTTTTCCTCAGATGTGGCTTTCATATTTCGGTGCAAAAGATGGGCAACTGCATTGCATCTCAACTTGTTTGCGCGCAGCACGATACAAATACCTGCCAATTCTCAAACGCAAAATCTGGGTTTACCGTAACGTCAGTGAAGCTACCGCCGTGGCGTAAGTGCGCCCCCCGATGTCGCTCCATCGGTCGGTCGGGGCCCAACTCCCCGCTTCTGCGCCTGACCTTACCTGAATCCCGATCAGCGCCTGCCGAATTGCTTCAAGGCAATGAAGGCTTTTTTCATCGGCCATCTTGCGCATTGCGCCGGTCAGGAAATAGGCAGACCAATAGTCCGGAGCCTTGAACCAGTCGTCGGCAGCCTGCATGACTTTCTCCATTATCAGCGCCCGGCGTTTCGGTAGCAACAGTTTCTCGGAAACGTCAAACAGCGCCATGGCGCCCATGGCTGTCAATCGTGCCGAGGCCTCATCGTATTCTCCCGACCGGCTGTAACTGAAAAGCCCCTGGTCGTCAGACTGTTCCGCCATCCATGCCAGAGCAGCACGAACTCTGGGGCGAACCTCGTGCCACCCCAGAACCTCTGCCAGTTTCAAAGCCTCAACCTGCCAGAAGCTGACGGCAAGGTTTGGCTCTTCAGGGGCTCCAGCCCAATACCCCCAGCCTCCCGCAGGAGTCTGACGGGCACAAATCACCTCTATGGCTTTCTCGGCCGCAGCTCTCACTTTTTCCACTTTCAGGACCTGCATAGCGCGCAACAAGGCCAAGGTGGCTATCCCCTGGTTGTATGCAGACCCGCTGAATTGTGGCCCGAATTCACCGGTGGGATTTTGCTCAGCCATCAAGAAATCCACTGCTTTTTGCGCCGCTGCTTCCTGTTCTGCCGCGAACGGCTGCTCATCCAGGATGGCCAACAACGCCAGCCCAGTAAGCGCCACGCTGTAACGCTTGTCGCCCCCCCACTTTGCCACGTCCCACGCTCCGGTGGCATCCTGGGCCTGACATAGCCACGCCACTGCTCGGATGCGGGAAGCTTCCAGCGGCGCTCTTGTCGTGCTCACCATACCGCTCTGCTCCGCGCGGCGCGCCGCGCCCGGCGCCATTTTTGCCAGGAGTATCCCGCTGCCGATCATGAGCACCGCCGCAGCCGCCGCCCATGTCCAAGTCCAGGCCGCTCGCCGAGCCTTCGCGTCTTCTTCTCCCAGTTTTGCCAGCAGTTCGGGAACCAGGTCACGGCCGGCCTTAACTGGGGCCAGTGATTTCAACACATCAACTACCCGCCGCAAGACCTCGACTTCACGGCGGCACTGACAACATCGCGCTGCATGCGCTTCGAATTCGCTCCGTTCCGTGGCGTCCAACTCGCCCGTGAGATACGCCGCCACCTCGCCACTATGCTGACAGGTCTGACGCTTGCTCCACTTATGTCTTCTCGCCATTACCATTTAAATAGCTCCGTAGGGTATTCAAAGCCAAATTGATACGTGATTTCACGGTTCCCAATGGAATTCCCAGCACCTCAGCAATTTCGCGGTAGCGCAGTCCCTGATACAGATTCAACACAATTACTTCTCGCAACTTGGGCGACAATTGATTGAGCAAATCCTGCACATCTTCCGTCTGTCCTGGTTGTAATACCCCTGGTGCGCCGGCATTTATCGCCGCATCCATCTGGAGCCAGTTGGCCACTCTTTCCGTGCGGACAACCCTCCGGCAGTGGTCAGCCCAGACATGCCGTGCCACTACATAGAGAAAAGTCTTGAACCGCGCTGTGGGCTGATACCTGGCGCGACTGCGGTATATACGCAGGAACGTCTCCTGTACCAGGTCTTCACCATCCATATTAGCGCCCATCCTCGCAAAAAAGTTCAGTAACTGATCTTGGTAGCGTCGCACCAGCTCGACAAATGCCTCCGAAGACCCGCCTGCGACTTCGAGCATAAGCGCAGCATCCTGATCAATCTCCACAGATGGTTTTTCTTCCCCAAGACAGGACGACATGCGGTAAATATGAGGGCGAGCTTCGCCTCCGTTCAACATTTTTTAAATCCGCAGTTAGAACTGTACGGCTGAGAAGGCCAAGCAGCAAATGTCCCCGGGCCGAAAAATTCATCGCGTGCAGAAACTTACCTTCGCCTGCAACTCTTGCTGAAACAGGTTTCTCCTCGGACAGCATACGGCGAAGTTTTTCCTCGTGATCACCGTGCCGCAAACGGCTGAAAATACCCATTTCTGAGGCTTCTGTGACCGGTTTTCGCCTGGTTTCAAACCTATTGTTGCCTTGGACATGTGGGCACCTGAAATGGATTAACCCCTCCAGCATCGAAAAGCCCAAGGATATTAACTTGGTGATAAGCTCGTACCCGCCTATCCTTGAGAGCAGAGGTTCGCGTGACGGCCGATTCTGAAACCATCCGTCAACAGCTCACTGATATGGTTGGCCGCAGCAGTGTCGCTTTGGCGCGGATTCTGCCTTTGCCCCAAACTGGCAGACTCCAAGTCCGGTGAGATGGTTGGGGAACTTCGGACCTGCGGGGCCTGGCCAGATAGGCGGATGGGGCCAATGGCAGAATCCGACCTGATTTCTCTTTTCGGCTGTGTGGTTAGAAGGCGCAGGTCAATCGCGCCCCCCAACCACCCGGCGCGTCGTGCTTACTTTTTCGGACATTTTTTCAGGCATAGAAACCAGTCCAGACATTTGACATCCGGGCCTGGTTTTTCCATACGTTCCTTGGCAGCTCCACAGGATCCAGGCGGCGGCACGATCACGTCATCACCCGGCTGCCAGTTGGCCGGAGTCGCAATTTTGTATTCATCCGAATACTGTAAGGCCACAAGGAGCCTCTTGATTTCCTGCATGTTCCGGCCGTTCGAAAGCGGATAGTACAAAATCGCCCGCACTTTGGCCTCCGGGTCAATGATGAACACTGCCCGTACAGCCTGCATGTTGCTTGCCCCCGGCTGAAGCATGCCGTACGCCTTGGCCACTTCCATCGTCAGGTCGCTGATAACCGGAAAATTGACCTCCACGCCCTTCATGCCCTTGTACTCAATCTTCTCCTTGATCGTCCGCAGCCACGCAATGTGACTGTACGTACTGTCGATGGAGAGTCCCAGAAGCTTGCAGTTCAAGGCCTCGAACTCCTGTTGCATCGCTGCGAACGTGATAAACTCCGTGGTGCACACAGGCGTAAAGTCAGCAGGATGCGAGAAGAACACCACCCACTTTCCCCTGAAATCATCAGGGAAATTGATCGGCCCTTGTGTGGTCTCGGCCCTGAAAGCCGGAGCTTTTTCTCCGATTAACGGCAGTCTCGTGGCAATCTGTTCACTCATTTTTACCTCCTCTCCATTCTGTCACACTGCTCTTGTCGTTTATGCGTACCATCGGTCCGCCGCAGCACATCAGTTGTCCGCCGCCCGCGGCAAGCACTTTTACGACGTTGCCGCATACCTCACAGCGCCAGACCTCACCCGCCTTCAGTACGGTCGCCATCTCCCTGCGTTACCTCCTTTCCCTGCGCAGTGGGCACGGGTGCCATGACCGTTCCACGGCACGCAGCGTCCCCTCGCCGCTATCGGTGTTATGGATGTAGAAACTTCGAGACAAAGGGTGACTCGCCAACCCGCTGCCGGCGGAAATGACCGGACGGTCCTCGCCCCAGGAACTCGGCAAACCACGCCTCATGTTCGATCTCCTCGTTGAGAATCGCCAGACACAGATCATAGGTCCGGTGATCCTTGCCTGCCGTCAGGTTGCACAGATGCGTATAACCGTTCACTGCACACTGCTCAGCCTTCAGCAGTACCTGCAGGATGGACTTCGTATCAGGCTTCTCCGGCAGAGTCGCGGGCGGGCACGCCGAGAGATCATGAAATTCCTTCATGTCGTTGGGCAGCTTGCCCCCCAGCTCATAGATCCTCGGCACCAACGCCTCAAAGTGATTCCGATCCTCGATGCGCGCATCCTCCGTAATCTCTTTAAGCCCCTCCCCTTCCATCCCGATCAGGTTTACCCGCAGGATGGTGTAATAATAAAAGGTTGTCAGTTCTGCCGCCGCGTTGGCAACTAGAAGTTTCACGAGTTCGTCCACTTTGATTCCCGCCTTTTCCACCAGCTTCTTCGATAACAAGTCCATGACCAGGTCCTCTCTATGGGTTCTCTCCATTACTCTTTCTGCTTCACCAGCCCACCCTGATTAGTTTTCGCCCGACCCTGTGGCTTTCGGGCTATTTCGCCTCCTTCCTCCGCGCTTCCCTTCCCTGCCCTGCGCCTTACGCACGCCTGGCATGACCGCTCGCGGCAAGTGTTGCATATCCCCTGTATCTCTACCCAAACCAACCGCGGCACCCCTACAGAACGCACTCCGGCCGGTGTCGGCAACCTGTCGTACTCCTCACAGCGAAAATCACGTATGGCGCCACATCGCTCACAGATAAAATGATGATGGCGCGTGAGGTCAGCATCGAACCGCGCTCGCTCAGCGGGCATACCGACCCGCATGATGATTTGGTTTTGCTGTAACTTCCGAAGGGTCTGATAAACAGTGTTGAACGATATAGCCGGCAGGCGCCTCTTAACCCGCCTGTAAATCGTCTCCGCGTCCGGATGTTCGGCGGACGCGGTCAGCTCCCGATAGATTTCAATCCGCTGGGGTGTGACTTTGAGGCCTCTGTCTCGGCAAAGCTTGATAAACGCCTGCAGCCGCACATCACGAGTCATCCCGGCTTCCTTTCTGATGAGTCATTACTAATTAGTAATAATACCACGTTTCGTAAAATCCGCAACCATTTTTTCTTTTTATTTATCGGTGGCATTGCACCTAAGCGGGCGAGTGCAATCACGTTGCCCCCGAGCGAAGCGGGGGGGGGGACGTTGCCTTTAGTCCACGTCCATTTGTCAAGGCGCGGAATCTGGGCTAATGCGTCAGGGGAGCTATTTTCACCGGGTCCCCTACTCGCGCTCCCAGCGCGTTTGCTGCACTGCCGTTGCGCACGGCGATTTCCAGAAACCCATGGCTGCCGATAAGAGCCAAGGGAGTACCGGGCATCACATCGGCGTAAGTCCTGCTCAGGCCGATGATGGGCGTGTCTCGCAAGTCTATCCTGACGTCGGTCCAGACCAGCATAGCCGCCGGGACATCCGTAATCAGATTGCCGAAGCGGTCAATATGTTGGATCCGTCCCCAGAGCCGCCCGCTGTCGTCACGGCGTGGCGAGTCCGTTGGAAACAAAGTCATGGTTGTGGTTTCCGGTCCCAGCTCTTCGAGCGGGACGCCGTTGGCGAGATGGGCGGCGGCTGGCGCGAACACATCGCGGCCATGAAAGGTGGCACTGATGTGGGGAAGCAGCCACCGGGCATTTTCAATTTTCACGATACGGCGGGCAGGGGTAATGGCCAGCACCTTGGATAGCAACCCGTTGTCAGGCGCAAGAAAAATCGCGCGTTCCGTGGCAACAGCAAGCGCGGCCCGCGACGTCCCGACGCCAGGATCTACTACCGCCACGTGAATGGTGCCGTCGGGAAAGTACGGCACGGCCGTCGCCAAGTGATAGGCTGCCGCTTCAACATTCTGCGGCGGAACAGAATGCGTAAGATCCACGAGGCGCACGCCCGGCGCGATCCCCAGGATTACCCCCTTCATAATTCCGACAAAAGTGTCGTCCGTGCCGAAATCTGTAAGCAGGGTGATAATCCGTCCCGTGATCATGCCTTGAACCTGGATCTTACGATTGTCCCGAATAGCGGTAGAACTGGGCTCGAGATGCGCCGATGTATGTCCACACTGCCCGGAAAGCCGACTTCCGAAACCATTTTAAATCAACGTTCCGAATGGTACCAATGTCCTTCCCAAGCGAAGCGAGAAGGAACGCTCCTCTCCAGCCGCTCAAGGGTAACATTGGGGTTGAATTAACACTTGGAGCACCTGAAGTGTCAAGCGCAGCCTGCGCTTCATGCGAGAGCGCGCATACACATACACACCTCTTGTCCTGGCAGTCCGGTTTTGATATACCGCGATGCAGGCTGATACAAATCTTGGAGGGCTTACGACAACAACCGCCATGAATCAAAACAGACAGCTTCGAATCGGGGTTCTCGGATCCGGAAAAGGCAGCAACTGTCAGGCACTCATTGATGCTATCGCTGCCGGTCGATTATCTGCACAAATTGTGTGTGTTCTTTCCGACGTCAAGGATGCTTTCATCCTGGAGCGCGCACGGCGGGCCGGAATTCCAGCCGAGTACATCAGCGGCGCTCCGTTCAGAACCAAGCTGGACGGCGAAGCCGAACAAAAATATATCGCTGCTTTGCGGCGGTATGGCGCTGAAATCGTTGTTTTGGCAGGTTTTATGCGCATTATCAAAGCAGGGTTGCTGGCGGCGTATCAAGGCCGGATCCTCAATATCCATCCTTCTCTGCTGCCCGCGTTTCCTGGAATGGAAAGCTGGAAGCAGGCCCTTGATTATGGCGTGAAGGTGACAGGCTGCACCGTGCATTTCGTGGATGCCGGCACCGACACCGGCCCCATTATTGTGCAGCGTGCTGTTCCGGTCCTGGAAGAGGACACACCCGAGACGTTGCATGCGCGCATTCAAGCCGAAGAACACAAGGCCTATCCAGAGGCATTGCAGCTAATCGCCGAAGGCCGCGTGTCGCTCGATGGCCGGCGCGTGCGAATCAGGAGGTAGCCTCCCCCTCTTTTTGCGGGGTAGACACGCCTTTGACGTTTGAATAGCATAAGTTCCACAAATGGAACTCGGAGACCAGCCTATGAAAAAGCTTGTTTTAGGGCTGCCGAAAGGCAGTTTGCAGGAAGCTACGTTTGCAATGATGGCCAAGGCCGGTTTCAAGGTGCGAGCCGACGGCCGCTCCTATAAGCCGACTGTGGACGATCCGGAGATCGATGCGCGGCTCTTACGCGCGCAGGAAATCAGCCGTTATGTCGAAGTCGGAGTCCTGGACGCCGGGATCACGGGACACGACTGGATTGTGGAGAACGGCTCGGACGTCGTACAGGTTGCCGAGTTGCTCTATGCTAAACGAGGGCTCGGGCCGGTGCGCTGGGTATTGGCAGTTCCCGAGGATTCTCCGATTCGCACTGTAGCTGACCTGGAAGGCAAAAGAATTGCGACCGAGGCGGTGGGACTTACCAAGCGCTTCCTCAAAGCCCACAAGGTTCACGCGGAAGTAGAATTCTCATGGGGGGCCACAGAAGCCAAGGCTCCCGAACTGGTGGACGCCATCGTGGAACTCACCGAAACGGGCAGTTCTCTCAGCGCCAACAAGTTGCGCATAATTGAGACCGTGCTTGAATCGACGACGCGGCTCATCGCCAATAAGGCGGCGTGGAAAGATAGCTGGAAGCGCAGTAAGACCGAACAACTGGCCATGCTTTTGAAAGGCGCGCTGGCAGCAGAAAACAAAGTGCTCCTTAAAATGAATGCGTTGGCCAGGAACGTAGCGGCTATCAGCAGCATCCTGCCCTCTTTGCATGCGCCAACCGTGAATCACCTGAGCACACCAGATTGGGTTGCCATCGAGTCTGTGGTTGACGAAACAGTCGTACGCGAGATTATTCCGCAGTTGAAGAAAGCGGGAGCAGAAGGCATAATTGAACTGCCATTGAGCAAAGTAATCCCCTGAATCCCGTTTTCAGGTGATCTTCGGCAGGAGGGATAAGACATGGGATCCATAAAAAAGAAACGCCGCAAGAAGATGTCCAAGCACAAGTACCGGAAACGGCGCAAGGCCAATCGGCACAAGAACAAGTAAAGGCGGAGAATGCTGTCCATTCGAGTGTGGATCCGCCAGCGACTGAGAGCGGGAGGATTGGTTCTGGCATGTTGCTCAGCGTTGGCTGCCTGCCGCACCAGTCCTCCACCGGTTGGCTCGACTTCAAATGCTTTAACGCGGGAGGAAGCCGCCCTGGCGAAGGCGTTAGCTCACTATGTTCAGGGACTGTTGTACGAGTTCGAGCAGGGCAGACTTTCGGATCGCGCGCGGGAGCACTATCGTCAGGCCGCGGAACTGGACCCAACCGAATCACGTCTGTACTCTCAGGCTGCCGCGATGGCACTTTTGCGCGGTGCCCCCCACGAAGCCGTGGCTACGCTGGAGCAGGCCTGCCGAGCCGCCCCCCGCGCAGTCGAACCGCGTCTGAATCTTGCAACCGTTTATCAACTCACCGGCCAGCTCGAGCTGGCTGCCAGAACTTACAGCGAAGCCACCCGCCTGAGCCCCACGAATCCCCTGCCCTATACCGCGTTGGCAGTCCTCTATTTCTATCAGGATCGCACCGACAAGGCGCTCAGGACGCTGGAGGCTGGTTTGCGGCACACCAGCACCAATGATCAACGCGCATTTCTGGCGTTCTGCTACAATCAAGGGATGCGTCTCGCCCGCAGCGGCAATTGGCCGGCCGCCATCAAGTGCTATCGCTTCACCGCTCGTCACTCGCCCAATGACCGTGCCTATTTTCAACACCTGATCGGCGAAGCTTACGAGCTTTTGAAGCAGCCCCAACTCGCCGCCCGATGGTTCCGAAAATCCATCCGCAACCCCGAGCCTTTCCCGCCTTCATACGTGAAGCTGGCCCTCCTTCAATTGCCAGCAAATCCGGATTATGCGATCAAGATTTTGCGCGAAGGTGAAAAGCGGATGCCCGAGAACCTGTTAATCCCGCTCGCCCTGGCACAGATCTACGGGAGCCAGGGACGATTCGCTGAGGCTGTGAAAATCTTCGACAAGATCGCCGCCCAGGTCGGCTCGAACCCGACTGAAAAGCTGACTGCCAGTTTCTACCTCCACTATGGAGCAATGTGCGACAGGGCCGGCCTGCCCCAGAAAGCAGAAGCCATCATGGAAGAAGGTCTGCACTATTATCCGGATGCGCATGAAATCCTCAACTATCTGGCCTACACCTGGGCTGAGAAAAACGTGAATCTCGAGAAGGCGCTGGACTATGTAACGCGCGCACTGCAAAGCGAGCCGCAAAACGGCGCGTATCTTGACACCCTCGGCTGGATCTACTTCAGGCAAAAGAAATACGAAGACGCGCTCCGCGAAATCAAGAAAGCCGACGAGCGCATTCCAAATGACCCAACAGTGATTGAGCACCTCGGCGATGTGTACGATGCGCTGAGGCGAAAAGACGAGGCCCTGGACGCCTGGATGAAAAGTTATCGAATCAATCCACAGAACACTGCTCTCAGAGAGAAACTGCGGTCCCTCGGTGTTGATCCGGATCAAAAGCAGACGGAACTGAGAAAAGCACCCGGCGCAGCCGAATGATTTCCAGCCATCAGGAACCACAATGTTCGAGATTCACCAATTCGTGGCGGGTTTCAGCAATGGCGATGCTATCAGCAATGAAGCCCGACTCCTGCGTTCCATCTTCCGAAGTTGGGGGTTCCGTTCAGAGATCTTTTCGGAAACCCGCCGGATTCTTCCGGAATTGCGGAGAGAAGTCGCGGACGTCGCGGCCTATTTGCCCGTCTGCCGTTCCGAACATGTCGTGCTGCTGCATCTTTCCATCGGATCACGAGTCAATGAGGTATTTGCGACGCTGCCTGCCAAAAAGGTTATTCTTTACCATAACATTACCCCCGCCGAGTATTTTCGGGCTTTTAATCCCGAAACCGCGCGCGACCTGGAACGCGGTCGCGAGCAGGTCCGCCGGCTGGCTAATGTGGCCGACATCAACCTTGCCGACAGCCGTTTCAACGCCGACGAGCTGAAAGCTTATGGCTATGGCAACGTGCAGGTACTGCCGCTGATCCTCGACCTGAAGAATTCCACTTCCGCGGTTGACCGCCGGATTTTGCGCAAGTACCGGGACGGGACCCACAACGTTTTATTCGTAGGCCGCTGCGCACCAAACAAGAAAATTGAAGACGCCATCTTGGCCTTCGATTTTTTACGCCGCTTTGTCGAACCTAACTCCCGTTTTATTCATGTGGGCTCTTACTCAGGCACTGAGCACTATTACTACCTCGTTTTGGCCCAAGCGCGAGAGTTGGATATCACCAACGTCGTCTTCGCCGGCGCTGTGTCCCAACCCCAACTCAACGCTTTCTATCAATGCGCGGACGTATTTCTCTGCATGAGCGAACATGAAGGTTTTTGTATTCCCGTCATCGAAAGCATGGCGCATAATGTTCCCGTAATGGCCTATGCCGCCGGCGCCGTGCCAGAAACTATGGCCGGGGCAGGTATCCTCTTTAGAGAAAAGAATTTTCCGCTAATAGCTGAAATGCTGGGACGGCTCATCCACGACTCGAACCTGCGACAAGCCGTCCTGCAAGGACAGCGCCAACGTCTGGCGGGTTTCTTGCAGCGCGACGTGCAGGCCGAGCTGCGGGCCTGTCTGGCTCCTCTGCTTCCGTCTTGCTGCCGACTGTGAGCTGATGAAAGCGCGCATGAACACACACTTGTGTCTGGGCGACATCGGTGAGGTGAATGCCATCGAACGGCTTCTCCCTTTGCTGCGCCCGCGCAATGACATCGTCCTGGGACCGGGCGACGATTGCGCTGTTCTGCGAACCTCCGGCACCGCGCCATACGACTGGCTTCTGACATCTGACCCGATTATCGCTGGTATTCATTTCGATACGCACGCGCCGCCACGTTGTGTGGGTCATAAAGCCATCGGCCGTGTCTTGAGTGATCTGGCAGCCATGGGCGGAGTGCCCAAATGGGCGTTGCTCAATGTTGTCGCCCCCGCAGCCACGCCCGTCGCCACGCTGATGAACATCTATCACGGCGCCACCCGGCTGGCCCACCGCTACGGACTAGCCATCGTCGGAGGCGACCTTACGAACGGACCACGCCTGGAAATACACGCTTTTGCAGTGGGGCAGGTGCAACGCGGACGGGCAATTACCCGTCACGGCGCCAAACCGGGCGACGCTATCTTCGTTACCGGGTCGCTCGGAGGCAGCCGCTTGGGCAAGCACTTGCGTTTCAGCCCGCGAGTAGTGGAGGGACAATGGCTGCACGGCTGGGCCAGCGCTATGATAGATCTCAGCGACGGGCTGGCATCGGATCTGCGTCATGTCACGGCCGCCAGCGAGACTGGCGCCCGCCTCCAATTGCAGGCCATTCCGGTCGCAGCCTCTGCTGGAAAGTTGAACGACGGAGCAACGCCACTGGAACACGCTTTGCGCGACGGGGAGGATTTTGAGCTGCTTTTCACGATTCCTCCGAACAAGGTCGACGCATTTAAACGCGCGTGGCGGCGAGCCTTCCGCCTCCGTTGCAGTTGCATCGGAATCATGACACCGGATGTCGGCGTGATTGAGTGCGTGCTGCCTGACGGCACGCATATTGCACTGGAGGGAGGCGGGTATGAACACTTTCGCTCTGCCGGCCCCGCCAGACTGAACCGCAGTTACGCATGAACCAACCTTTTACTTTCCTTTCACACAGTCCCGACGATACGCGGAGATTTGCGGCAGAACTTGCTGAGCGCCTGCCGAAACACGCGGTTCTTGCTTTGCATGGAGAACTGGGCAGCGGCAAGACCTGCTTTGTGCAGGGTCTGGCCTTGGCGCTTGGCATAAGGTCCCCGATCACGAGTCCCACTTTCACGATTATCAGCGAATACCGCGGAACCAGACCGTTTTTTCATCTCGATTTTTACCGGCTCCGTACACCCCAGGAAATACTGGCCCTGGGGCTGGACGAATATCTCGAGGCTGAAGGAATAAAGGCCATTGAATGGGCCGAACGTGCCGACGATTTACTCCCACCCGACACCTGGCATGTTTACTTGCGCTCCCTAGAGAACCCCGACGAACGTGAAATCATGATTGTCCCCCCGCGGTGCCGACGAAATGAAGGTGCCCACTTCACAAGCCCAAAAGTCGCCGACACACCTCATGAAACAACTGAGTCTGCTGCCTCAACCTAAGAAACAAGTCACCGGCGCAGGTTGGTTCGCGATCCCAGCCAGCGGGGTCATAGGTATACCGGACTGGTCATTTGGGGAGGAAGCCAATCTGGCTAAGGAAACGTTCCCAGGACATCAGATCAGCATACTCGTGCCCAGCCTCTGCCATACACTCGTCATTGATCATGATGCCAACATCACCCGGGACGGCTACGATCTGTGTATCGGCACTGACGGAGTGCGCATAAGATCTTCAACCCGGGCCGGTGTTTTTTATGCCCTGCAAACCCTCCATCAAATCGCTATCCAAAGCCCACGTGGCCGTCTTCCGAAAGTTTTTATTTCCGACTGGCCTGACTTCTCTGATCGCGGAATTTACTATGATGTCGCACGTGGGCGTGTGCCGAAACTCGAAAGTCTGATCGAACAGGTCAAGCTGCTCTCGCACTTCAAGATCAATCACTTTCAGCTCTATATCGAACATACCTTCGCTTTTCGCCGGCACCCTTTGATAGGCCGCAGAGCATCACCGCTGACAGCGGAAGACATTCTCGCCTTGGATAAGGTCTGTCGCGAGCGGCACATCGAGCTCGTGCCGTCTCTGGCCACCTTCGGTCACATGGCTACCGTCCTCAAACACCCGCAATACCATGCCCTGGCAGAAGACTGGGGAATCGGCAAATACTGTGCCCCGGAAGCCCGCAATTTGCGAGTTCGCAAAGGCTGGTCACTAGCTCCGGCCAATCCCCGCGTCTACGAGTTTCTCGATTCGCTTTTTGCGGAATTGCTGCCGCTCTTTTCCTCGCCGCGCTTTAATGTCTGCTGCGACGAGACTTATGACCTGGGAATGGGACAAAGTTATGCCCTCTGCCGCCGCCGCGGAAAAGGACGCCTCTACCTCGACCACATTTGCCGCCTGCGGGACCTGGCCGCGAAGTATGGAAAGAAAATTATGTTCTGGGGAGATATTATCCGGCAGTACCCAGAGTTGATTCCGCAAATTCCGCGGGATGTAACAGTGCTGGATTGGGGCTATCAGCACAATATTGATTTTGACAAGGTGCGTGACTTCAAACGCGCCGGCCTCGAGTTTTTTGCCTGTCCCGGAACTTCGAGTTGGGTGGCGCTTTTCCCCAGAGTGCATGAAGCCGCAGCCAATATCCACGGCTTCGCCCGCGCCGCGCGCAAATACGGCGGACGCGGGTTGCTGACTACCGACTGGGGCGACGGCGGCCATTATAATTTCATGGAAAATTCATGGCACGGCTACTGTTTTGGGGCCGAGCAAGCCTGGAACGTTGCCGCTGATCGCGCCACTTTCACTGCCCGTTTTGCACGGCTGTTTCTCAACTGCTCCCGCCGGGATCTCATTTCCGCCATTGAGCAGCTCGGGGACGTGGCCCACACTTCGATCGACGGGTACTACCAGAGCGTTTGGCAGCACCTTTTCTTTGCGCCCGCTACGAGCGAACTGTTCACACCACGCAAACGGACCGGTTGGGTCGCTACGCGTGGCGCTATTGCTCGCAAGACCATCGTACTTGATGCCGCCTTCGCTCACCGCGTGCTTTACCGGCTTGAGCGCGTGCGCGCAACATTGCTCAAGGCGCAACGAACGCCCGGAAGCGATCCGCATCGCGTGCTGCCCTATTGGATATTCGCCGTAGATGCAATGACTCACGCTGCTCACAAGTTGGCGATCCTGGCCGCATCCAAACGGCCGGCGGCAAGACAAATCAGTGCGTTACACAACGAGATGGAAAAACTCCTGGCACGCTTTCAAAGACTCTGGCTGGATCGGAACCGGCCCTCAGAGCTCCGCATTACGGTCAGCCGCTACCGTCGTGCAATGCGCACCTACGCGCAGCTCACCCCGCGGCCGCCAGTTCCAACGCTTCCCGCGAAAGACGCGTGATTTCGTCCCACCGGCGTTCCTTGACCAAATTCGCGGCTACCATCCAGGAGCCACCCACCGCGGCCACGGAAGCCAACGCCAGATATGCCCGCGCATTTGCGGGCTCGATGCCGCCCGTCGGCACAAACTTGACCCCGGTGTGTGCAAAAGGCCCAGCCAACGCCTTCAAAGTCTTGACGCCTCCCATAGCCTCGGCCGGAAAAAATTTCAGCAAGCCGCACCCCAGTCTGATTCCGCGATCCACCTCGCTGGGAGTAACCACGCCCGGAATGAATGGGAGTCCCAATTGGGCCGCCCTTTGCACGAGTTCTTCGTTCAGCCCCGGCGCCACCCCGAACCGCGCGCCTGCTTCATGAGCCCGTACAAGCTGCTCGAATTCCAGAACGGTGCCGGCGCCCACCAGCATTTCAGGGAACCGGTTGGCGATCTCGCGAATCGCTTCTTCCGCAGCGCGAGTACGAAAAGTAATTTCGATGACATCCAGCCCCGCGCGTAGGAGCGCCTCGGCCAGTGGTAAGGCATCTTCAACCCGATCCACCGTCGCCGCCGGCACAATTTTCTTTTCAAGAATCCTTTTCATTTCAGCATCCACCTCCTGCTTCCTCTCTGTTTGCTTTAAGCCCGGATTTGGCAATCGGTCCAAGAGTGACCGATGCGCGGAGCGAGGCGTGCCGCTGTATACCCATACCGCCAGCGCCCCGCAGCACAGCAGATGCCGCGCTTCAGCCTGTCTCCTGGGGTTTGAGAAATGGCCTCTTTCTTCCCCTTGTCGGTATTGACTTTTCTGTGTTCACCATTCAACCCGGATTTTGCGATTGGCCAAAACAGGCAAGATGCAAGGCGCGGGAGGTGAAGGTGTATGCGCATACTCCGAACCTCCCGCAACGCAGCAGATTGCCTGTTTTCGACAATCCTGAAGGGTTTGAGAATCGGCTGCTTTTTTCTTCAGATGAGGCTTTCACATTCCGGTGCGCGCGTGCGAGCGGCCATTGCAACAGTTGTGATGTGAAGGTGGTCACGCGGCAAGGTACGTTCTTCGTGTCTTATCAACACATGGAGGACGCAGTGACTTACAGGCGCGTGACCCGGGAAAAGCGTAGGCTGATTTATCG
>Ga0209101_1001450_pt1 | contig 17458 bp, 8 predicted proteins | sample ConPoolayeCmetaG_FD_185481 | JGI IMG/M metagenome (GOLD analysis project Ga0209101, IMG submission 185481) | Hot spring microbial mat communities from California, USA to study Microbial Dark Matter (Phase II) - Cone Pool mat layer C metaG... ...
GACTTTTGAATGTGCTGATGAGCACTCAGATTTGCACTTGAACAACGAGAAAACAGACCGCCTGCCAACGTCCAGGTGGCACCCTTTGAGGTGAAAATCGGTGGCGTCATTGGGGCGAAAATTGACAATTTTTTTACACCTGATTGAAATCGTCCTCCCTGGGCACCTCGTGCCGGGTTTCGACCTCCGCCGACACCCTTAGTGGTGCAGCAATGGGTGGGTCGGCGCAGGCCCCCAAAAATGAACACCCCGGAGCCGAGCTCTGGGTATTCGCCCCAGCCTGTTGCAGCCGCCTGGTATCAGCCTTGACTGGTAACCGATCTTTTCAGTCCTGATGCGGGTCGAGGGACGCACGCTGTTGCAGAAATCGCCCTGCCCGGGTACAACAAGGAGGTACAGCGCTGCTCTCCCTGGGCCGGCCCCCAGGATTCCAGAGATTCCCGATCTTGTCGGAGGGGCAGCGGGCTGGCGCCCCCGCCAGGCACATGTCATACGAGTGAGTTTTATCATACCTATTCCGTGTCATTCGCCACTATGTCCAGGAGCAATACTGTGCTATGATATAGTCAAACATCGTCCTCCTTTCCTTGGCCGTAGGCCCCCTGGTCCCCACCAGGGGGCCTTAGCTTTATGCAGACCCATCTACTGAAGCAGCGCCTGGTCAAAGAATGAGATCACACGCCGCTCATATTCGGTCGGGAACATATACATTGTCTCCATGTGTCCCGCGCCTGGCTCGCTCCACAGACTCCTTGGTTCACCGGCTGCGCTGTAAAGTCTTCTCCCTGACTCCGGCAGTACCATCTCGTCTGCCAGTCCCTGGATGATGAACACAGGCCGTGGGCTGATATGCCTGATCACGTCCTCCGGCCGTACATCGTTGATGCTGATCCTGGTCTCCTGCTCCGCGAAAAAGCGCACCAGCGGGCGCAGCGGAGCAGGCCGCACTATGATCTCCAGTTCGTCCGCCAGCGCGGCATAGGCGCTGTCGGCCACCACGGCCTCGATTTCAGGCCGGCGGACGGCAGCCAGGATTGCCGTCGCCCCACCCATTGAACCGCCCCAGGCGCCCACTCGTTTAACTCCGGGCTGTGAGAGAGCGAAGTCGAGTGCCGCTTCGACGTCCAACACCTCGTGGTATCCGAATGTGCACATGTTGCCCTCGCTCTCGCCGTGAGCGCGGAAGTCCCACGAGACCACGCCGTAGCGGTGCCGCGCAAAAAGTGCGTGGATGTCCGCCGGTCGTATGGCGCCGTAACCATGAGCCACAAGCACCACAGCGCCGTTCAGAGGTGGCGTGTACCAGGCGCGCAAATTCAGGCCATCCGAGGTCGTGAGCGTGATTTCTTCGCAGGAAATGCCGTAACGGATGGGGGTGTCGTCAGCCTGACGAACTGCACGCCTGGGGTGAACGTAATCCCAGGCACGTTGATGCGTTAAATGAAGCACTCCTGCCGTCAGGCCGAGGGTCAGCAGTGCCAGTGCAAACAGAAACAGGTTCAGCCAGTAGCGCCATTTGTTCATCGCACAAGTCCCCTGGTGATCTGGCCGTGTAACTCAGTGGCCAATCGTAACTGCCTGCCTATGCCGGAAGTCGCCCGCTTTGGGCCTTCGGCCAGCGGTCGGCCTGCGCCGACCGCTGTCTCCGCGTCGGCGCAGGCGCCCGTAAAGTTCGATTTCCAATCGGCACACGGCGGCAGGCAGCCGGGCAGGTAATTACGGCCAAACGTAACTTGTACTATTCAGCCTGCCCGTGCTGGTCCGGGCGGACCACAGTCCGCCCGGACCAGACTTTGCAGACACTGGCTACACTGAGACGCCCCCAGGTGGCTCAGGTGCCATCTGCTCCGCCGGACTGTGGTCCGGCGGGCGCAGGCTGAATAAATACCACTTAGTGCCTATCCGAAAAACGTAACCGACGCATCCCTATGCGTCGGTATAAGCGGCATAGGGATGCCGCTTGTACGGTTTTTCGGATAGGCTCTTAACCACGTGCTACCACGCTCAGGAAAAGTCCAAAATTCACCGTGCGCAGTATACAATTTCAGGAATTATGCCACACATCCCCGATAACGCCAGAGAACAGGGTACACCCCTACACGCACCTGTAATAAACGGTTGACACTCCGACCACATTGGTGCATAATACGCACCAGTGCACCAATCAGTCCGTCCAAGTCGTCTGTACCCACCTGGTAGAGGACCAGCAGGAGGTTTGAATGAAGCTCAATAAACTCGCTTCTTTTCTGCTGATAACGTTGCTCCTTGTGACTTCGTGCCGCTATCTGCCCGTCCCTGTACCGACGCCAACACCGACAACCAGGGCACCAATGCCTCCACTACCGCCACGGATACTTCAGATCGTTCCGGCTCCTGGCGAAGAGCACCCTCTGGATGCTCCCATCCAGCTCGTCTTCGATCAGCCTATGGACGCCGGCACAGTGGAGAGCGCCTTCGCTATTGAACCGGATGTCGGTGGCGAGTTCAGGTGGGTTACCGATCGCGTGGTGCAGTTCCGGCCGGCCGGCACCGGCTTCAAGCGAGCCACGCGCTACACCGTCAGCCTGAAGGAGAGTGCCCGCAGCAAGGAGGGGCTGCACCTGGCGGAGCCGGTGCAATTCCGCTTCACCACGGTGGGATTTCTGGAAGTTGCCGCCGTACAACCTGCTGACGGAGCGACCGAAGTCGCCACCGATGCTGTGGTGACCGTCCTTTTCAACCGTCCTGTTGTCCCTCTGCTCGCTATCGAGGATCAGGCCGGCCTGCCCCAGCCACTTACCTTTGACCCACCGGTAAGAGGGGAGGGAGAGTGGCTCAATACCTCTATTTATACCTTCAAGCCGCTTGATGGTTTTGAGCCGGCAACCACTTACCGCGTCCGTGTCGCTGCCGGCCTGGCCGACACAACCGGTGGCGTGATGGCTGAAGATTTCACCTGGCAATTCACCACCATTATGCCCGCTGTGGTCGCCACCTATCCTGATCGCGACACCATCTACGTCTCCACCCGGCCAACGGTGTGTGTGGCATTCAACCAGCCGATGGATCACGCCTCGGCTGAGGCTGCTTTCTCGCTCGAGCATCTTGATACGCACGAGAAGGTCAGCGGCACTTTCGAGTGGCTGGACATGGGTTTGTTGCCACCGCAAGGGCCTGCCTACGAGCCACATCAATATGGGTGGAGCGCAGGGGAGGGGGTGGAACACGTCGGCGTGGAAACGATGTGTTTTATCCCCAAGCGCCCGCTCGACTTCGGTGCCCGTTATGCGGCGCAGGTCGCCCGGGGCGCAAAGGGCGCCAGGGGAGAAGCCGGTACAGCCGATACATACAGGTGGGCTTTCGACACCATCGAGTACCCCCGTATTGTCATGACAAAACCGGCCGACGGGGAAAGCGGCGTGGACCCCTGGACGCGGCTGGAGGTAGTCTTTTCCAGCCCGATGGACCCTCGCTCTATCGTGGGCAACTTCACCATCAGCCCGCCGATCTCGCCAACCCAGGTATATACTTACTGGTGGGAAAGCGATACCCATCTTGAGATCTCGTTCCCGACCAGGGCAAGCAGCGAGTACACGGTGATCATCGGCAGTGGACTGCGCGGTCGTTATGGCCATCCGCTGGAGAAGGGTGCAACTGTCCGCTGGCGAACTCGCGCCTATGACCCATTTGTGCGTCTGAATACCCCTTACCCGCTTGGCACCTATAGTGCTTACACCAGCACCATGGTCTACGTGACCGCGCGTAACCTGGCGCGGATTAACATGGCGCTCTATCGCATGCCAGCTGATGACTTCCTGCACCTTAATAGCAGAGACTGGTGGGGGTACTGGGAGTCCTACCGCGGCAGGAAAGAAAACCTGATCCGCGAGTGGAGTGTAGAGGTCTCTCCGCCCCTGAATGAATCGCGCATCTATGGTACAAACCTGAGCGGCAGGGAGGGTGGAGCGCTCGCCCCGGGCATCTACTACCTGGAGGCCTGGGGCGACTCCGGCAGCGTCTACTCTGAAGCCGAACCGTCCCGGTTGCCGGAGCCGGAGCGCAGAATGTTCATCGTCTCCAGACACAACCTGAGCATGAAGACGAGCGCTACCGAGGTCCTCATCTGGGCTACGGACCTGCGCTCCGGCGATGTCTTGTCCGGTTTGCCTGTCTCTGTGATGGATGAATTGGGCACGCTCCTCGCCAGCGGTAAGACCGCCTCGGACGGTGTGTTCTTCGCCACCCTCTCCCGCTCCGTGGATGTCTGGGAGCCGCTCTTCGCCTTCATCGGCGACCCAGATGTGCCGGACGATGACTTCGCGGCGGTCGTCAATCAATGGGAGAATGGCATCGCACCCTGGATGTTCGACCTGCCGATCGAGTACTACCCGGGCCTCTTCTCGGGCTACCTCTACACCGACCGCCCTATTTACCGGCCCGGCCAGACGGTCTACTTCAAAGGCATCCTGCGCCAGGATGACGACGCTCACTATGAGCTGCCGCCGCTCGACAGGCCGGTACACGTAAGCATCTCCGATCCGGAGGGCAAAAATCTTTTCTCCGAAGACTTCACCCTCAGCGATATGGGCACTTTCTACGGCGAACTGAAACTCGACGAGGAAGCCCCGCTGGGGTTCTACACCATAGAGGCAAATTATCTGATAGACAAATCAGCGTATTTCTACGCCTCATTCCAGGTCGCGGAATATCGCAAACCGGAGTTCCAGGTGGCGGTCGAGGCGGACAGGCCCGAGTATCTGCACGGAGACAGGATTAACGTCACTGCTCAAGCCAGCTACTTCTTCGGCGGCCCGGTAGCCAATGCCAGAGTGCGCTACAACATCCTCTCCGCTGAACACTTCTTCCAGCCGCCTGGGCAATGGCAGTGGGATTTCAACGATTACGACTACGATAACTACTGGATGCGCGGCCCTCGCTCTGCCTACGGAGAACTGATCGCCAGCGGCAGCGGGACCACCGACACCCAAGGTCGCTTCACCTTCAGCCTGGAGGCCGATATAGCTGACTCCTCAACTTCCCGCCGCTTCACACTGGAGGTTACCGTCACCGATGTCAACAACCAGGAGGTGTCTGATCGCGTCGAGGTACTCGTTCACAAAGGCCTCTATTATATCGGCCTGCGACCGGGACAATATGTGGGCACAGCGGGTAAGGAAAACCGCCTCGACCTGCTCACCGTTGATTGGGCAGGTGAGCCATCGCCCAACCGGGAGGTGACCGTCGTCTTTGCCCGGTACAACTGGTACAGCGTGCGCAAACAGGGGGAGGACGGCCGTTATTACTGGGAAAGCTTCGTCGAGGAGAAACCGGTCTACACCACCACTGTCACCACGGACGGCCAGGGCAGGGCAGGCGCCACTTTTGTCCCGGAGGACGGCGGAGTCTACCGGATAGTCGCCCGTGGCATGGACGAGCGGGGTAACCAGGTGCGCAGTGCCACCTATATGTGGGTCAGTGGGCACGAATATGTGAGCTGGCGTCAGGAGAATAACGACCGTATCAATCTTATCGCTGACAAAAAGCTCTATCAAGTCGGCGATGTGGCCTCCATCATGATTCCTCATCCCTTCCAGGGTCCTGTCCAGGCCCTGATCACTATCGAGCGAGGCCATATCTACCGCCACTGGGTGGAAACACTTGAGACTAACTCCGAACAGGTCCAGATTCCCATCACCGGGGATCTGATCCCCAATATCTTTGTCTCAGTGGTCATCGTCAAAGGAGTTGACGAGACCTCCCCACTGCCCAACTTCAAGGTCGGTTATACCCTGCTCTCTATCGAGGCGAAGGACAGGGAGCTGACCATCACCCTGACGCCGGACCGGTCGGCTGGACAGCATTACCAGCCTGGAGAAGAAGTGACATGTGACGTCAGGGTGAGCGACAGCCGCGGACGCCCGGTGGAAGCGGAGCTGTCGCTTGACATGGTAGACCTGGCGGTGCTGACATTGGCCGAAGAGAGGGAGGACATAAGCAGCTATTTCTGGCGCGAGCGAGGGTTGGGCGTGCGCACGGCCAGCGGCCTGACCATCTCGGGCGATCGGGTCAATGAACAGGTTGCTGCCGAGGTCAAGGGAGTGGGAGGTGGCGGTGGGATGGAGGAGTTCGGCCCTATGCGCCGCCGCTTCCCCGACACCGCTTACTGGAATCCGGCACTGCGCACCGATAAGAACGGCCATGCCAAAATCAGCGTGCCCCTGCCGGATAATCTGACCACCTGGCGCATAAGTGCACGGGGTATTACAGCAGACACGTTGACAGGCCAGGCGTTTGTGGATGTGGTGAGCACTAAGAACTTACTGGTGCGCCCGGTGGCGCCGCGCTTCTTCGTCGCGGGTGACCGGGTGGAACTTGCGGCTGTTATACATAACAATACCAGACGGAATCTGGAGGTAGCGGTGCACTTTGAGGCCGAAGGGCTGCACATTGAGACCCCGGCCAATCGCCAGGTCAATGTACCAGCTAACGATAAGGTGAAGCTCGTGTGGCCGGTAACAGTGGAAGACCGCACCCTGGTGACACTACGCTTTGGTGCCAGAGTTGTGGGAGAGGAAGCGAGTGCAGGGGGTGCTTTCACCGTGGTCACCGGCATCGCCGATGCTGTAGAACTCACCCTGCCTGTCTATCGCTATAGCACGCCAGAGGTGGTCGCGACTGCCGGCTTCCTTGACGCTGACGGGCAGCGGATAGAGGCGGTGGTCCTCCCATCCAGCTTCGACATCACCCAGGGAGAGCTTGCGATACACATAGACCCTTCCCTGGCCGCCGGTATGAGCGAGGGACTTAAGTTCCTGGAGCACTATCCCTACGAATGTGTCGAACAGACGGTCAGCCGCTTCCTGCCCAATGTGGTTACCTATCGCGCTCTCAAAGCACTTGGCCTGGAGCGGCGCGATCTGGAGGATCAGTTACCAGGGCTGGTCTACTATGGTCTCCAGCGGCTCTATAACCAGCAGCACTACGATGGTGGTTGGGGATGGTGGATCACTGACAGGTCCGATCCATTCCTGACGGCTTATGTCCTGCTGGGGCTGGTCGAGGCAGAGAAGGCCGGGTTCTCAGTTGACGCCGGGGTGAAGGAGCGCGCGCTCGGATTCCTGAAGAACAGCCTGAGTAGCTCCAGGGATGTACGGCATCACTGGGAGGCCAACCGGCGAGCCTTCATCCTGTACGTGCTGGCCGAAGCCGGTCAGGGCGACCTGAGCCGCACGGTCACGCTGTTCGAGCAGCGAGAGCGCCTGGATACCTTTGGCAAAGCTTATCTGGCGATGACGTTTGGCCTGTTGGAGCCTGGTGAGCCAGCGCGCGTGAAAACGCTGCTCTCCGACATCACCACCGGCGCTATCGTCAGCGCCACCGGCGCTCACTGGGAAGAGCAGCAGGTAGACTACTACTCAATGAATACCGATACCCGCTCCACCGCCATAGTGCTGGCGGCGCTGGCCCGCCTGGACTATAAGAACGCGCTGGCGCCGCAAGCCGTGCGCTGGCTGATGGCCGTCAGGAAAGACGGGCACTGGGAGACAACGCAGGAAACGGCGTGGTCAATCATCGCTCTGACCGATTGGATGGTCGCGACCGGTGAATTGGAGGGGGCGTATAACTGGCACGTCATTCTGAACAACGAGGAACTCGGCGCGGGGAGCGTGAGCCGCGAAAACATTGATGAGACGACCAGACTTCAGGTTGCCATCGCCAGGCTTCTGATGGACGAGGCCAACCGCGTCGTCATCGAGCGCTGGGCGCCGGCGGGTCAGAGTAGCGGGACCGGTCGGCTCTATTACAGCCTGTACCTGCGTTACTTCAAGCCGGTAGAGCAGGTGAGCGCGCTCAACCGGGGCATTATCGTCAGCCGCCAGTACCGCTCCACCGACTGCGGTGAGGAAGGTACCGCCTGCCCACCGATCTCCGAAGCACAAACAGGCCAGGTGATCCAGGTCAGGCTGACCATTATTGCCCCCCACGACCTGCACTATGTGGTTGTGGAAGACCCATTCCCGGCCGGCACCGAGGGAGTGGACCAGAGTCTTAAGACGACCAGCGTCGTCGGCGAGCCGCCTGCGCTGGTCCGTACCGATCGGCGTGACCTGTGGGGAGGATGGGGCTGGTGGTGGTTCGGCCACTCAGAGATGCGCGACGAGAAACTGGTGCTCTTCGCTACTTATCTCCCGCGCGGCACATACGAATACACTTATTTGATCCGCGCCAGCGTCCCCGGTGAGTTCCATACCATCCCTACCATGGCTTATGAAATGTACTTCCCTGAGGTATTCGGGCGCGGCGATGGCGGACTTTTCACCGTCAGAGGGGAGGAATGAGTCAGCGTAGTGCCTATCCGGAAAACGTAACCGACGCATCCATATGCGTCGGTATTTTCGGATAGGCTCTTATTATACAGTTAGCCAGCGCAAGAGAAACGCTGTATAATTGGCAGGAGTTACGCAGTACCCTGAACGTGACTGGCACTTCGGAAAGGTCGCCGGAAGCCTGGACAGAGGGTTTCGCAAGTCAGCTCTCTGGTCCATAGTCCGAAGTCCGGGCTGCGGACTATGGACTGCCCCCAGGAAGTGCCTGTGATGGGAATCCCGAAGTGCCAGTCACGTGAACTGCGTAAGTCCTGTAATTGAAGTAAAAACGTTCCGGGGGATGCTTATGAGATGGCAGGATTACATTGTCGTTGATCCCAATATCTGTCACGGCAAAGCCTGTTTCAAGGGTACACGTATTATGGTCTCGGTCATACTCGATAATCTTGCTGCTGGTCTCTCTTTCGATGAGGTTCTACGTAGTTACCCATCCCTGAATCGGGAGGCGATACAGGCTGCTATTACATACGCTGCCGAGTTGGCGCGTGAGCGTGTTGTAGTTATTCCGGCATAGAAAACGCGATGGGTTTCAAGATTGACGAGAACCTCCCAGTCGAGGTAGCTGATTTGCTGTGCCGGGTTGGCTATGATGCCGTTGCCGTCGTTGAGCAGCACCTGGAAGGTGCATCTGATTCCGATATCGTTTCTGTATGCCAGGAGGAGGGGCGTGCCCTCATCACCCTGGACACAGATTTCGCTGATATTTGTGCATATCCACCGGCGCAATTCCCCGGCTTGATAGTCCTGCGTTTGCACAGGCAGGATAAACTCCATGTTCTTGAGGTCATTGAGCGTCTGACACCACTGCTTTCCAGTGAGCCACTTGAGCACCGTCTGTGGATTGTTGATGAGACCCGTGTAAGGATTAGAGGCTAGCTCCAATAAGTTTAGATAAGCAGTTGGAGTGGAGCCTTCAGGCGGAAAAAGACCGGCTAAAGCCTAGACTCCAGGCTTTAACTGAACCGTATTGAGGCTGGCTCATATTTGCGCTGGCTAACCAGCGGCTGGAGCCGACAGTACCTTCGGTGCTGCGGCTGAGCCGCAGTCCGATATGCTCCAACCTGAAGCGAGGGCGGAGTGTTGACTATGGACCTGCTTGCTCAACTCAACGCACAACAACAGAAAGCCGTCACCATCTCTGACGGACCTGTTTTGGTACTGGCCGGGCCAGGTAGTGGCAAGACCCGGGTACTCACTCATCGTGTCGCCTGGCTGGTCCAGGAGCGCAACGTCCCGCCCTGGCATATCATGGCCGTCACTTTCACCAACAAGGCCGCGCGCGAGATGGGGGGACGGTTGGAGCGGATACTCGGCTCTTCACGTGCCCGCAGCCTGACACTCGGTACGTTCCACGCCATCTGCGCACGTATCCTGCGGCGGGAGGCGGAAGTCATCGGCATTCCGCGCGATTACGTCATCTTCGACGCCGAGGATCAGTTGCGCCTGGTCAGGCAGGCTATCAAGGACCTGGAACTGGATGAAAAGCGTTACTCTCCGCGCGCCGTGCTGGGCGCCATCTCCCGCGCCAAAAACGAGTTGGTCACTCCTCAGGATTATCAGGCCAGCTCATACTACGGCGAGATAGTCAAACGCATCTACGAGCGCTATCAGGCCCTGCTTGAGGCAAACAGCGGCCTCGACTTCGACGACCTGCTGATGATGACGGTGCAGTTGTTCAGGCAGCACCAGGAGGTGCTGGCCGGATACCAGGAGCGCTACCGGCACATTCTGGTGGACGAGTTCCAGGATACCAACATGGCCCAATACGTCTTGCTGCGGCAGCTTTCTGGTGCGCACCATAACCTCTTCTGTGTGGCCGACGAGGATCAGATGATCTATGCCTGGCGAGGTGCTGACTACCGCAACATCCGCCGCTTGCGGGATGACCACCCCGACCTGGTGACCATCCTCCTGGAGCAAAATTACCGCTCTACCCAGACCATCCTGGACGCCGCCAATGCTGTGATCCGGCACAATCCTGACCGCACCGATAAACGGCTGTTCACCAGAAGAGGGCGCGGTCCGGAGATCATCGTCCACGAGGCATATGATCAGGATGACGAGGCCGTTTTTGTCGCGGAAACGATCACTCAATTGATGACCAGCGACGGTGTGCAGCCGGGCGACTGCGCCGTGATGTACCGCACCAATGCCCAATCCCGTGCCTTCGAGGAAGCCTTCATGCGCGTCGGAATGCCCTATAAGCTGGTCGGAGCGACACGCTTCTATGCCCGCGCCGAGGTCAAGGACCTGATCGCTTTCCTGCGGCTGATCCACAACCCCGCCGATGGTCTCAGTATGAGCCGTGTCATCAACGTCCCTCCCCGGGGCCTGGGGCAGAAGACTTTAGAGCTGGTGGAGGATACGGCGCGCAGGGAGGGTATCTCGGTCTACGAGGCTTTACAGAAGCTGGCCCACTCCACGCAATTGGGGACGCGGACACAGCGAGCGCTCGCGGCGTTCCTGGAGCTGCTTGAGGGATGGGTCGCGGTACGCGAGCAGCTCAGCGTGGCCGGGTTGATTGACCGCGTGCTCCAGGACACCCGCTACGCCGATTACATCCGCGATGGTACCGAAGAGGGAGAGGAGCGGTGGGCCAACATACTCGAGCTGCGCAGCGTCGCCGCTTCCTATACTGACCTGACGCTTACTGAATTTCTCGCCGATGTCGCGCTCGTCTCCGATGTGGATGGGCTGATCGGCGAAGTGAACGCTGTCACCTTGCTCACCCTGCACAGTGCCAAGGGACTGGAGTTCCCCATCGTGTTTATCACAGGGCTGGAGGAGGGACTCCTCCCTCACAGCCGTTCTATGGAGAGCCCGGAGCAGATGGCTGAGGAACGGCGTCTGATGTATGTCGGTTTGACACGCGCTAAGGACCGTCTCTTTCTCACTTACACCTTCAGGCGTTCCAGTCACAACGGTGATCTCTCGATCCCCAGCCGCTTCCTGGATGACATACCCAGGGAGTTGGTGAGTGGAGCGCGCGGGCGCAGAAAAGGAACGGTGTGGAGCGGCACAGAAAAGCCAGTCACAGCGAAAAATGCGGCTCTCACGTTCAAACCCGGTCAGCGAGTGCGGCACGCCGCCTTCGGCGATGGCGTGGTGATCGAGAGCCGCCCTGACAGAGGCGATGAGATGGTCACCGTGTACTTCGAGAGGGTGGGGCTGAAGCGGCTGATAGCCGGACTGGCAGCATTGGAACTGCTTATGGAGGGGTAAATGACAGACCTGGATGGCCCGCGCCCGGTGCGACGTGAGGAACTTCTGGCATCACACCGGCTGGCAGCGCTCTGCTTCCCTGGCGAGGTAATGGAGCCGCCAGAGGATGAACTGCCTGCCCGGTACAAAGCTCCACGGCGGGGTGGGACCTATGTAATTTGCCATGAGGGCAGGCCCGTCTCCCAACTCAGCATCTTCCACAGCCGCATCTGCCTGTACGGCAGCTCTGTGCGCATAGCCAGCATCGGTGGTGTGTGCACCCATCCCGACTACCGGGGACAGGGGCTGGCCACCCGGCTGCTGGACCATTGCATCCGGGTACTGACAGAGGAGGGAGCGCATCTGTTGCTCATCTCCGGGATACGCGGGCTGTATGAGAGAGCCGGATGCGTCACTGCTGGCCTGTTCGAGTATTTCGCGCTGAAGCCCGGGCAGCTACCTGTCCAGGCAGGTGCATTCGTTATGCGGCAGGCCACCCAGGCTGACGCCGCCCTGTGTGCACGTCTTTATCATCAGGAGGCTGTACACTTCGAGCGGCGTGTGGAGGATTTCGTCCATCATTTCCGCAGGCAGGAGGAATACCTGCGCGCTGAGGACTGGATCATCGAAACTGACGGGCGCCCCCTGGCATATCTTCTCACCGGACTGCCGTGGGAATCACTTTACTCGCAGGACCGTGCCGTCCGGGAAGTGCGCGAATATGCCGGCAGCCGCCTGGCGTTGGTCGCCGGACTTGGCATGATCATATCCCGCCTGGGTCTGCGAGAGTTGCGAATTTCTGTCCCCTGGCAGGATGTGGACATGGTTCAGATGCTGCGCGGATACGGAGCCACCAGCGCTCCCATCCCTCTGATCGAGCATACTATGCGCATCGTCAATCTGCCGGGACTGATGTCAGGTCTGAGGCCCTGCCTGGTGGCCAGGTTGAAGGAAAATCTGCGGCGCGGGCTGCGGTTTGAGCAAGAGGGCGGTCGCTACACTATTATGCAGGGAAAGGAGCAGCTTGAGCTGGATGGGGCAGCGATGACACGCCTGATAATGGGTGTACCAGAGGAGGTAACGCCCCAGACAGGCACGGAGCAGGGTGTGCTGACCGAAATATTATCCGCGCTCTTCCCGCTGCCCTCTTTTCTGCCGGGGTTGAACTACAGGTAAAGCCTGGCATGGCGAGCGCTGCATTGTCGTAACTATTCGGCGCTGACTGAAGTCACCATTCCTGGGCCTGCGGCCGATGGTCGGCCTTCGCCGACCCATTGCAAAGCTGAACAGTTACCATCTTTCTGCATACTCGTAGCGTGGCCAGGGCGGGGCGCTATATGTTATTCATCACACACGGCAGGTAGTGTTTATACTCGACGCCAAAAACGTACGTGCCTGTATGGCTGATGCAGGTGTGCAGTTGATTCTCCCCAGGCAGGTGTTCCTCTCCGGGGCACAGTACACGCTGCCAGTCGTGCTCATTCACCAGCAGGTACAGTCCCAACTTCCTCTCGTCTAAACCGGCAATCTCCTCATCCGTATAGAACCACGTGACACTCACAGGGCTTTGAAACGCCAGCGAGATCGGCTGGCCGCCTCGATAAGCGCTGATGTTGAACCCGATGATGCTCAGGGGAGGCCCCGGCGGCAGCTTTTGTGGCCAGAGCGGTGTGAAGCGTATCTCCGTTGGCAGTGTGACGGTTCCGGTGGGAAACAGGAAAATCAGCCTGCCGCTGGCCGAGGATAAATAAGTTGCTGCGGTGGGCTGAAGGGTGGCCGTGATAACGAGGGGCACCGTTAATTCAACTACGTTATTATCCTCGTTTTGCTCGTTCAGCACCGCTTCGTTATCCGCAACTCCAGTGAGCACGTATATATCCGGCGATGGAACGGGAAGCGTCAATACCAGCGTCCAGGTAGCCGATGCACCCCGGTTCAGAGGGGGGATGGTGAAGTACTGGACATGCATGGGCGTACTGCTATATGTGTCGCGCAGAGAGAGCGTGGCCGAGACCGGAATGGATTGCCAGATTCCCAGATTGGTCATTGTGACGAAAACAGTCAATACTCCAGCCCGCCCGTAGTCGGGGATGGTGACCAGGAAGTCTGCAGAGAGTTCCAGATCAGCACGGGAGTCTATCTCCAGTGCAAACCGGTTGTTGCTTCTATCACGATCAGGAAGGCGGGCGGGACTGTCCGCCTCCAGCATTGCATGATATACAGCTCCGCAGCAGGGGAGAGCATACTGTCTGGTGACAGTCACCATCTTGCCGAACGGTATGGGGGGGATGTCAAAAAGTTCAGCCGGCATCAGTGTGCCGTGCACACCGCTCAGCCAGAACGTGCCCGAGATGGGCGGGGTGGCAAGCACTTTCTGATTTGCCACTGTTGAGGTGATATACAGCCGTCCCCCCTGAGGACCGGGGTTTTCAACCTCCCAGGTTGTCGTGTGGATCGCCAGGTCCGGTCGGGCATCCACGGTGTACGTGAACGTGTTGTTCCAGCGCCGTGGATCGGCAACCTGCAGAGCGGGGTCTGCGACGAGCGTGAGCGTGTATATGCCACAGCGGGTGAGCACCAGCGATGGGAGCACTCTGGCAATCGCGTTGCCTGTGTACCGGGCTGGTACATTCTCAAAGGACTGGAAGCCAAGGCCCGGTGCAGCGAAGAGCACGTTGCTGGCAGAGAGCTTGCCCATATTGGCTAAATATCCTGTCACCGGCAGAGAAATGTGGTCAGATGCAGGAGGAGTGGTGATGGTCAGGGTCTCCAGAGGACCTGTATCAACAACCATATTGACGACAAGGTCAGCATAAAGCGTATCGGAGAGGGCGGCGGTGTAAGCGGCATAGGTCTGGCCCATAGGGGAGATTGTTTTGGTAGTGCTGTTGAAGAGATAGCCATTGTACTGGACATCGTCAAACAGGCTGTACCAGGCCCAGGCCTGTACCAGCCGGTAATCATCCTCCGGGTAGCCAATGTCTGGATAGGTTTCATAGAGGAACAGGTCAAAAGTCCGGGTCATGAAGTGGCTTACACGAGCGGGTGACCAGCCCACACCATTTTCATCCTTAAGCCATGCTGGCCAGAGGATACCGTACTCGGTGATGATGAGCGGTTTATTCTGTTGCCCTTTGTCCTTCATCCATTGACGGAAAGCGATCAGGTTATCGCGAAAGATCTCGATGTTATCAGCATCGCGGATCTTGTAGTCCTTCGCGCAACTGGTCGGCACGCCGGGTGGCGTACTGGCGCCCCATGAGCCGTAGATTTCGCGCAGGATGAAGGCATGGATGTTCCATACATCCACCGGTATCGGCTCGCCATAGGCCTGCAGGTAGGTGTTCCACACGATGTCCAGGTACTGCAGCCGACAGGGTGTGGGTTGCACAATACCCCCGTTGGCGATCAATGCTGTGGGATCCAGGCCCTTGATATAGTGGTAATACTCATGATAGACGTGAGCATAAACGGCAGGATAGAGCGGGTTACCCAGGTAGAGCGAGTCCGGCTCACTGCTCATCAGCCAGAGGGAACCCGGGTGAGCAGCGGCGATCCGGGCAATTGTCGCTTTGTCTGGTCTGGATGTGACCTGTGCCGGATCGTAAGGGTTGGAACCGGCGTAGAAGCGTACCAGTTGCACATAGGTGAGCCTGTCGGGATGGGGAGGGTTGATGTTGGTACCGCCGTCTAAGTACCATCCGGCGTGAAGTTGTGTCACGTCGTATTTTGAAAGGGGGTCTTCCTCTCTTTTACTCCCAAAGTCGAACCCGAAGCGGTCGCGCGGGTTAAGGTAGGGGGGCAGGAAGTGATGCCCGGAGTCAACCGTGCGCACCGTCACTGCTGCCCCGGCGCCTGAGGAAAGGGAGAGGCTGACCGTCAGCACAAGCAAAAACCCGCCCAACAGTGATATTAACACCCTTTTCATAGAGATGAGTATACCAGGACATGCCCTGGGATGCAAACGTGTCTTGCCGGCGGGGTGTCCGTCACTTTTTTGCGCGAGAAGAGAGCGAGAGCAGGCTATGGCTGGCCGTGGCGACGTCAGTTGTAGGGCAACTGCGAGCAGTTGCCCTACATTGTGGCCGGTCGTGCGGCGTCGGGCGTGGTCTGAAGACCGGCCCGAGCCAGCGGATGCAAAAATATGACGGGCACCCTTGCCGGCGAATATCAGGGCCTGCGCAGCAAATCATGGAGGTAAGAGCAACCACACAGTTGGGGGGTTGCCAACCCCACGCAGCCAGCAGGTCCCGCCCGCTGGAAGGTGCACCCTGGACTTTTCCTGAACGGCGATTACTGCTATATGTTCCATCAGTTACCTTCCTATCTCTGTTTGAAGGAAGAATTGCTATGAGTCAGTATCTTGCCTGTCCCGATTCCCCACACCTCTGCGACCTCTCCCTGACCATCGCCCGGCACGAAGGGCTCCTCCAATGGATTGTACGTCACCAGTGGTTGGGAGACCTCTCTTTCACCGAAGCCCTTCACATCGGCCGTATCGCCCTCTGGCGAGCCATTCAGGGCTATGATCCCACCCGTGGCATTGCCTTCAGCACCTACGCTGTCCCTGCCATCCGTCGCGCCCTCTGGCGAGCCGTGGCCAGGCCCGCCCCAACCCCGCCGTACTCCTCACCCCATCTCCTCCCCAGGAGACACCTGACCCCCAGGCTGAAGCGGAAGAGGCCATCATCTCCGAAACCCTCCACGCTCTGGTGGCTGCTCTTCCCTTCCCCCTCGACTTTGTTATCCGCGCCCGCTATGGCCTGGACGGGAATCCCCAAACCTTTGCTGCCAGCGGCCGGGCTCTCGGCGTCACCCGTCAGCGGGCTCAGCAACTTCACGTCCAGGCCCTCCTCTGGCTGGCCCATCCTGTGAGTTCCCTCCCCCTCCGCCAGCTCCTTGACCTCAACTCCCGTGCCGACTATCAGGCCTATCTGGCCCGCCCCCGGCGCTGGCTGCGGGCCCAGCGCATCCGCATCCGGCGGCTGGTGGAGTACTGGCGCGCCACCGGGACGGGTCCCGGGTAGGGCCCGGCCCCACTGCGGCGGCGGCCTTCGGCCGCCGCCGCAGAGGACGCCCCCTGCCAGCACCCGCCTCAGACCAGACCGTCCAGCAGGGCCAGGAGTTCCTCATTGGACGGGATGTCGCTCATGGAGTGCCCGTAGTGGATCCAGCGGACAAAGCCCTCCCGGTCCACGATGGCCTGAGCGGGCATCCGCCCCAGTTTGAAGAGATTGACCTCCTGCCCGTACCGCTTGAGAACGACGTGCTCCGGGTCCGGGAGCCCCACGAAGGGCAACCGTTCCTCCTCCCAGTAGCGGGCGAAGGCCTCCGGCCCCTCCGGCCCGACCACGATGACCTCGGCGTTGCGCTTCACGAACTCCGGGTAGTCCTGGCGCAACTGCGCCATGTGCCGGCGGCAGAAGGGTCACATAAAGCCCCGGTTGAAGACCAGGACGACGTGTTTCTTCCCCCGGTAGTCGGAGAGGCGCACCGTCTGCCCCCGAAAATCCTCCAGGGCGAAGTCGGGAGCCTCAGTGTGGACAGCAACCCTTGCCATTGTTCCCCCTACACTGGCGCCAGCGTGCCGAACCAGATGAGCCAGGCCAGCACGGTCTTGGCCACCAGGCTCAGGATGATGTACACCCGTTCCCCGACGAGATAGTTCCGCCAGGGGCCCACCTTCTTGTATTGCAGCACCATGTTGATGGCAAAGATGTTGAAGAGGACGAAGAGGGTGGGCACAATGGCGTAGACGAAGGCTGGCGGCTTGGCGTCCCCGGAATTGACCGCTCCGACGAAGTACATAAAGATGACAATCCAGGGCACGATGCCCGCCAGACAGCCGTAGATGAAGGCCCGCCAACTCGTCCGGGGCGTGGTCTGGTTGT
>Ga0209101_1001451_pt1 | contig 17458 bp, 12 predicted proteins | sample ConPoolayeCmetaG_FD_185481 | JGI IMG/M metagenome (GOLD analysis project Ga0209101, IMG submission 185481) | Hot spring microbial mat communities from California, USA to study Microbial Dark Matter (Phase II) - Cone Pool mat layer C metaG... ...
GGAATCATCTTTGCGGCCCGGCAGTTGCGCCCCGGCGATGCGATCTGTGTGGGGGTGTATACCGGAGATAATCCCAAGATGATCGAACAAGATATAAGATATTTTGAGGAAGGAATGGGAATTCATTGATATTTTCGATGGTTAAAGCGCAGAAAGTGATAACCGGAATGTCTGATGCTTTTGCTCGCCTGCCTTTTGGCGGACATGAAAAATTTGTTTTTCGGCAGGGCTGGCTGAAGAAAGGCGTGGATGCTGCTCTACGTGATCCACTTGTTTTTAGCCGTGAAGACGCCTTTGTAACATTGGGCGTTGGGAAGAATATGGTCACTTCTATCCGCTATTGGGGATTGGCATTAGGTCTGCTGATTCCATTCTCAGGTGAGAGCGGCTCTGTTCGCGCGGTTCAGCCTTCTTTGTTGGGGAGAAACCTGCTGGCCGATGGCGGTTGGGACCCCTACCTGGAAGACATCGGTTCATTGTGGTTGTTGCACTGGCTGCTGGCCGGCAATCAAGAGCGGGGGCTTGTGTGGTATCTTGTTTTTTCGCGTTATTTCGACGTCGAGTTTCGTAAACCACAAATTGTCGAGTTTATCTGGAAGCAGTTGACGCAAATGGGAATCGAGACAACCGAGAACATGGTCGTGCGCGAAGTAGATGTCTTTCTGCGCACCTACATTCCGGCACAGAGCCGCTCGGATGGGGTGCATCCAAAGCAAAAAAACTGGGAAGAAAGTTTGGATTGTCCCTTGGTGGATTTAAACCTGCTACGTCTTGCGCCTGGCGATGGCGTCTATCGTTTTGACATCGGCGCCAAACCCTCCCTGCCTGCAGCGGTGTTTGGCTATGCTCTGTTCAATTTTCTGAGCGAAAAGACGATCCGACAACGCACGGTTACGGTAGACGAGTGCGTCTATAAACCAGGTAGTCCAGGGCAGATTTTCAAACTGGATGAAAACAGTGTCATGACCTATTTAGAGCAATTAGAATCTCTCACCAACGGTGCGCTGCGCTTACAAGAGACCGCCGGGCTACGCCAGATATATCTGCATACCATCTCGCCTGAACAGGGACAGGAATTATTGCGGGGGTATTATGGGTGAGGCGCTACTATGTGAGGTGATTCACCTTCGTCAGAACAATTTACGTGCCGTGCGGCTGGAAAGCGATCTACCTCATGGCGATTTGCTGACCGGATATACTCTGACAGCGCAGGCATTGGCCGCGTTAGGGCGCATTGTGGATGGACTGACAGGCAATGCCAGGGCCTGGATATTGACCGGACCTTATGGTTCGGGCAAATCGTTTTTTGGTTTGTTCCTCGCCCATTTGCTGGATGCGCGGCAGACAGGGCATACGATTGCCTGGGAGATGCTGAAGCAGTCCGATCCTTTGCTCACCGAACGGTTACAGGAACAAATAGGGGGAAACAACGGTTTCGTCACCATAGCGGTGACGGGGGCACGGGCGCCGCTTCATGAGTGCCTGGCACATGGATTTGAACGAGCACTGGAAGCCGGATCCTTCTCACCGGCGCTTCATGAAAGCCTTGCACAAGCTTGCCGCGCCGATAGTCGCACCTTTCTGCGTTGGGTGGAAGCCTTTTTGGAGGCAGTAAGCCAGACACCTTCGGGCGTGCGCGGAGCATTGATTCTGTTTGATGAGTTGGGCAAAGCGCTGGAGCACGCCGCTGCCCATCCGTACGAGAGTGATGTCTATCTTTTGCAAGAGTTGGCCGAGTTCGCTGCCCGCAGCGGCGAGCGGCCACTGGTCTTTGTGGGCATTTTGCATCAGGCTTTTGAGCAATATGCTGCCCTGTTGGATAGCGCCACACAGCGTGAATGGGCCAAAGTGCAAGGCCGTTTCGAGGATATTCCCTTCCAGGAACCGCCGGTTCAGCAAATGCGCTTACTGGCGCGTGCCTTGAGCGGTGCGGCTGACCCGCCAGCGTTGACGCCAGCGTTGACGCCAGCGTTGACGCCAGCGTTTGCTGAGACAATACAGGCTGTGGAAAAAGCCGGCTGGCGTCCGGCAACGATGGGCGTCTCCGAGTTTACCGACCTCGTGGGCCGAGCCTACCCCCTTCATCCAAGTGTGTTTGTTGCCCTACCGTACTTTTTTCGCCGCCTGGCGCAAAACGAACGCTCGATTTTTGCCTATCTGACTTTGCATGAGCCATTTGGCTTTCAGGAATTTCTTGCCCGGCATACAAGTGGGGAGTTCCTGCGCCTCCCGGATTTGTTTGATTATCTGGCAGCCAATTATCAGGGACGCATTTACGCTTCAGGCCGCGCTCGTCCGTTGACCGAAGCGTTGGAGCGGTTGGAGAACACACCTAATCTCAGCCCCATCGAAACCGACCTGCTCAAAACCATCAGTTTGCTCAATTGGTTGGGAGAAATCGGCCCTTTACAGGCCACTGAGGCGATGATTCTGAGCGCGCTTCATACTCCGGGCCAGGATGAATCCGCCTTCCGTGCCGGGTTGAATTCGTTACAACGCCGCTCGCTCATTGTCTATCGCCGCTTTAACGAGACCTTTGTCGTTTGGCAAGGCAGCGACGTGGATATCGAAGAACGCCTGCAAGCTGCTCGCGCTGCACTGGGAATGAATTTTAGCATTGCCGAAGTGTTGCAAGGGTATCTGCCGCCGCGACCGCTATTTGCCCGCCGGCATAGTTACCAGACCGGCACACAACGTTTTTTCGACGTGCGCTATGTGGATTCATACAACCGGGACAAGGTATCGCTCACGCCTTCGTCCGAAGCCGGCGGCATGGTGCTTTTATGTCTTCCTGGCACATTGGCCGAAGTGGAACAGTTCACGCGTTGGGCACAATCGGGGGCGCTGCGTAGCCGTTCAGAGATTGTCGTTGGCGTGGCGGGTCGGGCCATTCGTCTGAAAGAACTGGCCCAAGAATTGCGCGGTTTGCATTGGGTGCGCGAAAACACGCCTGAACTGCGTGACGATCCGGTAGCGCGGCGTGAATGGCGGGCGCGATTGGCTTCTATTGAGCGCCTGATTCGTTTGGAACTGGATGAAGCTATCAACCTGCACCAGATTTCCGCACTGGCAGGCTGTCAATGGTTCTATCGGGGAGCAAAGGTCCACGAACAAGTGCAACGTGGTCTTTCGGCGTTGCTCTCGGAGATTTGTGATGCGCTCTACCCGGCCTCACCGCGGGTGTGGAACGAATTGCTCAACCGCCGCGAGTTGACTTCACAAGGAGCGGCGGCGCGGCGTACCCTCATCGAGGGGATTCTGACCCGTGCCGACCGGCCCCTTTTGGGTATTCAGGGGTTCCCACCAGAGCGCAGTATGTACGAATCGCTTATACGTCGGGGTGAAATGCACCGCTATAATGGTGAACACTGGTATCTGAGCCCACCCGCCGAAAATGAACTGCACTTGACCGGTGCCTGGCAGACGATTTACGATTTTGTCTTCGCCGATCCACCGGAGCCACGTCCGGTGCTTGATCTCTATGTCCGTCTGACCGCTCCGCCGTTTGGAATGACACAAGGGGTTATCCCGGTCATGCTGGTCGTGTTTTACAAGGTTTATGAGAATGAAATGACGCTCTACAAAGAGGGAACTTTGCTTGTAGAGCCAGGTGTACCGGATTGGGAAGTGCTCCTGCGTCGCCCGGAGATGTTCTCACTGGCAGGCTGCCGGGTAACGGGGTTACGCGCTGCCGTGCTGGAGCGGATGGCTCGCGGTTTGCAAGTTCCTCCTTACGTGATACCGGTGACACGGGCAGTGATCGGCCGCTTGAAAGCGTTGCCCGAGTACGCCTGGCGCACCCGTCATCTGCCCGAAAGTGCCCTCAATTTACGCCGTGCCGTGGAGACGGCGCGTTCACCGGAACGTTTCTTGTTTGTACAAGTGCCGGAAGCATTGGGATTGTCCGTTTTTGAGGAAGGAGAATTTGAGCAAGCACGTTTTGAGGCCTTTTTCGAGCGGCTGAATGTAGCCCTGGATGCACTGGCCAACGCTACGCCGCGTCTGCTGGCCTGGGCGCGAGATACCTGGTTGAAGGCCTGTGGCTTTTCTGTCGGCCAGGAAGGATGGGAGTCTTTCCGTCGGCAAGCCGAGCACCTTGCTCCACGTGTGACACATCCTACTTTATTGCCTCTGCTTAAACGCGCTGCCGAAGCTACGGACTCCCGTGCGGCATTGGAAAGTGTTTTAGCTTTAATCGCCAATCGCCCCGTGCGTATGTGGACGGATGCCGATGCCGAGCGTTTCGCCGCACAGGCGCAGTATATGGGAGATTTGTGGCAAGAATACGCTGGCGACCACGTTGTTACGCCGGAATTGTCACCCTCTGCTCAACAACGTGCTGAAAAACTTGTTGCCGAGTTGGAAGGTTTTCTGAGGCACTTGAACGAAGACCCGAGGGTTGTTAACCTGGCTTTACGCTGGTTACTTCGGACAAAGGCTACAGATACGTGAAAGGATCCACGATGGTTTCACCGCCAATTCAATCAAACAACACTGAATCCCCCCAAAACACAAGTTTGGGGGGATTTTTTGTTGACTATAGTAAACAAGGCGAATTCTACCAACGTTTTGGGCAGCGGCTCAGGGCTGAGCGCGAGGCTGCCCAGATGACGCAAGAAGAGATGGCCCGTTTGGCCGGAATAAACCGCTCTTACCTTTCGCAAATTGAATCCGGCAAGCGGCATGTGTCCTTATATGTGGCCTGCCGGCTGGCTGTAACTTTGGGAAAAACGTTAGCCACTCTTGTAGAGTGATGGAAGGAGGCAGACTTGAATACAGCTTTACCTGTGCGTCATATCGTTTCGCTTTCCGGTGGCAAAGATAGTACCGCTCTGGCCATCTATTTGCGCGGCCGCATTCCCAACCTGGAATACGTATTTTGCGATACGGGAGAAGAGTTACCGGAAACGTATGAGTATTTGGAAAAATTGGAAGCCTTTTTAGGAAAAAGAATAAAAAAGATCAAAGCAGGCCAATCTTTCGAGGATATGCTGAAAGCCAGAAAAGGATTCCTACCCTCGGCCCAAGTTCGTTGGTGTACAGAGTATCTTAAAATCAAGCCTTTTGAAGAAGAAATTGGCGACAGCATTTGTTACAACTATATTGGTATACGCGCTGACGAACATCATCGAAAAGGCTACATCTCTACAAAACCAAATATCATTCCGCGTTATCCCTTTATTGAAGACAACATAAAACGGGAAGACGTTATCCGTATTTTGGAAGAAAGCGGTCTTGGTTTGCCGAAATACTATGCATGGCGTTCTCGTTCCGGTTGTTATTTTTGCTTTTTCCAACAGAGAATTGAATGGTTAGGATTATTAGAGAATCATGAAGCCTTGTTTGCGAGAGCGGAGGGCTTTGAGAAGGAAAATCCTGAAACCGGAGAACGGTATACCTGGTCTTCTCGGGAAAGTTTGAAAGAATTGCGTTCTCCCGAACGCCAAAGAGCGATCCGCGAAGAGTACAAACGTCGTATGGAACGGCAACAACGATCAAGAGTAAATTTAACCCTAACTGACGTTTTCTCCGCGGATGAATCAGGAGATGAAGGCTGTCTTATTTGTCACCTATAAGGAGAAAATGTATGAGCCTGACCTTTCACCGTACGTTTTCTTTATCCCGTTCATCTATTGTCAAAGTTATTAGCCTAGCAAAAGAAAAGCCCGGCTTTAAGCGAGATGATTTGGCAGACAATACAGACTTGGGCACAGTTTATCAAGAAGCTATGCCGCGTTATGCCTTTCGCACAGGCCTGCTGGATAAACGCAATTATCTGACCGTCTTGGGGCGTTTTGTCGTCCGGCACGACCCGGCCCTGGAAAAAGCCGGCACACAATGGCTGCTGCACTATCATCTGGCTGCGCCGCATGGGCCGACGGCCTTTTGGCACTATCTAGTGCGCACGCGCTTTGTGCCGGGCAACACCTTTACCGCCGCCGATCTGACCGCCGACCTGACGGCCTTTCTGCAGCAAGAGGCCGGCAAAACCCCCGTTCCGGATTCGCTGCGCAGCACCGTCACCGTGTTCACCGGGACATATCTCAAGGCTGATGGATTGGGACGTTTGGGGCTGTTGGAAGAAATCGCTGCCAAGACCTACCGCGTGCCTGCGGCCGAAGCGCCGCCGCTCTGGGCTTTTGGGTACGCCCTGGCCGAATACTGGCATGCCCACTATGGCGAGCGACTGACGATCAACCTGGATGACCTGATCCAGGGTGACCTGGCGGCGGTTTTTCTGTTGGGCGAAGAAAGGCTGAGCCAACTGCTCTTGCAACTCAAACAGGAAGGGATGATAGACTTGTACCGGATATCCCGTCCTTATCAGGTGGTTTTGCTGCAGCCCAGTCTGGAATACGCTCTACAAAAGATGTACGAGGTGTAAACGATGAACGTCGAAGTCTTGCGCGATCAATTACGTCAGCCTGGTGCGCGGGTAGGCGTGGGCGTTTGGCTGATGCCGCGCGACTATTTTGGCCGGGAAGCCGCTATCGCCGTTCGCTTGAACGTGCAGGCCGTGGATGCGCGGCAGGCTTATCTGCCAAGTTTGCCGGCCGGCGCGCGTTTCTCCGGCCTCACCCGCCCCGACGGACATCAGCATCTCACTTCTATGCTGCGCGATCTCGCTCACACCATCCAGCAGCGCGATTGCCTGTTGGTGCATACCCTCGATTTGCTCCTGCTGGGCCTGGAAGTGGATGAACGCGAACGTTTTTGGCGCGAGGCGTTGGAGGGGATACCTTACCCGCGTACCAAACTGATTTTAGCCGTGCCGGAAAATGCCCCCGAGCTTTTTTCCTTTGAAGTGCAGCACCGTTATGTAACGCAGATAGCCAGAGGCACTCTGAAATAGCGTTTCCAGGAGGTAAAAATGCGCATTGAAGAATTGGTGAGCATGGATACACAGGGCGAATTTCGCTCCGACGTGCAATTAAGCGACTATGAAGACCCAAAGCTCAATCGCGAATTACTCCAAAAGTACATTTTCACCGTTCATGCGCCGGCCACCATTGGCGCTGCGCAGCGCGATTACGCCGCCAAAGACGTGTTGGATGCACTGAAAACAGCCTTCACCGTCGAACGTGGCGATTATCGTATTGTGTTGACTGCCAACTATGGGCGCGGCAAAAGCCACCTGGCGCTGGCATTAGCCAACTTTTTCGCCCGCCCGGCGGATTCACCGGAGGTCCGGATTGTGCTGAATCGGCTGGAGCAGGCACTTGACAACGCCGCGCAACTTGCCGGATACCGTGATTTCAAGCAGAGCAAAGGTGAATTTTTGGTAGTGCGTCTGCAAGGGGACCGCTGCGATGACCTGCAAGAGGGTTTTATGCGCGCTCTGGAACAGACCTTGCAAGAGCACAGCGCCACACGCGGTCTGGAAATGCCCTTCTGGTATGTTCATGCAGAAGCATGGCTGAAGAACCTGAGTGGCGAAGCGCGCCAAATGGCCGAAAGCTTCCTGGCCACTCAAAATACCGATCTCGCTCATCTGACGAGCGGCTTGCGTAAACAGGGTGCCTATGCGTTGGTTCGCGAAGTGTTTCGGCATGTCACCGGCGCCTATCCCGATTTTGGGCGTGAGGTCAACCTGGAAGATTTGGTGCTGTGGGCCGTAGACCAGGTGTGTGTTCCCCATCACTTGGGCGGGTTGTTGATTCTGTTTGATGAGTTCAGCCTGTTTCTGCAGAAATACATTACCGCGCGTACGGTAGGCAAATTGCAAGAACTGCTTAACGGCATCAGCAAACGTCCTGGCAAGAGCGCATTTCTGGCTTTTTCTCAACAAGACGTGGACACCGTTGCCGAGACCTATGCTCAGGGGCAACGCCGCGAGGATGTCAAAAAAGAGCTGGAACGTCTGCCCAAAGACAAGCGTGTCCGGCTGTTCTCACTGATGGAAGCCGTGCTGGCCGCTTATTTGAAACAAGACGAAGCTACCTGGTCGGTCTGGCGCGAACACCAACGTATTGTGAAAGGCACATTGGTGCAGGCGTGCGAGTGCACCCTCAGGTATTTTGGCAAACACTACACTACCGAGTTGAAATGGGATACCGGGGCCTTTGAGCAAAGAGTGGTCAAAGGCTGTTTTCCGTTGCATCCCTTGACGACCGCCATTCTCTCCCTTCACAACTTTGAAGCGGGTGCGGCCGAGAATCCGCGTACTGCCCTGCAATTCGTGCGCCGGATGTGGGAAGATCTGCGTCAGCAGCCTGCACAACTGCCGGATGGCAGGCCGAATTTTGTCTTTGCCATTGACCTGGTCGATTTCTTTGGTGAGCAGATTTCCAAAACCTGGTATGCTGCCTATCGCAATGCGCTCGAAAGCTCGCCCATTCCGCTGACCAATGAACACCGCACTGCCTTAAAAGCTCTCTTGCTGCAACAAGCGGTTGACGAACTGAATAATTTGAAACTGCGTAGGGATGCGCAACTGGAATTGCTCAGTCACTTGTGTGGGTTGACAAGCGAGCGTCTCAAGGACCTTTTACGCGAATTGAGCGAGGCCCAAGTTATCCAGTACGATCCCTATAACAAAGTCTCATCCCTTTTGCCTTCCGGTGTTCGCTCGCCCGAAACAGAAAAGATCATCAAAAAAGCAGTGGACGAGACGCCGGTTGACCGCGCTTTGTTGGATAAAATCGGCGTCGAGATACCGGACTTGGAGATGTCGCTGGGGTTCGGACATATTTCAGATTGGTCGCCATGCCAGGCGGTGTTCACCGCAGATATGCTTACATCCCAAGAGATCAGGAAACTCGTCCAACCCTATCGTGTTGGATTGAATGGCATTGAAGAAGGTCCACGCGGGGTGGTCATCTGGCTGATTGCACAAAGTGAAGAGGAAAGAATGCAGTTACCGCAGGCTGTCCAGAGTGTGCTGGATTCGACGCTTGGGACAGTATCGCATCCTTTGCCGGTCGTGATCGTCTTGCCGAAACGTCCCACACCCGACCTGGTAACTTCTGCCCGGCGGTGTAAAGCATTGGAAACCCTCGGCCCCTCTGAGCGGGAGAAAATCGGGACGCTTATCTATCAGCAAGAAGTGAATCTGGCCCGAGCCAAATTGGAAAGAGCTATGGATGAGTGGGTCGGTGGGATGGGCAATTTTGCAGACATACCACGGCATGTGAGCGATTATGTCCTGCCCAATGTGTATCGCGCTTCGGTACAAACGCTCAAGAGTTTATCGCTGAAAAATGTCGTCACCGAATGTTATCGCCAGGCCTATGCGTATCGGGTGGAATTCTATACCCAGTATCAAATTGGTGGCAAAGGGCCTAACAAGTTGCGGGAGGCGGTTCGAGAAGTTGTACATTGGTTAATGAGTGATACTGCAGCAAACAGCATTCGCAACTTGGGCAATAAAGACATCAAGCACCAACTCTCAACCTTTTACCTGATGTCCAAATGGGGCTTGCTGGCTGCCGACACTTGTGTCATTCAGCGTCCCACTCAGCGTGCCTTGCAAGAAGCCTGGGATATGCTTGAAGAAGCCTTTTCTGCCGGCTGCAACAATGTTCGTGCTCAAGCGGTTTTGCTGAAATTGCTCAATCCACCCTATGGTCACGACTATAATACACTTACTTTGCTCCTGGCCGCCTGGATTGGCTACCATCAGTACGAAATCCGCCTGTCGCTAAACGGAAGAATGGTTTCTGTGGGCCGGCTGAAAGAGATCTTGGATGAGTCCAAAAACCCACAAGATTTTCTCAACCGTCTTTGCGTTTCATCTCCCCTTGCTATCAGCCGTATCAAACCCGACGAAATTTTTGCACAAGCGAATGATGTTTTGGAAAAAATTCGCCAGGGCGGACCATTCACCATCATTCAGGCACAGGAAACACTGGATAAACTGGAGCGGACACAAGCTCATCCTCGTCTGCCCGAAACCAAAAGGGAGGAAATCGAACAATTGCGCCCGCGCCTGGAAGATGCGCTGCAAAAGGCACAAACGTATGACCGGCAGGTAAGTGAATGGCTTGCCAAACTTGACACCGCTGATTTTGACACGTTGCTGAGTCTGCGCAATATCACAAACACCCTGCCTGTGGTTTCACTCGTTTCAACAAATCAGCCGACAACACAAGAATTGCAGCACCGCTGGGAAACGGCCATCCAGGCAGCCCTGGAAGTCTTTTGTTCACGATATACTCACCTTGACAGCCTGACCGATTACAGTGCCTATGAAGCCCGCCTGAAACATGCCCGCAATGCGCTCAAAGAGTATTCTACTTTAGCTCAACGGGTGGATCTGGCCTTTGAAAAGCTGGCTCGGCGTCGCACCGAATTGCAGCAGCAGGAAAGCGAAAAAGCCGTTATTGCCGAAATCCGTAGCATGACTCCCTCCGCCGGGCTTGTAGTGTTGTACAAATACCGCGATCGTTTGGCGACATTGACCAACCTTTCACCACAAACGGCCCAATTGCGAGATGAAAAATCAAGTCAAATCGAGGGCCGTATTCAGCAGTATGAGCAATTTGCTAAAGACCTACACGCAGCCGTTGAAAAGGCTATTCAACGAGGCGAGTTACTCAGACTAAGAGATGATCTCTTGCGCAACCTGGATCAGGTACAGGAGACGCCATTACATTCATTCCTGCTTGAAGCCAAGCAAAAAATCGAACGCCTTCAGGCGTTTTTTGAGCGATTGCGCACACTCGATACCTTGCCGTATCGCACTCCCGATGAGCTGACCACCCTCGAAACCAAACTCACCGACATCGAAACGCAGTATGCCATCCTGCTCAGCCCGGCACAGGCGGCGTTGCTGGAGCAAAAGAAACAAGAGATCGTAGACCTGCGCCGCCGAGAAATTCAGAAAGCTCAGGACTGGCTGACCGACTTGTCTCGGCGTTATCAGAATGGCGAAAATCCTGAAACCTTGTTGTGCTTGCTGGAAAACCCGCCGGCGTTCTTGCCGAAGGAAAGGCTGACTCAATTGGAAGCAATCAGACGTGAGCTTGAAAAAAAGCGGGACAAGGATGTGCTGTCCAGGATCGAGAATCTTTTCAAGAGCATACACGATCTTGAAGCTCGTCGCCAGTGCTTGAAACGTCTGCACGAACTGATGGGGGAATAATGCATACTGAAGTTATACTTGACCGTCAGGGCGACCTACCCGCACCGCCTGGCTATCTGGACATTGCCAGCGAAGTGGATTTTTTGCGTTATGCCACCGATGACACTCCACTCCTGATTCGCGGCGAGCGCATGTGTGCCTGGGCAGAAGCTTTTTACAGCCTGCGCGGACGACCTTATCGTTATCAAGAATCGCTTCGTGTCGTGTTACGGCGCACCTTTCCGGCCTTGTCGCAGCAGCAGGCGGACAAGTTGGCACAAAAAATGGGCATGGCCACAGTTTCACCCGAACAAATCTCTACTACGTTCATCCTAAATCGTTGTTATCCCGACGATTCCGCGCTTTGGCAGGGCGCCCCCTCGCGCGAACATGCTGCACACTGGCTGCTGTGGTTATGTACCCATCAGCCCGATGATGTTGCAAGTCCCATTCTGGAGAGTTTTGCCGGTCAGTCGCAGAGGCGTGCGGGAGAATCTCCTGAAGCCGTCCTGTATCAGGCGATCACCCGTGAACAAGCCAGGTCATTGCTTTGGCGCTGGCTGGGTGCGGCGGAAGAATGGTTCAGCAGCCTGGGCGAATTTCCGGTGGAAATCCCTCCACAGTTGTTGAGTGAAGTCAAATCCGACTGGATGAGGCGGCTGATTGAGAGCAAAGGTTCATATTTTACCAAAATGCTCGCTTTTCCGATGTCGGTTGCGTTGCGCCAGATGTTGGCACAACTGGCTGCGCAATTCTATGAGGAGAACCCGCCCCTTCTTTCCCGCGACGTTTTGCGTCAACTCCAACCTTATCTCGACATGCAAACGCTCGCGACGCTCGAAGAACGGCTGCTGCCGTCAGAGCCTTCATCCCTGCCGCAGGAACCTTGGGCAGTATTGGACTGGTTCCAGAGCGAATATCTGCCTTACCGCCGCTGGCAGGCACGTTTTGGCGACGAGCAAGCGCGAAAATGTGTCGTTCGGCACGCCCAGGATTTCGCGCTTTGGTATCTCTCTCGTTACCCGCGCTGGCTCCTTGAACCGGGCAATCTCTCGTTCCAGATTTCTGCCCGCCTGCGCGATTCTGCCCCTCAAGCCCTCATCTTGTGCGTCATCCTGGATGGCCTGCCTGTCTGGGATGCCGAGGATTTCATCCGTGCCGTTTCGGCCCAAATAGGACGTTTGCAACTCACGCAAAAATCATATTGTTTTGCGCCCCTGCCTACCATTACCGAGTTCGCCAAAGACGCTCTGCTCAAAGGCGTGCCGCCGCGGCTGTCACCGCAGTATCCACCTTTGGGGCACATCCTGCCTGATAATACCTCCCCCAAGCGCGGACTGGAAGATACCGAACCTGGCAAAGTCGTTTTCTGGCGTGTTGATCAGCCTGACAAAGCTTATCACTTGGAGAGTGAAGACAAGCGGGAACGGGAAGTGCGCGCCAAGTTGGAGAGCATCCTTCAGGCCGTATCAGAAGTTGTTCAGAGCCTTCCCGACTCAGTCGTTCTATACATCGTCATTACCAGCGACCACGGACGACTGCTCAATCCCAAGTCGCCACGTCGCTTGCCAACGCCCAAAGGAATGCAAGCCCATGGACGTGTCGCCTGGGGCAAACTCGACCTGGAGTTTGACGAGCAGGGCTTTGTGATAGACGAAACGGCCGATACAATAGCGGTTCACGGTGAACGCTTTGAAATGGCGCATGACATGCTGAATTGCCTGGGGAGAAGCAAGTTTTCTAAACGATAGAGCAGGTTATGATCCCTACCCGCATGGCGGGCTGTTCCCTGAAGAGACTATCGTTCCCTGGTTTGTCTTTGTGCGCGATGCCGAGAAGCCTGCGTTGAATATCACAATCGGTGGCGAGGGTGAGGCCAGGAATATCGGTTCGCTGACCGTTGTGATCACCAACCCCGGCCAAATAGCGTTGGAATGTTTGGCCCTCTCGCTCTCGCACGGCGCACAAGTAAGCGGAAATTGGCTTGTTCCGCCGCTCAAGCAAACCGAATTCAGTGTACCTATGGCTCCCTGGCCTGCCAAAGCGGATCTGGAGAATCTCAAAACCACCCTGTTGTTCCGTCAGCCGAACGGCGTTACGTTTTCCATCGAAATCGTTCCCAACCTTAAAGTGAAAACACTATACGACCGATCTGATGACCTTCTCAAGGAGTTGGGGTTATGAGCGATCTTTTCACCCCCGAAGCATTGGACCAGAAAGTGAGCCGGGTCTTTGGCCATCTGGCGATCGACAAACGCCGTCTGCCTTCCAGCCAGTTGAATCGGCGCAACGTTCCGGCTTATGTGGCCGAGTGGGTTCTGGATTCCCTCGCCCCTGGCGAAGGTCCGGTCACACCAGAAGAATTGAGCAAAATCCAAACCTGGGCAGACCGCTTTTTGCCTTTGCCGAGTGAAGCCAGAATCATCAGAAACCGCCTGCTCAACGGTGAAGTGGTCAAGGTGTTAACGCCGGTGGAAGTGGAAGTTGTGCTCACCCGGCGAGTGAAAGAGCGGGTTGCACAACTCAAATTGTTGGGATTGTCCGAAGTTTATATCGCCGACGGTATCGTAGAAGACTATCCCGACCTGCTCAAACAGGGGATGTGGGGTGTGGTGGAATTGATGGATACGCAGAAAGGCATTGCCATAACCTCCTTCAAGCCGATGCAGGCCTCGGTTAACCTGGAGTTGTTCAAAGAAAAGCGTGCGGCCTTTTCATTGGATGAGTGGCGCGCCCTGCTGTTGACTTCGATGGGGTACAGTCCCTGGGCGTTTACCGAGAGTGAGAAAACCTACCTGCTCTGCCGTTTGCTTCCGCTCGTAGAAAAGAATCTGCATATGCTGGAACTCGCTCCCAAAGGCACGGGCAAGAGTTACCTGTACGAGAACATCAATCCACGTGTTCGATTGTTGAGTGGTGGTAACGTCTCCCCGGCCGTGTTGTTTGTCAACAATGCCAGCGGGCAGTGGGGGCTGCTGGCGCGATTTGCTGTGGTGGTGTTGGATGAAGTCCAAACGCTCAAATTCGAAAAGCCACAGGAGATCATTGGTGGACTCAAGGGCTTCCTGGCCAATGGACGACTGACGCGCGGCGGCCTATATGAGACCTCCAGCTCGTGTAGTCTGGTTATGCTGGCAAATATCATGCTTGACAGCGAACAGCGTCCAATTCTTTCACCGCTGATCAAGGAACTGCCCGAATTCTTGCAAGAGACAGCTTTTCTTGACCGTCTGCGCGGCATCATTCCCGGTTGGAAAGTGCACAAGCTAAGTGGCGATTCTTTTGCTCAAGGCATAGGGCTGAAATCGGACTTTTTTGGTGACGCCCTGCTGGCTCTCCGCGAAGATGTCAGCGCCAATCAATATGCCGTCCACACGATCACCCTGACGGGCAGAAAACGCTATAAACGCAATGAAGACGCAGTGCATCTGATTGCCAGTGGATTGATGAAATTGCAATTTCCACACGGGCAAATGGACATGGAAGAATATGAAACCTACTGCGTCTGCCCGGCGATAGAACTACGCCAACTGGTCTGGGAGCAGTTGTATATGCTGGATGCGGAATATCGGCAATACGACGAAGAGATTCGATATGAATTATCATAGGATAAATTTACAGCGTTACGAGATAAACTATGACTAACCCCATATACCTGGATTACAATGCCACGACCCCTTGCGACCCGCGTGTGGTTCAGGCCATGCTCCCGTATTTCGGTGAAATCTACGGCAACCCGGCCAATGGTTTGCACATTTTGGGACGCAAAGCGGCGCGAGCAGTGGAACATGCCCGCGAGCAGGTTGCTGACTTGATCGGCGCGCACCCTGGTGAAATCGTGTTTACTTCCGGTGCTACCGAAAGCAACCACCTTGCAATTTTGGGAACAGCCGAGTATGCCTCACCAACCCGTCGCAAAATCATCACATGCGTCATTGAGCACAAAGCTGTCCTTGCCCCTTGCAAGCGGCTAACCGAGCGTGGCTTTGAGGAGATTCTCCTTCCGGTGGATTCCAACGGCGTGGTGCTGCTTGATGAACTGGAACATGCAGTTGGCAAAGATACGTTCCTGGTCTCGATTCAAACTGCCAATAACGAGATTGGCACACTTCAACCTATCGCCAGAATTGCAGAACTGGCACATCGTCACGGCGCGCTCGTTCACACGGATGCGGCGCAAGCCATAGGCAAAATTCCCTGTGACGTGCGCGAGTGGGGTGTGGATCTGCTTTCATGCAGCGCGCACAAATTGTATGGTCCGAAAGGCGTCGGCGCATTGTACATTCGTGGCGGAGCACGTTCCATTCCCATCTGTCCTATGCTTGAGGGGGGTGGACAAGAATTCGGCTTGCGTGCCGGCACCGCGAACGTGCCGGCCATTGTAGGTTTTGGCATGGCCTGCGAAATCGCCGTCGCAGAATTGCCCCACGAAAGCGTTCGCTTGAGAGCGTATCAACTTGAACTGGAACGCGGCCTGTTGGAAGCCATTTCTCATGTGCGAATCAACGCACAAAGCGCACCGCGTCTGCCCAACACGACTAATTTTACCTTTGAAGGGCTTGACGCCGATGCCTTGTTGCTACGTTTACCGGGCCTGATGATGAGCACCGGCGCAGCCTGTAACACCGGCACGATGGAACCCTCGCCTGTTTTGCAAGCGATTGGTCTGACACGCGAGCAGGCCAGACATTCGATTCGAATTTCTACGGGACGATGGACCTCACAACAAGAGGTTGAATCGGTAATTGAAAAGCTATTGTCGGTACTGACATGCTCCTGTTAAAACAGCTTTCTCACAAGGCAGCCAGAACGGGGATTTCGAACCAAATCCCAATCTTTAGCCGGTGCAAACGCCGCTCAAACCGGCTGAAGCCTCGACTCCGGGCGGTAAAAGCGGTACCGGCGTAGCCCAAATCGCTTCTGCTTCGAACACCCGAACGCTTGAACATTTGCGATAAAAGCCTGCTCCGGCTAAAATTGGCTTTTGAACAAGACGAACAGTCTTGAATGTTATTCCATTTCTCACTTTTCTGTTGTGCTGATTTTTACTGCGCATTGACAAGCCGACGCATCCCTATGCGTCGGCTCCAAGGAGAACACAATGTCAGGTTGTCCGGGTCGATTATCTCGTCGTCATTTTTTGCATGCGCTGGGGGGTGCTGCGGCCGGGTTGCTGGCGGCCGGCTGCAAACGACAGCTTCCCCTGTTCACGGCCCAAACCAATCGTTCTGGAAACGCCAGGGCACGGGTGGCCATTGCCCACGCTGCCGGCTATGACCGCAAGGTGATCACGGAGCGGGTGCGCGATCTGCTGGACGGCATCGGCGGGCTGGGGGACATCATCAAATCGGGCGATCGGGTGGCGATCAAGACCAATTTGACCGGCGGAGTCAACGTCAAGCCGTTGCCGGGCCGTTCACCCATCGAAAGCTACATCACCCATCCAGAAGTTGTCCGGGCGCTGGCCGCTTTTGCTCGCGACGCAGGAGCCAGGGAGGTGTATATCGTCGAGGCTGCTTATGAGTGGGAATCGTTCACCCAATGGGGCTACGAAGCGATTGCCAGGGAGGTCGATGCAACCTTGATCGACTTGAACGACACCGCTCCTTACACCGATTTTGCGGTCGTTCCTGTGCCGGAAGGCCGCTTTGTGTACAAAGACCTGGCCCTCAACCACCTGCTCCAAGAGATCGATGCCTTGATTTCGGTTTCCAAGCTCAAATGCCACTACTCTTGCGGGGTCACCCACACCATGAAAAATCTGATCGGCCTGGCGCCCTGCCAATTTTACAGGTTGAATCAGGAGGATCGCTATCGCTCGGCTTTTCATGGCACCGACAAGCAGATGGCGACCCGCCTGCCCGGTGTGATCCTCGATCTCAACCGCGCACGGCCGATCCATTTGGGAGTGATCGACGGGATCAAGACCACCGAAGGGGGTGAAGGACCGTGGATTCAGAGCATGGCTGCCGTTCAGGCCAATGTGCTGTTGGCCGGCAAAGATGTGGTGGCTACCGATGCCGTCGCCACGGCGGTGATGGGCTTTGATCCGACTGCCGAGATGCCCGATCCGCCCTTTTTGCGGGCCAAAAACCATCTCAACATGGCCTATCAACTCGGTTTAGGAACCAACCGCCTGGAAGAGATCGAGGTTGTCGGCGCCGCCATTGCCGACGTGCAGACCCGTTTCAAGCCTTGTTGGGATTAGGTTCGCGGGGCGACCTTCTGCGTTTTCCGCAGGTTGGCTTGTACCCGAAAAACGTAGCCGACGCATCCCGATGCGTCAGTACAAGCGGCATAGGATGCCGCTTGTACTTGTGATCATAAAAATAGGACACAGATTTTCACAGATTTGACGGATGAACACGGACGGTTTTTATCAAATCGGTGAAAATC
>Ga0209101_1001452_pt1 | contig 17455 bp, 16 predicted proteins | sample ConPoolayeCmetaG_FD_185481 | JGI IMG/M metagenome (GOLD analysis project Ga0209101, IMG submission 185481) | Hot spring microbial mat communities from California, USA to study Microbial Dark Matter (Phase II) - Cone Pool mat layer C metaG... ...
TTTTGGGACCTTCGTGCAGGCCGCCGAGGTGTTCCATTCAGGTATGTTCAGTGGCCGTCTGAACTACAGTTTCCCGACGCCCGGCAACGATTACGTGGTCTTCATGCGCAACATTCCGATGGGCGGCATGGGCCAGGCGATCACGGCCTGGGTCTACGGTGACAACGGCGGCCACTACCTGAACTGCTGGGTCAAGGACAGTACCGGCGAGGTCTGGTCGTTTCCCTTCGGGCGTATCCAGCATGTTGGCTGGCAGCTCATGTCGGCGCCGCTCAACGTGCTGGGTGCCTGGCCGACCGGCCATATCTCCGGTCCGGCCAATGGCGTGCTGGACTACCCCATCAATTTCTATGCCCTGGTACTTGACGATGCGCCGGACACGTATACCGGCAGCGGGGTCATCTACATTGACGACCTGAGCTGTTCGGAATTGGGCGTCGTGCCGCAGCCCTCGCCGCAGGTCTGGCCGTCGCCGGGCTGGCCGGCGCAGCCGTCGCCGCAGTGGCCACAGCCAGGTCCGGCTTCCGGCGATTGCGTCGTGACCTTGCTGGACCCACCGCAGGGGCGGGAGTTCGGCGGCGAGACGCGCAACGTGACGCTGCGCTGGTCGTTCAACCGTGCGCTGGCGCCGCAGGAGTATTTCTTCGTGAATGTGGAATTTCCGCACGGCGGGGCGACCTGGTACGATGGCACGTGGCGCGACCCGAGCCGCCAGTTGCCCGACGGCACCCGCGACACGAGCTGGACCCTGCGCGAATACCTCTGCGGGCCGGGTTTCTCCGATTCCGGCTGGTATAAGTGGTACGTGACCGTGCTCTATCAACTGGGGCCGGAAAAGAGCCTGAGCGACGGGTTCGTCTGTCGCAGTGAGAAGCGCGATTTCAAATGGACCGGCTGCGCGCCGACGCCGGCGCCTGGCGGCGGAGAGGGCGAGTATGACCTGTACGTGCGGCGCATGGACTTTTCCACCGACCGTCCGGTCGTCGGCGAGCGGGTCACCGCGCATATCATGATTGCGACGGACATCTATCCGTCAGATGGGCCGTACTTCCCCGAATCACGCTTCAAGTGGCGGCGCGACGCGGACTCGGAATGGCATGAAGAGTCCTGTCCGAGGAACACCCATTACGCGAGCTGTGAGAAGACCGTCAGCTTCCATTATGACAGCCCTGGCGAGCACAGCTTCAAAGTGGTCGCCGATAGCGGCAATGATGTCGCGGAGACAGACGAGGGCAACAACGACCGCAAGTGGAAGCTGGTTGTCCGCTAGGTTGGCTTGTTTGCCCAATGCCATCCGACTCTGTTCAGGACCTGCGGCGGATTGTCCTGTTCCGTGACCTGTCCGCCGACGCGCTGGCGCGGCTGGCCGCCGCGGGCGTCTGGCGCAGCTACAAGCCGGGCGATGTCATCATCTTTCAGGATGAAGCCAGCCAGGCGGCCTATTTCATCCTGGAAGGCCAGGTGCGCGTCTATCGCCTGTCGCCGCAGGGCCGCGAGCAGGTTCTGGCCCGACTGGGGCCGGGCCAGTCGTTCAACATCGTTCCGCCGTTCCTCGACTCTGGCGTCAATCACGCCACGGTCTCGGCGATCAGCGCGGTCACGCTCTACGCCGTGCCTGACCGCGCCTTTCGGCGGCTGGTGGCTCACTGCCCGGAGCTGGCCCAGGTCGTCCTGGCCGAGTTTGCTGCCCGCCTTGACCATCTGACCGGGCTGGTGGAGAGCCTGTCACTGCATACCGTGCGTGGCCGGCTGGCCCGCTTTCTGTTGGATCATGCCCAGGACGATGACGCCATTGGTCGCTGGACGCAGGAAGAAATCGCCGCTCATATCGGCACGGTGCGCGACATGGTCAACCGCAATCTGCGCGCCCTGGCCGACGCTGAACTCATCCGTCTGGAGCGCAACGTCATCGTCCTGCTCGACCGCGCCGGCCTGGAGGCCGAGGCGGAGGAATGAGGTGCATTGACTTCCGATTCTTCGACGCATCGAAGATAGCGCGCATCGCCATGGCCGTAGAGGGAGGCACTGCGGCGTGCGGTGATGCCCTCTGACGTGGGGGCCGCTCCCTGCGGGCGACTGTATACCGCCTGGCCGAGGACGAGCATATCCTGGCTCTGAATTGGCCGTCGTTCGGCTTTCGGGGTATAATGCTACGCGCGACTTCACAAGTGCCTGAAATCCTTCGGCGAGCAGGGCAGAACAGGTACGCTGCCTCGCCTCGATTCCTTCCAACTATGAGGGGAAAGCCAATGGACAAACTTATACTGATGGCTGTTTTCGCCCATCCCGACGATGAGGCGTTCGGCATGGGAGGGACGTTGACCAGGTATGCGGCGGAGGGCCACGAGGTCTACGTGGTGACGGCTACACGGGGAGAGGCGGGCGAAATCGCCGAAATGAACCTGGCGACCAAAGCCAATCTGCCCGATGTGCGCGAAGAGGAGCTGCGCTGCGCCTGCCGAATCTACGGCGTGAATCCGCCGATCTTTCTCAATTACCAGGACGGCCAATTGACGACCGTGCACCAGGGCCAGGCCGTGGGCAAGCTGGTGCGCCTCTTGCGCCAGATCAGGCCACAGGTGGTGGTCACGTTTGGGCCGGAGGGTATCTACGGCCACTATGACCACATCGCCGTTCACCGCTGGACGACCATCGCCGTCAAGTTGGCTGCCGACCGTTCGTGCTTTCCCGATCAGCGGCCCGACCGCTGTGAAACCCATACCGTGCAGAAGCTGTACTACAACGTGCTGTCGGCGGAACGCGCCGCGGCCATGGCCGGCGACGACCCGCTGGCCGGGGTGATGATGGACGATGTGCCTTTCCCGTTTGTCGGCTACCCGGCGGCCCAGATCACGACGGTGATCGACGTGGCGCCATACGCCGCGACGAAACTGGCCGGCATTCGCTGCCACGCAACTCAGGTGGGGCGGGAGGACGTTTTCGGCCAGGCGCCGGAGCATATCCTGCACGATCCCTGGTTCACCACGGAATCGTTCATCCTGGCCAATTCTACAGTCGGGCGTCCGATTGACAGCGAAAATGACTTGTTTTGGGGGTTACGTCAGTGAACCTGACGCGGCCGGAGTACCTGGCCTCGCCACTGGGGCGGTTGAAGGTGGAAGTGCGGCTCATGCCGGACCTGCATCCGGCAGCGGTGTTCTGTCGGCAAGGGACATGGATGAAGTTTGGGGCCGGGATCAACGAAGTCATCGCCGGTGGGTTGACCGACATCGGCGATTGCGCGGTAGACTACAGCCAGGGCGTGCGACTGGAGAATTGACTTACAGTGCGCCGGCCTGTAGAATAATTCGAGGGAGTGCTGGGAGATGGGCCTTAATGACTTTACGCGCGCGCCGCGCAATAGAACGATAGGCCTCAGTGCAGAGGAACGCCGTGCTTATAGGCGGCGACTGTTGCGCCTCACCGGCCCATCGAGACTATCAGAGATCATCAATCGCACCATTTGCCAGGATGTCTTTGAAATTCTCGACTTCCTGCCCGCAGACGCTTTTGATCTCATTGTTGCTGACCCGCCTTACAACTTGACGAAGTCTTTCAATCAGATGACCTTCTCGAAAAGCTCTTTGCCAGAGTATGAAAGTTGGCTTGAGTCATGGTTGCCAAGACTGGCCACGCTGCTCAAGCCGACCGGTTCAATCTATGTTTGTAGCGATTGGCGCTCCTCAGCCGCAGTCCATCGGGTGCTGGACAGGCACTTCATAGTCCGGAATCGCATAACTTGGGAAAGAGAAAAAGGTCGTGGGGCCAGAACAAATTGGAAGAATTGTTCTGAGGATATCTGGTTTGCGACTAAGTCGGACAACTATACTTTCAATGTAGATGCCGTCAAACTTAAAAGACGGATTATCGCGCCTTATACTGACCAAGAAGGCTGCCCCAAGGATTGGGATGAAACTCCTGACGGCCGTTTCCGGCTGACATACCCGTCCAATCTCTGGACAGACATAACCGTCCCATTCTGGTCTATGCCGGAAAATACTGACCATCCAACCCAAAAACCAGAAAAATTGCTGGCAAAAATTATTCTAGCTAGTTCAAACGAAAGCGATGTAGTGTTCGACCCTTTCCTCGGATCGGGAACAACGTCGGTTGTAGCTAAGAAACTCGGGAGGCAATACGTAGGCGTCGAAATCGACGAGACGTACTGCTGCTTGGCGGAGAAAAGGCTCGATCTCGCTGAGCAAAACGTGAGCATTCAAGGATATTCTGAAGGTGTCTTTTGGGAGCGAAATACGCTGGTCGAACAAAAAAAGGGACTGGGCGGCACTTCAACTACCCGCGTGATCCAGCCTCATCTTTTCTCTCCTGAAGGCATCCTTCGGAGGCGAAAGTGATTAAGAGCCGGATCTTTTTTACCACTATCTATCAAGACATCGAACGTAAGGTCCAGGATGTGCTGAACACACACGATGAATTCCTGTCACCCAGCACGATGCGTAGTACCCGGGCGGCAGGGGACGCAATCCAAGATATTCTAGGGCAATCATTTGGTGCTATCTTGGGACCCCTGTGCAGTGAGTATTCCGCAGATTTTGCTCGGCGAGCGATGGCTGATATCGCTTTTCAAGACGTAGACGGCTTTTACTATATTGTCGATGTCAAGACTCATCGCACTGATACCAAATTCAATATGCCGAATCTGACCTCTGTACAACGTCTAGCCAGGTTTTATGAGGACGACTTGAATTACTTTGTTCTTCTAATAGTCAGCTATCACTTAGAGGCAACCCGGGCTGTTATTACACAGGTCAGATTTGTTCCAATAGAATTCCTCGGCTGGGATTGCCTTACAATTGGGGCTTTGGGATGGGGGCAGATTCAAATTGCCAATTCCAATTACATAACCATTAATCCGGGCTATTCTCGCAAAGCCTGGATGTTGGAGCTCTGTGATGCCATGCTGGAATTCTACCCCAAAGAAATGGCCAAGATAAGCGAAAGAATAGACATATTTCGGGAAATCCGCGAATTCTGGCTCGCGAAACCCGATGAGTGACGTCTGCACTTTATTGCAGCTTCCCTGTCCAGGCAAAGTCACGGCTGATGAGCAGCTCGGTCATGCGTGCATGATGAGTCTCCTCTACGCCTTGCCCAGCACGGCGGCCAGCAGGGCCATGCGGATGTGCAGGCCATTCTCCATCTGGCGGAAGTAGGCGGCGCGCGGGTCGCTGTCCACCTGGTAGCTGATCTCGGAGACGCGCGGCAGGGGGTGCATCAGCACCATGCGCTCTTTGGCCTTGGCCATCAGCTCCGGGTCGATGACGTAGAAGTCCTTGACCGCTTCGTATTCGGCCTGATCGGCAAAGCGCTCACGTTGTACGCGCGTCACATACAGCACATCAACCTCGCCAATGACATCGTGGACGTCAACGGTCTCGTGGAAGGGCAGGCCATGTTCCCTGACCTCATCCAGGAGCTCTGGTGGCAGTTTCAGGTTTTCGGGTGAGACGAAGTAGAAGGTCGTGTCGTACATGCTCATCAGCCGGGTGAGGGAGTGCACGGTGCGCCCGTATTTCAGGTCGCCGACCATGGCGACTTTCAGGCCGTCCAGTTGGTTCAGCTCGCGGCGAATGGTCAGGAAGTCGAGCAGGGCCTGGGTGGGGTGTTCGCCCACACCGTCGCCCGCGTTGATGATGGGTTTCCGCGCATAGCGGGCCGCCGTGGCCGCTGCGCCGACCTCCGGATGGCGCAGGACGATGATGTCGCAGTAGCATTCCAACGTGCGGATGGTATCAGGCAGCGACTCGCCCTTCGTCACCGACGAGTACGTCACCTCGTTGATGGGGATGACCCGTCCGCCCAACCGCAGCATGGCCGCCTGGAACGATGAGCTGGTGCGCGTGCTCGGCTCGTAGAACAGGTTGCCCAAGATTTTGCCGTCGAGCAGGTTCACTTTGCCGAAGCGGTTCACCATATTGCGCATTTCGTCTGCCACATCGCAGACATACTTCAGCAGGTCGCGGTTGAACTGTTTGACCGACAAGATGTCCATCCCAAACAAACCGTTGTCCACATGGTCGGATGGCAGGGCCTGATCCAGGCCTTTCGGCCGACCGTTGGCATAAGTCGAGTCTGGTTCCATAAATCACCTCTCCTTGCTGGCTATGGGTTGCCAGCCGTCATTGTTTATCACTTGTTTGTGTCCTGTGTGCTTTCGTGATTAATTCCCTGTCTGTTCGCCAGGGCGACCAGGGCGGCCAGCGTCAGTGTGCCCAGCCCTACGATGGCGTAGAGCTTGCACATCCGCGACGAGATGAGCAGGGCCAACGCGCCAAAGGCTGCGCAGAACAGGTACATGAGCACTACGATCTGCCGCTGGGACAGGCCGTATTCCAGCAACCGGTAGTGTAGGTGTCCCAGGTCGGCCTTCCACGAGGCTTTGCCCTGCCGCCAACGGTTCACTATCTGCCAGGCGACATCCATGATGGGGATGCCCATGACCAGCAGGATAGTCGCCAGCTTGGCCCCGGCGATGATGCCCAGCGTCCCCAGCGCAAAGCCCAGTGTATACGAGCCGGAACTGCCCATGAAGACGCGGGCGGGATGGAAATTGTAGGGCAAGAAGCCCAGCGTAGCGCCCAGCAGGGCCAATGGCAGCAGCGCGACGCTGTATTGGCCCTCGCGATACATGTGAATCGCCAGCACGGCGCAGGCAATGGCCGTAACGCCAGCCGCCAGCCCATCCAGGCCATCCAGCCAGTTCACCGTATTCATCATACCGACAATCCAGAATATCGTCAACAGCAGGATCACCGGCCAGGGAAAGATGACCACTTCGTTGGTCAGCGGGTTGTTCACCCGTTCGATGAAGATAAGGAAAAGGTAAGCGATGCCGGCGGCGACGAGCTGACAGATTAACTGGACACCCGGTTTCAGGTTGCGCCGGTCATCTATCAGGCCCACGCCAAACACGAAGACCGTTCCGAACAACAGCCCGGCCAGGCGGACGATTTCTTTGGGGTCCTGGCTGGGCGGCAGCCAACCGTCGGGCAAAGCGAACAGGGCCAACAGCCCGATCAGGAATGAGAAGAACAATGCCACCCCGCCCAACCGCGGGATGACGCCTTGATGGATGCGCCGTGGACCGGGTGTATCAACAATGCCCCACCATATTCCCAGTTTCCCGGCCAGCGGGGTCAATATGAGAGCAGTCGCAAGCGAGACCAGAGGAATGAGAATGAAACCCATGCCTCTCCTTCCTGGAGGACATCCCAGCTCCATGATGGTCACAGACTGACACGGGTCTGTGCTCACCGGTGTCTGCCGGTGACTTCACGGGAGTCATTGTAGGCCAGGCCGGAAGCCCTGTCAAACCGCGATGGTGCTTGCTCTTTCATTAGACTTCTGCTATATTATCACCAATCAAGGAGGCCAGAGAGGCCGTTCGTGAGCGATTTGAAATACTGGGTCGGTTTCAATATCGTGCAGGGTGTCGGGCCGGTTGCGATGAAGCGTCTGCTCGATTACTTTGGCGACTTGCAGGCGGCTTGGGAAGCTGCGCCGCTGGAGCTGGCGCGTGCCGGACTCGACCGTCGTGCGCTGACCGCGCTCAGCGCGGCGCGGGCCAGGCTCGACCTGGACGCTGAAATGGAGAAGCTCGACCGGCTGGGGGTGCGCGTGTTGACCTGGCAGAGCGCGGAGTATCCGCAGCGCCTGCGTGACATTGACGCCTCGCCGCCTGTTCTTTACATAAAAGGAACACTCCAGCCGCAGGACGATTGGGCTGTTGCCATCGTGGGGACGCGCCGGGCCAGCGCGTATGGCCGTGAGGTGACCCGCCAGTTCGCCGCCGACCTGGCTCGCAGCGGCGTGACCATTGTCAGCGGGCTGGCACGCGGCATAGACGCTCAGGCCCATCAGTCCGCGTTGGATGCTGGCGGCCGCACATTGGCCGTGATGGGCTGCGGCCTGGACATCATCTATCCGGCGGAACATCGCCGCCTGGCCGAACGCATCATCGAACAGGGCGCGCTCATCTCCGACTATGCGCCGGGCGTCAAGCCCGAGGCCCGCAACTTCCCACCGCGCAACCGCATCATCAGTGGCCTGTCGCTGGCTACGCTCGTGGTCGAAGCAGACATGCGCAGTGGGGCGATGATCACGGCCGTTTACGCCGCGGAGCAGGGCCGTGAAGTGCTTGCCGTGCCGGGCAGCCTGCTCAACCGCAACAGCGAGCTGCCGCACAGCCTGATTCGAGACGGAGCCAAATTGGTGCGCCATGCCCAGGACGTCCTGGAAGAACTCAATTTGACCCAAATCAGTCAGCAGGCCGAAGCGCGGGCGGTCTTGCCACACAACGCGGAAGAATCGTTGTTGTTGGATTTTCTTTCGCACGAGCCGCGCCACGTTGATGAAATCAGCCGTTCGGTGAACTGGCCCATCGAGCGGGTGACCAGCGCCCTGACCCTGATGGAGCTGAAAGGCCTGGTGCGCCAGGTCGGCGGCATGAGGTACGCCGTCGTGCGTGAGGCTCAACCCAGATACAGGATAGATTGAAGGCAATGCAATAGGGAGACGTCATGACTTCAAAGGAGAACGTTACAGCAGGTCAATTCTATGCCGTGATTCTGGCCGGTGGGATGGGCACGCGGTTGTGGCCGCGCAGCCGCCGCGACCGGCCGAAGCAGTTTCTAGACATTGCTTCCGACAAGACGATGTTGCAGGAGACTGTGCGGCGTATCGAGGAGCTCATTCCACCCGAACGGACTTTCGTGGTGAGCAATGCGGCTTTCGCGCCTCTTATCCGCGAGCAGCTTCCCCATGTCCCGGCGCAGAACATCCTCATCGAGCCAGCCGGACGCGGGACTGCGCCGTGCATCGGCCTGTCGGCCCTCTACTTGCGCCGCCTGGATGCCGAGTGCGTCATGGCTTCTCTGAATTCGGATCACGTCATCCGTGACGCGGCTGGCTTCCGGCAGGCTTTGCGGGCCGCCTACCAGATGGCCTGTCAGGGGTATCTGGTCACCTTGGGCATTGAGCCGGATTCGCCGCACACGGGCTATGGCTACATTCAACAGGGCGAACCAATTGCCACCTGGAGCGAGTCGCTTCAGGCGGCCTCGCCGGGCGGGAGAAGCGAGTTCACAGTCTATCGCGTGAAGCGCTTCAAGGAAAAACCGGACCTGGAGACCGCGCGGCAGTTCGTGGCTTCGGGCGATCACCTGTGGAACAGCGGCATTTTCATCTGGAAGGTCTCGACGCTGATGGAGGCGATGCAACGCCACATGCCCGTCCTCTACGGGCAGTTGCAGACCATTGACCGCGTGCTGGGCACGCCCCAAGAGGGCACAGTGATGGCTGAAGTCTGGCAGGGTGTGCAGAACATCAGCGTGGATGTCGGCGTCCTGGAGAAAGCCGACAATGTGGTGGTCATCCCTCTGCGAGTCGGCTGGAACGACGTCGGCAGTTGGGCGCAACTGTCCGAGATTCTGCCACCGAACGAGGATGGCAACATCGTGCTCGGCGCCGACCATCTGGGCATTGACACCACCGGCTCGCTCATCTACGGGCGAGGCGACCGTCTGATTGCGACCATTGGCCTGGAGGAGATGGTCATCGTGGATACTGGCGATGTGTTGATGGTCTGCCCCAAGTCGCGCGCTCAGGATGTCAAGCTGATCATTGACGCCCTTCAGAGACAGCAGAAGGACAAATATCTGTAAGCAGCAAAGAGGTCACTATGGAGGAACCAGTCGTTGCATATTGTGTGAAATGTCGCGAAAAGCGCGAGATGCTATCGCCTCAAGCGGTGTATACCAGCGCGGGCGCGCCTGGCGTGCGCGGGACATGCCCGGTCTGCGGCGGCGCCCTCTTTCGTAAGGGGCGCACGGCGGCGCATGATGAGCTCCCGCCGCCCGTGCCAACGGAGGCACAGTCGTCGCCCAGGTCGCGCGCCTCGCGGGCAGCCGGGCGGAGCGGCAAAAAGAAGGTGAACGACTCCTCGGAAAGGCCGCGCGCGGGCAAGCTGGTTATCGTCGAATCGCCGGCCAAGGCGCGCACGGTGGGTCGCTTCCTGGGCAAGGACTATCGCGTCAAAGCGTCCATCGGCCATGTCCGCGACCTGTTGCGCTCTCAACTGTCGGTGGACATTGAGAACGATTTTGCGCCGCGATACCGCATCCCGAACGAAAAGCGCAAGGTGGTGCAGGAGCTTAAGGGCGATGTGGCTGAAGCCGCCGAGATCTATCTGGCGACCGACCCCGACCGCGAGGGTGAGGCCATCGCCTGGCATCTCATGGCGGCGACCGACATTGACGACTCGCGGGCCAGGCGCGTGGTGTTCCACGAGATCACCGAGGGTGCTATCGCCGAGGCGTTCGCCCATGCACGCCAGATCAACATGGACCTGGTCAATGCGCAGCAGGCACGGCGTATCCTCGACCGGCTGGTCGGCTATCAGATCAGCCCGTTGCTGTGGGAGAAAGTGCGCAGCCGGCTGACCGCAGGCCGGGTACAATCGGTCGCTGTGCGCCTGATCGTCGAACGCGAGCGTGAGATTCAGGCGTTTGTGCCCGTCGAGTATTGGTCCATTGACGCGCTGTTGGCCAAACAAAAGTTCGAGGGACGGCGGGAAAGCGCGAGTTTCATCGCCCATCTACATCGCATCCGCGGCGAAGAGGTGGACCTCAAGAACGAGGCCGATTCGCAGGCCATCGTCAAAGAGCTGGAAAAAGCCACTTACACTGTCCTGCAGGTCAAGAAAGGCGAACGGCGACGCAGCCCTTCTCCGCCGTTCACCACGAGCACGATGCAGCAGGAGGCGTCGCGGCGGCTGGGCTTCACCGCCCGCCAGACGATGGGCACGGCGCAATCACTCTACGAAGGCGTTGACCTGGGCCACGGCGAGACGGTCGGCCTCATCACCTATATGCGTACCGACTCAACCAATGTCGCCGTGGTAGCGCAGGAAGAGGCCCGCCGCTTCATCCACAGCGTGTACGGCGATTCATACATGCCAGCCAAACCGCCTATCTACAAAACGCGGGCCAAGTCGGCGCAGGAAGCGCACGAGGCCATCCGTCCGACTTCCGTTTTCCGCACGCCCGACCAGGTGCGGCCCTATCTCGACCGCAATCAGTTGCGGCTGTATACGCTGATCTGGCAGCGGTTCGTTGCCAGCCAGATGTCGCCAGCCATCATGGACACGGTGTCGGTGGACATCGGCGCGGGTGAGCCGGAGAATGGACAGCCGCCCTACCTGTTCCGCGCCTCAGGCTCGACGGTCAAGTTCAAGGGCTTTTTGGCCGTATATGAGGAGAAACCTGACGAGGATGCCGCAGTTGATGAAGACGAGGGCAAGATTTTGCCACCACTGGAAGAAGGCGAGGTCGTTGACCTGGTCAGGCTGCTGCCTGAGCAGCACTTCACCCAGCCGCCGCCACGTTACACCGAGGCGACGCTGGTGCGCGCGCTGGAGGAGTATGGCATTGGTCGGCCCAGCACCTACGCGCCGATCATTTCCACCATCCAGGCCCGTGGCTATGTCGAGCGCGTTGACCGTCGCCTGATTCCCACAGAAATCGCCTTTGTGGTCAACGACCTTTTGGTGAAGCACTTCCCCGATGTCGTGGACGTTGGTTTTACTGCTGAAATGGAAAGCCAGCTCGACCAGATCGCTAGCGGCGACAAAGAATGGGTGCAGGTGCTGCGCGATTTCTACGGGCCGTTCTCGGAGGAGCTGCGCCGGGCCGAGGCGACGATGGAGTCGCTCAATTTGGGCGAGCAGCCCGTGGGCGAGAATTGCGAGCTGTGCGGACATCCGATGGTGGTCAAGTTCGGGCGCTTCGGCAAATTCATTGCATGCAGCAACTATCCGGCCTGTCGCAACACCAAGCCGTTCGTGGTGAAGACGGGCATCGCCTGCCCGCAGTGCAAGGTCGGCGAGTTGGTGGAGCGGCGTACCCGCCGCGGCCGCATCTTCTATGGCTGTTCGCGCTATCCCGACTGTGAGTTCACCACCTGGAACCGCCCACTGGCGCAGCCGTGCCCGGCGTGCAGCGGCCTGTTGGTCGCTGAGAAGAAGGACTGGGCCAAGTGTGTGCAGTGCGAGGAGCGCGTGCCGCTGGCCGACCTGGAGCGCGAAGAAGAACTGGTATGAGGCGAACCTGCCAGGTTGACCAAAACCTGGCAGGTCCTGCCGATACTCGTGGTTGATATGATCCGCCCATGCCATCTGCGTACTTGCGGTTTTACGCCGAACTGAATGATTTTTTGCCGCCGGATCGTCGTCAGCAGGTCTGGGAACGACAGTTCACCGTCAGCCCGACGGTCAAGGACATGATCGAATCCTTGGGTGTGCCGCACACCGAGATTGACCTGATCCTGGCCAATGGACGGTCGGTTGGGTTCGACTACCGCGTGCAGGACGGCGACCATATCAGCGTGTACCCCATGTTTGAGTCGCTGGACATTACCCCGCTGTTGCGGTTGCGGCCTCGTCCGCTGCGGACGCCGCGCTTTGTGTTGGATATTCACCTGGGACGGCTGACGGCCTACCTGCGCATGGCCGGCTTTGATGCCCTGTATCGGAACGACTACTCCGATGAAGAGCTGGCGAGTGTCTCTGCCCAAGAAGGCCGTATTCTGTTAACCCGCGACCGCGGCGTGTTGAAGCGTAGCCAGGTCACGCGCGGCTATTGGGTGCGTGCAACCGGACCGCGCGAACAATTGGCCGAAGTTCTACACCGGTTCGATTTGTTTGGGCAAATGTCGCCTTTCTGCCGCTGTCTGCGCTGCAATGGCCTGTTGCAGGCGGTGCGCAAAGAAGAGATTGCCGACCGCCTGCTGCCGGATACTTTGCGGCGTTACGACGAATTTGCGCTCTGTCCGGACTGCGGCCGGGTCTACTGGAAAGGGTCGCACTACGAGCGGATGCTCAAGTTCATCGGGGGCTTTGGAGCGGGGAACACCCGTTCATTCTGATCAATTCGCGTAAACCGTCGCGAAAAACCTGAAAACTCTTGGACATGTTGCGCTCAGGGTCCATGTGCGCAGAAATCTTTCGGGCTGTGTCTATTGGAGGCACTCCGCTCGGATGATAACCAGCGCGATTCAGTTCGCGGTGTAAGGCCTCTTTAGTCCCACCTCGCACTGCATCGGGGTTTCGGTACTTGGCTTTGTGGGTAAGGGACGCGCTTATCCGCGGATAGGCTTTTCGGATGGCTTCGACGTCGCCCAAAAACCAGGCTTCCAACTCTTCAATAGCCAGACGATTCATGACTTGAAACGCCGCACCGGCAGGCACCGATGACTTCGTGATTAGATTGGCGTTACGGGCTATGGCCTCCAGCCTGTTCTTGAGCTGATGACACTCGTCGTCGTCCTTGTCCACAAGGATGACAATACGCCAGTCTGCTGGAAGCCATTGGCTGTAACCTTTAAGTCGTTTTGGCAACTGCTTCTCAAGATCATCTCGACCTTGAAATGGATGAACATCGAACGTCGCGTCCTTGCCAACGATTTTGGGCACGATGTTCCTGAGCGCAGCTTCCGCCGAAGGTTCTTCGACCAGGAATTCGATGTGCATCGGCTATTCTTAACTCCAGAGGTGACTATCGAGAGCTTTTCAGATCACCGGCAAAGGTTAACGGGTCGCCCGCGTCGAAATAGCCCTCCATCCAAAGGTGTCCCAAGAGCGCGCCTTGTCTCAAAAAGTCTTTGATCCCACGCATGTCTGCTGCCCGCCGCGCCTGAGTATAGCCGCTTTCGGTTCGGTATAAGACCCACAATTCTTCTGGCTTTAGGCCGTTGACGAAGAAAGGCGAGTGAGTGGTGACTATCAATTGAGTTCTGGCCGACGCCTCCCGACACTCTTCGGCCAGTTCGGGTAGCAATCGAGGGTGGAGGTGGTTTTCAGGTTCTTCTATGCCGACCAATTGAGGTGGGTCCGGGTCATATAGCACAGTCAAGTAAGCCAGGAGCTTGAGTGTGCCGTCTGAGGCAAATTTGGAGAGAATGGGGCGCTCGAAGGGCGCGTCCTTGATCTGAAGTAACAACCGGCCATCGGGCATCAGATCAGTCTGCACCCGTTCCAGGCGCGGGACTCGCGAAGCAAGAGTGTTGAAAATTTGCTGCAATCGGCCAGGATGCTGTTCTTGCAGATATTGTATCACGTTAGGCAAGTTGTCGCCTGTGGAAGACAGACGTTCCTGTGGACCGGCCTCTGGCATGACACGGGTGTTATCAGCGGTCAGGTACGAGAGATACCAACCCGTGATGAACCGACGCAATGCGCTGACTCTAGGGTGCCGCGCCAGTTGTCCCAAGGTGTTGACCGCCAGCATCTCCGGCGAATCCAACTTCTCCTCAGTGCGCTGATCGGTTTCGTCCGGCTCTTCGCCGCTGATCACCTGGCCGGCACCTTCTGTAAAATCCAGAAATCGAAAGGGCTTGCCGCGTTGCCCTCGCCGCCATTGAAGCCATTCTTCGGTGACGTATGGCCCTTTGGAGTTTTCACCGATGCCCAGATGGTATGTGATCAAAGGCATTTGAGAAGCCTCACGATATTTTATTTCGATGACAATGGGGCCATCGCTGCCACGGCTTCGCAGCTCTTTGAATCTGCCGCGCCTATCCCAAGCCTTGCGCAAGCCAATTGAAAAGCATTCCGAGAGAAAGGCGAATACGTCGAACACGGTGGATTTGCCGGAGCCGTTAGGCCCTAACAGAACCGTAAATGGGGCGATGTTCCTCATAAGGAAGTCCTGCAACACGCGGTAGTTTTTCACGCTTAAGGTTTCGATTCGCGGTATATTGGTTACTGTCATGTTACCAGGGCTTTCCTCTTCCCAACAAAGTTTTACTGGAGTTCTGCCAACTGCCGGGACTTATCAACCAGGCTGCCAACTATCTTGCGCTGGATATTGTAGCATAGCCTATGTAACAGAGCAAAATCCGCATGATGCGGGAGGCTTCTGCTAACTCACCTAAAATTTTGGATGCACCCCTGCGGCCGTCGCAGTCTCAATTTGCCTGAATCAAGGCTCGGCGGTATAATAGTCTTCGTCTTACATGGGGAAGTGTCGGAACTGGCAGACGAGCGTGACTTAGGATCACGTGGAGAAATCCGTGAGAGTTCAAATCTCTCCTTCCCCATGTTCTTGTAGCCACAAGGCCCGAAACTTGGGTTCACATCGCGAAATCAGCCTGAGATGGCACCTCTTGGCGGCCGTTTGTCAGGCGATTCGATAAAATCAGATTGCATCAACCACAGAGAGCAGAAAGGAGACAAACGAATGGTCAAAGGAAAAGCAGCGTTTTTGCATGGGCCGAAAGATTTGCGGGTCGAGGAAGTAACCTGGCCTGATCCCAAACCCAACCAGATTCTTATCAAGATGAAAGCAGCCGGGATTTGCGGCTCGGATGTGGAATGTTACGAAGGCAAGTCGGCTGAAGGCCGGTATGACATTGCGCCGTACACGCCCGGGCACGAATGGAGCGGCCAGGTGGCCGCGGCAGGCAAGGACGTGAAGAACGTCAAAGAGGGTGACAAAGTAACCGGCGATTGCGTGCTGCCCTGTTTCAGTTGTGAGAACTGCCGACGCGGGATGATGCCGGCGGCCTGCCTCAATTTCCGCGAGGTGGGCTTCACGCCGGGCGACGGCGGCGGCTGGGCCGAATATCTCTTGCTCGAAGAACCGTATGTCCACCCTCTGCCAGCCGACTGGACCTACGAAGAAGGCGCGCTGGTGGAGCCGTTCTCCGTCAGCCATTACGGCGTATGGGGGCCGGGCGGCTATGTCGAAGCCAGCGATGACGTGGTCGTGTTCGGCGCCGGGCCGATTGGCCTGGGTGTGATCATCGTCTGCAAGACCGCCGGCGCTAAGGTCATCGCCATTGAGCCGCTGCCCAACCGTCAGGAATACGCCAGGAAGTTTGGCGCGGACGTGGTCATCAACCCAAAGGAAGTCAGCGACCTGGCCGCCGAGGTGCGCAAGCACACCGAAACTTCACGTGGAGCCACCCTGATCGTCGAAGCCTCCGGCAACGACAAGGCGATTGCCGACATGTTTGACGTGGCCGGCGTGCAGCCTCGCCTGCGCATGATCGGCCATTCCATCGGCCGCAAAGTGCCCGTCGAGATCGGCAAGACCATTTGGCGGGGCATCAGTATCTATGGTCAGGGAGGAATCAGCTATGACATGCCGCGCACGATCAGTTTCATGAACCGTATTCGCGGCAAAGTGAACCTGCAAGGGCTGATCACCCACAAGTATCCCTTCGAGAAGCTGCACGAGGCGGTTGAGCTGGCTGTACACAACAAAGCAGAAGCAATGAAGGTCATGCTCACTTTCTAGGTTGCGGCGTGGGCCTGCCAGGCTTGAGTGGACTGGCGGGCCCGCCTTTTCCGGGTCCGGCCGTCCCAGGCGAAAGGACGCAGTTGAACGGTGATCCTTCAGATTTTTGTCTCCAACATTCTGCCAGCGTTCCTGATCATCGGCGCCGGCGCGCTGTTGGGACGTGTGCTGGGCCTGGAAGTCCGCACGCCGTCGCGGATCACCCTGTATTTCTTTGTCCCCTGCCTGGTCTTCACGTCGCTGACCAAAAGCACGGTAGGGGCAACCGATTTTACCAACATTTTGATGTTCCTGGTGGCGATCACCGCTGCCATCGGAGCAGTGAGCTGGGGAGTGGCGCGCGCGGCCAGCCTGAATCGAACGCAGGAGAACGCCCTGTTGCTCAGCACCATGTTTCTCAACGCCGGCAATTTGGGGCTGCCCATCCTGCTATTCGCCTACGGGCAAGAGGGCATGGACCGGGGCATTGTGTTCTACATCGGCAGCGCACTGATGGCCCACACTGTCGCCGCTTTCTTCGCCTCGCGCGGGCGGGCGAGCGTCCGGCGCTCGATTTCCAACATGCTCAAACTGCCCACCCTGTATGCCATCCTGCTGGCTTTTGCACTGCGTGCGCTACACGTCGCCCCACCCGAGTTTGCCTTCAAGAGCATCAGCCTCGCCAGCGGCGCAGCCATTCCTACTTTGCTGTTCGCGCTGGGCATCCAGCTTGCGCAGACCAGGCTTCGTGGCAATTGGCGGTTGATCGGGGCGGGGACGGCCATCAAATTGCTGGTCGCCCCAGTCCTGGCTTTCGGGCTGGCCGAACTGATGGGCTTGCAGGGTCTGACCTACAAAGTGTGCGTGTTCGAAGCCAGCACTCCGGCGGCGATCACCGCCGCGCTCATGGCGATTGAATTCGACGCCGAACCGGCGTTTGTCACCAGCGTCGTCTTCCTGACCACCCTGCTCAGCAGCATCACTCTGACCGCCGTGCTGGGTATCCTGGGCTAGACCGCGGGGGGCGTCCGAGATTTTAGGCGATCCGTAGGGCAGGTCTCCAAACCGGACGCTGTAGGTCGGGTATGGAAACCCGACCTACTGAGGGCTGGGCTAGACCGCGGGGGGCGTCCGAGATTTTAGGCGATCCGTAGGGCAGG
>Ga0209101_1001454_pt1 | contig 17433 bp, 11 predicted proteins | sample ConPoolayeCmetaG_FD_185481 | JGI IMG/M metagenome (GOLD analysis project Ga0209101, IMG submission 185481) | Hot spring microbial mat communities from California, USA to study Microbial Dark Matter (Phase II) - Cone Pool mat layer C metaG... ...
CGCCCTGGCCGCCAACACTCCGCCCAACAGCACACCGGCAAACAGCGATAGTACCACTTTGTTAGTCGCCAGGGCCAAACTTATCGCCACTAGCGGCGGCAGGATGCTTGTCCACGGGGCTGCATCCGGCGGACGCCCGCGCGACCAGTACCACGCCAGCAAACAAATGTCGACAAAAACAACTGCCGCTACCAGGGCGGAAAGCCGTCCGGATTTGCCCAGCGTGGTGCTATTCATCGGTTCACTGCGGGGATAAGGGCCGCCGGGGCGATGTCCTGTAACGCAAACGACTGTTTCCCGCAATAGCGCACGCGGCACATCACGATTCGGGAAAGCTCATCGAACTGGCAAATGTGTTGTGGAACTCCTGGTCCGCCGAGAGGTCAACGTGCTGGACCTGTCGGGCGATCTGCTCGGCCAACTCTCGTGCTCCCAGCGATAGTGCCACCAGCCGCGCGCCGGCCAGCGAGGTGTTCCCCTGGTAACGGATGCGCTGCCGTGGTATCTGCGGCGGGAGCAGCCCGATACGCTGCGCATTGCTGCGGCGGATGAAGTTGCCGAAGCCGCCGGCCAGCAATACCGCGTGCAATTGCTCTGGGGGCAGACCAGCCCGACGCAACAGCAAGGTTATCCCTGTGCGTATCGCCCCGGTGGCAAGTTGCAACTGGCGTATATCGTGCTGGGTCAGCAGGATCGGCCGTCCATCGGCGGCTTCCTCTTCGCTGGCCAGCGTGAAGGCCGGCTGGCCGTCTTGTTCCACTACGCGGCGGGCCAGCTCCGCCGGTGCGTGCGTCGGAACCTGCTGCCGACGGACCAGTTTGCCGCTGGGCATCAGCAGCCCGTGCCGCAACAGTTCCGCAGCAGCATCGATAAGTCCCGATCCGCACACACCTACCGGGCGGACGTTGCCGATGACGTTGATTCGCAACCGGCCGTCGAAGACGACTTTTTCGATCGCCCCGATGCTGCCGCGCATCCCGCGCGAAATGCGCGCTCCCTCGAAGGCCGGCCCGGCAGCGGTCGATGCCGCCCACAGCTTGCCGCCGGCGCGAAGGACTATCTCGCCGTTGGTGCCGATGTCCACCAGCAGCGTTGGCCGCTCGGCACTGGCCAACCCAGTGGCAAGAATACCGGCCACCGTATCGCCGCCGACAAAACCGCCTATGACCGGCATCAGATACGCTCTGGCTCGCCGATGAACGCTGAAGCCCAGCTCGGCCGCTGCCAACTCCAAACCCGGCCCCAGCACAGGCACAAACGGCACGACGGCCAGATGCTGCGGGTCGATGGCGCACAGCAGGTGCTCCATCGTGGTGTTGCCCGAAAAAGTCAACTGGTAAATCTCGCTGCGCTGTACGCCTGCCTGGGAGCACAACTGTCCGATCAATTGGTCGATGGCTGCCACCACGCACTGTTGAAGCTGGGCAAGCCCGTGCGGATTGTCGCGGGCGAATACGATGCGCGACAGCACGTCGTCGCCGTAACGGGTCTGCGGATTAAGTTGCGCTGCCACGGCCAGTTCCTCGCCGGTGGCCATGTCGAGCAACGCGCTGACGAGCGTGGTAGTGCCCACATCGGTAGCCACTGCGTAGCAGGACGCAGTAGTGTCGCCGGCCTGAAAATCCAACAGTCGCCCGGCGGCCAACACGGCGGTACCGCAGAAGTTCGTTTGGCGCAAACGTGCGGGCAGCTCGCGCAGCAGGTCCAGCGGGACGCACACAGCAGCGCGATTTTGCAGCCCGTCGTTTCTCAGCGCCGCACCTCCAGAAGCTTGATTTCGCAACGCCTGGTTTTCCGCGTCCTGCTTCGCCTGATCCTGCCTGAAGTGATCCTCCTTTCCGGGAGCTTGATTGCCCAGAGCTTGGTTTCCCAGAGCTTGGTTTCCGGGTGCTTTGTTTTCCAGAGCTTGGTTTCCCAAAGCATTGCACAGTCGTACCAGGTCTGGCTCATCGCTGCCGCGGCGAGGGGGAAGCATCTGTAGATACTGTTTGCGGACCGGCGGATCACCGCCTGCCGCGCTGTGCGACGCGGCCTGGGTGAGTATTTTGTGGGCGTTGCCGACCAGCGCCTCGGCAGGCACCTCGGCGACGGTCGGCTGAGAGACCGAGGTTTGACATGCCAGGCGCCACCCAGCGGCAAGCTGCTGGGCCGACAGGAAGCGCTGTTCGACCGGTGTGGGTTCGGCTGCGCCTTGACGGACGATCACCCGACACTTTCCGCACAGTCCTTGTCCGCCGCATGGCTGTTCCAGCACCAGCCCGGCTGCGGCGGCGGCCTCGTGCAGTCTGGTACCGCTCAGCACGAAAGCGGTTTTTCCGGAAGGGTGGAACTTTACGGCGATTTCGGATTCCTGCATGGCGGCCAACGGCGCTGTGCTACTGGGAACATTCGGCCGAGAACTCCTCCCGCTGTTTGAGCAGCTCGATGAACTTGACCATCGTGGGCGTGAAAACCTTGCGCTGGCGATGGATTATGCCCAGCGGTCTGTGCATTTCCGGCGATTCCAGTCGCACTATGGCCAGCGAACCGTTACGCTGCTCGTTACTGACCGTCGGTTCAGGCAATATACTCACCCCGGCGCCGATTTGCACAGCCTGTTTGATGGTTTCGATGTTGTCGAACTCCATGACCACTTGCACATGTACCGATCGCTGCCGCAAATGCTTGTCGATCTCCTTACGGATACTCAGTTCGCGATCGAACGCCACAAAGTCCTCGCCCCGGAGGTCTTCCAAAACCACCGACTTGCGGCGGGCAAGCGGATGCCTGGGATGGCAGACCACCACCATCCTTTCCGAGCGCCACGGTATCACCGCCAGATCGGGGGTAGGGTGCGGATACGAGATGATGCCCAGATCGACTTCGCCGTTCAGCACTGCGTCGATCACTTTATTCGGATGCAAGTACTCCAAGCGGACCTTGGCCTTGGGGTATAACTGCATGAACTCCCTCATGCAGCGGCTCATGTGGTGTAGCCCCACAGAGTAGATTGCCGCCACCCGCACCAGACCGCTGATTTCCATCCGCAGCGATTTGACGCGGGCCTCGATGGCATCGTATATCTCCAGTACCTGGCGAAAGCCTTCGTAGCAGGCTTGCCCCTCGGCAGTAAGCACGAACGGCCGCTTGCTGCGGTCGATCAATTGCACGCCGAAGTGCTGCTCTACCCTGTGTACGCACTGCGTGGCGGCCGACTGGCTGACATTGCTGGCCGCCGCCCCCCGAGAAAAACTCTTGCACCTGACAACATCACAAAATATGCGCATGCTCTCGATGTTCATAAGAATAGCTTATCATACAGCGTTACCTTCGGCTACAGGCCTGGGTGATTCTTGAATGTCACAATAACGCGAGTTTTTCTGGGATAGCGGCATTGGCTGTCCGCGACAAAACTACACTTTCTTTTGTGTGGCAGAATTGGAAGGCAAGAGGCACACCACCCGGTGGCCCACAAGGCCATGCCTGACCGGCATAGCTTGCCCACCGCCGCTGTGGCTCCGGCAGGCTTGCGTTGGCCATCGGAAGCCATTGGAAACGGCCCAAAGGCATGCAATCTGCAAGTTCACGCCGGGTTTGTGTTCCGAAACCCTCGCCGTGAGCAAAAAATCGGGCCAACTCCGGTTATAATGTTACAACTGTCCGTCTTATGCTGATCGGCTGCCATGCCACTTCCTCCGCTGATTACCGACTTGCGGCAGTGCGTAGGGGCGAGCAATGTGCTTTGGGCCCCTTCGGAATTGGCCGTTTACGACTGCGACGCTTTCACCGTCGAGCGTCGTCCGCCACAGGCGGTGGTCTTTCCCCAGGATAGCCAGCAGGTGGCCCAACTGATGCTCGTGTGCCGTCGGCACGGAGTGTCGGTGGTGCCGCGCGGGGCGGGCACGAGTCTGGCTGGGGGATGCCTGCCGGGGCCGAACAGTGTGGTGGTCATGCTGACGCGCATGAACCGCATCCTGGAAATTGACCTCCGCAACCGCACGGCAATAGTCGAGGCCGGCGTGCCGAGCCTGAAGCTGACGCAGGCGCTGGCGGGCACGGGATACCATTTCGCGCCCGATCCTTCCAGCCAAGGCGCGGCTACCATCGGCGGCAACGTGGCCACCAACGCCGGCGGCCCGCATACGCTCAAATACGGTGTTACAGTCAACCACGTGCTTGGGCTGGAAGTAGTGCTCAGCGACGGCACGATCCTACAGCTCGGACCTTACGAAGAACCGCCAGGACTGGACCTGGTCGGTCTGCTGGTCGGCAGCGAGGGCATTCTGGGCATTGTGACAAAGGTTTGGGTGCGTTTGACGCGCGATCCGCAAGATCACCGCACCATGCGGGCGATTTTCGATTCGCTCGAGCAGGCCAGCCAGGCCGTTAGCCGCATCATCGCCGCAGGAATAATACCAGCCGCAATGGAGTTGATGGATCAGGGCATTCTGACTGCGGTAGAAGAGGCTTTCAGCTTCGGTTTTCCCTTGGACGCCCAGGCGATTCTGATAATCGAAGTCGATGGTCCGGCCGTCGATATCGACCGCAAGCAACAGCAGATAGTCGATATTTGCCGGCAGTTCGGTGCGCGGGAAGTGCTCACCGCGGCCACGACCAGCCAGCGCGAACTGCTGTGGAAGTGCCGCAAACTGGCCGTGGGCGCTACCGGAAGGCTTAGTCCCAGTTACATCATCGAAGACGGGGTAGTGCCGCGCACCCGCTTGCCGCAGATCATCCGCCGCATCGCCGAGATCGCTCGCAAACACGGCATCCGCATAGTGAACGTGGCCCATGCCGGCGACGGCAACGTACACCCGCTGTTGTTGTTCGACGAGCGCGATCCGGCCGAAACCCAGCGCGTGATGACAGCCGGCCGCGAAGTGCTGGAACAGTGCATTGCCGCCGGCGGCAGCATTACGGCCGAACACGGTATCGGCGTGGAAAAAATCTCTTTGATGGAGCGCCTTTTCGCCCCGCAAGACCTGGAAGCGATGCGCCAGATTCGCGCGGCTTTCGATCCGCGGGGATTGCTCAATCCGGGCAAGAAGCTTCCGCAAGCCGGCCAGTGCGCCTCGGCCTGGACATCCGCTAGACCATGACCCAGAATCCCACGATGCAACTGCCGCTGCTGGATACGCTTACCCCGGCCGACCAGAACGAGGCGGCCGCGATAGTGCGTACCGCATTTGCCGACAAAAAGCCGATCTATCCGCTCGGCGGCGGCACCATGCTCGATCGAGGAGCCTGTCCGCAACGGCCCGGATTGGGCATCTGGCTTGCGAAACTGTGCCACATCGTGGACTACCCGGCCGACGATATGACCATCACCGTCCAGGCCGGAGTAACCTTCGACCGGCTTGCCGCTGCGCTGGCCGAGCATCGGCAATGGTTGCCGGTGGATGTGCCGCTGGCCGCTCGGGCCACAATCGGCGGGCTGATCGCCGTCGGCCACAGCGGGCCGCGACGATTCGCGTATGGCACCCTGCGCGATTATGTGCTGGGGCTGGAAGCCATCGACGGGCGAGGAAACCGATTCAGCGCCGGCGGCCGAGTAGTAAAGAACGCGGCTGGTTTGAACGTGCATCGGCTGATGGTAGGCGCGTTGGGCACGCTGGGCGTCGTTACCCAGGTGACCCTGATGGTCAGGCCCAAGCCCGAGTGCAGCGCTTTTTTGCTCTGCGACCTGCCCGATTGGCAGCAAGCCGAACAACTATTGGCGGCCCTGGTACACTCCAGTACTCTGCCGGTAGCGATCGAGCTTCTGGCCGGCGCCAACTTGGAAAAAGGGCCGCTGGGGCAAGCTGGGCCGGGCACAGTGGCTCGGCTGCTGGTGGGCTTCGAGGGCACCGAAGCCGAGGTCCAGTGGATGCTCGACCACTTGGCCGCCGAGTGGGCCGCAGCAGGCGCTGCACAGGCCAAAACCATCAGTCCGGTCGATGCGCCAGCACTGTGGCAATGGCTGCGCGACTTGCCGGCAGAAATCGAGCTGGCCGTACTGCCCAGTTGCACGACCGTGGCTGTTTGCCGTCTGCTGGAGATTCTGCCCGCCGCGGCCGTTCAGGCCCATGCGGGCAACGGGATCATTCGCGTGGGATTGCCATCGCATTGGCATGAGCAGACGGGCAGCGCCGGGTCGAACTCGGAAGAGTCCGCCGGGCATGAGCGGCAACATCTGATTGCTGAGATCGCAGCGTTGGCCGGCCGCAAGCTGCGGCCGGCGATTGCCCAACTTGGCGGCCGCGTGCGCATCTTGCGCACTCCGCCAGGCGCAAATCTGACCTGCGAGGACGTGTGGGGACCGCTGGGCCAACAGCGCACACTGATGGAAGAGATCAAGCAGCGTTTCGATCCGGCCGGGATTCTCAACCCCGGACGATTCATATTCCCATGAGTGACGGCAACCACGAAAAAGTCGTCCCTGCCAACCCGGCCGCCGGGATCGGGTTCTCTTTGTTTCTGCGCTGCGTGCATTGCGGGCTGTGTACTTCGTCCTGTCCGACGTACACTGAACTGGGCGACGAGAACGACGGGCCGCGCGGCCGCATCCAACTGATGCGCATGGTGGCCGAAGGACGGACGGTGCTCACCGACCGGATGCGCCGCCATCTGGAACTTTGCCTCGACTGCCGCGCGTGCGAGACTGCCTGTCCCTCGGGCGTGCGTTACGGCCGGATGATCGAGCCGTTCCGCCAGGCCATCGAGCAACTCGACACTCGCCCGGAAAAACGCTTCGATTGGTTCCGCGAGTTGGTCCTGCTGCGGCTGTTGCCATATCCCAACCGCCTCCGCCCGCTGCTGGCGCCAGTACGGTTGCTACAACGGCTGGGGCTTTTCGATGCCGCACAGCGCATCGGTTTGTTGAAGCTCATCCCCGGCCGATTAGGCAGATTGGTACAACTGCTGCCTCCGCCGGTCAGCGGCGGTCCGCGGCTGCCTAAGTTTCTGCCTGCGGTGGGTCGAAAACGGGCGAGGGTGGCCTTTTTCGTCGGCTGTGTGGCCGACGTTTTCTATCGTCATGTCCATTGGGCGACCATTCGCGTGTTGCAGCACAACGGCTGCGACGTGTTCGTGCCGCCCGGCCAGGGCTGCTGTGGCGCGATCCACCTGCACAACGGCGATCCCGAAGGCGCCCGACTGGCCGCACATGCCAATCTGGTGGCCTTCGAACTGGACCGTTACGACGCCATCGTGGTCAACCACGGCGGCTGCGGCGCGATGCTCAAGGAATACGGTTTGCACTGGCAAGACGGGCTGACCCCGCATCGGGCCAAGTTCGCAGCCAAGGTCAAGGACGTTCACGAGTTTCTGGATCAGTTGGGCTTTGTGCCACCGACAAGGCCGATCCGGCGCGTGGCCACCTATCACGACTCGTGCCACCTGGCCCACGCACAGGGCGTAGTTGCTGCACCGCGAAAGCTGTTGGCCAGCATTCCCGGACTGGTACTGAAAGACTTGCCCGAGACCGGAATCTGCTGCGGTTCGGCAGGCACCTACAATCTATTCGAGCCGGAGATGGCCGACCGGCTGGCCCGGCGAAAGCTAGAGAATATCCTGCGCACCGGGGCGGAAATCGTGCTGGCGGCAAACGCCGGCTGCATGTTGCAGATCGCCGCTGAGATCCGCCGCCAGCGCTTGCCGTTGCAAGTGATGCACCCTATGGAACTGCTGGACCTAAGTTACCGCGAAGACTGATGGCGGCCCTGGCTTGGCGCACACCGCGCGGGGAAATTGCGCCACAACGCTCACGCAGACCCAGTGGCCTGCAATGCCTGCCGCATGGCGCCCCGCAGAGGTGACAGCCACGGCCTTGCCGCGCGGCAAAACCGGGCCGACGAAATATATTCCTCTGGCCAACGCGGCGTTCCGTTCGATGTTCAATCGCCCTTCAATCGCCGGGTTTGTCGTCACGGGCCGCTGTATCAGACGGAGCAGAAACCACGATCTCGGCTTCGGCCAGTCCCCGGCGTCCCTGGCAATGGGCGTCGATCCGCAACCGCACTGTGGTCGGCCGGTCGGGCAGCCGGAAAGCGATCGTGGTGCGGCCGGTGGCCCCGGTATCCACCAGCGGGTGCCAGAACACAGTCTCCGCCACGGCAGGCTCTCCAGTGGCGCCCGCAGCGGCCATGTTTTCAGCAGCCCGACGCATCGGTGCCTTCGGCTCTCCGGGAGATTTCCGGACGTCCGACTGGCCTGCGGCGTGCTTATGCTTGCCCTCGCCCTGCTTTTGTACCATCGCGGGTGGCTGAGCCTGCCTCTGGCCGGATGCGTTGTTCTCTTCTTCCGTATTGCCAGCCGTGCCGTCGGCGGGTGCGTCTTGTTGCTTATCGGCGGGCTTTGCTTTGTCCTGGCCTTCGGGACTCTTCGACTTCCCTCCCGACCTTCCCACCAGCGGCGGCGCTCCTGCGCCTCCCCCTTGTCCCAACGACATGCCGTCGCCGGGCGAATCGCCGACTTTGCCGAAGGTGGTTTCCGGTTGAGTGGGTTGCTCCACCCCGGCTTGCAGGGCTTGGCGGGGCTGCATACCGGCCGATCGGTCGGCGTTGGCTTCCGTAAGCCCATTTTCCTGACGCGGCTTTAGCTCGGCTGGCGGTTGATACGAGGCGAATGCCACCAGTCCGGCGCCGTCGGGCCGCAGCCGGCTGGGGTCGATCAGCACCGCACCGATGATCAAGCAGCAGGCTGTCACTCCCACCGCAGGCGCCCACAAGTGCCAGCCCGATACGATCCGCAGCACTCCCAGCATTGCCACCAGCAACATCAACCCCAAACCACCGAAAAAGCTTGCCGTGGTCAGCGTGTTGAGCAACCTGGTGCGATGGGCCTGGTACTGTCGCAGCCGGGCGTCGTACTGCTCGTGCAGCCGTTTGAGATTGTCGTAAACCGCCGGCGGCAAACACTCCGTGCTGCTTCCTGACGCAAACTGCGGCGCCCCCTCCAACTCGTTGCCCGGAAGCCGCTCCCGACCATCTTGCCCGGCTGTCAATTTTGCTATTTCAGCACTCGAACCGACAGGATTGAGGTAAACCGCCGGCTGCGCTCCCAGCAGCAGTTCCAGGGTTTCTCGCGCCGAGGGCGACTCGGCCAGCAACCGCTCGACATCTGTGATTGGCCCGCCCTCGCCAGGCCCGGCACCCCGAAGCAAATCGCCCGCCAGCCAGCGGTGACGCTCGGACGATCCGGCATCCGGCGGCAGCCGGGAACCAGACCCGCTTTCTGTAACAGCCGATATGCCGAGTACCGCCGGTACACGTTCGCCTTTCTCGTTGGTCGTCTGCAAGGTGATCTCTACCGTCTCGCCCGGCTTGTATTGCTTTCGCAGCCCGGCCAGTTGAACATCGAGCCAGCGCGCAGGGCGACGGTAAACCAGCCGCTCGGCCACCGGGCGGGGTGGCGCTGTGCTGAAATCGAAGAGGAGCAAACGCATCACGCCGCTTGCCTGTGCCGGAAGGGGCAGAACTGCCGACACCGCAGGCTGTTGGTTATCGGCGGAGATAGGTTGTTGAGCGATCAGCATGTCGCCGACGTACACCGCCGCCACCAAGGGCAGCCCCGGCTTGGCTGCCCGCACGGTAAACTCCAGCGGCGCCCCAGCCTCCAGTACGCCTTGGGCGACATTCAGCGCCACCCTTTGCTCGACCGCAGCCGTCGGCAGGCCAATGAGGGTGTCAACCTGCTGGGGCTTGTGGAGCTTCAGCCGATACTGCTGGCCCAATTGCGGCGTGATGCTGAAGGCGCCCAGGCCATGATCGCCGGTCTGCACTTCGGCCAGTTTGGTGCCGGCAGGACCTATGACTTCGCCTGCGATACGTAACGGTTTGCCGTCGGAAGTGCTGGCCGCCAGATACACGCGGTTTTCCACGCCGGGCACCAGTGCGCCGCCTTCAGGAAAGAAACGGACAACAACCTCCGTGGCCGCGGCAGCGTCTTTGACTTTCAACGGCAAAGCTTCCGAGGGCCCCGACCGGTCGGAAGGCTCAGAAGGCTGAGAACTTGCAGAACTGTCAGAAGCCGCCGAAGCCCCAGAAGGCTCAGAATGGCCAGAACGCGCGGAAGGCCCCGAACTTTCAGTCTGCTGGATGTGCGCTGCTGCCGGGGCAGACGCGGCAGGCCGGGAATGCGACTGAGCTTGTGAGTGTTGGGGCTGGAACTGCTGGGCATCGCTGCCTGGGCCGCCAGCATCGCCGGCGACCACACGCAGTTGTTTACTGCCCGAAATGATTCGCCCCTCCGTACTGAAAGCCGTTAGCACGTACTGGCCCGGCCGCAGCGAAGGCGCCAATCGCAGGGCGTCGGCGGCTACGCCGCGTGTGGCAATCGTCTCCAGTGCACTTTGACAGACAAACCTTCCGCTGCCGTCGCGCAATTGAAAGCGAATGGGGGCGGGCCAATCGGGCGTTTGCAGCCAGCGGCTCATAGCAACGGCCCGGCAATGGACTACTTCCCCCGCCTTGTACTCCAAACGGTCTGTGCTTACCCGCATCAGGTATTGCGATGGCTGCACTGCCAGGGGCATGTCGAAGCGCTCGAACTTGTCGCGATGCACGGCGAGCACTTCCAGCCGGGCACGCGGCGGCAGTTTCACATCCGCTGGGATTCCGACCGACAGCCGCCCTTCGTCGCACTGTTGGTTATGCGCCCAAAGCCGCTTGCCCTCGCTGCCGTAGAGCGTCAATTCCACCTCGGCGGCCACCGGATTGCCGGTGACGGAAGTGGTTTGCACATGGAACTCGGCAGGCGCCCCTGCCTGTATCACCGCCGGACCGACGACCACCACTCGCAAATGCTCGGCTGCGATGTCGGCAAGTTGTCCCCGATGATACCAGTAGCCGCCCAACGAAATCGCCAGCAGCAGCGAGGCGGCCAATGTCACGATCACATGGGCCCATTTGGCGCGCGTCCGGCGGGCCGGATCCGCCTGTCTGCGGGGCCCAACGGCGCCAGCCCCACCAACTGCACTGGGGCCGCTGACCGAAACGACCGGCCCTACAGCAGGCGCAGGCGACGTCACCGGAGCCGTAGCAGCGGCCTTCAGGGTTGTCAATGGAACCTTGGGCGCTTGCAATCGGGCCGCTTCGGCCAACAGGGCTGCGGCCGACTGCGCTTGCGCGTAGGCTTCGGCCAGCGTCGGATCAGCAGAAATGCGATTGCGCAGCTCGGCAGCCTCTGTTTCCGGCACCAGATCGTAGATCAGCTCCAGCAGTCGTTGTCGGATTTGAGGATCGACGGTCATTGCTCTAGCGCTTCACGTAGTCGGGCCAACGCCAGCCTCATTCGGGTTTTGACGGTTCCGACGGGTATGCTCAGTACTTCGGCTATCTGCTCGTAGGTCAACTGCCCGTCTTGTCGCAGCAAAAAAACCTCCTGTTCTTCCGGGCGCAGTTCCATCAAAGTCTTGCGGAGCCTGTCCAATTGTTCCCGTTGTTGAGCATTTTGGCTGGGGTCTTGGTCGTCGGCGGCCACCAGGCGGAGCTGTGTTGGTTCCACGCTGCTTCGATATCGCCGCCATGCGGTAGCGCGCAGGTCCTTGCCCGTGTTCAAAGCTACCCTAAAAACCCAGGCCCGCAGGTTGTTTATCCCCGCCAGTTCGCCCCTGCGTCTCCAGCACTTTATGAACGCCTCCTGTAGGGCGTCTTTGGCGTCTTCAGCGTTGCCGGTAATGTAGTACAGCATTCCCAGCAGTTCAGCCTGCCAGGCGGCGAAGGCGCCTTCCAGCCCTTCCGGGTGGTATTGTGGGGCACTGGCCGCCGACCGTGGGATGCCGGGGGTGTTCATCTTCTGCTAATTAAGACGAAACAAATGGGAAGACCGTTTTCTAAACCGCCCTCACAGACCGCCGCAACGGTCGCTTAAAACCGATAACGCCTCGTTTTCGTTATTTTGGCGCATTATCGTTATTTTGCAGGCGTTTTGACAATTGGCCAGCCTACAGCAGTCGGCCTAAACTCAAAGAAAGACAAGCGTTATCGCCGCCGAAATCATGTCCATTGCTAGATCCACTATTGACATCCGCAACGTGGCCACACGAAACACTAGGGAAAACCTTATATCAAGCGGTCAGTATGTTTTGCGAAGATCAATAAGTCGCACTGCCCAGGGGCTACTTTGCTTCCGAACCGGACTACGACTAATACTCCTCCTTAAGGCTTTCAAGGACAAGCATTGGATTTCAAACAAGATACGCACCAGCGTGCCGATGTTGCGATTTGCGGGTTACGCTACTGTGCACCGAATAGTGTTCAACGGCGAAACATAAGCATGATTATCACAATTGATGGCCCCGCTGGGGCAGGAAAAAGTACCGTCGCCAAGCTGCTGGCCCAAAGGCTTGGGTTTTTCTTTTTGGACACCGGGGCGATGTACCGCGCGGTTGCCCTGGCAGGGCTGCGCCAGGGTATCGACTGGACCGTGCCGGACCAATTGACACAATTGGCTGCCAATGTGCAGGTCGACTTGGACGGCGACCGGGTGCTGCTCGACGGCCAGGATGTTTCCCACGCAATTCGCAGCTCACAAGTCACTGCTGTTACGCGCCACGTCGCCGACAGCCCACAAGTCCGCCAACTCATGGTCGATCTACAGCGCCGTTTGGCCGCCGGCAAGAACGTGGTCACCGAAGGGCGCGACCAGGGCACTCTGGTCTTCCCTAACGCAGAATTGAAGGTGTTCCTTACTGCCAGTCCCGAAGAGCGTGCCCGCAGACGGCTCCGCGATCTGGCCGCCCAGGGCGAGTCGGCCACATTTGAACAGGTGTTACAGGCTATCACACAGCGCGACCAACAGGACGCCCAGCGGCCCGTAGGCGCTATGCGCCGCGCGACGGATGCCATCGAGCTTTGCACCGACGGATTGACCATCGAGCAAGTGGTCGATCGTCTGGAATTGCTTGCCAGGCAAAGATTGCCTAAATTGTGACGATGTTTACCGAATCACGCATTGCTAGGCAAACGCCAGTCGTGGAAAAGTTGATAGCGAAGCGTCAGGCAGCAAACACTTGCGATAGCGCTTTGTCCGAGTCGGGATTAACCGCCAAAGGCCCCAATGCCAGCGCACCGGGTGAAAATTTCAAAATCATAGCCCACGATGGCCACAAGGGTTCACCAGCAGCAATCGAGTTTTGCCAATAGATTCGCACCGCAGTAGTCGCTCTGCACCGCAGTCAATGTCGAGAATTCGCTCGTGGTTACGCTGGTGTTGGTACGCCGCTTCGCAAGTGCTGGTTCAACTGGCGGCAGTGTTATTATACCGAGTGCGCTACAGCGGGCAGTTAAACATTCCGCAGGTCGGGCCGCTGATCATCGTCTCGAATCACCAGAGCCATTTCGATCCGCCATTGATTGGCATGGGAACGCGACGGCAAATGAATTACGTCGCCCGGGGAACCTTGTTCGGCTTCGCCCCGTTCCGCTGGCTGATAACCTCGCTGGGCGCGATCCGCATCGAGCGGGAAGGGATTGGGCTGGGCGGAATAAAGGAATCGCTCCGCCGACTGAAACGCGGGGAAGTGGTGGTGCTTTTCCCCGAAGGCACGCGGACTCACGACGGCCGGCTGGGCGAGTTTCACGGCGGTTTCATTACGCTGGCCCGACGCTCCGGTGCGGCCATCCTCCCGGCAGCCATCGAAGGGGCCTTCGACGCCTGGCCGCGACACCGCATGCTGCCCACACTGGGCGAAATCCACGTGCGCTACGGAACCCTGCTTACACCAGAAACGATCGCCGCCATGAGTGACGAGGAAGTTCTGACCGAGGTCAGGCGACGAATCGAACTGTGTTTGCGGCAGCTCCGAACGCATCCGAACCTGGCCCATCTTCAACACAGGAACGCGCTTTGACGACCGAGCACAGCCGTACTGGCGCTTTGTGCACCACACGCGATAGCTAAAACATTCACCACGAAGACACGGAAGACACCAAGCTTTGTGCGAGGCACAGCTTACCGTTTGACCGCCGATTCCCGGATCAGGGTTTTTCCCAATGGCCAACTGTCAGTAAACGAAGGCCAACCGATGAAAGATCAGATTCGCACATTTGTGGCTGTAGAGCTGTCGCAGGATGTGCGCCGTCGGGCCGCCGAGTTGATAGACGTGCTGCGGACGGCCTCGGCCGACGTGAAATGGGTCGAGCCGCACAATCTGCATTTTACGCTCAAGTTTCTCGACGACGTCCCACTGAAGCAAATACCGCAGGTGTGCAGTGCCGTGTCCCGGGCAACCGCAGCAGTTGAACCGTTCTTGTTGGAAGTGCTTGGGGCGGGGGCTTTCCCTAACGCCGACCGCCCGCGCACCATCTGGCTGGGCGCCGGCCAGGGCGAAGCCCAGATGGGCCAGTTGCACGCCAGCCTGGAAGAGGAACTGTCGGCACTAGGTTTCCGCAAGGAACACCGGCGCTTCCAGCCGCATTTGACCCTCGGCCGTGTGCGCCGCCCCGGCCCGGCATTGCGCCGCCTCAGCGACCTGCTATGGCAACACAAAGACTACAGTGCCGGAACAGTCGAGGTGGCCGAAGTGGTGGTCTTCTCCAGTCGGCTGGAGCGCAGCGGGCCGATCTACGAAGCGCTGGGCAGATCGACACTGGGCGAAAACGATTAGGGTGTTGCGGACTACACCGTGGGCGCGGCACGCGCATGTTGCACAAAATGGAGGGCGACGCTCCGTCGTGGCCGCATTTCGCGGTCTTGAGTTGGGCAGCATCGAAGACAACACAACGGACCTGCCCGCAGGGCGTCCATCCATAACGCCATTTGGTGCGGCGGCAGGCGGCAGTGGGGTTGCGTGGTGCAAGGTGCACTGCTGGGTCGGAGTGTGCGCAAGTGTCGTTCCCAAAGCCGACCCGAACAAGTTTTCGGCCTACAGTCGGGATGCACAGAGCAGGTCTGCGATGCTGCGGGGAACTATTAATACATCTTATTGAAATCTCTAGCTCTCGTCAGCAATATCAGCCATTAGCATCCCATGTTCGCAATGGGAGTTGTGCTACTTCAAGTTCTCTGCGGAAATGGGCCGATTGCGCATAATAGCGCTTGATAGCGAAACACCACCCCCCACGCAAGTCGGCGCCAGATTCAGCCTGAAATAACGTCCGCACCTGCCCACCAGAGTCGCTCCCGTGCTGTACCACCGCCGGGCGCGGGCGAAACAGCACTTGGCTTACTGTGTTGGCCAAGGGTTGGCCCTTGGGCCAATACGGTCAACGGGGTTTATTATGGGCACCAAAGGGGTTGTGCGGGCATGCGTGCTAGCAGCAACGGCCGTGATGTCATGTCAGCCAGCTTCTGCTTCCCAGTGGCCGGGCACTCAGTCGGCCGCCTCGCCTCAGGTTGCTGCTGTGGCATCTGGTTTTGCCGGTAGCGAAGCTTCTTTCGACGCTTCGGCTGTGCAACAAGAGCCGGCGCCAGCCACCCCGCCGCAAGACGGCGACGATGAGGCCAAGCTAAGAGGATTGGACGATCTGCTGAAGAAGGATCTGGCCGAACTGGTGCGCACCCCGGTGGTGTCGCAGGTCATGGAGACCCACGTCACCACAGTCAATCGCACTGAAAGCACCGTGGGCCGCTCGCCGGCGGCGGTGTTCGTCGTCACTGGCGAGATGATCCGCCGCTCCGGCGCCAAGACTATTCCCGACGTGCTGCGCATGGTACCCGGCGTGCAAGTCGCCCGGATCGACGCCAACAAATGGGCCATCAGCGCTCGCGGTTCCAACCTTCGCTGGTCAAATAAGCTGCTTGTGCAGATCGACGGCCGAACCGTGTACACGCCCTTGTACGCCGGGGTGTTCTGGGATGTGCAAGACCTGGTGCTGGAGGACATCGAGCGGATAGAAGTGATTCGCGGTCCCGGCGCTGCCGTGTGGGGCTCAAATGCCGTCAACGGCGTAATAAACATCATCACCAAGAGTTCCAAAGACACGCAAGGCATATTCCTGGAAACCGGGGTGGGCACCGAGGAACTCGGCTTTGCAACAGCGCGATACGGTGGTCGGGCAGGCGCAGACCTGAGCTATCGCGTTTACGGCAAGTGGTTCGAGCGCGACGCCGGCGTGCTGCCCGGTCAAACCGCCCAAGACGACTGGCGGCAGGCCCGCACCGGCTTCCGCTTGGACTACGCGCCGGACGGCTGCAACACCATGACACTCCAGGGCGACTATTACAACGGGTACGCGGGAGAGCAGGCCCGCTATCCCATACTCGACCCACCGTACGTAACACAGTTGGCCAACGACGTGCGCGCAAGCGGCCAGAACATACTGTACCGCTGGACGCACTCGCTCGACGACGAGCACCAGTGGCACATCCAGCTTTATTACGATCGCACGGAGCGCGATTGGGGCACGCTGGGATTCGCCGAAGACCGCCAGACGCTGGACGTCGACTTCCAGCACCAGTTTCCGCTGGGTTACCGGCAGAAGATAGTCTGGGGTTTCGGCTATCGGCTGATGCAGGACTGGATAACCAATGTTCCCCCCAATTTCGTTTACGATCCGGCGCAGCGCTCGGACAATTTGTTCAGCTATTTCATTCAAGACGAGATCACACTGAGCGAGGACTTGTGGTTCCTGACGCTCGGCTCGAAGTTCGAGCACAACGATTACACCAACTTCGAGTTCCAGCCGACGGTGCGCCTGCTGTTTACGCCCGATCGGCGCCATTCGCTGTGGGGCGCCGTTTCGCGGGCAGTGCGCATTCCTTCGCGCACCGAGGAGGACGCTCGCATCCTGCTGCTGCCAATCAGCATGTGGCCGGCGCCGGTGTTTCCTGTGACCGTAGGAAATCGAGAGCTTAGCGCGATCGACCTGCTGGCCTACGAGGTGGGTTTTCGCGAGCAGATGACCGATCGACTGGCGTGGGACCTGGCGGTGTTTTTCCACCGGTATGAAAAGATGGTCACCCGGCAACCAGGCACGCCCGTTGCGGGTCCTGGCGGCGTGTGGTTCCTGCCGCTATCGACCGGCAATGACATGGATGGCGAAGTTTACGGGTTCGAGCTGGCCGTCGACTACCAGGCGCGTCCCGACTGGCGCATCAACGTGTCGTACACGTTCCTGCAAATGGCCTTGCACACGCCGCCGGGCATCGACCCTCTGAACGAGGCTGCCGAGGGCGAGTCGCCCCGCAACCAGCTTTATCTCCAGTCGTCCTGGGACTTGGGTCGCAACTGGGAATTGGACTGGATCTGGCGCTATGTGGACAGTTTGCCTGCTTTCGGCGTGCCATCGTACTTTGTGATGGACCTGCGGGCGGCATGGCGGCCGCGCAAGAATCTAGAACTGGCCGTGGTGGGGCGCAACCTGCTCGATTCGGCCCACTTGGAGTTCGGCGACGATTTCTTTGCCGGCACCATCGCTACCGAGGTGCGCCGCAGCGTGTTCGGGCAGTTGACGTGGCGGTACTGAACCGCCAGCCCAATCCGCGTAAATCCTCGGGCAAAGAAGCCTACAACGAACAAGACATAGACAGCGC
>Ga0209101_1001455_pt1 | contig 17428 bp, 15 predicted proteins | sample ConPoolayeCmetaG_FD_185481 | JGI IMG/M metagenome (GOLD analysis project Ga0209101, IMG submission 185481) | Hot spring microbial mat communities from California, USA to study Microbial Dark Matter (Phase II) - Cone Pool mat layer C metaG... ...
CCAGCTCCAACTACACCGGCAGCCCTCTTCGTGCAATGGCTCCACCTCCGCTCGCCCCTGGCTGGTCTTTGATTTAAGGAAACACCCCTTGTGTCATCATGCGACCACCTCGCGGGTGAAGAAAGGGACTCATTCAACCGCATTCTCACCTGCTTGAACGCAGGCACCAGGGAGGCTTCTCCCCCTCTTTGCCGGTGGATTAGGGGTATTGACCCCCTGAGTGGTGGTGGATGAGCCCGGCAGAGGGAGGGAGGGCGTAGCCTGACCGGAATCTGCCTGGTGCGTGCCGGGGGTTGATGAGGCCGCGATTTCCCCTGCGCGGAGCAGGCCAACCTTGTGCTTTTTGCGGGGGCGGCAGCGAAAGGGAGGCGCTGACTCCTGCCAGGACCGAAAAGTCACCGGTGCCGGTCGGCCGTCGGTGTGACCGGGCTCACCCTCTTCCCTCGCGACCATCATCGCCGACGCGGGCTGTACGCGCAGGCCCACCCGGGGCTTCGCCGGCGGTGGCTGGGGTTTCCCACCTCACGAGGGGCGGAAGACAGCGTCGATGCCGGCGGCGGTGCGCAGCAATTCCCGGGCGGCGGTGGCGTAGGGTACCAGGTCAGACCATCGCCCCCGCTCAAAACGGATCTGCCCGAATAGGATCGCTGTCACGGGGTCGCCGTTCCCTTGCAGGATGTGTCGCCAGGTTTCGGGAGAGGCGGAGAGAATGAAGTCGCACGTCCCCCAGTCGGTTTCGCGGGCCGGGCGGGCAGTGCGACAGCGACCCCCTTCCAGCGCCAGGAAGACCGCCCGCCTGCTCGCACCGGCGCTGGCATCCGGGCCCATGGAGAAGATCACTGAGCCGCTCCACCCCGCGGCCGCGGCGGCGAAGGTGGGGGAGGCATCCAGCCGCTTCTTTAGCTCCTTCGCCCAGGAGGCACCGAGCGCCTGGGTCGCCACATGTCCCTCCCGCCGCGCCACCGCATCGCGCGTGGAGAGTATCGTACACTAGCAATGGCCTGAACCTGAGAGTCTGACTTTTGAGCTTGTGCTATCATTCACGAGGGCGTTGGCCGCGCTGCTGTGAGCAGCCGACGGAGAGGCTTGCCCGGCAGTGTCTCGGCTACCCACGAAACGGAGACAGCGATCATGCCGACGGTTGAAGAGGCCATTTTGAAGCTGCGGCGGCTGCGCGCCCAGGCACGCCTGGGAGGCGGAGAGGACCGCATCGCAGCGCAACACGAGAAAGGGCGTTACACCGCCCGGGAACGCATTGACATACTGCTGGATGAAGGCAGTTTCGAGGAGTTCGACACCTTCGTCACCCACCGCTGCACCGCCTTCGGCATGGATCGCCAGCGGATCGCCGGCGACGGCGTGGTGTGCGGCCACGGGACCATCAACTCCCGGCAGGTGTTCGTCTTCTCCCAAGACTTCACGGTCTTCGGCGGTTCCCTGTCGGAGACCCACGCGGAGAAGATCTGCAAGGTCATGGACACGGCGCTAAAGGTGGGCGCCCCGATTATTGGGCTGAACGACTCTGGTGGGGCGCGCATTCAGGAAGGTGTTGCATCTTTAGCTGGTTACGCCGAAATCTTCAAACGTAACGTGCTGGCCTCGGGCGTCGTGCCACAAATTTCGGCGATTTTGGGTCCCTGTGCGGGCGGCGCCGTGTATTCACCTGCGATTACCGACTTCACCATCATGTCCAAGGGGTCGTACATGTTCATCACCGGTCCTAAGGTGGTAAAGGCGGTGACCGGCGAGGACGTGGGCGTGGAGGAACTCGGGGGAGCCATGTTGCACGCCACCAAGAGCGGGGTCTGCCATTTCACCGCCGACACCGAAGAAGAGGCGTTGCAGCTCATCCGCGAGCTGCTGTCGTACTTGCCGCAGACCAACATGGAAGAGCCGCCGATGGCCGCCTGCACCGACCCGGTCAACCGCGCCGACGAAGAGCTGATCACCATCGTGCCGGATGATCCCAACAAGCCCTACGACATGAAGAACCTCATCGCCATGGTGGTGGACGACCGCCACTTCCTGGAGGTGCAGCCGCGTTTCGCCCCTAACATTATTACCGCCTTCGCGCGCCTGGGCGGTCGCTCCGTCGGAATCGTGGCCAACCAGCCGAAGTACCTGGCCGGGGTTTTAGATATCAACGCCTCGCGCAAGGCGGGACGGTTTGTACGCTTCTGCGACTGCTTCAACATCCCTCTTGTGACGTTCGTCGACGTGCCTGGCTTCTTGCCCGGTACGGCCCAGGAGCACAACGCCATCATTCTGCACGGGGCCAAGCTCCTCTACGCCTACGCCGAAGCCACCGTGCCCAAGCTCACCGTCATTACCCGTAAGGCGTATGGGGGTGCGTACGACGTGATGAGCTCCAAGCATTTGCGCGGGGATATCAACTACGCCTGGCCAATGGCTGAGGTGGCGGTGATGGGGGCGCGCGGCGCGGTGGAGGTGCTTTACGGCAAACAGCTGGCGCGCGCCGCCGATCCCGAGGCGGAGGCGGATGATTTGGTGCGCGACTACGAGGAGCGCTTCATGAACCCCTACGCCGCCGCCGAGCGGGGCTTCGTGGACGACGTCATCGAACCGGAGAAGACCCGCTTCCGCCTCATCCGCGCCCTCACCATGCTGTCCACCAAGCGGGAAGCGAATCCACCCAAAAAGCACGGCAACATTCCGTTGTAGGAGGGCGAGATGACACGAAGTGCCAGGGGTGACAAGGGTCGCGCCCGGCGCACCGCTGGGTGCTCCCGTTGTTTTGCCACCCGCCTTGTGGTGGTGGGGTTGCTGGTGAGCCTCGCCGCCAGCAGTTGGGCCCAACCTGCCGGGCCGACGCCCAGCGGTGGGCGCCAGACCGAACGCGGCTGGAATCCCGGGACAGCCGCCGAGTCGCTAACGTTTGGTGGGCGGGTGGCGGTGCTGGGGATGGGGGTGGTGTTTTCCGGGCTGCTGTTGGTGTATCTCTGCCTGGTGGGGTTGCGGCTCGCCCTCGACCGCCCGCGGACCTCGGCGGGGGTGGGTGGTGATGCTCGTCGCTGCGGCGAGATCAGCGCCGAGGTGGCGCACGCCATCGCACTGGCCCTGTTCATGGACCTGCGCGCCTTCGACGAGGAGACCGCGCATGAGGTGACGATTCGCAAGCTCACGCGGCCGTTTTCACCGTGGATGGATTCCGGCAAGACCCGCGTGCTTCTCAACAACCAGCTGGTTTTCAGGAAGTAGGGCGCCATGAGCACCTTCCGTTACACCATCAACGGCAACACCTACGACGTCTCCATCGACGCCTTCGAAGGTTCCTCGGCCCGCGTCACGGTGAATGGGGTCACCTACGACATCCAGATCGAGCGGGAAAAGCCCACGCCCGCCAAGCTCATCCGCCCCAAAGTTGTGGCCGGCGAGGGACCGCAACCGGCCCGCATGAAGCCACAGGCCGATCTGGGAGCCGTCAAGGCACCGTTGCCGGGGGTGGTCAAGTCGATAGCTGTAAAGCCGGGCGATGCGGTCAAGCAGGGGCAAGCCGTCGCCATTCTCGAAGCCATGAAGATGGACAACGAGATCTACGCCCCCCTCGACGGTACAGTGAGAGAAATCCACGTCTCGCCCGGCCAGGCGGTGCTTGAGGGTGACGTGCTGGTCACCATCGGGAGTTAGCGCGATGCTCGGGTTTCTCCAGGATTTCCTCGCCAACTCCGGGTTCGGCCACCTCGCCTGGGGTAACGTGGCGATGGCAGCGGTGGGCGGCGCCTTCATCTACCTGGCTATAACCCGGCATTACGAGCCGTTGCTGCTCATCCCCATCGGTTTCGGCATGATCGTCGGGAACATTCCGTTCCCGGAGGGGATGGGTATCGGTTACCGCGAAGCGGGCACGGTGTTGAACGTGCTTTACGACGGGGTACGCCGGGGTTGGTTTCCGCCTCTCATCTTTCTCGGCATCGGCGCCATGACCGATTTTTCGGCGCTGCTCTCCAACGCCAAACTGCTCTTTCTGGGTGCCGCCGCCCAGGTGGGGATTTTCGTCACCCTGCTGGGAGCTCTCGCCCTGGATTTCAGCGCCCCCGAGGCCGGCGCCATCGGCATCATCGGGGGGGCGGACGGGCCCACGGCGATCTTCTTGTCCTCCAAGTTGGCCCCGCATCTGTTGGGTGCCATCGCGGTGTCGGCCTACTCCTACATGGCGCTGGTGCCGGTGATTCAACCGCCGATCATGAAGCTGCTCACCACCGACCGGGAACGCCGCATCAAGATGAAACCCCCGCGCATGGTCTCCAAGCGCGAGAAGATCCTCTTCCCGATCATCGGCTTTATCGGCACCTGCTTCATCGTACCCGGGGCACTCAACCTATTGGGCATGTTGTTCTTCGGAAACCTCCTCAAGGAGTCGGGGGTGACCGAACGTCTGGCCGCCACCGCTCGCACCTCCCTGATCGACACGATTACCATTATTTTGGGGTTTTCGGTGGGGGTATCCACCGAGGCGCGGTCGTTCTTGACGACGCGATCGGTGTTGATCTTCGCCCTGGGCGCCCTGTCCTTCGCCGTCGCCACTGCGGGTGGGGTCCTGTTCGCCAAGGCCATGAACCTGTTCTTGGCCGACGGCGAGAAGATCAACCCGCTCATTGGCGCCGCCGGGGTCTCCGCCGTCCCCGACTCGGCCCGGGTGGTGCACCAGGTGGGGCAGGAGTACGACAAGTCCAACTTCCTGCTCATGCACGCCATGGGCCCCAACGTCGCAGGGGTCATCGGCTCGGCCATCGCCGCCGGGGTGCTCTGGCCGGTGCTGTCCAAGCTGATGTAGGCTGTGCCCTGGCGCGCCGGCCATACGAGTCTAGGTGCCGGCCGCAGGGGGCAAGGGGTGACGATAGGCACGAGCGGGAGCCCGAGGAGGGTTAATGCGGCGCACTGACGCACCGTTGCCGGGGGTGGTGCTGTTGCAGCCGCAGGTGCACGGCGACGAGCGGGGGTTCTTTTTCGAGTGCTACAACGCCCGCACCATGGCTCGGCTGGGGATCGACGTCGGGTTTGTGCAGGACAACCACTCCCGTTCGCTGCGCGGCGTGGTGCGCGGTCTGCACTACCAGTTGCGCCGGCCGCAGGTGAAGCTCATCCGCGCCACGCGGGGCGCCGTGTGGGACGTGGCGGTGGATCTGCGGCTGGGCTCGCCCACCTTCGGTCGCTGGTGGGGGGTGGAGCTGTCCGCCGAAAACTTCCTGCAGGTTCTCATCCCCGAAGGCTTCGGGCACGGGTTTTGCGTGCTCACCGAGGTGGCGGAGGTGCAGTACAAGTGCTCCGACTACTACGATCCGGCGGACGAGCGCGGCGTGCGCTGGAACGATCCCCGGCTGGGGATTGAATGGCCGCTGGGTGGGACGGCTCCTCTGCTAAGCGCCCGGGATGCCGCTTTGCCCACTTTGGAGACCATCGATCCCGCGGATTTGCCGCGTTGGGAGCCGGAGGCGTGAACCCGCCGGTCCACTGCCCGCGGCGGGTGCTGGTCACCGGTGGCGCCGGCTTCATCGGCTGCAACTTCGTTCGTCATCTGCTCGCGAGTGACCCGGAGGTGCAGGTGATCAACGTGGACGCCCTCACCTACGCCGGGCACCGCGCCAGCGTGGCGGGGCTGGAGGAGCGCTTTGCCGGCCGCTACCACTTCCTGCACGCCGACATTCGAGACGAAGCAGCGATGGATGAGACCTTTGCCACCCACCGCCCGGACACGGTGGTGCACTTCGCCGCCGAGAGCCACGTGGACCGCTCCATCGATGCGCCGCTGCTGTTCGTGGACACCAACGTGCGCGGCACGGCGGTGCTGCTGGAAACCGCGCGACGGCACTGGAAGGGCCGCGCCGATGTGCGGTTTCACCACGTGTCCACCGACGAGGTGTTCGGCTCCCTGGGTCCGGAGGGGGCGTTCACCGAGGACACTCCCTACGATCCGTCGAGCCCCTACGCCGCCACCAAGGCCGCCTCGGATCACCTGGTGCGCGCCTGGCACCGCACGTATCGCCTGCCAGTAACCATCTCAAACTGTTCCAACAACTTCGGTCCTTACCAGTTTCCCGAGAAGCTGATCCCGCTGATCATCCGCTCGGCGCTGGCGGGGCGCCCGTTGCCGCTGTACGGCGACGGCCTCAACGTGCGCGACTGGCTCTTTGTGGGCGATCACTGCCGCGGCATCGAACTGGTGGTGCGCCGGGGCGAGCCGGGCCGCACCTACAACATCGGCGGCCACGGCGAGCGCACCAATGTGTGGGTGGTGCAAACCTTGTGCGCAATGCTGGACGAACTGTGCCCCCGCGCCGGCGGGTCGCCCTATGCGGAGCTGATCGCCTTCGTCCCGGATCGCCCGGGCCACGATCGACGCTACGCCATCGACGCCTCGCGCATTGAGCGGGAACTGGGTTGGCGCCCCGAGGTCGGGGTGGAGGAGGGCCTGCGCCGCACAGTGGTGTGGTATCTGGAGAACGAGCAATGGTGCACCGAGGTTCTGCGCGAGCGCTACGACCTCGGCCGGCTGGGCCTGCCCGGGTAATCGGCGCCGCTACCCTTTCTTCTTGAACGAGTCCTTCGGCGCGCCGCACGACGGACAACTGGCCGGGCGACACCGCCCGTCAATCTCCTGGCCGCACTTGCTACATGCCCAAACCGGCATCGCCAACCCTCCCCTCCACAACGGTCACGAGCACCCGTGCACCGTGCCGCAGTTGCTGCACTTGTAGCACGCCCCGTTGCGTACCATCACCATACCGCAAAACGGGCAGGGGGGGGCATCGGCCTGGTTGACGAAAAGCTGCGAGGAGTCCTCTTCCACCAGGCCGGGCAGCGCCGACTGTCGCGCCACCGGCAACGGCAGGGCTGGGCGCTCGTCCTCCGGCAGGGGCTGCACACCCACCGCCGCCTGCTGCTCGGGGGTGAGGAACTTCGAGGCCAGCCAACGGAAGATGTAGTCGATAATGGATTTGGCGTACGGAATCTGAGGGTTGTTGGTCCACCCCGAGGGCTCGAAACGAACGTGGGAGAACTTGTTGACCAAAAACTCCAACGGCACGCCGTACTGCAAGGTGAGGGAAATGGCGGTGGCGAAGGCGTCCATCACCCCGGAAAGCGTCGAGCCCTCCTTGGCCATGGTGATGAACAGCTCGCCGGGAGCGCCGTCCTCGTAGAGGCCGACGGTGACATACCCCTCCTGTCCCTCCACCGAGAACTTGTGAGTGAAGGCGACGCGCTCGTCGGGCAGCTTGCGCCGCACCGGCTTGAACTCACTCTTGGCGGTGGCGCTGGCCGCCGCCAGCGGCTGGGAGGACTTGCAGTTGTCGCGGTAGACGGCCACCGACTTGAGCCCGAGTTTCCACCCCTCGATGTACAGCCGCTCAATCTCCTGCGGCGTGGTGTCCTCGGGGACGTTGACGGTCTTGGAGATGGCCCCCGAAAGAAACGGCTGCACCGCGCCCATCATGCGCAGGTGGCCGAGGGGGGCGATGAAACGCTCCCCCCCCACCGGCCGGAAGGCGCAGTCGAAGACCGCCAAGTGCTCCGGCTTGAGGTCCGCCGCGCCCTCGATGGTGCCGGTGTCCTCGAGGTGCTTGAGGATGGCCGCGCGGGTGGGCTCGTCGTAGCCCAGGCGGGTGAGGGCGCGAGGAACCGTCTGGTTGATGATCTTGATGGTGCCGCCGCCCACCAGCCGCTTGACCTTGACCAGGGCCAGGTCGGGTTCGATGCCGGTGGTGTCGCAGTCCATCATGAACCCGATGGTGCCGGTGGGGGCCAGCACCGTGACCTGGGCGTTGCGGTAGCCGGCTCGCTTGCCGACCTCCAGGGCGGCGTCCCACGCCGCCGTGGCCTGCCGCCGCAGCTCGGCGGGTACCCCGCGGGTGGGGAGGCGGTGGGCCGCATCCCGGTGCATGCCGATCACTTCAAGCATCGACTCACGGTTAGGGGCGTACCCGGGGAACGGACCCATGGCCTCGGCGATGCGCGCCGATTGCAGATAGGCCTGGCCGGACATCAGGGCGGTGATTGCCGCGGCGAAGGCGCGCCCTTCCGGAGAGTCGTAGGGCAGGCCTTCGGCCATGAGCAACGCCCCCAAGTTCGCGTACCCCAGGCCCAGCGGGCGGAAGTCGTGGGAGTTGACGGCGATGCGGGTGGTGGGGTACTGGGCGAAATCGACCAGGATCTCTTGAGCCAGGATGAGGACGTCGACGGCGTGGGCGAAGGCGTCGGTGGCAAAGCTGCCGTCCTCGGCCACGAACTTCATCAGGTTGAGAGACGCCAGGTTGCACGCCGTGTCGTCGAGGAACATATACTCGGAGCAGGGGTTAGAGGCGTTGATCCGGCCCGACGCCTTGCACGTGTGCCAGCGGTTGATGGTGGTGTCGTACTGAATGCCGGGGTCGCCGCACACCCATGCCGCCTCGCCCATCAGCCGCATCAACTCCCGCGCCCGGTGGCGAGCCACCACCTCGCCGGTGGTCACGGCCCGCAGTTCAACCCAGCCGTCGTCCTCGACCTGGCGCATGAACTCGTCGGTGACCCGCACCGAATGGTTGGCGTTTTGGTACTGGATCGAGTCGTACGCTCCGCCCTCCTCGTCAAAGCTGGGGGAATACCCCGCTGCGATCAGCACCTGCGCCTTCTTCTCCTCCTCGGCCTTACAACGGATAAACGAGATGACGTCGGGATGATCGATGTTGAGGATGACCATCTTTGCGGCGCGCCGCGTCTTGCCGCCGGACTTGATGACTCCGGCAAAGGCGTCAAACCCGCGCATGAACGACACCGGACCCGACGCCGTCCCGCCGCCCCCCAGCGACTCTCGGGAGGAGCGCAGCACCGACAGGTTCGTGCCCGTGCCGGAACCGTATTTGAAGAGCATTCCCTCGGTCTTGGCGAGGTCCAGGATGGACGACATCGAGTCTTCCACCGAGTTGATAAAGCAGGCCGAGCACTGGGGATGTTCTTCGATGCCCACGTTGAACCAGACCGGGGAGTTGAACGATGCCATCTGATGCACGAGCAGGTGTGTCAGCTCGTGGTCGAAGGCTTCGGCCGAGGCTTCGTCGGCGAAGTACCCACCCTTGCGCCCCCACTGGGTGATCGTGTCCACCACCCGGGAAATCAACTGGCGCACCGAGGTCTCGCGCTCGGGAGTCCCCAGCTTGCCGTGGAAGTACTTCTGGACAACGATGTTGGTAGCGGTTTGCGACCACGCCTCGGGGACCTCCACATCCGACTGCTCGAAGACCGCCGTGCCGTCCGCACCGGTGATGCGAGCGCTGCGCCTGTGCCAGCGCACCAGCTCGAAGGGATGACGTGCCCCATCCGTGAACAGGCGCTTGACGGTAACTCCTCGGGCATCGGCGCGCTGCGTACTGGCGACGGCGAGTGAGGACGGCTCTGCGGACATGCTCTCGTCTCCTTCCGATGACTTCAAGTAACACTTGAAGTTTCCTCGGCCACTGTAGTCGCCCTGGGGTCGGCTGTCAAGGGGTAGACCCCTAGATCTTGTGGCGCACCGCACCTATGGCCACAATATATTGGGTTAGCTGCTCTTTGGCCGTGCGTCCGGGGGTGGTCGGTGAGAGTGGCCGGTCACGAGGGCTTCCCTCTCGGTCGCCGCAGGCTCGAGCAAGCACGTTTACAGATCGCTGTCAAGACGGCAACCGTCGACTGGCGAGCGGCGACTACCGCGCCGGTAAACAGGGTTTCCAGGGCTGGAGTGCGGGTATGATCTAGCTGCCAACGTTACCGTCGCTTTTAAGAAAAAGAAAAGGCGGAGACACGCTCCACCTTCTCTCCACTCCTTCAGTTTTGCGGCCGCACATCCAACCGCTACCCGGGATGGCTGGCACGAGCGCGATCTTCCAACAATGCGTACCACCACCCGTGCCCGGCGAGCTTGCTCCGTCGCCGTGACGCGGCCGCGCTGCGAGCCCCCACCGTGCGGCGCGCTACTTGGCGACCTTTTCCCTGAGCGTCTTGCCCGGCTTGAAGGTCGCGTACTTGCGAGCGGGAATCTTGATCGCCTTACCCGTGGCGGGGTTGCGACCCTCGCGCGCCTTGCGCTTGCGAGTGGCAAACGTGCCGAATCCGGGCACCGTCACCTTGCGGTCCGCGTCCAATTCGACCGCGATGATCCCCTTGTTGGCGTTAAAGATGGCGTCCACGACCTCGGCCGCCTTGGCCTGCGTTAGGCCGGCCTTTTTCGCCAGTTTCACAGCGAGCTCAGACTTATTCATCCCTTCTCCTCCCTTGTGCACACGCTCTTCAAGTATTATTCGGTGTGTGAACGGCGTTTGTCAAGGTGTCAAGGGGTTTTTCCGGGTTGTAGTGGCGCTGTTGAGCGTGCCCAGCGGGATTCTCGCCGCGTCACCGCCCGAAAAACCCGCCCGCCCGCTGCTTGCCCAAATTGAAGTGGTACCCTGGCCAGAGCAGTCGTTCCCAGAGCTGGTGCTGATCTCGCCCGATCTCGCCAGCGCCCTGATGACCAACCCGACGTGGCGCTCCCTGCGACAGCCCTCTTGGGAGGTGCCGGAGGCGGACTCGCTCGCCTCTCACCTGGGGGCTCTCCTGGCTGGGGTGGTGCCGGCCCGGGACGTCCGGCTCCGGGTGGTCGTGGGTGTGGCGGAGGGGGCCACGCCGGGAGCTACGGTGACGGGCAACACCGCCGTGGTCAGATGGCCGCTCACACCGCCTGCCAGCGCCTCGGACCTGGCCCGCACGCTGGCCCCGGCGCTTCTGACCGCGGTGCACATCCCGGCCGCACCGGATCCGGCCTGCAGCGAACCGCTGCTGGCGCTGGCCGAGGCGTTGGTGCGGGGGGGGAGCCTAGCTTTGGCGGCCTTGCCGCCGGTGCTTCGCCCGGTCTCCGACTGGTTCGAGCTGCGCGATGCGGGGCCCCCAGTGGCCACGTTCGCCGCCCAGGTGCTGGACCCCAAGGTGCCGTGGCGGGTCCGGGAGGCGCACGCCAATCGCACCGCCCGCGGTGGGGGAAGCCCGGAGTTGGCCAACGCCGCCGCGGTGCTCCTGGAAGCGTTCGGTGACTCTGAGTTGGCGCGGCACCGGCCGTGCGAGCTCCTGCGCAGCTGGCGTGCCGCCCGCGGCAAGCCCTTTCCCCCCTTGCCGGCCACCGTGCGCCGGGCGATCGACGAGGGAACCAGCGCCGGCCTTCCCACCGACGCGCGCACCGACCTCGATGTGCAGCGGGAGGTAGGGGACATCGCTCGCTCGGCGCTGCAGCGCGTCCTCGACCGGGGCGAGGTGCCACCGGCACCGCTTCCCCCCGGCACGCCGCTGCTACTGCGCGCCCGCGCGGCCGCCAACGCCCGCGCCAAAGGCTTGAAGGACGCCTGCGCCCTCCTGGGCGAGCCCCTCCCGAGCGGGCTGCGCACCGGGTGCCGGGAACGCGACGAGAACGGCGGTTGGGTGTACGTGCGACCCGGCGAGAACTTCGAGCTCGTCGCTCGGGCGCCCTCTGGAGAGGAGGCGGTGCTGCTGCGCTGGCCGCGCTGGGCCTTGTTCCCCCAGGTGGGGGGATCGGGCCGGGACCTATACTTCATCGACCAGGATGGCGTCCAGTACCTCGATCTGGCCGGGGGAACCCCCGTGCAGCTCCACTGGCCGGGCTCCTTTCGCACCTTGGCCCGCCGACCGCGGGCCGAAGGCCTGGCCGTGGTGTCGTGGCCGTCGGGGGAGGTGTGGGTGGAGATCGACGGGCAGCGGCGTGCCCTGGGTGTCAAAGGTCGGGGGGGGATTGCCTGGCTGGATCGGGACCTCCTGGTGGCGGCCGACGAGGACGTCCTGGCCCTAGCCTCCCTCGCCGGGGAGTCGCGACGCCTCCCCGTCTCCCTGCCGTGCGTGTCGTCGCTGGCGGTCACCTCGGGGGCTCTGCTGGCCGGGCAATCGTCCCCCTGCGAACCCGCGCTGGTGCGGATCAACGTCGCCGACGCCACCAGCGAGCGGATTCTCTCCCCCGGATTTTCGCCGCTAGGGGTGCTGCCGTTGCCGGACGGGAGCCTGGTGCTCGGGGGAAGCGAGGGCCTCTACCGCTGGAGCGGCGCCGGCAGCGCCGAACGCATCGGCGTGGGTCTCACCCCAGGGCCGGGGTGATCACCCGGTTCCCGCCAGTTCTTCGGCGAGTTTGAGGTACGACGTGTAACGGCGCGAGGACAGCTCTCCTCGCTGGACGGCGGCGCGTACCGCGCAGTCGGCGGTGGTGCCGTGGTCGCAATCGGCGAAAGCGCACTCCGCCGCCCACTTGGCGAGATCCGGGAAGTAGCTGACCAGCTCTTTAGGGGTGAAGTTCCAGAGACCGAACTCCTTGACTCCAGGGGTGTCGACCACAAACCCGGCGTCGGGCAGCGGGAGCAGTTGCGCAGTGGTGGTGGTGTGGCGGCCCTTGCCGGTGGCCTCCGAGATGGACCCTTCGCGTAGCTTGTAGCCCGGGTGAATGGCGTTGAGCAGCGCCGACTTGCCCACCCCTGAAGGGCCGCAGAAAAGAGTAGTGTGCCCGGCTACCGCGCGTTTGAGGTTTCCCATGCCGCGGGCGGTGCGGGCCGAAGTGAGCAGGATGGTGTACCCGGCGTCCTGATAGTCGCCAATCCAGCTGTCAATGCCGCCGGTTCCCTGGTCGATTTTATTGACGCAAATCAAAGGCGCGATACCGGCGCCGTGGCAGGCGACCAGGAGGCGGTCGAGTAGTCGTGGGTTGGGTTCCGGCGACACCGCCGCCATCACCACCACGGCCTGGTCCACGTTGGCCGCCACCACGCGGGGTCGGCCGGTCTCCGGCGCGCGCCGCACCAGCACCGTCTGGCGCGGCTCCACCGCCGTGACCACGAAGTGGGGCGGTCGGCCCTCGAGTACGACGCGGTCCCCCACCACCAGGCGGCGATCCTCTTCGGCCCCAAGGAATCGCAGCCGGCGGCGAAACGGCGCAATCACCGTTTCCTCGCCCACTTGCACCCGCACCAGGGGGCCGAACACGGCGGTCACCACGCCGTGGCGCTGCTCTTTCACGTCAAGGAGTTTAGCACCAGTGCCCGGGCTGTGACCCCCTCCCAGATCCCTACGCCGTGGCGCTATGCCCCCTGGGCGCTGCCGTTGCGGCCCCCAGATGAGGAACCTAGACGAAGGGGATTTTCAACGGCGGGGCGGTTATCGGGGCGGCCGAGGGCAGTTCTCGGTGCAGCGCGGCACACAAAAACCTTCGTCGCAGCAGCAGCCACACTCAACTCGCACACACCCTGCGCAGGCTTAAATGTTCGCGCACAACACGCAGCAGTCGTCGACGCCAGGTGGATGATCCTTCGCCGGCTGGTAGGGTACGACCCGTTGCACCTCAACCACGGTAAGCCGCATCTCAGGTGTGGAGATATCCGTGTGCTCTCCCTCTTTGAGGGAGGCTTTGTGCAAGAGAACGAGTCCCTCGGCGCCACCTTCCAGGGCGAGGATCTCAAAGATTCGAATGGTGATGACTTCGACCTCCGGCTGCAAACGTGCCACCAGCCCCAAGGTGGTATGCCCATCGCCGAAGCGGCTCAGTTCCCCCTCCCGCACCATCATCATGGCCGGGGCGCGATGACCCCAGCTGACGGTCACGGTCACCACGTTCGCGGTCACGGGACCGGTTCGAGCCTTCTGGGCAGACACCGCCCCGGCCGAGAAAGCCATCGCCACCGCAAGCGCTTTCCACGCTGGGCTCATGGTCACGTTCTCCTTATGGTAAAAGAATATGCCTCTACTGTGTAAACGTCAAGCAGGTGGGGTGGCTCATTGATAGCTTGGGCTCCCTAGCTTAAACGCCTTGCCTTGCCCACCGCGGAACCTGACGCGGGAAGTTGGGCGGTGCCCGGTGAAGGGCAGTGAGAATCTCTCTACCCGTCGCCCCCTCGCCCATAGGACATCGGACCTCGCCGAGTTGCGCGAAAGCCTGCAGCCGCGGCTGCTGCGAGGGGGGAGTCCATGCGCTGGAGTAGGTATGGCGAGTAGCCCGGTACCCCCGCCACCCAGCCGCGGCCCCCGGGAGGGGGAGCCGTTGCGGCCAGGGCCAAAGTCGGGGATCGGGGAACGCAAAGTGATCCGGACCCCCCCGAGTACCCGCGCGAAGCTCGCGTGGCGAGGGTCGAGGGACTGGTGATTCTCGATGTCACCATCGACGAGGGTGGGCGCCCCGCCAAGGTAGAGGTTCTGCGTGAGGCCTCGCACGGCCTCACCGAGGCGGCGGTGAACGCGCTGCGCCAGTGGCTCTGGAAGCCCGCCATCCCAAAGGGCCGTCCGGTGGCAGTGACCCTCACGGTCACGATCCGGTTCTCCCTGGGCGACGGGGGCCCGCCGCCAACGGAGCGCGACCCGCGCTGGGTGTCGCCACTCGAGCGCCGCCGTGACAAGGCCGCGGGCTCGGCGGGGGTGGTCCCGCGGCGGCTCCCACGCTGTGCCCGCCGCCCCGGCGGTAGGTGAACCTCCCTGAAAGGGTCAGCACCCCGGGCCCGCCAGGGTTAGGCGGCTTCCCAGCGGCGGGCCAGCAGGCGGGCGGCCAGCAGGAAGCCGGCGGCGAGAAGCGAGAGCACCAGCACCTGGGGCCACAGGTCGAGCAGCGGCGCCTGGCGCCAGAAGACCTTGAGGTAGCCGTCGAGGGCCCAGCCGTTGAAGGTCAAAAGCCCCGCCTTCTGCATCGTCTCGGACATCAGAAAGCGCGGGAACATCGAGCCGCCCACCGCCGACATGATGAGGATGAGGATCGTGGACAGCCCGGCGAGCTGCTGGCGGGTGCGGCACGCCGTGGCCAGCACCAAGCCGAACCCCGACGCCGCTGCGGCGGTAACCGCAGTCATGAGCACGAAGCCGCCCAGGTGGCTGGCCAGGTCGAGGTGGAAGACCAGGGCCCCCCACACGAACATCACCGTCACCTGCACGAACCCGAGAGCCGTTAGGAACGCCCACTTGGCCAGCAGCAGCCGACCCATCCCCAGGCGCGAGGTGAGCAGCCGCTCCAGCGTGCCGGCCTCGGCCTCCTCCAGCAGCGCCCCGCCGGCCCCCGCCGCCATGAAGAGCAAAAACATGACCCCCACACCGGCGGCGTAAAAGGCAACGGTGGCGGTGCGCGGCGCCCGCTCGCGGATCACGTCCACCACTTTCGTGCGCACCACCCCGCCGGCCAGGGCCTCCGCGGAGCCGCCGCCCGGCGCTGCCTCTTCTGCCTCCAGCTCGAGGTACTTTTGCCATTCCTCCACGGCCCGGCGCTGCTCGGGCGTGAGGGCGCCGGCAAAGCGTTCGAACGCCGCCAAGCTGCCGCACACAAACATATCGGGCGGCGCAGTCAGCTCCACCTTCTGCAGCACGCCCACGATCATCCCGGCGGCGATGGGGTTGGCGGGATCGACCAAGACCTCCACCTCTGGTCCCCCGGGGGTAAAGCTGGGAAACGCCGCGCCCAAGCCCTTCGGCACCACCACCGCCGCGTCCAGCTGTCCACCCCGCACCAGCGCCCGGGCGCCTTCGCGGTCGAGGGGTTGCTGGGCGTCCTTCGCTTTGAGCGTGCGGCGCACGTTGAGGCCCTTCTCCTTCTCCAGCGCTGCGAGCAATCGGGTGGAGACCGGTGAGCCGTCCTCGTCCACCACCCCCACGTCTACCCGAAGCTCGGAGCCGCTCCCTCCGGGGCCGGCGAACACCAGGGCGAAGATCGAGAAGAACGCGATGGGCAGCACAAAGGTGAGCGCCAGGACCACGCGGTCGCGCCGCAGCTGTAAAAGACTGGCCTGTATGAGCGCTCTGATCATTCGCGCAGCTCCCTTCCGGTGAGCGCCAAAAACACCGCACCGAGCCCGGGGCGGTGCAGCGCCAAATCCTCCACCTCCAAGCCGCAGGCGCGCACCCTGGCCAGCAAGGCCGGCAGCTCCTCCACAGCGTCGGCCAAAAGCGCCGCGCCGCTGCGCCCCCCCGGCTTGAGCTCAAGGCCGGGCAGGGTCGATTCGGGCACCCGGTTGAGGGTGAGCGTCACCGTGCGCCGCCCGCCGAACAGCCGGCTCACCAGCTCGGGGAGCGTGCCCTCCCCAACGACCTTCCCGTGGTCGAGGATGGCGATGCGGTTGCAGCGGGACTCCGCCTCATCCAGCTGGTGGGTGGTGAGCAGTAGCGACGTTCCTTGACGCCGCAGCTCGTCGAGCATCTCGTAGATGCGCTCCCGGCTCTGGGGATCCACGCCCACCGTGGGCTCGTCCAAGAGCACCACCTGGGGGCGGTGGAGCACCCCGGCGGCGATGTTGAGCCGCCGCTTCATGCCACCCGAGAACGTCTTGACCAGGTGGCGGGCGCGGGCTTCAAGCCCGGTCCACCGCAGCGCCCAGCCCAGGGCCTCCTCGAGCGCCCGCCCGGCGAGCCCCTGCAGCCGCCCGAACAGCGCGAGGTTCTCGCGCGGCGTGAGCATGTCGTAAAGGGCGACCTCCTGCGGCACCACGCCGAGAATGTCGCGAGCACCGGGCTCGTGGGCGGGGCGGCCGGCGAGCTCCACGTGCCCCGCATCCAGGCGCACGCGCCCGGAGATCGCCTTCACCAGCGTGGTCTTGCCGGCGCCGTTGGGTCCCAAAAGCGCCAGCAGCTCTCCTTCCTCCAGCGCCAGCGACACGCCAGCTAAGGCCACGGTGTCGCCGAACCTCTTTTCCGCCGAGTAGACCGCAAGGGGTTTCACTGGCCAGTCAATACGACAGAGCCGAGGGGAAGGTTGCACCCCCTGCCCAGGCCGTCGGACCTCGAGGGTCAAGAGCTGAGAGTCCTCACCGCCACCACGCCGGGGACCGGAAGCGCGGTCGTCGCCCCCAACACCGCACCGGCGTACCCCTCCGGCAGGTCTCGTTGGCTCGATGGTCGACGTTTCCCGAGGGCCGGCGTAACGCGGTGGGAGGAAGGGTTGTGCGGGGCGAGGCCACCCTGCAGGCGTCGAGAGGCGCCGCCCCCCGGCACTGCCCGACCTGGCCCGCAGGCGATGGGCGCGGCGAATGGCCGCCCGGGTGAGCGCACTCCACCAGTGGCCCGCTCCTAGAAGCTCGCCCACCACGCCAAGGGCGCAACGCTACCCTCAGCCGCCGGGACGACGACGCGGGCGGTGGCCCGAGCCGCAGGAGAGATGCCACCTCCTCCAGACCGATGGTGTGAGTTTGTCGGTCCTCGAGATGCGGCGGTTTTTCGTCGGTCAACCAAGAAAGGTGAGCGGGTGCACCCCTCAGTGGGCTCGGCTGGCCTCCTCCACCGGCTCGGCGATCACTACGGGGGTCAGCTCCAGGCGGCCGTCGCTCACCCCGAGCGCCACGGTGTCGCCATCGCTCACCTGGCTGGCCAGCAGGGCGGTGACCGGGGGGGACCCCACACCTGCGAGGGATTGACAAGAGAGAGAGAATGTCGGCCATGCATGCTGGGAAGTTCAGAGAGGTGGTGAGATGGC
>Ga0209101_1001456_pt1 | contig 17422 bp, 14 predicted proteins | sample ConPoolayeCmetaG_FD_185481 | JGI IMG/M metagenome (GOLD analysis project Ga0209101, IMG submission 185481) | Hot spring microbial mat communities from California, USA to study Microbial Dark Matter (Phase II) - Cone Pool mat layer C metaG... ...
GTCCACCACCACGTCCTGATCATGTCGGGGGACGATCTCATTCAGGGGGCGCGAGCGGATCGACCACTTGTCGCATAACGCCAGCTTGGAGGCGTGTCGGCCGATTACGCGCACCGGACAGCCGGCCGTCTGGAGCACCTGGGCCACCAGCAGACCCAGCCGGCCGTCGCCCAGCACCGTCACCCATTTGCGCCCGTCGAGCTTGATCTGCTTGAGCACCTGAAACGCGGCCGCCAGCGGCTCGACGAAGACGGCGCGGTCGTCGTCGACGGAGTCGGGAAGGACGTGGAGGTTGGCCGCGGGCAGGCGCAGCAGCTCGGCGAAGGCGCCGTTGTGGCGCAGGATGCCCAGGACCGAGCGGTTGCGGCAGTGGCTGCAGAGGCCGGCGACGCACAGATCGCAGCGTCCGCAGACGATGTTGATCTCGCCCACGACGCGGCGGCCCAGCAGCGAGCGGTCGGGGGAATCGAGCACCTCGCCGACGAACTCGTGGCCGAGCACTCCCGCGAAGGTCATATATCCCCTGACGATCTCCAGGTCGGTGGCGCAGATGCCGGCCTGGCGCACGCGGATGAGCGTGTCGCCCTCTTCTGGCGGAGGCTCGGGTTGGCGGGGGTTATAGCTCAGCGACTGCTGATAGACGATGGCACGCATGGCAGGTGGCGGACGGCGCCGAGACGGCCGGGATACGCGATTTCAGCGTTCCGGGGCCTTGCGGCCCAACTGTTTGCGCAGCTCGCGGACGGCCTGGCGGATGCAGTCCAGATGGGGGTTGATGGCCAGGGCTTTCTGGTAACAGGCGATGGCGTCCGCCGGTTGCCCCAGATGGGCGTGGCAATGGCCCATGCCCGACCACGCCCCGAAGTGCATGGGCATCAGTTCGACGGCGCGGCGGCTGTCGGCCATGGATCGCTCGTAGTCCTCGATCAGGTAGTATGCGATGGCCCGCTGGTGGTAGGCCTCGGCGAAGTCGGGGCACAGCTCGATGGCGCGATTGAAGTGCTCGAATGCGCAGTCGAAGGCGCGGTCGGTCAGGCACTGGGCACCGCGGGCGAGTTCGGCATTGGCCGCCGGCGTCCCGCAACGGAACCAGATCGACCAGAGGGCGTGCTCGGCCATCTCGTTGGTCATGGGATCCTTGTCGCGCAGGCGTTCGACGAGGGCCGGGATGCAGCATTCGCTGCCGACCAGCGACAGCGCCAGCGCGGCGACCTTGCGGGCATCCTCGCAGGGGCAGGCCAGCAGATCGGTGATCTGGCGCGGCGACCAGCGCCGCTTCAGATGGCAGACCAGCCCCTCCAGGTCCCGGGCCTCAAGCAGGGGCCTGACCGAAGCGACAAATTCTCCCGCAGCAAGTTCCGTTGATCCTGACACCGCATCACTCTAGGCTTGCGCCATGGTGCTTTTCCAGCCGCGTGCCCGCGGCGCCTGCCAGACCGCGGCCGCCCGGGACGTTATCGGACCGTCCGGGACGCGTTCAATACGACCGCCAGTCCGACGGCCGCTCGCGCGTGAAGCCGATCTCGCGTTCGGCTTCGGCGGCGCGCGAGGCCGGGCTGAACGGCGCCGCGTAGTAGCCGCGCTGCACCGTCGAGTTGTCCCCCAGCGGGCGCGGCTGGTAGCCGGTCTCGGTCTTCAGCGTACAGCCGGCGGCAAGGAAGATGCAGCCGGCCATGATCCAGCGCCTCATGGCACTCTCCACGCAGATCGAAGCCTCGATCGCCGCCTGGCATCGCGCCGGGCGGACGAACAACACACGCTGCGATTTTAGGTAATGCCTGGCCGGCGAGCAAAGCGCCGCGGCGTGGCGGACGCGGCAGATGCGGCTTCCGACGCCTTCCGCGGATGGGTTGACGCAGACCGGCGGCTGCCCGATAACCCGTGCATGTCCCCGCTGCGCGACCTGCCGCTGGTGCCGCTGCTGATCGCCGTTAACGCCTTCTTCGTGGCCGCCGAATACGCCATGGTGGCGCTGCGTCAGAGCCAGATCGAGCTGCTGCGGCGGGACGGCTGGCTGCGTGTGGCGGCAGCGCTGCACAGCCTGAAGCGAGACATCTCCGGCGCCATCGCCGCGGTACAGCTCTGCATCACGCTGACCAACCTGCTGCTGGGGTGGATCGGGGAGCCGGCCATGTCGGCGCTGCTGAGACTGCTGGTGGAGCCGCTGGTGAGGGCGCTTCCCCCCGCGCTGTTTACGGCGCTGTCCACCGCACTCAGTTTCGTCATCGTCACGATGCTGACGGTGGTGCTCAGCGAGCTGCTGCCCAAGGCGCTGACGCTGAGGCACGTGCGGCAGGTGGCCATCGTCACCGCCATCCCGGTGCGCTGGATCATGACCGCGATCCGTCCTCTGGTGGCGGTCATGAATGCGCTGGCCAATGCGGTCACCCGGTCACTGGGGCTGGGTCGGGTCACCGAGATGGAAACGCAGGCGCTGACCGCCGAGGAAATCCGCGTCGTGGCCAGCGAGGCCGCCGCGGCCGGCGCCCTCACCCCCCGCGAGCGATCCCTCATTCTCAACAGCCTTTCACTGGGGCGGCGCAGCGCCGAGGAGATCATGGTTCCCCGCGTGCGCATTGAGTATCTGGATCTGGCCCGAACGATGCAGGAGAACTGGGAAACCGTCGGCCAGCACCTGCACAGCCGTCTGCCGCTGTGCAACAACGGCATCGACCATGTGGTGGGCGTCGTGCGGGCTCGCGAGTTTCTCGAGGCCTATTACGCCGGCGGCGACAGCAGCGTGCTTCAGCTCATCTGCCGTCCGCCCGTTTTCGCGCCCTCGAGCATCTCGCTGGATCAACTGCTGGTGATGTTCGACGAGCATCAGACGCAGATGATCCTGCTGGCCGACGAGCACGGCGGCATCGAGGGTCTGGTGACGCTGCGCGATGTGGTGGACGAACTGGTGGGCACGCCGCTGGCGCGCGGCTCGGCTGCGCCTCCGCGCCTGCTTCAGATCGAGGGCACCACGCCGCTTGGGGACCTGGCGCGACAGTTCGGCCTGGGCGACTGGCCGACCGAAGAACCGGTCGTTACCGTCAGCGGACTGCTGGCCGACCGCCTGGGGCGCATCCCCGCCGTGGGCGATCAGGTTCAGACCGGCGGCTTTCTTTTTCGCGTGCTGGCCAGCGACGGGCGCGCCGCCCGGCGCGTCGAGGTGCGTCTGCTGGACCAGCCGGCGCAGACATAGCCATAGCGTGCGGCGCGAACCGACAGCGATGCTGCATTGGCGTCCCTAAACCGATAGGATGTCCTGGAGGCGGAGAAGGAGCTGGCCGCATGCTGACCGAGCTGAGCGTGAGCAACTTCAAGTCGTGGAAGCGCATCGACCGCATGCGCGTGGCCCCGATTACCGGGCTGTTTGGCGCGAACAGCTCGGGCAAGACCAGCATCATGCAGTTGCTGCTCATGCTCAAACAGACCATTGAGTCATCGGATCGGGCGCAGGTCCTGGAGTTCGGCGACGAGAAGAGCCTGACCAACCTCGGCAGTTTTCGCGACGCGGTGTACGCGCACACGAAGCCCGGCCGTCTGGACTTCTCGCTTGCCTGGAAGCTGGCCAGGGATCTGATCGTCAGAGACCCCCAGAGCAAGACAGGCACGCTGTTCGCGGCGGACAGTCTCGGATTCCGCTGCGAAGTGGGGGAGAACGGGTCCGATCGCGTCGCGGTGTTCACACTCGAATACTGGTTGGGCGAGCATCGCTTTCAGCTCGCGCGGAAGGGGCAGAACGCCGGCAAGTACGAGCTTCGCTATTGGGGTGATGCCTTCCGGTTCATCCGCACGCAGGGGCGCGCCTGGGACCTGCCTGCTCCTGTGAAGTTCTACGGCTTTCCCGATCAGGTCTACGCGTACTATCAGAATGCGGGCTTCCTGTCCGAATTGCAGTTGGCGTTTGAGAACCTTTTCGGCCGGCTGTTCTACCTGGGACCGCTTCGCGAGTTTCCGCAGCGACACTATCCCTGGAAGGGCTCCGAACCCGCAGACATGGGACGGCGCGGCGAGCGCGTCGTGGACGCCATGCTCGCCGCCCAGCAGCGCGGGCGCTACATCTCGCCCGGCTGGAAGCGCAAGCGCCAGACCCTCGAAGAACGCGTGGCCCACTGGCTCAAGGAGCTGGGCCTCATCCACGATTTCAGGGTCGAGCCGATCGCTCCGAAGAGCAATATTTATCAGGTCAGGGTGCGGAAGAGCGCCGGCGCGCCCGAGGTGCTGATCACAGACGTCGGTTTTGGCGTATCTCAGATACTGCCTGTATTGGTCCTGTGTTATTACGTGCCCGAGGGGTCCATCATCCTTCTGGAGCAACCTGAAATCCACCTGCATCCATGGGTGCAATCGGGCCTTGCCGACGTCCTCATCGATGCCGCGAAAAACCGCGGCGTGCAGATCATCGTCGAGAGTCATAGCGAGCACCTGCTGCGTCGAATCCAGCGTCGTATTGCCGATGAAACGATCAAGGCCGAGCAGACCGCCCTCTATTTCTGCGAGGCTGGCGACGATGCCTCACGGCTGACGCCCCTGGACGTCGACATGTTTGGGCAAATCCAGAACTGGCCACGGGACTTCTTCGGCGACGACTTCGGCGAGATGGCCGCCATCACGAAGGCGGCCATGGAGCGGAAGAAGGGCCAACAGGGATGAATGTTTACGTGGTGGACACGAATGTGCCCGTCGTTGCCAACGGCAGGAGCGAACAGGCCGATCAGGACTGCGTCATCGCCTGCATCGACGCCCTGGCCGACATCCGAGACGCAGGAATGATCGTTCTGGACGGCCTGATGCTGATCCTGGACGAGTACATGCGCAACCTCAGCATGTCCGGCCAGCCCGGGCCGGGAGACCTTTTCATGAAATGGGTCTGGAACAATCAGGCAAACCGCGATCGTTGCGAGCAGGTCCCGATCACCGCTCGCGCCGATGATTCAGACAGCTTCGTCGAGTTTCCCGACGATCCGGAATTGGCAGATTTCGATCGCTCGGACCGCAAGTTTGTGGCGGTCGCACGGGCCAGCATCCACAGTCCCGTCATCCTGAACGCGGTGGATAGCGACTGGGCGCAATTCCACGGCGCGCTGGTTCGCCATGGCCTGACCGTCAGGTTTCTGTGCCCGCAGCACTGCGCCCCCGCCCACTGACGGCCAGGGGCCGAACGCGAAAACAGGGCATCGGGCCGCACCGCCGCCTGCACCGCACCCCAGACGCGTGCTACACTGTGGGCAATGCCTGCCTTGATGAAAAACCGCGGGCGCGCGCTGGCGCCCGTCGCGGCGGCCGCGCTCTGCCTTGCGCTGCTCACCGGCTGGCCGCGGGCCGGCGAGGTCCAGACCGCGCCCGCCACGCGCCCGGTCAAGGCCATCACCCTTCTCCCGGGGGAGGCCGGCGACCTGCTGCGCACGTGGTATGCCCGCGGCACCGCCGCCGGCAACTGGGGCGACTTCTACGACAACCGCGACCGCGGGCATTCGGAGCTGGATCTGCGTCTGTTCCCCCAGCTTGAGAAAATCCGCTACTCGGAGGAGGACCGCGCCGCCAATCGCGACTGGGCCGCCCAGCGCCGAATCCTGCCCGGTGTGGTCTTCGGCAACTCCTCCACCGCCGCCGGCGCCGCCCAGGGCGGCAGCAACGCCCGCATGCTCTACTCCGATCCGGCCGGCCTGGCGTTCCTTTACGCCCAGTACACGCGCAACAACCTCTACATCTACCCCTGCCACAAGGACCACGACCCCGGTCACAACGGCGAGGGCGGCTTCGGCGATCTTTTTCCCGCTAATACACCTTACGTGATCATCTCCCAGGGCTCGAGCTTCACCGACAAGCCCTTCATGCAGGCCGTGGCGCTGACGCTCGCGGCCTTCCGTCCGGAGGTCAAGCAGAAGCTCATCGAGACCGGGACGCTCATGCCCACGGTGCAGATGATCTTCCGCGCCAGCAACCGACATCTGGCGCTGCCGCGCGAATACCTTCTGCCCAAAGCCCATCCCACCGTCTTCGAAGGCTCGTGGGTCGACGAGCTGAAGATGATCCGCGTTGCCCAGTTGATGACCCTCGAACGCCTGCCGCCGGTGGTGCAGCTCCGCGTCGTGGCCGAGGACACCGCCGCCAACGGCGTGGACTACTTCGAGGGCCAGGGTGTCGATGAGAAGCTGGGGGACACGCCCGCCGCCATCGCCCGCATCTGGCGCTCCAGCGCCGGCTCGCGGCGGATGATCGTCAGCGCCGACGGCAGCTTCGACCACAACCGCCGGCCGCTCACCTGGCACTGGGTTCTACTGCGCGGCGACCCCGCGCGCGTTTCCATCCGCACGATGAACGACTCGGGTTCGCTGGCGGAAATCCACCTGCACTATCACGAGCGTCGTCCCGTCGCTCCCGGCTCGCGGCTGGAGTCCAACCGCGTCGACATCGGCGTGGTCGTCCATAACGGCATCTACTACTCCGCGCCCGCCTTCATCACCTTCTACACGCTCGACAGCGAGCTGCGCACGTACGATGAGGCCGGCCGGCCGCTGGAGATCGGCTATGGCGCCGGCACCACGTCGATCGCAGTGGCCGACTGGTCCGCGATCTTCGAACGACTGGCCATGGAGTCCGCCCCGCCCGGGATCGCCATTCTCAGGCGCGCCCTGGGCGATGCCGACGCCGCGGTCCTGGCGCAGCTCGCCGGGGCGATTCGGGCCGCCCACGTCGCCGTGCGCGATGCGTCGGCGCAACACCAGAAGGCCCAGGCCGTCGCTCAGCAGAGCGCCGCCGACCTCAAGGCCGCCGAGCAGCGCCAGGCGCCTGAAGCCGAGCTGGCGCAGATCCGCCGCGTCGCCCAGGAGGCCCAGCGCCAGGTCCGGGAGGCCGAAACGCGGCTGGCCGCCGCCCGGCGCGATCTGGAACAACTGCTGTCGCGCCCGGCCGAGGGCATGACGGTCTCGCCACGGGCCGCCATCGAATCCGCGCTGCGCCGACTTCTGGATGATCCGATGCTGGGCATCGAGAAAACCGACCAGCTCGACGCCGCTGCAGCGGCTTCCGGCTCGGTCGCGACCGCCGTCGCGGGCTGGCGCGGCCGGCTGGTCAACTGGGGTTTGGCACGCCGGGATGAGGCCGGCGTGCTTCATCTCACGCCCGTGCGCGGGGGCGATGCGCCGTTGGCGCAGCGGCTGACGGCCTTCGAGCGATTCCTCGTACAGCGCCTCAACGCCGACCTGCTGGAGAACGTTCTGCTGCCGGGGCTGCTGACCATCACGCGCACGGCCAACTTCGTCGACTTCCGCATCTCCCCGCCGCGCACCTGGCGCGACATCTATCGCTACGACTCGGACGGCCAGGCGGCGGGCTGGGTGCGCTACGACGGCCGGCGGAGCTGGGACTTCGGCCCGCAGGGCCACGAGGTGCTCGGGCGCGATGAGCTGGGGCGGCCACTGCGCCTGCGCCCTGTTCATTACGAGCGTGTGGGGAGCCTCGGCGGCCAGGGGGGCTATCCGGCGCTGCGGGTGGTGTCCTCCGCACAGGTCCTGCATTACGAGTACCGGGACGACAGCGACAAGAGAGGGCGCGCCGTACGGGTGGAATCGACAACGACAGCGCCGGCCGCGCGGTAGCTACAACCGTCCCGGCGCGTGGGAGGCGCCAGCGCCGCCGCAGACCGGGATTTGGCCTGTGTGGCAGTCCCAGGAGAAGCCGATCATGCATGCGATTCATCGCCTCGCCGCAGTCTTTGTCGTAACCTTGCTCTCGGCTTGTGGCTGGCTCAGCGCCGCCCAGTGGATTCGCCCCAACTGGCCGGCGGGCCAGGAGCCGCATTTCGCGCGTGTCGACCTGTACTGGTTCACGGTCGATGCCTCGCCGCTGATCTACCGCACCGAGCTGGTGGTGCCCGAGCAGGCCACCCACGCCACGGTGCTCGCCCGCAGCGCCGGCCACATCTTCGTCACCGTCAACGGCAACCAGGTCTACGGCTGGCAGGCGCGCCCCGCCGAGAAGGAGCGGGCCGCCATCCCCAACGACCCCAACCGCATCCATGCCATCGACCTCAGCGAGCACCTGCGCGCTCCGGGGCGATACGTCCTGACCGTCAGCGCCCCGGCCGAGGGGTTTGTCCTCAGCGGCGGCGTCTATGCCGGCGAGCGCCGGCTGCTGGCGATCGAGAGCTCCAGCGCCTGGACCGTTAGCAAGTTCCCGCCCACCACCATCGTCGAGGATGAACCCATCATGCGTGTGGGTTATTCCGGCCCGTCGGCGCCCACCGCGGGCGGCGATCAGTGGTCGGCCGACGACGACGCCCTGGCGAAGGCCTCGGCCGACGCCTTCGTTGCGCGCATCGGGCGGCATCTGGACGATGCCAACTGGCGTCTGGAACTGCTCAGCAAGAAGGGCATTTACATCGCCGACGACACCGCCTGGGGATGGGGCGGACCCGGCCGACTTGCGCCCGAGTTCCGCGACCGCGCTGCCCGTCTGGCGGCCGACGCGGCGGCGCTTGCCCCGCGTCTGGAAGCATACAAGTCCCGCGCCATTGCCACCGCCGCCGCCTTCACCGCCGCCGTTGCCGACATGCGCGGCATCCTCGCCGATACCATGAACCTGCTGGGCGCCGTCGAGGATCTGACGGCCGCCGTGGCTGCCGCCGACGAGCGCAAGGCCCTGATGCTGGCGGCATCGGCCGTCGATGGAGCCCCGGCTCATCCGGATCTTGCCGCCTGGCGTCTGGCGCTGACGCGGCGGCTGGGCCATACCATCAACAGGCTCAACGAGAGCCGCTACGACCGGCTCGGCTGGCTGCCCCATCCCGATCTCACCGACAGCCGCATCGGTTCCTGGGGCGTGCGCATCAATCCCGTTACCGGACCGACCACTATCCGCGCCCCCGGCCAGTGGCTCTTCGCCACCGATCCCAGGAACACCGGCGAGGCCGAGCTGCGCTGGACCATCGGCTACAACATCGAGAATCAGATGGGACGCATCCGCGTGCCGCTGAACTGGGCCACCGAAAGGCAGCATGCCTCCTACAGCGGCGTGGCCTGGTACCGCGCCCGCATCGAAATACCCGATGAATGGGCCGGCAATGAAGTCGTCCTGACCTTCCGGGTTGGTGGGCGCGAGAAGTTCTGGATCAATGACCAGGACGTGACCGAGCTGGGCACCGGCAACTCCACGGTCGATGGGGTTGCCGACCGCACCTACCGTCTGCCGCCCAGCGTGATCGCCTATGGCGGAGAGAACTTCCTGGCACTGAAGATCGAGGCCCGCGGCGAGCAGCGCGGAATCCTCTCCCATGTCGAGGCGAGCTGCCCGGCCCTGGCCGGGCCCGAGGGACGCAGCACACCCGCGGTGGATGTCTTCTCCACGCCGCTTTCGCCGTGCGTCATCCTCACTCCGCGCACCGACACGCTCCAAATCCACCACGCCGGGCGGGCCGCGCTGCTGCTGGCGGGCGATCCGGCGCCGACGCGCCGGGGCTATTCCCTCCAGACCGACGGGCGACTGAAGACCAACTGGGCCATGATCTGGCTCAGGCCCGCCATGGCCGCGGCCGTCGAACGGCCGATCATGCTGGTGTTCCAGCACAATCCGCTGTCGATCACCTGCGCCGAGGGCGTGACGACCGTCAAGCTCGCTGCTCCTGCCCAGCGGATCATCGCCGTGAGGCCCTGGGCCAGGGCCGACCCCTCGCGCGACGCCTCCTCGGCGCAGATCGCCGCGGCGGCCGCGATGTGGAGCCGCGCCGCCCTCGCGGTGCCCATCAACTACATGAGCGTCACGCGCGTCCTGCGCCAGGGCGAACCGTATGAGAACGCCCGTTATGACAACGTGCCCAAGGGCCCGGTGCTCTCCCACACCGTCGTCTACGACTACCTCCAGAGCACCGACGAGTGGGGCACGCGGCCGCTGCGCATCGCCCCGCTGCCGGCTCTGTGCAGCTACGGCATCGACACCCGCTTTCGCAACCTGACGCTGGATCAGGCCGATCAAATCCAGCTTATCCAGGACGGCGGCCTGGCCGCTCCCTATCGTGGCGTGCTCAACAGCGACCGTGTGAGCTACTCCTACGACGTGGAGCCGTTCCCGCGCTTCATAGGCTTCACGAGCTGGATGTTCAGCTACGCCGACGCCGGCGTCCCCGGCAACAAGCGCGAGATGGAGCTGATCGCCGCCACCGGCGCCAACTCCTACCGCCCGCAGCACAACTGGTCCGATCAGCGCCCCGGCCGCTACGTCGAGAAGGACGGCCAGCGCGTCTGGGAGGGTTACTTCCCTGAATCCGACAGGCGCACGCGGGCGCAGATCACCGCCGACTACTGCAACGCCGTCGGCCTCAATTACATGAACAACATCGAGCAGACCCTCGACCGCGGCAGCCAGCGCGTCCGCAACGATTACCAGGGCTGGCTGCGCAACTCGTTGTATCCCCATTTCGAGCGGCTCGTGCCCACGCTGGCCGACCGGCCGTTCTGGGCCGTCGCCTGGGACCTGATCAACGAGCCGTTCGACCACCTGGCGGTGAACTACAACCCGGCCATGAAAGAGCTGACCCGCCGCGTGCGCCAGATGGATCCGGTGCATCTGCTCTACATCGAGCCGTGCGAGGCCTGGGGCGCCATCCAGCAGTTACGGCTGATCGAGCCTACCGGTGACCCCATGACCTATTACAGCTTCCATGACTACAACTTCCGCCTCCAGCGCGCAACCGACCGCTGGCCCACCGTCCAGCGCGACATCAGCAGCATCTGCCAGATGTGGTGGCCGGCGTTTGAGTTCCCCATCAAGTACGGCACGGGCATGCACTGCGGCGAGTTCGGCGGCTTCGGCGAAGCCAGCGACGACAGCCTGGCCCAGAAGACGCTGCTCAACGACCTGTTCAAGCTCTTCGATCAGTTCGGCATGCACCACCACTATTACTCCGGGCGCGCCATCTACCAGCGCCTGGCCGACGGCAGCATGCGCCCCAGCAATGTGGTGCGGGCGTACCGCGAGTACTTCAGGCGCCCGGACGTCAACGCCTACTACCGGCTCTGGCCGGAGCATCCGAGATTGAAATAGTGGTTGCGCCGGCGACGTGGCAGTTGGCCAACGCCGCGTGCGAGGCGGGTGCTCTGGTCTGCGCGCCATCCGCGTGATCGGTGAATGGTCCGGTTCTTCCATCTGAGACCCGAAATCGGAAATGGAGGGGGTGTAGCGATAGACGCCCTGCATCTCCGAGGCGACCCAGAGATGGCCGTGCGCGGCGTAGAGGGGCGGAGCGCGGTTGGGCACGGGCGAGACGCGCGAGACGCCCGTGCTACGCGTGCTACGCGTGCTACGGAGTGGCGGTGCGCCGTTCGACTCGGGCGACGACGCCCGTGCAACGAGGTGCCGGTGCATCGTTCGGCATGGGGCGGACGCGCCGGACGCCCGTGCTGCGTCGTGCGCCGGCGCGATCCCGGACGCCGGCCGCATCTATTGTCACGCCCCGGAAACGGAATACCCCCCCGGCCGCTTCCCTTTGCCGCCGCCGGACGTATTCTTTTAGAGTATGTTCGACCGGCAGTTCACCCAATGGTGGCTTTCCCGCATTCAGCCGTTCCGCGACGTGCCCCCGGAGAAACTCGAGGCCGACCGCGAGGCGATGAGGCGCCAGCAGCAGTACAACAGCAACTACGAGGCCTTCCTCAATGAAGCGGTACTGCCGGCGATCGACGCCCTCACCGGCCTGTTGCGTCAGGGTCGGATCGTGCATCGCGTTTCCACGTGGGGCAATCAGCTCGCCCTGCGCGTGCATCTTTCCTGGCGGTGGGGAGAGCTGGTCATCATGCAGAGCCACGAGGACTGCGTGACCTTCGACCACCACATCATCACCGAAGGCGAGAAACGCGGCGAGGACTCCACCCAGGATCACACGCACGTCTACGACCTGCGCGACACCCTGCCGCCGGCCATCGCCGTCCACGAAATCCAGTTCTTCCTCGGCCGCCTGGCCCAGGATCTGTTCGAGGGCGAGAACGAGCCGGAGATTCCACCCGGTGAAGAACAGCCGCTGTGAGGCGCACGGCGCGCCGCGGCCACCTCCGCGCATGGGCGGCGAACAGGTGAGCCTCGCGGCCGGCCGCCGCTCGCCTTCGCCGGTCTTGCTGTCGCTCAGCCGCCCGCCTGGCGGCACGTGCCTGCCTATTATCAGGCTATACGGTGCTTGCCGCGATCAGCCGCGCCGGCAGCCCGCCGGCCATGGCTGTTCGACACGAAAGGCACACGTCTATGGCCACGCTGCATCAGACTGATCTCCAGGGGCTGCTGCTGTTGAAGCTCAGCGGCAGCCTCACCGACGAGGGCGTCGAGCAGGTCGGCCAGTCGTTTCAGGCCGCCACCAGCCGTCCGGGGGCGCGCATCGTCGTCGACCTCGGTGGGGTGGACATGCTTACCACGCCGGCCATTTCCATGTTCATCGCCGCCGCCAACTCCGCCCGCCAGTCGGGCGGGGCAATCGCCTTCACGCAGTCGCCGCCGTTCGTCCACGACGTGCTTACGCGGCTGCGCCTGCATTCGGTTCTCCACACCGTCCCCGACGTGCAGCAGGCCATCGACCAGATGCGCATCGCCCCCACCTGACTCAGGCGGGTTTTTCTGCTACAATTCATCGTAATGGCCACCAAACCCATCAAGCGGCGCTCCGAGTACGACATCATTGAGCCCATCGGCAAACGCGTCGTCATCCGCAAGGACGAGAACAAGCGCGAGACCCGCAGCGGCATCGTCCTGCCCGACAGCCACGAAATCCCCGTCATCACCGGGCGCGTCATCGCCATCAGCAAGGCGATCGAAAACGACGAGGACCAGACCATCCGCCAGTACGACAAGGTGCTGTTCGATCCGCGCGAGGCCATCCCCGTCGAACTCGAGCACGACAACAAGCTGTTCGTCGTCTCCATCGAGCGCGTGGTGGCCATCTTCCGCCGCTCCGACCAGCCCAGGGGACCGCAAGGCGGTGGCGAAGCGCAGGCCGGCGAACCGGACGAATCGAACCCCGACGCCTCCGACGACGTCTGATACGTACACGCAATCGCACCGGGCCGATTCTGGAAGATGCTTACCCATGTCGAATGTAGTTCTGGTGGGCCACTGCCGCCCCGACTCCAGCTACCTGCGTCTGGCTGTCCTGGCCGCCGATCCCGCCGCCCAGGTGATCAGGGCCAATGACGAGGCGGAGCTGGCTGCCGCTCTGGAGAACGCTCCTGCGCTGCTGCTGGTGAATCGCCAGCTCGACGGCGATTTTGCGGACAGTTCCGGCATCGAGCTGATCCGGCGGGTGCGGCGCTCGCACCCGCAGGTGAAGGCGATGCTGGTGAGCAACTACGCCGATGCCCAGAAAGCCGCCGTGGCCGCCGGCGCACTGGAGGGCTTCGGCAAGCGCCACCTGAGCGCGCCGAGGACCATCGAGCTGCTGCGCAGCGCGCTGCTGGGCGGCGTCTCCGCTGGCTGATGTCGCCACGAGCCGGTCGCGGGCGAGGGGCTGCGACTTAGGCGCCTGCGGTGGTATCATTGCGCCCATGGCGCCCATTCCCATAACAGCAATCAATTGGCTGCTTTCCCTCGCGCTCGCCACGGGCGCTGCCGTTGGTGCACAGACCCCCCCGGCAAGCGCGCCCGCCGCCCGGACGCGCCCAGCCACCGGAACGGTGGCACAAACCAGCAGTCCCGCCACAATGCGCGCCGCGGTTGATCCGGCCGCCGAGGCGCTGCTGGCCGAGGTGGCGGGGGCTTATCGCGCCCTGACGTCCCTCGAGCTGGGCGGTCAGATGACGCTGAGCCTGGTGGAAGAGGGCAGACTTCGCACGCGCACCGCCAGCTTCAGGAGCGCTTTCGCCGCGCCCAACCTCTTCCGGCACGAGGCTGCCGGCCAGCCCCTGCTGGGATCGACCGGGCACAAGCTCTACGCCTTCGTCGAGGCGCGAAACGCCTATGCGCAGTTCGATGCTCCCGCCGGGCGCTGCCGCCTGAGCGACCTGCCTCCCGACCATGCGACCATTCTGGTGATGCAGAACCTGAGTCTGGCGCTGAGTCTGTCAGATGATCCCGCTGAGGAGCTGCGCCGGATGTCGTCGCGCATCAGCGCCGGTGAGTCCGAGAATGTGGATGGCCTGCAACTGCTCTCGCTTCGGCTGACCGTACCCGACCGCGGGCCTCTGGAACTGCTGATCCACCCCGAAACGAAGCTCATTCGGCGCATCATCATGGATTTTGGGCCGGTGTTCGCAAAGATGGGGCGCACGGACGTCACATCCGCGCTGTTCACCGTGGACTACACGACGATCGATGCAAGAGCGCAGTTCAAGCCCGAGTCGTTCGCCTGGTCGCCGCCAGCGGGAGCGACTAACGTGGCGCAGACGCGGCCGGGGCTCGATGAGCTTACCGGACCCTGAAGTGTGCGTCCGCCGGCGTCAAGCGCCATCTGCACCAATTCGCAGGATTCCATCCGATAGCCGCGCGATTATCAGACGACACAGGCATCCGTCCCAACCGGCAACATTAATGGAATCCGAACAAGTAGCGCTTCATGAATGTCGGTGTTTGGCCGATAATGGGCACAGTCAGAGAACGTTGGTTAGCTGGTCGGGAAAACGTCTGAATGAATCTTCAACTCGTTGAGAAGATCCGGGAGTGCCCCACACTGCCCTCGCTGCCCGCAATAGCACTAGAAGTGCTCGATCTGGCACAGAAGGAACATGTTGACATTGCCGAGATCGCCCGGGTCATTTCCAGGGACCCGGCCCTCTCCTCCAAAATCCTGCGCACCGTCAACTCCAGCTTCTATGGCCGCAGCCAGACTATCGCCACCATCAGCCATGCCCTGGTCATTCTGGGACTTCAGTCGGTCAAGTCGCTGGTGCTGGGCTTCTCGCTGGTGGGCAATCTGAAAAAGACCAGGGCCCGGGGGTTCAACCATCTGCACTACTGGCGTCGCAGCGTCTATGCGGCCACCGCGGCGCGGATTCTGGCGGCGCGGCTGCGGCTCGTGCAGCAGGAGGAATGCTTCCTGGCCGCGCTGCTGATGGACATCGGCATGCTGGTGCTGGACCAGGTCGTGGGCGAGCCCTACGGCCAGGTATGCGATGCAGCGCCCTCGCACCGCATGCTGGCGGAAGCAGAGGACAAGGCCCTGTCGATGACACATGCGGACGTGGCCGGTTTGCTGGCTGAACAATGGCGGCTGCCGCCGGTGCTGGCGGTGCCGATGGCCTCTCATCACCGCTCGGCTTTCGTTGCCGACGGCAACCTGCGGCGGCTTGCCGGCGTAGTCGAGGTGGCCGGGCTCTGTGCCGACGTTTTCGCGGACAGCAACGCGGCCGAGGCCATCGCCGCCGTGCGGCAGTTCTGCCAGCGCGAATACGGCATGGGCGGAGCGGACTGCGACCTGATGCTCGAGGAGATCGGCCGGCGCACCCGCGAGGTGGCGTCGCTGTTTGAGATCAGCATCACTGCGGCCAACAACTACGACGCCATTCTCAGGAGGGCCAACGAGGCACTCGTGGAGATCACGTTGCGCACGCAGCAGCAGGCGGCTGCCCTTCAGCAGCAGAACCAGCAGCTCCGCATACAGGCGACGCAGGATCCTCTGACCGGTCTGGCCAATCGCGGCCAGTTCGATGAGTTCCTCGCGAGCCAGTTCCGGCAGTGCCTTGCGGAGGGCCAGCCCCTGGCATTGCTGCTGGTCGACGTCGACCACTTCAAGACCATCAACGACACGCACGGACATCAGACGGGAGATCAGGTGCTGCGGGTGATCGGCAGGGTGATGCGCGCGGCGGCGCGAGCACAGTATCTGGCGGCACGGTACGGCGGAGAGGAACTGGCGCTGGTGATGCCCCAGACGACGAGGGCGACGGCGGCGGCGACGGCGGAGAGCATCCGCCTGGCCGTCTCGAAAAGGCCCATCTCATGCCCGGATGGAGACGTGGCGGTGACCGTGAGCGTCGGTGTCGCGGCCCATGAGGCAGCCACGCCTTTCAACAGCGCTGCGCAGTTGCTCAAGGCCTGCGACCTGGCCCTGTACGCGGCCAAGAACGCCGGCCGCAACTGCGTGAAGGTCTTCTCGCTGAAAGCCAGCGCCGCCGCCTGATGGACGGGAAAGGGCGCAGCGGACGAGCCTCGCGGGCAGCCGCGTAAGTGCGTGCGGCCCGTGATCCGCATGGTGACACGGGCGTCCTGCCCTTTTTCCCAACGACGGGCGCGCCCGCACCTTTGATTGCGCTGGCTACTGGTGATTGCGCTGATTACTGGCCCCGCCCGGCGGTAAGGGCCTTGCGGTATTCCTGCCAGATGCCGTCGATGGGGCGGGCCACGATGCTGAGGTTGCCCGTGGCCGAGTGGCTGATGGTGTAGATGCGGTCCGGATAGAAATACGTCCAGGGGCCCAGGCCCTGGGCCACTTTCACCCCTTTGCTCTTTCGGTACTCCTGGTCATCCGCCAGTTTCCAGAAGCTCTGCCAGAGTTGCGACTCGAACTCCTGTGCCGTCGGCGACATCGCTTCCGTCGGTCGATAGATGGCCGGCGCCTGCCCGCGCTCGTCGATGGGAAAGCCCTCAGCCGGCGTCTGATGGGCGCCATAGAGGCGGTAAAACAGCAGGATGCTGTGTCCGCGGAGTGGATCGCCCTGTTCGATGAAATGATCTTCGAAGGTGATCACCAGGGCGTCGATGTGGGCCTCGTTGCCTTTGATCGTGAAAAAGCGGGGCGGCAGCCGCGTGCCGTCCCGGGCGTATTCCAGAAACAGCAGCGTCGTCCATTCGGGCTTGTCCCCATTCATCTTCTGCTCGGTGACGATGATTTCGGCCACGCGGCGCTCGGCCGTCAGGCGAGAAACGAAGCGCTGCAGATGCTGGCGTTGCTCCTCGAGCCGGCGCACCTCCTCCTGCAACCGTCCCACCTCCGAGCGGTGCTGCTCATAACGCCAAAGGCCGTAGGCGCCGGCGGCGGCCAGCACACTGAGGGCGATGACTCGTGACACTCTTGCGGACATCGGTAAGTGCGCAGACAGCACCAGAGTCTCTTATCGGCCGATGGGCCGGATCAGTCGAGAAGCGCCGGTCGGTCGAGCCGGGCGTTGGGCCAGCGGCGCAACAGTTCGTCGCGCGTGCATGCGACCATGCTGATGCCCGTGGCCGGCGTATGACAACCAAGGTATCGACCGTCCGGCAACAGGTAGTGGATTGTAGGATCGCCCTCCAGACCGATGCGGTCGCGGACGGGAACGGCGCGGATGGACTGCCCGGCAAACTGGACGGCCTGCTCGCGTTCAACGTCGATATATCGCAGGACCACATCGCGCTCGGAGCTGACCCACACAGCAAACAGATAACCCCGGGGCTGATCCACCGGCACCAGGCGAGCAAGGAGCTGGGAAAAAGCCTGGGGGATGTAGATCTGCGACGAGAGATCGCGCTGGATCTTGGCCGGCGG
>Ga0209101_1001457_pt1 | contig 17418 bp, 14 predicted proteins | sample ConPoolayeCmetaG_FD_185481 | JGI IMG/M metagenome (GOLD analysis project Ga0209101, IMG submission 185481) | Hot spring microbial mat communities from California, USA to study Microbial Dark Matter (Phase II) - Cone Pool mat layer C metaG... ...
AACCTCACTCCGGCAACGGCTTGCCCTTCGTTTCCGGCGCCAGCCAGATCAGGACCATGCCAAGGATATAGACCAGGGTGATGTTGGCCATGGCGGTGGCGTAGTCCCCGCCCAGCCAGTGGACCAATTGGCCCATGTAGAGCGTGCCCACGGCGGCGAGGATACGTCCGAAGTTGAAACTCAACCCCTGACCAGTGGCGCGGACGCGGGTGGGGAAGATCTCGGGCAAGTAGAGCGGGAGCCAGCCATAGAAGGCAGCCGTCACCCCGCCCACAAACAGGGCGGTGATCCAAAACAGTCCCTTGTCGGCCGGCCCAAGCCAGCGGAACAAATAGGCGCAGGAAACCAGCGAGAGCAGGCAGAGGGCGAAGTAGACGGGGCGTCGGCCCCAAATGCCGCCGATGACCGGGGCGACGAAACAGGCGATGATCGCGCCGATGGAAAGGACGATCTGCACGCCCGCCTTCGCCTTCGCCGAGGCCGCCGAGACATCCCTCCACGCGCCGGCCGGCAACTGCGCCTTGGCCTCTTCGAGCTTCTCCTTGAGTTGGCTTTTCTCGGCGGCCAGCAGATTGCTTCCCGGCAGTTGGGCCTCGACCAGCTCGGCTTGCTTCATCTGTTCGACCCACAGCGGAATCCAGCCGGAAACGGCGGCCCAGGTGCCGATCAAGGGGATCGCCGAAAAGATGATCGCCAGAATCGTCCGCTTGCGGAGTCCGGCGGCGAAGATCTCCAGCACCGGCAATTTCGTGGCGGTTTTCGCGGCCTGCTTCCACCGCTCGGACTCGGGCACGAGGAACATCACGAAGAGGGCCAGCAAGGCGGGCAGGGCGCCCACCAGCATCAGTCTCCGCCACGGGCTGAAGAAGGCTTCCGCCACGTGTCCGGCGATGCCCGCCGGCGGCGCTCCGTGGCCGCTCACGGAGATGACCGGCACAAAAAAGGCGAAGAGGGCGATGAACAAAAAGCCGAAATTGGCCGCCGCGCCGATGGCGCCGGCGAGCTTGGGGCGGTGGCGCTCGGGCCAGCACTCGACGACCAGGGCCACGGCCACGGCCCATTCCCCGCCCATGCCCAACGAAGCGATGAAGCGGAACAGGCCCAGGTGCCAAGCCTGCTGGGCGAAGGCCCCGGCCCCCGTGAAGAGCGAATAGACGAGGATGCTCAAGACCATCGCCCGCACGCGCCCGATGCGGTCCCCCAGCCAGCCGAAGACCAGGCCGCCCAAAGCCGCGCCCAAGAGAAAACAAGCCACGATCACGCCGTTCCACCGGCCCACGGCGGCGTCGCCCATGTCGGCCAGCAGTTCCTGAAGCGCCGGCCGGGCGACCAGCGGAAACAACCCGATTTCCACCCCGTCAAACATCCAGCCCAAAAAGGCGGCGGTCAGCACCATCCACTGGTCCCTGGTCAGACGTTGCGTCTCGGCCATCGCGATTTCCCCTTCGAAGTTGCAAGTCGCGGCGATGCTGGTTTTCAAGCGTAGCCTGATCTTAACCGCGCCCACGGCCGCAAGCAAGTTTTCCCGCGAACAGCCGCAACACGGACCCGCCGAGAGGGAGTTGGACCGCGCCTGCCCTTGGCCGTCGGTTCTTGCATGGGGCACGCACGCAGGTCAAAATAAGGCCGCTGGCCAGCGCGGCGCATCGTTTGGCGTTTGGGCCCTCGCTGGGCGGCGAGAAAGCGTTTTTTCTTGGCTCGCGTTCGACGCCGGCCAAGGGAAGCGGGCCTGGGAAACTTTGTTCCGCATCGCCGATTCAACTCGAAGCCAGGAGTCGCCATGAACTCGATTGCCGCCGTGGTGCTTGCCGCCGTTCTCTTGCCTTCCGCCGATTCGCGGGGCCCGTTCGCCTTTCGCGAGGTCTCTTCCACGGGCCTGGAACTCTCGGAAGGCGGATCGCCCGTGTTCGTTTACAACTTCGGCATGATCCTCGGCAAGGGCTTCCCGGAATCCATGCGGCGATCGTCGTATCTCCATCCGGTTTACTCGCCGGACGGAGTGGTGCTGACCGACGACTTCAATCCCGATCATCCCCACCACCGCGGAATCTTCTGGGCTTGGACCGACGTGACGGTGGACGGCAAGAAGGGGGACATGTGGACGGTCAAGGGACCGTTCCAGAACCGCTTCGTCGCCTGGAAGGCCCGCGAGACGACCGAGGCGACGGCCCGACTGGCGGTGGAAAACGGCTGGTTCGACGGCGAGCGGAAGTTTGTCCGGGAAGAGGTGGAGATTGTCGCGCATCGGGCAACGGCGGGACGGCGCGTGCTCGATTTCGCGCTCCGCCTGGAGGCGGTTCAGCAGCCGGTGGAGATTGTGGGCACGTCGGAGGGCAAGAAGGGTTTCAGTGGTTTCTGCTTCAAATTTGCCCGGCCCGACGGCGGCAAACCAACCATCCGCACCGAAGAGGGCATTGCCCGCAAGGACGGCGTCTTGGCCCGCCATGCCTGGGCGGAGCTTTCCGGGACCTTCCAGGGGCGGCCAGCAGGCGCCCGCATCGAAGACGATCCCCGCAACCCTGGCTACCCACGCAACGGCTGGCTCATGCGGCATCAGCTCTGCTGCCTGAATGTCTCCTATCCGGGACTCCAGCCGATAACGCTCACGCCGGGAAAACCGCTCGTGCTCCGGTACAAGGTGACGCTTTTCTCCGGAGAATCGCCCTGATCGCGGTCGCGAAGGGAAGTTCGTGTCGCCTGGCAAAGCCCGCCACGGTCACGAGGAGGGCTGGCGGCCGCGATTCTCAATCGAAAATGCCCGCCCCAAACTCGCTGTTGTCGGACTGGATTTGCTGGGACTGCCGGGTCGGGGGGCGATGCGGTCCGCGAAACTTTTCCGCGGGTTGGACACGCGCGGGGGCGACCGCCGGGGGACGTTCCTCGCGGATTTCCGCCACGGCGCGGTCCTCGTCGAAATCGTCGTAGCTGGGGACGTAGCCGGGCATTTTGGCGCGGGCCTTTTCCTGCTCGTAGGCCTCGAGGACGCGGGCCTGGATCGCCTCGCGGCAGGCGGAGTGGATCGGATGGGCGATGTCGGCATAGAGCCGGGCACGCCCATTGTCGTCGCGAAGGGCCGGGGCCTCCTTGAGACGGACCCCGCACTGGTTGCAATACGCCGCCCGAAGGTGATTCTTGCTCCCGCAATTTGGACAGTGGGCGGTCAGTTTCCGGCTGGGCATGGCCACGAAAGGACCGTGAGCCCCTTCGATGATCTTCAGGTCGCGGATGACAAACGCGTCGTCGAACGTGATCGAACAGAAGGCCTTAAGGCGTTCGCCGGGCTCTTCCATAAGCTTGATGCGGACCTCGGTGATCTCCACGGCGATTCTCCTTGCATTTCAACATCCTTGGACGGCTAGAGCAACTCCTATTCCACGTGCTTGCAGGCGCCGGGCAACGCGCCGGGCATGATGCGCGTGGCGGCAAATCCCAAAATAGCATGTGCCGCTGCCGCTCATCTGGTGGCCGACGCAATCCGTGCGATCGAATTCCTCGCGAAGGCGGCGGACCCAAGGCGAAAGCGTTCGCGCGGCCGTCTCCAGCCTGTTGAACAGCCGTCGCCCTACTTCATCCCAACGTCCTTGAACCAGTGCATCGAGCAGGGGCTGGAGCGGTACGGGTTTGTCGGGCGGGCGACAGGCGCGGTACACCTCGGCCGTCGCCAGGCCCGCCGGGGGCCGCACGACCACGAAATGCAGCGGTCCCCACGGGGCGAGCGGGGTGACCCGTTCTCCCCGACCTCGACAGATTGCCGGCCCCTTGGCAAAGAACAGCGGCACGTCGCTTCCCAATTCAGCCCCTAGTTGCGCCAATTCTGGCCAAGACCACCCCAGCCGCCAACTCGCATTGGCCGCGGCCAGGGCGGCCGCCGCGTCGCTTGATCCTCCCCCCAGGCCCGCCGCCGTGGGAATACGCTTCACGAGCCGCAACCAGCCGCCCCGCCGCACGCCGCAGCGGCGGCGAAGCAAATCCACGGCGCGGTAGACCAGGTTTTGATCGCCGATAGGGAAATCGCCCAACCACGTCGGGTCGCGGCCCCATGGACCCAGCCCCCGATCGCAGCGAATCCTCAGCTTGCCGCTCGTGTCTCCTTGAAAGTAAAGAGTGTCGTACCATGCGATGGGCACGACGAGCGTCTCAACTTCGTGGTATCCGTCCTCGCGCTTGCCCAGCACCTCGAAGAACAGATTCAGCTTCGCCGGCGCATAAACGACCACCTGGTCGCCGGACTGCTGAAGGTGCATCTTCTAGATCCCGGCGGGAATCCTCGTTCCCAGGACTGCCCGAATCACTTCCGTCGAATAACCGGGGACATGAAACTGCCCACTAAGACGGAGGTGATTCTATCGCGAGGTTGACTACGCGTCAACCATCCGCACAGAAGAATCATATCGCGACGCGGAACGGCGTCCACCAAGAAACGCGATCAACCGCGGCAACGACCAGGGATTCGCTTGGTTGACACTTGGGCATTTCCAGTCCTGCAGGGTGCCATGAAGATCGCCACGCCGCGTAGCGTTTCTGCCATGCCGATTATTTTCGGAAAATAGAGAATCCAGAAAAGATGCAAGCCCTGGCGAGGCCAAAAAAGAAGAGGGATTCGCGGCTTACCGGTCGTTGGCCTTGGCCGAGTCGGGGCCTGCCTGGCCCCGCCGTGCGCGGATAAATTCCACCACCATCGGCATGACCGAAATGAGGATGATGGCCACGATGACCAGGGAGAACCGGCGTTTGACAAACTCCATGTTGCCGAAGTAGTAGCCACCGTAGACGAACAGGCCCACCCAGGCCACCGCGCCCACCACATTGTAGACGATAAATCGCCGGTAGTTCATCGCCCCGATGCCTGCCACGAAGGGGGCAAAGGTACGGATGATTGGGACGAAGCGGGCAATGATGATCGTTTTACCGCCATATTTCTCGTAGAACTCGTGGGTACGGTCCAGATACTCCTTCTTGAGGAAGCGGATCTCGCCGCTAAAGGCCCTCGGCCCCACGTAGGCGCCGATCCAATAGTTCACCGTATCGCCAAGGATGCCAGCGGCGGCCAAGAGGATGAAAAGGACGCCCGGATCGAGGGTTTCGGCCATGCCCTCGACGGCGGCCAATGCCCCGGCCGCGAAGAGGAGCGAATCGCCGGGCAGAAACGGCGTGACCACCAACCCCGTCTCGCAGAAAATGATCGCAAACAGGATCAGGTAGGTCCACGTGCCGTAGTCGCGAAGCACCTCGGCCAGGTGCCTGTCGAGGTGGACGAACAGGTCGAATGCGTACTGGATCCAATCCACGAAGCGTCAACTCCGCGTGAGCTGGTGGAATTGGTCCATAAGGTCGCGGGTGATGGGGCCGGGCTTGCCGTCGCCGATCGTGCGGCTATCGACCTTGACCACGGGGACCACCTCGGCGGCCGTGCCGGTGAGAAAGCACTCGTCGGCGATGTAGATGTCGTGTCGGGTCAGAGGGATTTCGGCGACCTCGATTCCGGATTGGCGGGCGAGTCCGATCACGGCGTCGCGCGTGATGCCCTCCAAAATCCCGGCGTCGATGGGCGGGGTGGCGATCTTGCCGTTGCGGACGACGAAGATATTGTCGCCCGTGCACTCCGCCACCTCGCCCTTGTGGTTGAGCATCAAGGCCTCGATGCACCCCGCCTGGAGACCCTCGATCTTGGCGAGAATGTTGTTCAAATAGTTGAGCGACTTGATCCGCGGGTTGAGGGCGGCCGGATGGTTCCTCGTCGTGCTGACGGTGATGATCTCCAGGCCGTTGCGGTAGAAGTCCTCGGGATAGAGGGAAATCAGGTCGGTGATGATGATGACCTGAGGATGGCTGCACCGATTGGGATCGAGGCCCAACGTGCCCACGCCCCGGGTCACGACGACACGGATGTAGCCGTCCGCGATTCCATTGGCCGCCAGCGTGTCTTGGATGGCTTGGGCCATCGCGTCCTTGGTCATGGGAATCTCCAGCCAAATGGCCTTGGCCGAATTCCACAGGCGGTCCAGGTGTTCTCGGAGCCGGAACACCTTGCCCGAGTAGCTCCGAATCCCCTCGAAGACCCCGTCGCCATACAGCAGGCCGTGGTCGTAGACGCTGATCTTCGCGTCGTCTTTGTCGTAGAGTTTTCCGTTGATGTAAACTTTCAGTGCCATGGCGAAGGATGCGTGGGCCTTGGGATAAGGGAGGTTTGAATCACTGATTGCGGCTTAGGGCCGTGGGCGAATCTCTTGGAGCCTATCGCAAAACCACCCCTCTCCCGCTGGCGGGAGAGGGGTGGGGGGGCGGATGACATCGCAACGAGTCTTTCAGACCAATCCCGATGCCAGCTTCCCCTCACCCTAACCCTCTCCCCGAGGGAGAGGGAACTTTTGAGGAACTTTCAATACTGTAACCGTTCACGGGCCGGGGGCGGGCACATTCTTTGGCCTGTTTTGGGGACGAAAAATATGCCCGTCCCATCTTGGCCCCACGGGAACAGTCGCATTTTCGTGGGCTTCGCGGCGAAAATCGGGACTGTCCCTGGGGGTACTCAATAATTCACAATCTGCCCGTCCACCAGGCGAACGATCCGATCGGCTCGCTCGGCGATGGCCAGATCGTGGGTCACCATGACTATAGTCAGGTTTTCCTGCCGATTCAAGGAGCAGAGCAGTTCGAGAATCTCCAGGCCGGTTGCCCGATCCAGGTTTCCGGTCGGCTCGTCGGCCAGGAGGACGTCGGGGCCGGCGATCAAGGCCCTGGCAATCGCGGCCCGCTGCATCTCCCCGCCCGACAACTCGCGCGGACGATGCTTCAATCGGTGCGACAGGCCCACGATGCCCAGCAGGTGTTCGGCGGCCTTGCGATACGCGCGGCGGCGGCGAAGGAAGCCCCAGACGCTCTTGCCGATCATCAAGGGCGTGAGGACGTTTTCCAGCGTGGACAGTTCGGGCAGGAGGTGATAGAACTGGAAGATCATTCCGAAACAGTGGTTGCGGAGGCGGTCGCGTTCGGCGGTGGGAAGGTTGTCGATCCGCTGGCCCTCGAAGAACAGGCTTCCCGCGTCGGGGGCGTCCAGCGTTCCCAGCAGGTGCAGCAGCGTGCTCTTCCCAGAACCGCTCTGACCCACGATGGCCAGAAACTCGCCGCGGCGCACGGCCAGATTCACGTTCCGCAGGACGGGAATTTCCACCGCGGCCTTGCGGTAACTCTTCGCCAGGCCGACCGCCTCGAGCTGGTAATCGCGGGAAGAGGGGGGCATCGAGGGGGCAGCTCCCAAGAGAGGAGTTGTCGCGGCGCCGCCTTCCTGGGCCGCAAGCAAAGCCTCCCGGGCTTCGAGCGGAGCGGCCCCGGGACTTGACGCGTGGGGCGTTTGTTCCGCGGGCTGGTCCAGTTCGGCGGCCAGGGGGCCTCTCGGGGCAACGCCGTCGGAAACGACCGGCGAAGCCGTGGAGGTGGCGACCTCGCTCGGCCTCGGCTCGTTTCGCGACGGGCACGCCGAGGCCCTCGAACGGATCATCACCGCCGGGCGAAACGTCCCGGAAGGGCGGGAAAACATTCGAGCCAGATCGTCACTCATAGCGCAGGGCCTCGACCGGGTGCAGCAGGGCCGCCCGCAACGCCGGCAGAACGCTCGCCAGCACGGCAATCGCGACCGCGCCCGAGACAATCCACGCGATCGTCCAGGGGTCCTTGATGGTGGGAATGCGGTAGAAGTAATAGATCGATGGATCGAAGACCGGCTTGCCGGTGATCTTGCCCAACACCACGGCGATGTCGTTGATGTGGTCGACGAACACCAGCCCCAGCGCCAACCCCACGCCTGATCCCACCAACCCCAGCGACAACCCGTAGCTTAAGAATATCCCCATGATGCCCGTACCCGACGCGCCCAGCGACTTCAGCACGCCGATGTCGCGGGTCTTTTCCACCACGATCATGAAGAAGATCGCCAGGATGCCGAATCCCGACACGGCGATGATCAGAAACAACAGGACGTTGAGGATCGCCGTCTCCATCTGCACCGCGGCCAGAAGCGCGCCCTGCCGATCGCGCCATGTTTGGACCTCGTACAGGCTGCGCGGGAAGGCGTCGGCCAGTCGGTCGCGGATCGCGTCCCCATCCACCCCCGGCTTGAGCTTGATTTGAATCGACTTGAACATTCCCATGCCGGTCGCCGGGTCGATCATCCCCCGCAACTCCTGGAGCTTGCGAATCGGCACGAACACGAAGCTCGAATCGTATTCGGCCATCTTGCACTCGTAGAAGTCGACGACGGTGAATTCGTCGGTGGCGATCTTTGGCGGCGTGCCCGCGGTGGGAAACGTCAGCTTGACATCGTCGCCGGGAAGGATGAGGAAGGCATCCTCGCCCGTCGGCCGGCGGTAACTGGCCATCACGATCCCCAGCACGGCGCCGGTGTGTTGCTGACGGGCGGGGTCGAAGACGGGTTCCCGCTGGGGGCGTCTCACGGCGGCAAACGGATCGACGAGGTTGGCCGAGGGACGATCGTCGGCCGCGGGCGAGGGGGCCTCGTCCGGTCCCAAATCTCCCGAACTCCCGCCCGACGAAGGCTCCTGCCGGGCCATCATCCGGTTGAACGCCTGCAGCTCAGCCATCTGGCGGCGGTGCTCCCAGCCGGCGCGTTTCATCTGCGGACGTTCCTTGGCCTCGGGACCGGCCTGGTGATCGCGGGTGTCGTAACCGCCCTCGCGGAGCTGGAAACTCATCGCCCGCCGGTTTTCCGGATGCTGAAGGTACTTGCCGAAGTCGCTGACCTTGCTTTGCGTCGTCTCGTCGATGCCGATGAGCTGGACCTGCCGCGTGATCCACTGGTCGCCATGGCGGAAACTGAGCATCGCCGGCACGACGACCGTGGGCGTCATGCCCTCTATCGCGTCGCCCGCCACCCGACGTATCTGTTCCATGTGCCACTCGGCGTCGGCCATCCCGTCCAGGCTGCGGACCTCCAAGACCACGTCGGAAAGGATGCCGTGGATGCGCTTCTGCATTTCCGTGGCAAAGCCCGACATCACGCTGTTGACCACGATCATGGTGGCCACCCCGAGCATCACGCTGATGATCGACGCCAAGGCGATATAGCGCGTGCGGAGATAGCGCCAACAGAGCAGCAGTTTGTACATCGGCAGTCCCTTACCCCCGAGACAAGCGACCTCGAACGATCTTGGCGCCGCGGGGGAATCGGCCGTGGACGATTCCCCGGACCGCGTGATTCCATCGTTCGGGCAATCCCTGGTTCATTCCTTTTCCGCCTCCGGACGCAAGAGCGGGAAGAGGATCACGTCGCGGATGCTTTGGCTGTCGGTGAGGAGCATCACCAGCCGGTCGATGCCGATCCCCAATCCTCCGGCCGGCGGCATCCCGTGACGCAAGGCCCGAATGAAATCCCGATCCATCCGGGCCATGGACTCTTCCTCGGGCAGGCCCTCGAGTTGCTGGCTGAAAAGGGCCTCCTGCAAGTCCGGATCGTTCAACTCGGTGTAGGCGTTGGCGATCTCCATGCCGCACACGAACAGCTCGAAACGTTCGGCGATCTCGGGCCGGCCACGCTTTCGTTTGGTCAACGGGCAAATGCTCGCTGGATAGTCGAGCACGAAGATCGGGCCAGGCAGCCGGTCCGCGACGTCGCGTTCGAACAATTCGTTCTTGATCACGTCGGGATGTTTGCCGGCCGTCTCCAGCCCCGTGCGGGCGGCCAGGGCCTTGAGGGCCTCGCTGTCGTTGGGGTCCAGGCCGGTGGCCTCGGCCAGCAACTCGTCGTACGTTCTCCGTTGGAAGGGCGGCGTGAAATCGACCGCTCGGCCGCCCCAGCTAAGTTTCAGATCCTGGCCCGTCGCCCGAATCGCCTCGACGATCAACTTCTCCGTCAGTTCCATCATCGTGCGATAATCGCCGTAGGCCTGATAGACTTCGAGCATGGTGAACTCGGGATTGTGCTTGGGGCTGATCCCCTCGTTGCGGTACACGCGGCCGAGTTCATACACCCGCTCCATGCCGCCGACCAGGAGCCGTTTCAGATGAAGTTCCAGGGCGATCCGCAGGAACAAGGGAATGTCCAGGGCGTTGTGATGGGTTTTGAAAGGTCGGGCGGCCGCCCCGCCGGCAATGGCATGGAGCGTGGGCCCCTCGATCTCGACAAAGCCCTCGGCGGCAAGCGTATTGCGAATCGACTGGACGATCCGCGTGCGGCGAAGGAACCGTTCCAGGACTCCCTCCGTATGGATCAAGTCGAGGTAGCGCATCCGCTGGCGAAGCTCGACATCGACCAACCCCTTGTGTTTCGAGGGTGGGGTCTCGATCGACTTGGCGAGGAAATGGAGCTGTTCGGCGAAAATGCTCAGTTCACCGGTCTTCGTGTGCCGCAATTCCCCGTCCACCCCGATGATGTCGCCCAGGTCGAGGCACTCGGCCAAGGCCCAATTCTCCGGGCCGACCTGCGCCTTGCCGATCAGGATCTGGATGCGTCCGGTCCAGTCCCAAATGGTGAGAAAGATCAGCTTTCCGGCGCGGCGTTGGAGCAGGATGCGACCGGCGGCGCGAACCTTAGGGCCGTGTTCTTCCGGCGGTTTGCCGACTTCGCAGTCCCCGGCGGGAACCAGCGCGATTTGTTTTTCCAGGGCACGGATCTCGGCCAGGGCCATGTGGCCGTCGAAACGGCCACCCCAAGGATCCAGCCCCAGGGCCTGAATCTTCTTGAGCTTCTCCCTCCGCGAGGCTTCCAGCATCTCCCCGCTGCCGCCAGGTTCTTCGCCACGTTGTTTGGTCATCGCTCGGAGATCAGTTGGTTTCATCTAAATCAATAAGTCGCAACATTTTAGTGAAACGGGTCAGGGCGTCAATGTCAGATCGCGGAATGCGCCTCGAGGGGGGATGGCTCGATGATCGGCTTGCGCGATGCGATCGGAGCAAAGCCCCCCACCCCGAGGCAATCACGTCCAGTCGGGTCGATCTGCTCGGATGGGGCGACGTTTTGCTATACTGAGTTCCATGAACAACGAACCCACCCTCCCGCAAGGCGATCCGGAACGGCATCGTTCCGAGCAACTTAGTGTTCGCCGGGGCACCCCGCCCGCTCAGATTCCCGGCTACGAATTCGAGCGATTTCTGGGAGAAGGGGCTTATGGGGAGGTTTGGGTGGCGGTGGAAAAGAACACGGGCCGCCGGGTAGCGGTAAAGTTCTACACCCGCGGTGGGGGGCTTGATTGGTCCCTCTTGGCCCGAGAAGTCGAGAAACTTGCCTTTCTCTTTGCCGACCGCTACGTGGTCCAACTGATTGGGGTCGGTTGGGATGCTGATCCTCCGTACTATGTCATGGAGTACATGGAGAGGGGGTCGCTCGCCGAACGACTCCAAGATGGCCCCCTTTCCGTGGCCGAGGCGGTCGAGATCTTTCAGGATGTCGCGGTGGGGCTGGTTCACTCCCACCAGAAGGGTGTGTTGCACTGCGATCTGAAGCCAGCCAATGTCTTGCTCGACCAGGACGGAAAGCCCCGGTTGGCGGATTTTGGTCAGTCGCGGCTTTCCCACGAGCAGGTTCCGGCCCTGGGAACGCTGTTCTACATGGCGCCCGAACAAGCCGACATGAAGGCGGTGCCCGACGCCCGCTGGGACGTTTACGCATTGGGAGCACTGGCCTACTGCATGTTGACGGGCAACCCACCTCACAGGACGCCGGAGGCGTTGCTGGAACTCGACCTCGCGGGGGGATTGGAGCAGCGGCTTGCCGCCTATCGGCGTTGGATCCGCAAGTCGCCGCCACCCGGTGGTCATCGTCAGGTGGCTGGCGTGGATCGGGAATTGGCCGAGATCATCGATCGCTGCCTGGCCGCGGATCCCCGGCGTCGGTACCCCAACGTGCAAGTCGTGCTCGACGCCCTCAGCGCCCGGACGGCGCGGCGGCAGCGCCGCCCGATCCTGGTGGTCGGGGCCCTCGGGCCGATGCTCTTGCTGGCCGTGGTGGCGGCCTTTGCCTGGCATGGTTTCAGCATGGCGCTTAACCGCTTCGAAAACGACCTGGTGACGCGAGCCTTGGAGAACAACCGCCTCAACGCGCTCCGCGTGGCCGGTTCGGCTTCCAAGGAATTGCAGCGCCGTCGCGACGCGGTCGAGCAAGTGGCCGCCGCCAAGAGTTTCGCGCAAGCCGTCGCCGCCACGATGGAGCAGCCCGAAATCAAGAAGCTTGCCCAATCGTTGAGCGATCCGACTCGGAGCGAGGGGCAGTTGGAGCCGCTTCGGGAAGAGTTTCGCCGGGCGGCGCAGCGCCAGGCGCTCCAGAGGCATTTCGAGGCCATCCTCCCCGCCTGGATGCCCGCCCCGCGGACCGAGGGCGGCGAGGAAGAATATGAGGTGGCAAGCTGGTTTTTCTGCGATGCGAGGGGCCTTTCGACGGTTCGCGTGCCCGAGTCGAAGACCATCGGCAAGAATTACGCCTGGCGAAGTTTTTTTCACGGTGGCCCGGCCGATGAGGCAAGAGACTGGCGCCCCCCGCCCGGCCATCACCTCAAGAGCACCACGCTCTCGGCGGTCTTCCGGAGCGAGGCCAGCATGTCTTGGATCGTGGCGGTGGCCTCGCCGGTGTTCGATCCGTCGGATTCGGGTAAGTTTCTCGGGGTGGTGGCGTTGACGGTCCGCGCCGCGCGGTTCGTGAAACTCGAAGGCGACGAGGACCAGAAGGCGGTGCTGGTCGATTTGCGGCCCGGCCAACACACCGGCATGATCCTTCAACATCCGCTGTTCGACGAATTCCTCCAGGCCAATCAGAGACTGCCGGAGCACCTGAAGGACTTTCGCCTTGCTCCGGCCGACCTGCCGATCACGCCCGAGGTCATGCGCAATTACCGCGACCCCCTCGCCCGCACGCCCGAGGGGCGAGCCTTCGACCGCCATTGGCTGGCCTGCCTTGAGCCTATCCGCGTGTCGGGCCGGGACGCGGGCTGGGCGGTGATCGTCCAGGAGTCCTACGATACAACCATCGGCTCGGCGCTGGCCGACTTGCGGAACGGGCTGATTCGCTCTGGGGCCGCCGCGGTGGGCATGATCGTCCTGGTGCTGCTGGGAATGTGGGGCCTCGCCTTGCGGATGCTCCACGGAGCCACACCGCTGAGACGACTGCTTCCGTCGGGTTTCGGTGTGGAGCGTTCCGCGACCGCAACGACTCCAACGGACACCGCGCGGGCCCTGGCTGTGGGCGAGGGCCAGCAAGCCGGTCGGGTTGGCGGCAGGCCGAGCAATGGGTCGAAATGACCAGACCAGGTCCTCGCGTCCGCCCGACCTGCCAACGCCAAGAAGACGAAAATCTCGTTTCGACTTTCCAATCCTGACCGCTCCCAACCATGGCCGATCTGGTAGCCCAAGGCAGACATGCGCAACAGCGTTGGAGACGTTCGCTCCCCGAGGGGCAGTCGGTCGTTCTAGGCCGGTCGCCCGGCGTTTGGGCCGTCCCCTGGGATCCCCACGTGTCGCGGCAGCACGCGGAGCTGACCTGGCGGGACGGCTGGCTCGAAGTGGTTCGCTTACCGACCGCCAGCAATCCCATTTTCTTTCAAGGCAAGGAAGTGACGCAATGTCGGCTTGGGCCGGGCGAGCACTTCGTCATCGGCGAGACGACGTTTACGCTGGTCCAGCAGCAGGCCCAGCTCGCCGACGACGCCCCACAGCCGGTCCAGCAGCAAACCTTCAGCCCGGAATTCCTCAGGCAAATCCGCTTCCGAAATCCCGACTACCGGATGGAGGTTCTCAGCCGGCTTCCGGAGGTGATTTCCGGGGCGACGGGCGAGGAAGAGTTGTGCGTGCGTTTGGTGAGCATGTTGTTGGCGGGCCTTCCGCGGGCCGACGCGGCCGCCGTGCTCCACCTCGATCTTGACCGCCAGACCGCGACGCGCCCGTGCAGCCAGGTGCGGACGATGCACTGGGATCAGCGTCTGCTAAGCGGCGACGATTTCCATCCCAGCGAGCGGCTCATGCAGGAGGCCCTCCGCCAGCGTCAAAGCGTGCTCCACGTCTGGCGCGGCCGCGAGTCGTCTGCTTCCCAGCCGTTTACCGCCAGGGGCAATTTCGATTGGGCTTTTTGCACGCCGGTGCCGGGCGACGCCTCGCGCGGGTGGGTGCTTTACGTGGCGGGCCGGTTCCATGCGGATCTCCCCTCGATGCCCAGCTCGTCCGACCCCAGCGACTTGCGCGAGGACGTGAAATTCACCGAGCTGGTCGCCGCCATGCTCGGTTCCTTGCGGCAGATGCAGTTGCTCAACCGGCAGCACGCCAGCCTCAGCCAGTTCTTCTCGCCCGTCGTCCTCAACACCCTGTCGATCGAGGATCCCGACGTCGTGCTCGCCCCGCGCGAGACGGAGGTCTCCGTGCTGTTCTGCGACCTCCGCGGCTTTTCCCGACATTCCGAACGGCACGCCGACAGTCTCCTGGAGCTGTTGAATCGCGTGAGCAAGGCGCTGGGCGTGATGACCCATCACATTCTCGAACAGGGGGGCGTGGTGGGCGATTTCCAGGGCGACGCGGCCATGGGCTTCTGGGGTTGGCCATTGGCCCAAGACGACGCCGTCTTGCGGACCTGCCGAGCGGCGCTGGCCATCCGCCGCGAATTCGACTCCGCCGCCCGGCTCGCCAGCAGCCCGCTGGCTGGTTTTCAGGCGGGCATCGGCGTGGCCACCGGCAAGGCGGTGGCGGGCAAGATCGGCACCGTGGATCACGTGAAGGTGACCGTGTTCGGGCCTGTCGTGAACCTCGCGTCGCGACTGGAGGGCATGACGAAGATTCTTCGGGCGCCGATCCTCTTGGACGCCCGCACGGCCAGGGCCGTGCGCGAGCAAGTGCCAAGGCACATTGCCCGGGTGCGGAGATTGGCCGTGGTGCGTCCCTATGGACTGGACACGCCGATCGAAGTGAGCGAACTGGTGCCGCCCGTCTCGGAATGTCCGCTCTTGACCGACGAGCACCTGAGTCTTTGTGAAGCCGCCTTGGACGCCTTCCTCGCCGGCCGGTGGTCAAGCGCCTACGAGCTGCTCCACCGCATCCCCGCCGAGGACGAGGTGGCCGATTTCCTCACCGAATACATCGTCAAGAACAAACGCACCCCGCCACCCGACTGGGACGGCGTGATCACGCTGGAAACCAAGTAGACTGCCCGGCTCGGCTCTTGCCGTATTGGCGCAAATCCACGCTGATCGACGGGGGCCCCCACGATGGCAGCTTCCTCAGCCAGTCTGGCGACCGGACTGACCTGACATCGTTGAAGGGATCGCGTTACACCACGGAAGATCGATTTGGCCCTTGCATCCGGGGCCGATGAAAAAAGGCTTGTCCTCGCTTATCTTTTCTGGCGTCCAAGAGCGGCACAAGCCAAAGGTTAATAGGGACGCCAGTAGTATCCCGCATAGGGTACATTGTAGTGGTAGAAAGGATTGGGACTGGGCAAACCACGTCCACCGCGGAGCATAGGCCCCATAAAAAAGACGGGGTTCTGTTGCATGTTGACCGCGGGACCGTAATTGAAGGGGAAGTTGGTAAACGGCAACGGCGAGAATCGCGGCGCCGCTCCCGGAAACACCCCCATCCCATAACCATTTGCGGCGAGCCACCTCGATCGTGCGTGCGCCTCGTTGGGCACGAGCGATTCGATGGCGAACAGCATCAAGGCCAACATCAGAGCGTATTTCGCAAACCGCTTCATGGCTTTGCTCCTTTTCACGCCGCGGCGTTTTCCGGCCGGTGCTGGGAGCTGGCGGCGATCCAGCCAAAGAAAAACCGCCCAAGCTAAACCCGCACCGGAGCCTGAATCGCCTCGTTACCGCAAGCCCATGGGCCGTATAAGCCGTGGGCCTTTCGCGCGGCTTCCCACCCCGATTTTGGATCGCCGCCAACCTTGCGGCTGGTTTTTCCAAGAAATCGTATGGCCCTAGGTCGCCTCTGGGCAATAGCGGGCATAGCAGCTTGGAGTTTCCCAAAGGCGGACACTCACGACCGGCAACCCCATGGACCTGGCCTGATCGTAGATCATCCGGGCGAGATTCTCGGCAGTTGGGTTGAAATCCACCAGGACGAGCGGCTCCCCCAACTGGAGAAGAGCGGGAACCGCGGGATCGTCGCGATGGAGGATCATGCGATGATCGAGATTCTGGTCGATCCAGGCGGCGAGGGTTCGTTTGATTTCAGAAAAATCGAGCACCATTCCCTGCCTGTTCAATCCGCTGGAGCGCAAAGTGATTACCGCCTTGCCGTTGTGCCCGTGCAAATGGCGGCACTTGCCCTCGTAGTGGAGGAGCCGATGGCCATAGCAGAAGTGGATTTCGCGGGCGACTTGAAACATGGGTTGTGATAGCCTCCTCGACGCCGGTGCGCAGTGCCTAATGCTCTTGCCGAGATGTTGCCGTGGTGAAAGGGGAAACCGCGTAGGGGGTCGGATCGGGCCAGCCCACCGTCCGGAACGCGGCCTGGCGCTCCGCGCATTTGTTGCAACGACCGCAATGCAGGCCCGCCGAGGGCGCGATGCACGAAAAGGTCAGTTCCAGGGGCAGCGTCTGGCCTTGCTCCATGACCTGACGCTTGGTCCACCCGGCAAATGGTCGGACGACGTTCAGGGGAGGTCCCTCGCTGGCGTTGACCACGGCCTCGAACGCACGGAAGAAGTCGGGCGTGGCGTCCGCGAAGGGATTGGTGGACAGGACGCCGATCGCCAACTTCGCGATCCCGCGGAGCTGACACCACAGCGCCGCCTTGAGGAGCAAGAGGGCGTTTCGGCCAGGCAGATAGACGGCATCGTCGCTGCTTGCGTTGTCCGGGGGGTTGTTTCCGGTCAGGCTCCAGTGGCCTTGGTAGAGGTCGGCCAACGGGAGATCGAGGACGACCAGCGGCTCCAGGGCGTGAAAGCGGTCGGCCAAGGCTGCGAGGAACCGCTGGGCCGCTTCCAATTCCACTTGCTCCCAATAAAGGCCCGACCGCACGTAGAACGGCCGCACCCGCGACCCGTTTTTCAGCAGATAGCCGGCCAAAATGCCGCTATCCAGCCCACCACTCAACATCAACCCGACCGTAGATTCCCGCGTTCGGTCTGCTAAGTTCATTCGGCCGATCCTCGATCAGAGCATTCTAGACCGTTGACCGCCAGCGGAGAAGAGGAATCGCCTAGGAGGAGGCAAGTCGGTCGCAAACTCAAAGTGGCGATGTCGCCACGGCGCAAAGCGGGACCTTATTTCCGAACCCGACGTAGCGGGAAGGGACGCGCGCGGAGGCTGGTTGGCTCTTCACGAGGGGGGACGGGATGGGATTCGCATCCGTCGGAGATCGAGTTCAGGCACGAGGTCGAAGCGATCCAACCGCGCGGCGGCGTACAGGTCGTCTTCCATGCCGATGGCCACCAGCTTTTGTCCCGCCAGGCTCTTTCGCAATTGGTCGGCCAAGACCCCCGGCGGG
>Ga0209101_1001459_pt1 | contig 17409 bp, 22 predicted proteins | sample ConPoolayeCmetaG_FD_185481 | JGI IMG/M metagenome (GOLD analysis project Ga0209101, IMG submission 185481) | Hot spring microbial mat communities from California, USA to study Microbial Dark Matter (Phase II) - Cone Pool mat layer C metaG... ...
GGATACTGCTTGCGTCGAGAAGGAAATTTCACCCAGCGTGGACTTGGCAAGGGAGCAGCGGGCGATTAGAGTACACATAGGCGTGTGCGATGGCGTGTACCGTACGGTTTTGGAGTCGAAAAGCGATTCTTGCGCTAGAGCGAGCGGGAACCGATGCATTCGATGTTGTTTTGGGGGCGGCAGGACATCGCCAATCGCGGGATAGGGTCGCGCCTGGGGTTCCAGGGGCCGCAGGATTTGTTGCCGTGGTGTTCCACGCCCGAACCGTTCGAACGCTAGGTGATCATGGGTACAAGTTTTGGTATTTCGTAATCGGGAGGTTGGGATGGAACGTTTGATAGAGCTTCAACAGCAGATTGCTTCGGTGGATCGCGAAATCGAAAAGTTGCAGGCCACGCGGAGCAGTCTGCACCAGGAAGCCGTCGAGGCGTTGCGCGAGGCGGCCGAGACGCTGGGGGTGTCGGTGGTCCGCGGCAAACCGAGCCGCCGCAAGCCGCGTTCAGCGCCGGCCCGCTCCGAGACGAAGCCGGCCGCTCCGCCGACGGCAACTGAGCGAGGGCGCATCGAGGCATGGCTGCGCTCGGTCCTGGCCGAAGGTCCGCTGTCAGAGGCTGAGTTGCGGCAACGGTTCGCCAAGGACAAAGTCGGCCAGCGGCTGCGCATCAAGACGTATCTCCAAACGGGGGTTCTCAAGCGGGAACGGTCGTCGCGCAAGATCTCTTTGGCATAGGGTGTCGGTTGGCCATTGGCTAACCGGCGTCACGTCTGTCGAACCTCTGCTTGTTGGCGCATTGGATGGCGTCCCAGGACGTCCTTTCCATGGCGGTGACAGTATCGCCAATCCACTGGGCGACGCGTGATCGGGATGCCGCGGTCGAGATGCCGGGTGACGAACATGCGCTGAAAGGCGTGGTGGGCCGTCTCGCGCGGTAAGCCGCGCCTTCGGGCAAGGCGACGCAACCGCCTGGCCACGCGGACCGTATTCCGGCGAAGTCCTCGCGGGGTACGAAAGCTCGTGCCAATCGGCCTGGAGGCGACCAACCGGCGGTGGCTTTGGCCCCGGCGTTCCCAGAAGGATGGGGTGATTTGGTCCGCCGGCGTCTTCAAGCTGACGAAGGAGGCGAACGAGTCAAGGACGTATTCGACGACCCTCTGGTAGGTCGCTGAGCGGTCGCGTTGAAACTGAACGGTTGCACGTGTACGTGCGTGCTGCATGTCCCCAAATGAATGGTCACGACCCGAGGAGTCCTACGTACCGGTGTGCCGTTCCTGGACCACTTCAAGCTCGTTAAGCACTTCACGGACCCCTTCAATGCGGCGAAGGGCCTCTTGGGCCATTTGCTTCTGAAAATAGGACCGCACCACTCCCGAGAGCTTGATCCGGCCGTGGTCGGCCTCGAACCGGAGACTCCTGCCTGCCAAGTAGGGGTTTTGCTTCAACACGGTCTGGACTCGTTCTTTCAAACAGGCATCGGCCATGGATGCTCGCCTCAAGGTGGGGTTGCCCGAAAGAAAGGCTCTCCGAGGCGATCTAGCGCCACGCGTCTTGCCCCGGCGCCTCGACGATTCCTGTTATCATCCATCGGCAGGGAAAGGTTATCCGGCAAGCAAAACCCGTCGCGAAAGATTTATTCTTGGCGAAGACTGTTCGGGTTCCAACGGATGTGCGGCTTGGGCGAGGATTCCCCACCCAAGCTCTGCCGTAAAGCGGCGTGGCTTGAAAATCGCCTGTCGCCCATGTCGAGCGTCCCCGTCCAGTGGCCGCGAACCCATGAGGCCGACGTCCAGTCTCGGCCATCGCTCTGGTGGTTACCGCCTCGCTCTGCGCTGGCGTGTGTCACCCAGAGGCAGGCGAATCTGTTTCTCCGGCCTTGCCTATCGTCAACGCGGCTTGCTTGCCCGTCGCCCGCACGGATACACTATCCCGCATGTCCGTTGGCGGCAGCAGCTTAACGGTTTGTTGACCTTGGTTGGTTTCTGCCCGTCGCAACGGCCTCAACGGCCTTTCTTCTTGTGAGTCGAGGAGCGAAAACATGAGCCACTTGAGGGACAAGGTAATTCTCATTACCGGCGGCACTTCGGGGATTGGCGAGGGGTGTACCGAGCTTTTCTGCGAGCACGGGGCCAAGGTGGTCGCCATGTCGATCCAACAGGCCGAAGGCACGGCACTGGAGAAGCGGCTTGCCGACCGCGGTTTTTCCTGCGCATTCCATTACGGCGACGCGAGCAAGGAATCGGACGTGAAGGCGGCCATCGACCTGGCCCTATCGCGGTTCGGCCGACTCGACGCGGCGTGCGCCAATGCCGGCGTGCTGCGGACTGGGAAAATCACCGCTTTCAGCGTCGAAGACTTCCAGGCGGTAATCAACGTCAATCTGCTCGGGCCGGTGCTCTTGGCAAAACATGCCATCCCTGTGATGGAAAGGCAGGGCAAGGGCGTGATCTGCTTCACCACGTCGGTGGCAGCCGACATCGGCTTTCCGGAACACGCCGTCTATGCGGCGTCGAAGGCCGCCTTGGTCGCCTTGATGCGATCGCTCACCACGGACCACAGTCCCAACGGCGTCCGATTCGTGGCCGTCAGCCCCGGCACGATCGACACGCCCATGCTGGCTGCCTCGTGCGAGGGCTGGGATCAGCCCAAGGAAGTCCTCTACGCCGCGGTGGCCAAGAAAATTCCGGTGCGTCGCATGGGCCGCCCGATCGACGTCGCCCACGTGGTCGCCTTCCTCTTGAGCGACGAGGCCGGTTTTGTCAACAACTGCGTCGTGCCCGTCGAGGGCGGCACCCTGGCCCTTCCTCCATGGTGAGGCAAGTGGCAGATATAAGGAGGAATTCGCGACGATACCCCGCGCGGCCAAGAAAGAAATCCTTCTTCTGGGGTGGAACCTTATTACAACGCGTGCGATGCATACCCTTGGCCCGACGAATCATCGGCCCTGCCGCGCGTTCTTCCTCCTACCCCTTACGCCGAAGACTAGTCCTTGCCAGCCGGTTTGCCAATGTCGAGACATGGCCACCCCCCGGCTAAACTCTCCTCAATTCGAGTTCCTGAAGCGAGAGCTTCTGTCACTCAGCCGCTGGGGCCACACGGACCATCCCTGCGACTGATTACAGGCATCCATCAACAAAGAACGTGTTCTTCGTTAGTCTTGCTGAAACCAGCCAGGGGGGAAACGGAAGTCTTGGTATTCAGCTTACAGCGAAACGACGAACCACAAAGCTGAAATACGGAAGAGACGCAAAATCCGACGCAGCAACCGCCGAAACCAGGCGGTTTTTCATCGATATGCCCCACTCAACCCATTCGGCAACAGATTGCTGCAAAAAAGGTTGCGCCGCTAGAGTCCCCCCCCAAAAAAAGGTTGCGGGCTTCGCACTCCATTCCAGTCGGCGGGAGGGTGGTTTATCCCGGCGAGAAGAGACGGTAATGATTGGCCACCGCATAACCCCCAAACGCTCGCCGCAAAAACCCACCGGGGGCTACTGTCGCCGTCATTCTGCCAGCGTCGGTCACGATCAGGTCAACCAGCCGGGATCGCGTTCGGGGGCGTAGCGGAAAGTCAGGCCGGGGGAGATCGAGTTTCGCAGGTGCTGGCCGAGAATGGCGTGTGCGGCGCGGATACTGTCGATGGCACGGCTTACCGCCATCGAGACAGCCTTGCGGACTTTCTCGAATCGTGCAGGATCGACGACACCTTCATCTTGTCGGGCAGGACCAAGGGCAAGTTGGCGTTCAGGTACTTGCCCAAGCGGTGCTGCTTGAGCAAGTTGGCCACCCACTCCTCCTTGCGCCAGTCGGCAATCGACGACGTCGGTCCCTTGAACAGGTACACGTGTTGCTTCCCCCACGGGATCACGCTGTCGAGGAACTGCACAATCTGGGGCAGCGTAAGTGCCCTATCCTCGATGGACTCCTCGATGCGTTCCCGCAGGGCCTCCTTCGTCCCCGACTTCGGCAAGCCGACTCCGGCGAGGAAATCGCCGATTTGCGCCTTTTTCAGCGCCAGCAGGTCCGTGATGATCAGTCCCTGCTCGTCCTCGGTGAACGAGGGCGAGCCAGCCGTTTTCGCAAACGTGGCCATCGGTGGCCTCCCATTGTTGGGCGTCTCCGTTCGCTGAACAGTAAACGCCGTGTCCAAAAAAAAATACGCCGTTCACTCGAACAGCGATGGTTCCTTATTGCCAAGCAGTAACCGCAACCCCTCCAACCGAATCCGCATTGCCTCGGGCGACACCTGGAAAGTGTCCGCCAAGGGACAGGCGACGTGTTCCAAGAGGACTCTGTCGGCGGCGTTGTCGCCCGGCCGGGACGCGCCGCGACGGAGGAGTTCGGCTGTCGGGATTTCCTGGCCGTGTGCCCGAAGGTCGTCGAGGTAGATCGGGTCCATGCTGCCGCGCCACTGGTGCCAGGCACGCTTGAGCATTTCACGCGGCATCAACAGGCAGGAGGCGAAGCGGTTGGCCTGGTACTCGATCGGCTCGTTGTCGCTCGAGCGGCAGATGTACTCCGGCCGCTCCGCGTTTTCGGCGAGCAGCGTCACTTGGTTGGCTCGCCGCTGGAACAGGTGCCGATGCAGTCGCCAGTGCCCGGCCTCGTGGGCCAGCGTGAAGCGGTAGCGGCCCAACATGGAAGGGTTCGCCGTCGGTTCCAACCGCTGGTCGATGCCGACGCGGCGATCATTGACCCAGAGTGCGCCGTGGACGTCGGCGACGCCGAAGAGTTCCTGCATGTCGTCGAACGTCAGGTGGAGCCCCAGGTAAAGCTCCACAATCTCGTCGATGGGAATCGGCGGCGCGGTCACCTGGCCGTGCCGGTTGCCGTACTCGGCCAGCAGCAGCGCGGCTTCGTCCTCGAACTCCTGGTCTCTCATGAACCGCAACTTCGGCCCAGGTTGTGCGACGCGCTTCGCCATGAACTACGGCTCCTGGTCTTGGCCTTCTTTCTTGATGCGTTCCGCTTCCTCGCGGAGCTTTCGCAATTGATCGGCCGTCATTCCCCGCACGGCGCGGAGCAGGTCCGGCACTCCCTTGGGCTCTTCGTGAATGATCTCCGGCAAGTCCTCGGTCAAGCGGCCGGCCAGCGCGGTCCATTCGTCGATGTCCTCGCCGAGGATTTCGGCCATCCGTTTAACCCGGTCGGCGGTGGGCGGATCGACGTTCGACTGCTCGACCTGCGACAGGTACGTGGGGCTGACGCCGACCAACTGCGCGAATTTGCGGAGGCTGAATCCCTTCTCGATCCGCTTTTCGCGGAGCGCCTGCCCGAACGGTCTTCCCGGTTTCTGCTTGACCATGTTACAGCGCCCGCTTGAACGCTCGATCGAGGATCGATGGGAGAAGCACATCCACGGCTGCGATGTTATATCGCTGAAGGCCTTCGGAAGTGCGAATACTAACCTTCAGTGTGTCAATCGCATTGACTAGGTTATTTTGCTTCTCCAGCGAGAGTTCTGAGGGAAATGGAATATTCATTACAACGGACTGCGAGATTTTCTTCATTGTTGGGCTCGTGCCTTTGGTGTTTTGTTCGATATATTCACGCACCAGCGGTGTCTGAAGCCAGTACCAGACAAAACGCGGATTTGCCGCACTCACATCAAGCTCGAGCCTCATCATCAAATCAGGATAAATGCATGGGCTCGGCTGACCATTGTAGATCGCCGCGTGACCTACCAATTGCGGCGTATTGCTACGCGTGATCAACAGATCGCCAGCGTTCAACCAGTAGTGGGCAGTAAGATCAACTGGCTCTGAAGTTCGCTTAAATGCTGAACAATCATAATCGTAGCCAGTGACTGCTGAGAGGGTCAGAACGGCGAAACCGCTGTCGGCGTTGTCGCACTTGGCCGACCAACCGTTTCTTGGCTTTCCGAGCAAAACTCGCGCCAATGAGCCAAGTTCGCCAATGCCACTGGACCATCGTCGAAGACATGACTTGAGCAACGCTGCACGCTCAATCTGGGTCTCTCGCTGGAGCAGCGACACATTGTTGATCTTGGCATTGAGACGGTCGATGCGGGCGACGATCCGCCGTTGCTCCTCCAGCGGCGGAAGGGGAATCGGTATTTGCAACAGGCGGCGCGCTTTCAGTTCCGTCTTGATCCCTCCCGGCAGGTGTGTGAAAAGCAGCTCTCGGAAGGTATTGCTCCTCAGCAACCACCACAGGAATCGAGATTCTGCACGCTCGCGGTTCACTATATAGCTTCCGTAGTGGATCGTAGCCGCTATGGGCTGAGTGTTTTCCTCGCTATGAATAGCGATGGCCCCCTTGGCTGCATTGATGCCGGAGACGACTAGGTCGCCAGGTCGGATCAGGATCATCCCAGTCTTCGTTTGGCCGTCGGCGCGGAGTTGGATGCGTCCATCATTGAAGCCGATTTTGGCTACCACCTTGATACGACCGGCGACAATTTCCTCTGGGTCTGGCACCTCTCTACGTTCTGTAAGTACCTCCCGCAGCGGCACCATGGGCCAGGCGTTTGCTTGCGTCATGCGAACATCTCCTCCAGCAGGGCATCGCGGTCGAGGTCGAGGTGTTCGCCCACGTCGCGGAGGATGCCGGCCAGGGTACCCAGCTTCAGCGGGTCGTGGTTGGGGATCGTGACGTGGTGTTCGCCGTTGCGCAGGGTGGTCAGGCGGAGATGCGAAGCCTTCTGGCGCGTCACGGCATAGCCGAGGCGTTCCAAGGCCCGGACCAGGTCGGCGCCGGACAGGTTTCGCGGCAGCTTCATGGCGTCAGCACCTCTTCGCGCACGAAATGGAGCCGAATGAGGCGCGGTCCGGCCCCCTCCTCGAAGTGGCAGGCCACCGCCTCGCGGACCTGCTGCCGCAGCTCCTCGAACGTGTCGGCCTCGGTGAAGATCGACACGCCCAGGGCGCGGGCCGTGTAGCCCCCCTCGGGAGCCTCCTCGGCCAGAAAAATGATTTCGTTCATGTTGGCGTCCTCGGGTGCGTGGATGCTCATGCCGGTGGTCGATTCGTCAATTCCGCTTTGATCTCCTCCATGATCTCGATGATCCGCCGCTCCTTGGCCAGGATGTCCTCGACGAGTTGCTCCGGCGGCAGGTGCTCCAGGGTCGCCGCGCTGTGGGGGTTCTTCAGGTCGAGGTTGCAGGAGACGAGCGCCCCGGAGGCGTCGTACTTGAGCACCTCGTCCACCGACACGCGCCAGGCGTGGTCGTTTTCTTTGCGGCGCTTCGCCTGGAACCACTTGATGCAGTCGGCGAACTCCTCGAATTGAATCGGTTTCGTCTTCGTGTAGCCGCGGCGGCCTTCGGGGAGCGGCAGTTCGTAGTACCAGATCTCCTGGGTGGGACCGCTGCGGTCGAAGAACAGCAGGTTCGTGGGGATCGCCGTGTACGGGGCGAACACCCCGTTGGGAAGCCGCACAATCGTGTGCAGGTTGAACTCCTTGAGCAGCTCCTCCTTGATGCGAGCGCAAACCCCATCGCCGAAGAGCGTGCCGTTGGGCACAACGATCCCCGCGCGGCCGCCGCGCGGGTTGCCCGGCCCCGGCCGCCGCAACTTGCGCATGATGAGCTGCAAGAACAACAAGGCCGTTTCGCTGGTCTGCTTATCCGCCGGGAAGTTGTTGCGGATGCCTGCCTCTTCCTCGCCGCCAAACGGGGGGTTGGTGAGGATCACGTCGACGCGGTCGCGGTCGCCCAGCTCGGTGAGCTTCACGGCGAGGCTGTTGCCGTACTCGATGGCCGGCGCGTCGAGCCCGTGCAAGAGCAGGTTCATCTGCGCCAGCATGTACGGCAGCGGCTTGGCCTCGCCGCCGCGGATCGTACCCTCTTGCAGCGTCTTGCGGTCCTGCACCGTCTTGGCCTGCTTCTCCATGTGGGCGAAGGCCTCGGCCAGGAAGCCGCCCGTGCCGCAAGCCGGATCGAGCACCACTTCGCCAATCTGCGGGTTGGTGACGGCGACCATGAACTGGATCACGGGGCGCGGGGTGTAGAACTCGCCCGAGTCGCCGGCGGCGTCGCGCATTTCCCGGAGCATCGACTCGTACAGCCGCGCCAGGACGTGAATTTCCTCGGTCGAGTCGAAGTGGATGCCATTGACGAGATTGACCACGTCCCGCATGAGATAGCCGGAGATCATGCGGTTGACGACGCCGTCGAACACCGTGGCGATGACCTCGCGACGACGGTCGCGGCCGACGGCGCGCAGGCCGCGAAGGTAGGCCAAGAGGCCCGGTCCCCGCGCGCCGTTGGGGAGCGTGGCCTCCTCCTGGTTCACGAAGGCGATCAGGGCGTCGCCGGTGATGCCGTCCTTGTTCGCGGCCCAGTCGCGCCAGCGATAGGGCGATTCGATGACCGGCTTGTACTTCGCGCCGCTCAGCCCGGCGCGGGCTTCGTCGAGCTTCTCGCGGTCGTCGAGGAACTTCAGGAACATGATCCAGGTGAGCAAGGGGAGGCGATCCAAGTCGCCGTTGAGCCCCTTGTCCTTGCGCATGATGTCCCTGGCGGATTTGATGAGCGCTGACAATTGCTGTGCCGTTGTTTTCGGTTGTTCGGCCTTCCTGGGCTTGGGGGCAGCCGTCTTGACTTTCTTCTTGGCCATCGTGGTCGTCAATCCTGGCTAGGGCGTATTCAAATCGGCCGGCGCTATGCCGCCGCGTACAAAAGGGTTTGAAGCTGGATCACCGCCTGGCGCAACTGCTCGACGCCGCCGAACCGGCTGGCGATCTCGATCACGTTGCCGTGGGCGCTGATGGGCGGGACCTCCAGCACGTCCGGAATCACGAACTGGGCCGTGCCGTGCTCGGTGTACTTGTCGAGAAGTTCTTCGAGCACCTGGCGCGCCTCTGGGCCGTACTGTTCGAAGAAGTCCCGCCTTTCGACGCGCAGCCGCTGAGCCCGCTCGCGCCGAGTGCGCAGGGGAGCATTGAACGCCAAATGGCAGATCAGATCGAGCGGGTCGGCATCGGGCTGGTTCGCGGCCTCGGCCAAGTCGTCGAAATCGATGCCCCGCTCGGCGAGGCGCTCGATCATCTCCCGGCGGCAATCCGGGTCGGCCCACTGGCGGCGAAGGTCGGCCGCGTTCCGGTACAAGGTGCGGACCTTGTCGGCGGTGTAGTCGGTGAACTGCACGACACGAAGCTGGTGGCCGTCGGGATCGAGCTCATAGACCAAGTGGGCGGCGATTTCGACCTGGCCGCCGTCGAAGTAATACTTCCGCCGCGGGGCGTCGACCTCGTCGGGCGGCAACGGCTCGTTCTCGTCCTCGACCTCGCCCTCCGGCGTCACGATGGTTTCGTCCTCGACCGGTTCGCCTTCCTCGTCAATGGTCTGTTCGGTTTCGATGGACGGATCGCCGTCGAACTCGGGATCGGCGAACATTCGAGTCGCCGAACCGGTGTAGTCGAGGATGCTGAAGAAGAGCTTGCCGTAGTCGTCGCGGACGCGCGTGCCCCGCCCGATGATCTGCTTGAATTCGGTCATCGAGCCGATGACCCGCACGAGCACGATGTTCTTGACGGTAGGGGCGTCGACGCCGGTCGTGAGCAATTGCGACGTGGTGAGAATGACCGGCGTGCGCCGTTCGAGGTCCTGAAAGTGGCTCAGGTGCCCGCGGCCCACATCGCCTTCGTCGGCGGTGACGCGGCAAACGTAATCGGGGTTTTCGCGGACCAGGTCGGCGTTGAGGTTGTTCAGCGCGCGCTGCATTTCGAGGGCGTGCTCCTGGTCCGCGCAAAAGACGATGGTCTTGGCGTAAGGATCGGTGCGGCGCAGGTAGTCGGTCAGGTGCCGCGCCACGGCCTCGGTGCGGGCCCTCAGCGCGACGACGCGTTCAAACTCGCCCGTGTGGTACTCCCCATCGGGAATCTCGCGGCCGTAGCGGTCCAGGTCGCCCTGGCTCGGACGCCAGCCCGCGGCGTCCCAGGTAGTAATGATGCGATGCACACGGTAGGGGGCGAGAAATCCGTCGTCGATCCCCTGCCGCAAGCTGTAGGTGTAGATCGGGTCGCCGAAGTAGTTGTAGGTGTCGGCGTTCTCCTGGCGGCGGGGCGTGGCCGTCATGCCGATCTGGAAGGCCGGCGCGAAGTACTCGAGGATTTCACGCCAGTTGCTGTCGTCGCGGGCGCTGCCGCGATGGCACTCGTCGACGATGATCAGGTCGAAGAAGTCGGGCGCGTATTCGCGGTAGAGACCAGGGCGGCGCTCGTCTTGGGCAATCGCCTGGTAGGTGGCGAAGTACATCTCGCGGCCATGCACGGCCCGACCGCTGATCCGGTGGCGGGCGTCGCCCAGCGGGGCGAACGTCTTGGACATCGGGTCTTCGACCAGGATGTTTCGATCCGCCAGGTACAGAATCCGCGGCCGGCGGTTCTGCCCGGTGCGGTTCCAGCCGGATGACCACAGCTTCCAACAGATTTGGAAGGCGACCTCCGTCTTGCCGGTGCCCGTGGCCATCGTGATCAGGATGCGTGGCACGCCCTGTGCCACCGCCTGCACGGCGCGGTTGATCGCGATCTCCTGGTAGTATCGCGGCAGCCGACCAAGCTGGTGGTACGCCGGGGCCAGGATAAGTTCCGAGGCTGGGGCGGCAAGCGACTCGGCCGCGGCCAGTCGGGCCCAGAGTTCGGATGGCGTGGGGAATGAGTCGAGTTCGCGCTCCAGTCCCGTTGTAAAATCGAACTCGACGATCCCGTGGCCGTTCGTGGCGTAGGCGAACTTGAGGCCGAGGATTTCGGCGTAGTCCTTCGCCTGCTGAAGCCCTTCGGCAGGTGTGGCGTAGGTTGGTTTGGCCTCGACGACGGCGATCGCGAAGTCGGGGCGGTAGCGCAGAATGTAGTCGGCCCGCTTGCCTGGCCGCCGCCGGCCCCGACGTCCGGCGACGATGATGCGGCCGTCGGTGAAGGTCACCTGCTCGTTGATGCGGTGCGGATCGCTATCCCAGCCGGCGGCTTGCAGCCGGGGGACGACGTATCGTCGGCAGGTGTCGGCTTCGTTGGGCATGGGGTGCCTGGCGGGTGTCCATGTTTACCGAATATGGACATCATAACCCAGCGGTCAGCCTCGCACAATGCCCTTGGCGGCATTTCCGCGAAAACGCCGCAAGTCGTTGCAGGGCAACGCATTCGGCTACGACACTGGAACAGCGTCTCAACGAGCCGGAAAAGTGACCCGCACCGAATCTCCGAAAGTGCCAGGGCGCCGCTTCGCCGCGGGCGGATCGGCCACGATCTTTCCGGCCAATTCCAACTGCGCCAGGACGGCTTTGTAATTCTTCGCCAGGAAGGGTCGCCCGACGTGATGGGCGTCGAACACCTGCCGCATCGTCAGGGAGCGTCCGGCAAAGGCATCCAACAGCATCTCCTGCAAGTCGTCCAACGGTCTGGTCAGCTCGAAAAGCAACTTGTACTTGCGATCGGCGGGGCAGTAGCTGAATGATGGAACCTGCTGATCGGCTTTCGAGCTCTGCTTGGCCATGACCTCCTTCATGATTTCGTAGCCGCGAATGTGTTTGCTGACGAAGATCAGGTAGTGACTGGTGCGCGTACCCTGGTCGTTAAGGAAGCAGAAGGGCAGCACGTATTTGCCGCCAAGGTCCCGAATCGCCTGGGACAATTCCTCGACGATGGCCGTCTCGCGCTCGGCCGGCACGAGCCCTTTCAGCGACTCCCGCAGCGCGTCGGCTCGCTCCTTGCCGAACAAGCAATCCATGTGCTCATCGACCGCGTCGTTGGGGAGCCCCATGTTGATCCGATTGTAGTTGAAGAAGAAGATGCAGTCGCATCCCCAATCCTTCAACACGGAGTCGATGAGCCGCAGCGACAGCCCTTTGTAGCCCCACGGATCGACGAAGAACAGCGTCGGGACGAACGACATCTGCTCGAACTGCTTCACGATGTCGTCCCCCACTTCGTAGTTCTGCACGCGCGGCTTATAGCGCAACGTTCCGATGCCCGGGAGGGCCGCGATGGCGGTTTCAAGCGTCCTTGAGTGGTCGCTGTTGCAGTCGTTGAAAACCGTCACCAGCATCTCGCGCAGGTCGGGATCGGCAATCGCCCGTTCCAAGATCAGCAACGGTGTTGAAAGAGTGCCGTCGGTATATGGCCCTGGGCCGGCGAAGAGGTCGATGTAGGCGATTCGACGATCACGGCCTTTCTTGGCCACGGAGATGATGACCTTGGCCCATGCCCAGAAGTAGTTCGCCACGATGGCCGCTTTCACGCGGGACTGGTCCGTCGACTGGTCAAAGAAGGAACTCATGCCCTCGGTCCCTATGCCGTTCGTTTTCCTTTGACCCGCGGCACGGGCCATGCGTCGGTGAACCGGGCCATCAGTTGCCGGCGTTCCTCAAGCGTCGGAACGGGCGCCACGGTGAGCGTGGGGTGGTCATCGTAGGTGCGCCCGTTCAATTCGCGGCCGGTGGCGCACTTCCGGGTCCCACCCCACTGCTTGAAGAAGAACGGCACGCAAGCCGATTCGCATTGCCGCTGAATGCTGGACACCCACTCGGCCTTCATCGGGCGAGCGCCCGACCCGCTCTCGCCGCCGACGATGACCCAATCGATCCCGCTAAGGTCCACGACGCCAAGGTCTTCCAGTAATGGTTCAATCGACAGGAACGACATGGCCGGCCGGGCCTCGCGGAGGTGCTCGAGGCGTGGCAAGCCGTGCCGGCGGTTCTCAATACTGACGCCCCACCAGATGTGGGGCATCGTCGCGGTCAGCGCGAGTTTCGAGAGTATGAGGTCGCGCAGCCGTTCAGAGCGTTTGGTCAAGACCTGGTAGGTATGCCAGTTCGCCGCTTCCATCACGCGGGCGACAAGCTCGATGTACTCGTCAGGCACGTCGGGATGGAAAAGATCGCTCATCGAGTTGACAAAGACCATTTGCGGCTTCGACCAGGTAAACGGGTCGACGAGCTTCTCCGGCACTAGCCGAACGTCGAAGCCTTGCTCGTAGGGGTGATTGGGAACACCCCGAAATCGCTCCGCGAACGTCTCGGCGTAGCAGTGTGCGCAGCCCGGACTGACCTTCGTGCAGCCTCGCACGGGATTCCACGTCGCATCCGTCCATTCGATCTTCGATCCTGCGCTCACAGCGTCCTCCCCCCTTAGTGTAGTAGACGAGACAGTTGCCCGACAACCCCCTCAATGCGTTGTCGCGAGGGTTCATAGCGATTTGCGGCCAGCACGGCCAGATCAATTGCCTGGCGGTTGCGGCTGGGGTCGAATCGCCGCCCACATCTCCCGCTGTCTATCCCAATCGACCTCGGCCGTCAGGGGGCGGAGCGCCTTTTCGTGGATGGTCGGCGTGCCGGCAGTGACGCGGGGAAGGAACAAGAGTTCCTCCTGGATGTTGGGGGCCAGGAGGGCCAAGCTCAGGATTTGGGAAATCCGCGGCTGGGTCACGTGGCCCAGGCGGGCCAGCTCCATCACGTCCGAAACCTCGCCCGTGAGCAGCAGGCGTTCGAGGCGGATGGCAAGCGCCATGAGGCGAGAGATTCGGGGGATGCGGCCAGGCTCGACGGGCGTCGATTCCTGTTTCGCCGCCGCGACGCGGCGGCGGCCGTGGGCTTCGCGTGTCAGTTCGAGCTTGCGTTTCACGGTGATCATGCGGCGTCCTCGATGTTGCCTTCGGCCAGCGCCTTGATGGCCGAGGGGTGGAATGAGATGGCGATCGTGCTGTCGGTCACGTCGAACTCGATGCGGGCCACCAGCAGCGCAATGACCTGGGACTGCTCGCGCGAGCTCAGGGCGTTCCAAACGTTGTCGAAGTCGGCGAAGGCGGCGGCGACGTCGGCAGCGTCGATCTGTTTGCGCTGGACCTCGACCGTTCGGGCTCGAATCTGGGAGAGTCGCTGTTCGCCCTGCGTCACGCGATCGTGGAGGTCGAGGATGCGGGCGGTCGTGGCGCTGCTCGGTTCGGGGGCCGCCGCCATCCGGCTGATCTCGGCGTGGTCGCGGGCGAGTTGACGTTCCAGTTGGCGCTGCTGGGGCGTCAGTTCGGCCAGTTCGTCGTCGGCTGCCGCACGGGCCTGACGCAGCACCTCGGCCCGTAGGTCGTCGTCGTGCGCGACGCAGCGAATCTGGTCGACGACGGCGGCCTCGATTTCGGCGGCGGGAAGCGACTTCGTGGGGCAGGAGTTCCAGCCGCTCTTGATCGCCTTGCCGCAGGTGTAGTAGCGGTAGCGTTTCGCCCCGCGGCCGGTGACGTTGTGGACCATCGTGTGCCCGCAGGCCTTGCAGAAGAGCAGCCCTTTGAGCAGCGCGCCATACTTGTTGATCAGGTAATTGCCCTTGCCGCCCCCGTTCTTCTGGAGCGTGGCCTGGACCTTCTCGAAGACGTCGGGGTCGATCAACGGCTCGTGTTCGCCATCGTCCAGTTCGGACTTATGCCTGATCTTGGCGATGTAGATCGGGTTGGTGAGCAAGCCGTAGACGGAGCACTTGTCGAATGGCCGCCCGCCGCGGGCGACGCCCTTCTTCGTCTTCCACAACTTGTTGCACCACCCGCGACGGGCGAGTTCCTCGACCACCGGAAGCAACGACCCGAGCTCGAGGTACAGGCTGAAAATCCGTCGCACGCGAACGGCCTCCTCGGCGTTGACGACCAGCTTGGGGCTGGGGTTGGTGCGGTCGACATCATAGCCCAGGACGGGGACGCCGCCGGCCCATTTCCCCTTGCGTCGCTGGGCAGCGATCTTGTCGCGGATACGCTCGCCGATGATTTCGCGCTCGAACTGCGCGAACGACAGCAGGATGTTGAGCGTCAACCGGCCCATCGAGTGGGTCGTGTTGAACTGCTGGGTGACCGAAACGAACGAGACGCCGTGCTTGTCGAACGTCTCCATGATCCTGGCGAAGTCGAGTAGCGAGCGGCTGAGGCGGTCGACCTTGTAGACGACCACGCAGTCGACCTTGCCCGCGGCGACGTCGGCCAGCAGGCGGTTGAGCGCCGGCCGATCCATGCTGCCGCCGGAGAAGCCGCCATCGTCGTAATGGTCGGGCAGGCACTCCCAGCCCTCGTGTTGCTGGCTGGCGATGAACGCCTCGCCCGATTCCCGCTGGGCGTCGAGCGAGTTGAACTCCAGTTCGAGCCCCTCCTCGGATGATTTGCGGGTGTAGATGGCGCAGCGAGTCTTGGGGCCCGCGGGTGGTTTCTTGCGGCTCATGACTTCCTCCACAGGCGGAAGAACAAGAAGCCGTTGATGTGCGACCCCGTGACCGCCTTGGCGATGGCGGACAACGAGCGGTAGCGTCTCCCCTCGTATTCGAACCCGTCCGCGACCACCAGCACGCGAATCATGGTGCCCTTGTAATCGCGTTCGATCCAATTGCCGGACGGCGGCAGGCGCGGGTCGCGAGCCGGTTCGATCTTGATCGTGTCCGGAGGCACGCCCTCCTTGGGCTTCCTGGCCCGCAGCGGTGTGACCCGAATCTCCGCATCGTCGGCGAGTTCCTCCGCCCGCCCGCGAGCGCGCTCCGTTAGGCCCCCTTCGGAGTTGGCTTGCAGCCGCCACGCGATCCGGCGGATCAGATATCGCCGGTGCCGACTGCGGCACTGCTCGCCGAAAACCTCCTCGAAGCGCCTAGCCAGTTGGCTGACCGACATGTCCTGCAGCCGAGCTACGTCGGCCGCCACGGTGCTGTTCATTGCTGCTCTCCTGGGTTGTTGGCCGCGACGTCGTCCGTTGGCGTGCGATCACCCTGGGATGCGTCGTCGGCCGTCGTTCGGGGGGCATCGCCCGGCGGTTTCCCATGGCCCGTGCGCTGGGCAGTGTGCCGAACGCGGACCAGTCCTCGAACGAGGATCGCCGCCAGGCGACTTTCACGTGTCTCGTTCATCGTTCACCTCGCTTTCGGGGGCTCGCCGGATATCGGCGAGGCCCACGTTCACAGAGAGCCTCGTTTCCGAGACAACCTCAAGGCCTGGGTTGCGAGGCGGAGGCAGTTCGCCCGTCTCGACCACTTCGGCGATGCGGCGGTGCCGGACGCCCGCTCGGGCAAGTATGGCAGCCACGCGGCGACGGCGCGCCTCGGGCGTCGCGCCGCCGGTGGCCGGAGCAGTGGAAGACGGCATCAATTGGTACCTGTTCGGCAAAGGCAGGATGACAGGGACGCACGTTGCGTCCACCCCAGGGTTATGTATGCCGTCCGCGCGTGCCGCTGCGCGCTTGGCCACGTTCTTGGCCGATTTCCCCGCGATTTTCAGATGCCACACGCTTTGTGGCATCGCCACACGAGTTGTGGCGCCTCGCTTCCGCCGTGAGGCACGACCTCGGCGGACGCGCAGCGCGACTGTGTGGTAACTGCGGCTATCGCTTGGCCGCAGCACAGTATTTCCTCGTGCAGCAGCGGATCGTTTGTGGCGGCTGCCTCCGGCGGGAGGCAGTTATGCCCACGTTTGACTCGCAGAAGATCGTGACCGAGTACGCGCGGACGCTGATCCGCGTGAAGGCCAAGCAGATCGTTCGCCGGCCTGGCTTCAGCCGGTCCGATCAGCCGGACATCGAGCAAGAACTGCTCGTCCACCTGCTCTGCCAGGCAAAGCACTTTGATCCGAACCGCGCGTCGCTGAACACCTTCGTCGCCCGTGTCATCGACTCGGCCGTGGCGATGTTGGTGCGGGATCGCGGGCGATCCAAGCGCAACCCTTGTAGCGACGCCGAGGTGCAGTCGCTGGCGGAGAAGGTGCCCCAGCCAGAAGGTCCGCCCGAGCCGCTGGCACGTCTCATCAGCCGGCGCGATCTGGAACGCCGCACCGGCGGCGCGTCGATCTCGGACGCAGAGTAGCTGGTGGCCAGCGGAAACTTGTCGGTGTCGATCTCGTTCAGTCCGTCCTCGGTCGGAATGAAGACCGGCCTGGGAGCTTGGGAGCCGAAGGTCGATTTGCCGATCCCTTCGGTCCCGTAGAGCAACACGCGGGGCGGCATCGCCCGCCGGCCCCGCTGAATCTTGGCGAGCGTGCTCACGCGGCGGCCTCCTGGGGTTGCTGGTGCTGGGACGCAACCCGCTCCACGCGGAACGCATCCTCACCGAACTCGCGGACGAGCAGCCCGACGAAGAGATGCGCCACGATCGCGCCGACATCACGTGTGCCGTCGAGCACGATCGCGCCTCGTGAGGCGTCGACGTGGTAGGCGAAATCAAGGCGCACGCGGGCCATGCCACACAGACCCTCAGCAGCGAACGTCGCCAGTTGCAGCGTCATTTCGGCCTCGTCCAGTGGGACATCGGGCGAGAAGGAGAAGCGGAACACGCGGGCGGTCATGGGTGGTTACCTCCCAAGTTGCTTCGAGCGGCGCTCCCTTAGTTAGTGGCTGACCTGAAAACCCTGACGCTTCAACTCGGCGGCCAGAGTCCGCGTGCTCTTGCAGGTCCATCGCAGCGGCAACATCGGATCGCCGCGCGTCATCGGCTCCACGAGGGCTTCCAATGCGCCG
>Ga0209101_1001460_pt1 | contig 17405 bp, 13 predicted proteins | sample ConPoolayeCmetaG_FD_185481 | JGI IMG/M metagenome (GOLD analysis project Ga0209101, IMG submission 185481) | Hot spring microbial mat communities from California, USA to study Microbial Dark Matter (Phase II) - Cone Pool mat layer C metaG... ...
CCGTTTCGCGGGCGAGAGTGCAAGAAAGAATTTCCTGGCTGGCGCAGGACACGGCTATCTGCTCCTCTTTTCCAATTATGGTAATACCTCATGGGCAGGATGGAGGGGGCTGCGAGGCGAGTCCTTGAGGCAAGCGGCTTTCCGGAGCCCTTGTTGGCGGTTTCGCTTGCGAACTGTTTATGACCGTTCTATAGAAACCTTGTGACTGTCAGTTCCTGCGTATTTGGTCTTCTGCTCTTCGGTTTTTCGCTTGCTTACCATAGTATAATCCCGTTCAATAGAGGGCTTTGGCCACAAGTGGTTGGCGTTTTGTTCATGGTACTCTCTTTTGGGGTAGTTTTCTGGTTTTATCTTCAAGGTCGTTACGCGCAACCCCAATCGCCCGTTCGGGCAGTAATGTATGCTCACTTCCTGCTGGTTGCTGTGTTTTTAGCTTTTTACTTCTGGCCCGCCCTGAGACTAATGGCAGTTTGGTCGGAAGAGTACCAATGGCTTAATATTGCCAAGCAGATTGTGGCTGGGGATAGGATTCATCCAATTGCCGCGAAGACCGATTACCCCTCTTCGTATCAGGCATTTGTAATCGCCCTGCTGCTGAGAACTGGATTTTCCCCACTTACGGCTTCGCGGATCGCCGGTTTTTTGCTATACCTCGCTGCTCTCTTTTTTTTCTGGCAGATTATGCTGCTTATGTCATATGGAAGGAGGGCTGCGTTGGCTTCGTTGGTGTTTCCAGCGCTTTCAGTGTCTGCCATCAGCGCTTTTCTTGTGGGTTGGCATGAAATCACCCATGTGAATTTGCTTATATTAGGCAGTTGGTATTACTTTCTCAACTTAGTATTATTAAGGTGTACTCAATCTTTGATCCCTTTAGGAATTTTAATATCACTTTCAATCTGGACACTGTATACGCCGGCTTTATTTGCTGGTATTCTTATGCTTCTTTTGATTTTTTCCCCATCGAGTCTGCTTAGTTTCAAACAGAAAGCCACCTTAGCCCTGGTGGTTTCGATCCTATGTGCACCAGTTCTTGGGCAACTAGTGCAGACCAATGGGGGTTCTGTAATTAGGGTCTATCAGTTTTATATCGAGGGAGGGGAGTGGCCTAATACGAAGTTCGGCCCGGATAAGCGCCCGCTGGATGCCTACAAGCAGACTATGCGACGCATAGCAGAACATCTGTCTCCCAGCAAAGCTGTCTCAGGCATAGATAGCCTCGTAGCGCTTCATCCTGAGATTACCACCTTGGTTTTTGCTGTGCTTAGCCTCGTATGGCTTGGTTTCTGGTGGCGAGGGAGAGCAATCATAGGCTTTTACTTGCCCGCCATTCTGCTACTGGTTGGAGTTATGCTTTCGAACCCGACGGTTTGGAGGGAGAGCTGCTTAAATGCTGTGGTTTTTGTGTCGGCAGGCAAAGGATTTTGCCAGCTGCTCGAGTGGTCATGTAGGCGCTATGGCCGGTTCTTTTGTACCGGGTTGGCCCTGCTTATATTGATTGGCCATGTGTATTTGTTTATCCCGAAGTACCATCAGGCGCTTAAGGTTCTGCCGTCTTTGTGTCCAACGGGCCGGTTGGCTGAGACTTTGTACTCGGAAATAGTGCCTCGGCTGGGAGAAAGTGAGCAGATTGTATTGACTGATGATCTAACGGCACAAATGCTTGCCTCGCTTTTGCCCCGTGGCGTTACACCGCACTTTTGCTTTGATCTCGATGAGTGTATGAGTGAGACAAGCCGTGAAGAAAGTATTGTGGTTTTCACCTCACCTCCTAAACCCGCCCAGTCTCTTGGGGAGATTCTTGGGCAAATTGAGGCGGTCGGGCTTGAGAGAAGTATCCGGGTCTTATATGGAAGTCAAGGAGAACCTGAAGCGCTCTTCATTATGGAGCACTAGGAATTTGCGCCCGAATGATAAAGGGCAGTTTAGCGGGGCAGAGACCTCTTACCCGTGGGGAAACGTAATGCTGCAGCGAGCCAATTGCAATTTTAACAATGACGATGCGGCCAGGCACAGAGTCTGTGATTACTCTAGCCATAATCTTGATTTATTTCCGACAACTTAGCAGCAAGGCTTGGTATCGGTTGTTCTTTTAGCAGAACATTTTCGCCTGCTTCAGTTCCATTTAATCGGTTACAACGCAGCTGAATGATCTGGAAACGATTGACCGTACGAGGTTCAGCAAGCGCTACGATAGTCTCTAAGACTGAAACGCACGCCACCATGAGACGGTATGACAGAAGGTGCCCACGGTATACAGTAAAGCGAATCTTTCAAAGGCTGGTTTTGCCAGCCGTTCGCTGCTTGCTGTTATAACACATAAGCTAGCGAAAAATGGGCCGAGAATGAACAGGTCCCAATCTCTAAGATATCCGAAAAGTGGATTCCATAGAATGGAGAGGCAAAATCCGAAAGAAGCGTTAATCCCAAGCCATCTCGTATAAGTGTTTGTTAGCTGCTTAAGCAAAAACGGCAGCATGACGGTAGCCACTGGGCTAAGTATAAGCGCACAATTGAGGACGTCAAGAAAATGCTCACTACTCCAAAATTTGTAATCACAACTAGTGTGACAATACGACGGCAGCCATTGTAAGGGGGCTAAGACATTTCCCCAAGGCCCTCCGGCAACTTTGGCACCTGCCAGAAGATGTGCCGAAATCACCAGGAATGGACCAGCAAAGGCAAGGCCCGCTCTTATGAGGTATGGCCTGGCATCCCGATGGAGAGCAACAAATAAGTGTGCCGGTAATAAAAAAGAGGCTGAGCCGTGCATTACGATAGCCAGCGAGAGAAGCAGGCTAGAAAGCCCAATCAGTCGCAGTTCCTTACGCCGCATCACGAATGTCATGGAGACAACGTAAAGTGCTACCAAGGCCAGGGATTTAGGGGTTCCTTTTTCCGGATATCCGCAGAAAATGAGCATAAACCCAGAGCTAACAAGCATTAAAAAGGGCCATACCGGTTTTGAGCTTATAAGACCGGCCCACCGCCACATGGCGCCGACCGTGCAGGCTCCGCAGAAGACGCTTACGAAAGCCAACGCAGTCGACTGCTGGATTCCCATCTTATAAGCACCATGCTGAATCAGGTAGGTGGTCCATGCGCCAAGTGGTTCAGCAGTCTCAAATGTCCACCATGGTAGCAGAGCGGTGTCAATATTATGTAAATCTCCGTACCAAAGCCCAACTCTGAGCAGCCACAGCAATAAACCTCCCCCAGCCGCCATAATCAGCGATGAACGTACCCCGATTTGTTCGGAGCCTATCCGATCGCATACTCGCTCGGCTTTATATAAGCCGAGCGAAAAAATCATTAGACTGCAAACGAGCAGTGGGATTAAACGCGGCTGGAAGGGCAAGAAATCTCTTAACCCGTGCCATAGCCAGGCATCGAAACCCCAGGGCCAGCCGGCATATCCAGGTGACAATGCAGCCAGCCACCCAATTGCAAGTGTAATAATGACGATGCGCCTAGGCATAAAGTCTGTGATTACTCTAGCCACAATCTTGATTTATTTTTGACTGCCTTGCGGCAAGGCTCGGCATCGGTTCTCCTCTAGCGGAACATTTTTACCTGCTTCACTTCAATTGAAGATGCTGAACCTCTTTGGGGATATTACTCACATCAAAGTGAGCCGCTCCAATTAACAACTGAAAGCCTAAGATCACTGGCAAAGCAGAAAGCATGACTGTTCCGCCGGATGCCGCAAGGCCAGAACTGGTGCTTAAATACCAGTTGTAGCCCCCAAAAACAACGCCAAAAAAAAGAAGGAGAGAACCTAACGCAATTTCAAGCGAGCAAATATTAAAATCATGCACAAAATAACGGTAAATAATCCGCTTCACCAAGCATCTCAAGTGCTTTAAAGGAAACTCCCAAATTACCTTGGCTATTCTTAGGTTGCTGGCTTCGCCATCGTAGACTGCCGCGATGGGCACATCTCGCACCACCGCACGGCAAAGGTTAAGTCGAAACAGCATATCACTTTCAAAGAAGAAGCCTTTGTCGAGTTTGGCGAATTGAATTTGGCGCAGTACCCTGGCATGAACGGCCGTAAATCCGTTGGCAGGATCCATTATATCCCAATATCCGGTACTGGCTTTATTTATGAATGATAAAATAGCATTTCCCAAAATGCGCAACCAAGGCATTGAAAGCAGATCCTCAGGGCGAGAGAACCTATTCCCTTTGCAGTAATCAGCCTTGCCTGCCAGAATTGGTGCCACTAAGTCTGGAATTCGGCTGGCATCCATTTGCCCATCCCCGTCCAGTTTCACCAGGATTGTCGCGCCGTCCGCCAGGGCGCATTCATAGCCCGCCATTACCGCACCGCCGACCCCTACATTTGAAGGGTTAAAAATCACTTTGATGCGGGGATCGCAAACCTCTCGTTCAACAAGCTGGCCTGTTCGTTCTGGACAGCAGTCGTCCACGATGTAGATCTTTTTGACTTCTGGGCCGATTCCCGACAGAGTGCGCCGAATCTGGTTGGCAACGCCAAAACATGGAATAATGACAGCTATCATTATGGCATCATTCATTGGCCAGCTTTACCGAATGTTAACTGCATATCTTGAAGAGGCAAATTTCCAGAACGGAATCGGTGCCGCTGGAAAATTGGCCGGTGCTTCCCACGAGATTTTCACGCCATTATCAATATGTTTTTCAAAGTTGGCTGAAAATTCGAACGAGTGTCCTCCTTTTTCCAGCATAACTTGCTGCCCTGTGCCGATCTCTTTCCCGTCAATCAAAAGTCGGCCAGTTCCTGCATACACATCCCAGTGAAATACATACCACGTTGAAAAGGGCGCAAACAAGTTCCCTTTCCATATACCAGCATATTTTCTATGTTTCAGGGATTGGTTCTCCAGCAAGGCGTGCGGTATCGTGCCGCGATCGACGAACGGCTCCCAACGGGATAACTTCAACTCCCCCGCGTCATCGATCGCCTGATAAGAGGCTTTCAAACCCTGGATTGGCAATTTGTCCAGAGCCTCAGCTTGAGCTACTGATAGATCACACCTTAGCACCTGAAAATTGAAGTCCTCCGGCTGCTGGGAGAGCGAACACCGTAAGTCGGCGGCCGCCGATCGCAGCCAATCTTGTATCAGATTCAGATCGTAGGGTTTCTGGAAAAGGAGGGCCGGCGATCGATCCGCAGGAACTTCTTTAAGCAGGTTTGGTACGTCCAAAATGTCCGATGTTACCCGTCCCCGCAGCGAGGGACTAATGGCCCAAGAGTAATCACAGCCAGTGAGAAGGTTTGGGGCGTAGCGAGTGACTATGATGACATAATTGCTTTCAGGCCTGACGCGATTCAGTTCGCTAACTAGCACGGTGTAATGGTCCTTGAACCCGGCACGGAGTGTCTCATTTTCAACGATTCTGTTGATTCGGGCAATATTAACGCAAGCACTCAGGACAAAAACCATGCCCATCGCTGCGACGGCTGCTCGGTTGGCATTAGCTACCTGCACGATGGCTCGAATCTTGTTGAAAACTGCTTCAACGAAAAAACCAATCAACACAAAGCATAATGGCGCTGCGCCTGACATTCGTTGAACATCAAAAATATCATGTAACAAACCCCCGCCTAGCACGGTTATGAGAAAGGCTACTAAAAAAAGTGCGTGGTAAAGGCGGAGCGGGAATAAAACAGTATAAAAAACCCCCAACAAAAATAGCGCGCCGGAAAAGGGATCTAGAAAAGACTGTCCTTCTAGATTCATTCTGACGTATGCAGTTCGCCGAGGATGTCCGTTGAAAAACTGAACGACATCTCCCAACCGTTTCCAACGCTTTAGGAAAAAAGCCCCCCAGTCATTGGTGTCGTAGTATCCAATTCCTTGCCCGACCAGCATACGCGCCGGGCCGCTGAAAAAAGAGGTGGGATCGTGAAAAGCCAGCGTAAGCGCTGGTGTGACAACTACTGCCATTACCGCAAAGGCCAGCAGTGGCCGGGTGCCACTCGTTAGGATGAAAGAGGCGAGCTTCCTCGGGCGCTGCCTGGCGAATTGTAGTCCGTAGCTAAAAGTCAGATATATTGGAATGAGTAAGCTTGGCCATTTGAAAGCATCATAGTCGTACACCTGAAGTCCCAAACAAAAGCCAAGCAAGATCCACAAAGAAAGGCGCTGGCTCGATCTGGCGTAAACCAGGACAGCCAGGCAAACCATTACATAGAAGACGCCATGATAGACATTGTGCCCATAACGTGAATAGACCGCATGCCAATGGCTGACGGCGAACAAGGCCGAAACAAAGAGCGCAACGGGAATCCTGGCCAGCTTCCTTAACAAGAAATAGAGCGGGATAATGGTAGTCGTTCCAACAAAGGCGCTCATGAGTCGCAACGACAACATTTGGTCGCCGAAAATATAGAAAAACAGCGCCCCTGGGTAGGAGGACTGTATCCATAGCCACGGTCGAAATTGGTTGTGTACAATGTTAAAGGCAAAGCCGGCAAAATGGTTTTCTTCAACCGAGACCACGCCATCGGCGGGAGGAAAATAGTCTAGGCGGTAAAAGCGCAATACAGCGCCTATTATTACAATAACACTAAGGGCTGACAGTTCAGCCCTGTGGTTCCATAGGGCGCCAAATAGAGACTTCAGCCGCATGCCCCGCCAGTAGCCCTGTAGCAAGTCAGTCCCTGTGCCTAGTATGATTGTGGCGCCGAAAAGAAGAGGGGCCCATGTGAACAGGTTCTTCTGCCAAGCGGTTGCCAGAAAATACGCGGCAGCAATCATAACCAAAGAGCTTACAGCGACGGCCAGGATTCCGAAGCAAACACGGCCACTTGAGGGGGGATGCGGTGGCCGCTCGGCGGCATGGAACCAGGTTTTATCGGAGCAGCCGTAGAAACCAAATGCCAAGAAAGGCACGCTGAGGAGCACCAAGCTCCACGCTAGGTGCAACGAGTAATCCAAGGTAAGAAGGTATTGTCCTGTTGCTGTCAGTGCGCACGCTGTCAATATGGAAGGCAACTGATAAAATTTTGCACTTTGAAGGTCCATAGTATATAGGTGCCTCAAACAATTTGAGATTATGTGTGTTAGAGTATCAGGCTCTTGGTGCTGTGCAAAGACCGAGTTGGTTTGGGTGTGAATATCAGCTAAGCTTGTAGCCTTTCGGGTGTTAAGATTGCGGCGATTATATGGTTAAAACAATTTGGCTCGTTTTAACGGCATACAATGAGGAAGCTAATTTGGCGAGTCTACTTGGTGGGCTGAGGCTTGTTTGCTTGACCGACAAGGAGCATGACATACGGCTGGTGATTGTAGATGACGGTAGCCAGGATGGGACTGCTAAAACGGCGCAGGATTTTAATGAAATTATCCCAACTATAGTTATTCGTCATAGGGTAAATCAAGGCTTGGGAGCCTCGCTCAGAGACGGGTTGAGGTATGCAGTGGGTAATGCGCCCAGTACAGCGGTGATAATAACGATGGATGCCGACAACACGCATCCAGTGGAACTGATCCCCGAAATGGTGGCGGCTATTGAATCTGGCGCGGATGTAGTTATAGCTTCCCGTTATCATGCTGGCGCTAAGGTAGTAGGTTTGGCCTGGTATAGGCGTTTTCTAAGCGTGCTGGCTGCCCAGATCATGAGAGTTCTCTTTCCTTGTACAGGCTTACGCGACTACACGTGTGGTTTTAGGGCGTATAGGAACGATGTTCTCAAGCGGGCCTTTACTACTTTTGGGGATGACTTTGTTGGTTGCGCGGGCTTTCAGTGCACTGCTGATATTTTGCTGAAACTTAGAATGTTAAGCCCGCCGGTTCAGTTTACGGAAGTGCCGCTTACCCTGCGATATGACCGCAAACGGGGAAAAAGCAAGATGAAGGTCTTGCGGACAATTCTTGGCACATTGCATCTTATAATTAAACGGCGGATGGGGAGTGTGAGGTAATTGGTTATTGGGGCTCGTGAGGGATGCTATGGTGACGGTGCTTTCAATAGTTGGAACGCGCCCGGAGGCGCTTAAAATGGCACCTGTTGTTTTAGAGTTACAAAGCCGTCCGGGGGTTAAGTCATACCTGTGTGCAACCGCGCAGCATCGTTTCCTGCTGGATCAAGTTTTGCAGAGGTTTTCGCTATCCGCAGATTTTGATTTAAATCTTATGCGTCCGGATCAGGAAATGACCGAGTTTCTTGGGGTGGCGTTGCCAAAGCTTCGGCAAGTTTTGGTTCAGATCAAACCCGACTGGATGCTTGTTCAGGGTGACACAATGACTACGTTGGCTGGGGCATTGGCCGCTTTTTATGGCCGTATTAAACTCGGATATGTAGAGGCTGGCCTGCGTACTGGTAACATGATGAGCCCCTTTCCGGAAGAGGGCAACCGCCGTTTAGTTAGTCTTTTGGCGTCACGCTTATTTGCGCCTACTGGTAAAGCTCGAGAGAATCTCATTAAAGAACAGTTTGACCCCGCGAAGATCGTACTTACTGGCAATACAATTATCGATGCTCTTCGATTTATAGAGCAGCAGTTGCCGGAGCCGCCGCTTATCCGCGGGAAACGAGTTCTTCTCTTGACAGCGCATCGCCGGGAGAATTTCGGCAGAGGATTGGAGAGCATATTCCGTGCTGTTTGCCATTTAGCTGATAAGTTTTCTGACATTGAGTTTATATATCCTGTCCACCCTAATCCAAACGTGGTGAGAGCGGCCCAGCGCTTTCTTTCGGGGAATCCCCGTGTGCGGCTGATCGAGCCCTTGGAATACGTTGATTTTATTCAGCAGCTTCGTACCGCCTACTTAGTGATGACAGATTCAGGCGGTATCCAGGAGGAAGCTCCGTGCTTTGGGGTGCCCGTTCTAGTGTTGCGAAATGAGACAGAACGCCCCGAGGCGGTTGAAGCAGGCTGTGCGCGCATAGTAGGTCCTGATTTTGACAATATCGTAGAAGAGGCCTCCCGATTGTTGCAGGATGAAAGCGCCTACCGAGCCATGGCGCGTGTGGCAAGCCCATTTGGAGATGGCAAGGCTTCCGTAAGAATCGTGGATGCAATATTGAATTAAAGACGCATTACTGCTGCCAAGGATTGGCGAAAATGTTTTCTATGGTCCAAATGGTCAGTTTTTCGCTCGCTATGGTGTCTTTGTAGTCTTTGATCATAAACCAAGGGTTGCCCTCGGCGCGTGGGATTGTCACGCGCAACTCAATTGGTTGCTCGTCTCCTGCCAATGGGCCGGGAAGTTCGAGCACAAAGTAACCGGAACTCCCGGCCACCTGCTGCTTCTTGATGAAACTTAAGCGATATGGGCCTCTCTGCCAAAGGCGGTGCTCAAAGCTATCGCCCAAGTCAAAACTTAGGAGATACTCTCCATTTGCCCAAAGTTCCGCTTGGCCGGCGGCTTCGCCCATGGAAGCCGTAAAGGCGATAAAACAGCGCTGGCAAGGTTGAGGGGCCGCGGTCCGCCAACGCAAATCGCTTGGTTTATCGTTGCCGTATGTCCACCAAGACTCGGTCTTACCGCGATAGTCAGGGTAAAAGTCGTGATGCTGAAAATCCACGATCGCCATGAATCCCTCCGTCAGTGACTTAGTCAGCTCGATGCCTCGTTGCGGTGCAAACGCTGGAAGAGGGATTTCTGGCAATATGTTGTTAAACGATAAGTCATTTAGATCGCCGCCGAGCATATCCGAGAGGCGCATAGAAAAAAACCATGGGCCATTCTCTTCGCAGGTCCTCACTAATAGTTCGTTTTGGCCCCCTTGCAGGGTCACCTTCCTGCGGCTAGGGTGAGAACCAAACCTTTGAGACACAAGACTCAGAGAGACTCCATTCAACCAGATTTGCATGGCGTCGCTAGAGCCGCTTACCTCGAGAAGTGCATCGGTAACACTTGGAACAACTGGGTAAGTTAAAGCGTAAGCACATACGTCCTCTGGATTACCGGGATGCTTTGGATCGGCCTGAGCGAAAAAAGAGTTCAGATCGATGCGGAAAAATCTGCTACTGAAAGGCTGCCAAAAAATTCTTCCGTATTTCCCTCGGTAGCTTTGTTTGGCAATTCCGCCGGGAACCAGTTCTTGACTAGCACGGCGAGGATGTGAATCTCCTTCAAAAAGCCCCAACAGCAGCCATTCCGTAATATAGAGCTTACGTTTTCGGACTTCGGCAACAACAAACTCTAATTGCCCCCCAGGAGCAAAGATCTTTTTTTTAACCTGCGCTTTTTGAAATAAATTCAGTTCGTGCGGACGGAGGGCGTAAAGAATCGGCTGGTCATCTTGATAACGCCCATGTTCGGCCGGATCAAGGATAAGGTAGCTCCGGTCTCCGCTCTCGGCGATCGTACGTGGATCTTTCTGTAAGTAAAACAGCGTAAAGATTTGGGGTTGATTAACATCAGTGGCAGTAAGCATCAATCGGCCGGAATAATCATGGCGCCGGGACTCCATGTACTCAATAACCTGCCGGTAGCCGTATTGAAAGCCGCCGATGGTGGGTGCTGCATAGATAGGATACTCATGGAAATATAACCTTAAGTATTTAAGAAGGGGACAAGTCGCCAAGGCTGGCAGGCCGAGGATGACAAGGACCACTGCGGCCCAGCGCATGTGGAATTTTCGGGCACCACCCTCAAGCAGCCCAAGGCACAAGTCAAGCCCGGCTGCGGTTAGCATGATGAAGGCTGCCACCCCGATAAATCCTCTGGATGCGCTTGGAGCTTCGTTCATTAAGCTTGGTCCAATTGGATAAAGTGCCAGCCACCACAAAATCAGCTTATCCTCAAGTCTTTTGTTAAAAAGGAGGGTAACAAGACCAACTGCCAGAAAGGGAGCAAACCACCAATACAGTTCCCCGTGGTGGCGAACGGCATGGCGCGCAAGAGGATCTCCGTTTATGAACAGGAAGTTTCGGGAAAAGAAAGAAACGTAGTTGCGCAGAAACTGATTGAACATTTGTTCCATGGAATGACCTTGGCCGATCAGGAAGGTTCCCTTAATATACCGAAACGCCTGCTCGGAGTGTTGAACTTCGAAAACCACAATGGGCGTTAACACAATTATTGCACACAAAAGAGCGCACAAGGTGTCTTTCCAGCGCCTTAAAAGTGCTTTTGAGTAGGCCGCCGCAAAACCCGCGAAGAATAGGGGCACGAACAACTTTGCAATGCCGTAAGCGTATACGCAAGATGAAGCAAAAATCGCTGCGAGAAACAGCGTGTGTTTTCCTTGGAGGAAACGTAGGAGAAAGGTGAGAGAGATTACGAATAACAGCGGGAATGAGATTAGTTCGAATGCGATTCGGCTGAAATGCAAATGCCACGGACAGATGGCGAGCAGAAAAGCCGCAACTAGTCCTAGGCGAGGGCCGTTCAGGGCGCGTCCCAGGAAAAACACAGCGATAACAGTGCTTGCGCCGAAAAGGGCCGAGGTTAGTCTAACGCTGAACTCGTCTAAGCCCAGCAGGCCAATTGGCAGCATGGCGCTATAAATGAAGATCGGATTTTTATAGCCGCCGAATGACCAAACAAATAACGGCCATCTTGTACCGTTTTCGTCGATGCCATAGTGCAGAATGGCCCAGGCGTTATACCCGAGAGCGGCTTCGTCGCAAAACAGCCCTGCTGGGACATGTTGAAGATTATAGATCCGCAAAACAAGGGCCAAACACGCAATGACGATTAGGGTAAGGTAAGTTAATACCTTTTCACCTTGGGAAGGCTGTGTTTGCTTTAAAGATCCCATTGTATAAGGCTGAGACTGCGGGCCAATGCCCTTCTTTCTGCCGTCCAGTTACGGAATTATCATGGAGAGCGGCTTTTAATAAACTCACTAGTGTAGTCCTTAAAAAATCATGTGGGAAGAGCCAGCAATGCAATTCAGTTAGGCTGGTCAATAAGCATTTTTGACTGTTTTGGTACCTACAGCCCCCCCTGAAGCAAACGCCTCCCTCCCTCCGATATGGGTACATAAGGTTGTTTTCAAGGCCTTAGGGGTTGGTACGGAAATTGCTTACCCCTAAATGGGAGGCTTGCGCCGGGGCTTCAATCGGACGCGGGGGTTACCAGTTAAGGAGGTCTCTTCCCGCTGGGAAGGTCTTGGCGGCCCTTAAGTGGGCCTAAATTCTTACCTAAGCACGGTGTCGGCTTAAGGAGAAGGTGTTATGATCGCGCAGTGTGGAAACCGCTATGGGGAGGCTCTTAAAAGACCGCGCCAAAAGGGCGCCGCCATGGTGGAATTCGCCATGGTAGCGGGGCTTTTGGTAACGCTTTTTGCTTTGCTTCTTGAGTTTAGCCGCATCTTTAATGAGTTTACTTGGGTGAGCAACACGGCTTATCAGCTCGCGGCGGTGCTTAGTGGCGACAGGCCTGCGACGGGTTTGCTTCGCCTGCCGCTTAGGGAGGACGATATAGTTGAGCGCTACCGCAAAGAGGAGTTTAAAGCCTTAGGTATTTATGATACCGCCGTCCAGCCCTTAGATGGGTTTGGTTTTGGCGGGAGCTATTATCATCCGGACCCCAACCAAAGGACTGTCGGACTGAGTTTTACCGCCCGTATTAAACCGCTGACTAGCATCCCTCTGACTATCCCCATGAAAATAAGCGTCATGGCTCCTCATCTGATACCAAGAACGCCGGCGAACCTTGGCCAACCTCAGACCCCGAATCCCTCCTTCAATTGCTGCGGTATAAAGGGGGCTTCGGGGCCTAATGGGCAGTGGATTTTTAACAGCTACGGTTACAAGCAGTGTAAGCCCCGTGCAGATCTCTGCGGTCCATCCGGACCATGCGCTGGTCAGATTGTTTGTCCCAGGTCGTAACGGTTAGAAGGCAAATGAAAAATTTTAGAAAACTAGAACGTATCCGGAAACGGGCAGGATGTTTTATTTGTTGATATATTCTGGTACGCTGGGGCCGGAACTGAATTAAATCAGATGCTAAGACGTGATGGCGCTTGGTTTAAGCGTCTTCGTCTTAGCAGGAGCCATGGACCAAAAGGGCGTGAGTATCGGCCGCGCGGGAAGTATGCATTGATATACCCGTTGTCAATCATATGGTGTGTGCCATAGGATGTGCAAAGCAGAAGCCATGGTCAATGCCTTGCAGAAATTAAAGCTCACAAATAAGGGAATCAGGTCCGTTAGAACCAAGGGCGCTTCATTGATAGAAGCTGCCTTGACCCTTCCCATATTTTTCGCCCTGGTCCTTTTTATTGTGGATGTCGCGCGCTGGTTCCTAATCTCGATTGTTCTGAACTATGCCGCCCAGCAGGCGGCCGATAGTTTAAGCAAGCTTGAGATTGAAGTGACGACCACCAGCAACACATGTCAGACTTACGATCCGGAACTTAGTCCGGAGGGCTGCGAGCCATGCTGCACGGAGTATTTGGCCCGTGTTAGAACTGTTCTTAATGAAGCGTTGCAGATAGCTAACTTAGTGGCAAGCCCAAGCGCCGCTCAAACGGCGATGGCGCGCTTAATACGCTTTTCCCATTATGACCAAGATCTGTATAATCCTCCCATTCCCATTATTGGCGATTTCGAAAGTGACGCGGGCTTTATGCGTCCGGGGGAGGCGTTATGCCGGGTGGGCGAGACGTGCGATCTTGTTAGTGGCGGCTTTATTGAAAACCCCGTCCGCGGTTTTAGACGGGATTTGTCAGGAAACCCGGTCGGGCCCGATTGGCCGGATCCCCTAAAAGGTGAAAGTTGGCTCACCGTGTTTAATGCCGTGCCGTTTGAAGTCAGGTTTGAAGTTGCTTTTAAGTTTGTTACCCCCTTTATCCCGCCTTTGCGCATGAAAGTCTCGCAGATTGGGTATCGGGATGTTTCGGCCCTTGGGGGACCAGTGCCGGCGCTGCCGACGGGCACAGCCACAAGCACAGCTACTGTCACTTCTACAGCGACCGTAACCGCCACTGCTACGTCGGAACCGCCGACTAGTACGGCCACGCCCACTTTAACCATGACTATGACGGCGACGGCGACGGCGACCAAGACTCCGACTCAAACCGGCACCCCTACGAAGACTCCCACTAAGACAGCCACGCCGACTAAGACCGGCACACCCACTCAAACCGGCACGCCCACTCAGACAGGCACCGCGACCCAGACAGGCACGCCTACGAACACGCCCACTGTCACCAACACGGCTACACAAACGCGTACGCCAACTGTTACTGGAACTCCGACTAACACAGGGTCTCCAACGCCGACCGGCACCGTAACGCCGACCAAGACGCCGACCAGTACTAAGACGCCGACTGCCACGCCGACTGTTACCGGCACCCCCACTAAGACCGGTACTCCAACCCAGACCGGCACTCCAACCCAGACCGGGACTCCAACCGCCACGGCCACTAAGTCTCCGACTGCCACTCCTACAGTTACCGCCACAACCGATCCCTGTAATTCGGCGCCGTGCAACGGAATATGTAATGATAATTATGCGAACATCGATTGCGATGGGGCGAGTGATTGTGCGGGTGGGTCATGTGGCACTGGCTGCACATGGCCGCGTGAGTGTAGGGAAGGAGCCCCTGGCCATTACTGGTGCACCCGGTGTTACCAGAGCAGTTGGGGGGTGTGCGAGTCTTGCAGGATATGCTTCTGTGAGCAAGCGGGCGGATCTTGGAAACCCATCGGCTGATGGTTTTTGGAGGTTTGACTTGGTTTTAAAAATATAAGGTATTGCTATGGCGAAGGTAAGAAGGCTAGTGGGGGTTTTTGATGAAACCGGCGCCTATATTGTATTCATGGTCTTTTTTGTGGTGGCGGCCGTCACTTTGTGCGGCGTGGTGATTGCCAGCGGCATTTTGGCGGTAAACCGCACGCGGTTTTCAAACGCTGTTAACAACGCGGCCTTGACGGTGCTTGAGGACTTTGTTCGAAACACGGAGAGCGAGCTGTATGATGTACGTGCGAAACATGCTCGCGATAGGGCCAATAATGTTATTCTCAACTCCCCTATGGTGCCTCTTTTTGGCATGGAAGGAAGTCCCGATTTAGGCATCCTTGGGTTCGAGGGTTCACCGGGCACCGGCGGGGTAATAATCTTTGGCAACTGGATGGTTGAAGGTACCGGACCTTGCCGGGAAGATCATCCGGCCTATCCATGTTTTGTACCAGTTGATCCGCCTAGTGAGATTCCGATTTCCCAGATCCGGATTAACGCCGTAAAGATTCAGGCAAAAACCCGTTCTCCATTTAAGCTCCCGTTCGGGTTTTTTATCGGCCGGGATGAGTTTAAGGTGGGTTTTGAAAGTATTGCGGCTTTAGTGCCGAGGCGCATAGTGCTTCTGGTCGATGCCGGGCACTCCTCTTTTTGGGAAACCCATAAGGGTTGGATAGAAAGCGCCATGAAAGCGCCTCTCGGGCCCAGCCAGCCGCAAAACCTTCCGTGCCGTCCGAACGATAACCTTTTTAAGTATCCGACTTACTATATATGTCCGCGGGATGCGGCCTTGTTTGCTTTTGGCTATGGCGATGGGTCTGACGGTGTTGGAGTGATCACGCCAACGGATGGGAACTTTTCGCGTTGCCACACTGATCCAACCGTCTATAATCAGCCTCAAGGCAAAATCTGGTGCAATATGGCGTGGATAAATCAAGACGGTTATCAGGTTTACCGTTGCCGTGGTGCTAGTGGTGCTGCTGGTCCTTGTGAGCCCTGGAATAACCAGCCGAGTGTGCCGGCATTCCAGAACGCGGAGGTCTCCTTGGGCACGGGCGAAACCGATCACTACCCTAATGATTATATGGCTTTTTATAATGTTCCTTTGGGACCCTCGGGCGGGGCCCCCCTTAAGAATCTCTGGATTGACGTTCACACGAAGCCTAAGCCGTTTTCTTCTTTCATGGCCGCCTTTAACTCAGTGGCACATATGCTTCAAGACCAGCGCTCCGTGTCCGACAAGGCCAAAATAATGGGCTTTAAAAAAGCTATATTTCATGAATATCCCGCCTCAGGTTGGGGTTTTTCCAGTGATCTTGAGTTTATAGAGCAGATAACTAATGTTAATAACATCAAGCCGAACGCAGGCCCGTCAGGCCCGATTGAACCAAATTATGTGCGGCTGGGATATGTTCCTAGTCCCGATCCAAATGACCAATATGCCGGCTCGGCTTTCGTTCGAGCCCTGGAAGCTGCGCTGGCGGATCTCGCTAATACTGAGTTTAGTCCGACCTCTGCAAGAAAGATTATTATAGCGGCTACCGACGGCATGATGAACTGTTCTAAGGAAAGCGGAGATTGGGTTTGTGGGAATCGATGGGAGTATTTTCGGTATTCTGAAAACTATTTATTTAGCGATGATGCACTCCCGGGGCGGCCGAGCTGTGAGAACAACCAACCCTGTTCATTGCTTCAACGTCTGCAAAAGGCCAAGGTTGCGGTCAGCATAATCCATTCCGGGTCTCATGTGGGTCCGCATTACTTGAACAAGCAGACTGAATCCGGAAAATGGCTGGACTATGAGATTGCTCAAGCCCTTGGCTATGGTGCCCTGCCTAGAGACTTCCCTGGAAGCGCGCCGGATAGGTGGTTTGTAGATCCCACCTCAGTGGGTTGCGGCTCCATGGGCCAGCCACCATGCGATTGCACCCCGGAGGGGGGGTCAAATCCCTGCGAGGGTGGAGTCGATGAATTTGCGTTTTACCATGCTGGCGAGGATTGGGACCACGATGGAAAGGTTGATGTGGTTTTTTACCGTGCGGCCGGTGATCTAGCGCATCTGGCACTTAAAACAGGTGGTATTTATATACCCCAAAATGAGTTATTTATTCACCCGGATTACCCGGATGACCCCGATTATTGCTATAAAGCTGAATATCCGCGCGTTATGACCGACGAGTGCCATCAATACATAAAGGATCATCTCCTGGCCGCTGAGGATCGTCTGGTTTGGGCCCCGGAGTACATTGATGGAGTTTCAAAGGACGATCAGAAAGCAGCTTTTGCCGCGGTCAAAGCCCAAGAAGCGGCCGGCCTTAAGCCCTTCTTTTTGGTGCGCGAATATTAAGAGTTGGGGGTAAGGCCGCCTTCCTCACTCCAGGGGCTTTGCCGTTGTTGTTGCGTATACAGGCGGCGTGATACAAAGGATTTCTAGCCCCGGCGTATGTTGCAGCTGCGCCTCCATCCATCCTGCTTGGGTTTCCGTGAGAACCTCGTTGCTTGGATAGGCGGTTGGTTGAGGCGTCGGCGTGGGCGGAACGGAGCAGTCCTGCCAGCATGATTGGGCTTCATAGCAGCCTGGATGCGATTCGCAACAGCGATCCCCGCAAAAGCCAAAGCAGGTGGGTATATGTGTTATGAATGCCTCGGTGTTTAAGGTTTGGCCGTTTATGCCGTATCCGGCGATAGTGGTGCCGTCGGCTGAGATGGCGAGGGCTTCTTGGAGGGTGAAGCAGGGGTCTATGGGGATGCCTTTTTGCTGGAGGTAATCGCTTA